>JACZDA010110004.1_pt1 | contig 12493 bp, 12 predicted proteins | sample 8641761 | NCBI WGS metagenome assembly JACZDA01 (sample SAMN15324611, study PRJNA640507) | soil metagenome | isolation source: intercropping peanut in the first line | place: China: Luxin town, Laibin City, Guangxi Province | collected 2019-07-25 | depth 10cm m | reverse complement strand
TCACCACGAATCCCACCGTGCCGGCCACCGAGCACGTCGTGTCGGGGCAGACCGCCACGAGCACATTCACTGTGACAGCGGTAAACTTAGGAACCTGAGGTCGGGCGGGTCCACAATAGCGTTATGCTACCGCTTCGCTGTGGCGTGGAAGGCGACGGTGACGGTATCGCCCGGCAACGCCGTGACGCCTAACGACGAAGCGTCGTAGGAGCCGGATCCAAGGATTGACACCGTATGGTGTCCGGCACCCACGGAGACAACGAGCGGCGCGGTGCCGCGAGGGATGCCATCGATAGCAACCAGCGCGGTGCCATTGTCGGTGGTCACGCGCACGTAGGACCCGGCCTCGGCGCTCGTCGGAAAAACTTTGGTGAACATGCGGCGCAGCCAGGAGCTCGCGCCGTGCAGCGCCGTCTTACCGCTCGACGCCATAGTGGCCGTGCCACGGGTGGTGTCTGAAGTTGCAGCTGCAGCGGTTGGCGGGGCGACGCGTACCACGCGACTCGCCGGTGATAAAGGTGTCGACGCAGTGGGGGTGGACGGTGCCGCGACCTGGTGCGCGCCGGTGCGCGGCTGCGAACTCCTGACGCCTTCGGCAGAGACCGAAGCCACACGATCGGCGCCCGTACGGTTAGGCGCGGACGGTGCGTGGTTGGATGCGCTCTCCGTTGGCGTCGCCGCGAGTTCGACGCGCGCCGAAGGAAGGTCAAGTCGAGTCGCGATCGCGTTCCAGGCGTCGCGCGCGGCAGCGTGTAATCTCGGATCGATGAGCGTGACCGACGCCAGCACCGCCGCCAGCGCGCCAACGCCCAGTGCGACACGCCGCCGGCGGGCGAGACGGAGATCCGCGCGTTTCGTCGGTAGCCCACTGGCCGCATCCGCTGCCTTACCGGCGAGTGCCTCTGCGAATGCGGTTGACGTGGCGAATCGATTTCCGGGACTCGCGCTCAGCGCGCGCCGCAGCGCGAGGTTGGCGTAGAGCGGAAGATCTTTGCGAAGGTACGAGTCGGCGAGCACTTCGATAGGCGCGACCGTGTCGATGCCTTCGACCGAATCCACTCCGACGCGGCGCCGACCGGTGAACAGCTCGTACGCAATCACGGCGAGCGAATATTGGTCGACACGAGCGTCTACGTGTTTGCCGCGCCGCTGCTCAGGAGCGGCGTACGCCCGCGCCTTTGAGAGGCGCGCGCCATGCACGGCGCTTTCGCCGAGGATGAGGTCGGTCACACCCACATCCGTTAGGCACACGCGATCTTCGCGGCCAAGGAGAATGTTCTCGGGCGTCAAGCCGCGGTGGCTCAAGCCGCGATCCTGGAGCGTGTCGAGCGCCGCTGCTGTCTGCGACACGATGTCCAGCACACGGTCAACGGGCAGGGACTCACCGGTTCCCAAGAGTGTCGCCAGGCTGCCGGTTTCGATGAGGGGCATGGCGAGCAGGAGCGTTGAACCGTATTGCTCGATGGTGACGGGCACGACCGGCGCCTCCCAGACGAGTCCCATCACGCGGCGCGTGAGATCGTCGAGTCGCTGGACAAGGTCCTGCTGGGCCGTAGCGTCAACTTCGAGGAGCTTGAGCGCCATCTCAGCGCGTTTGCCCGTGCGAACCGCGCGGAACACGGCGCTGCACTGTCCCTGACCGATCCGTCGGCCCACGCGGTACGTGTTGCCAACCGCTGTCTGGACGCGCTCGCGATCTTCCTCGGCGCTCGCGTTACGCGGCGTCGAAGCGGCAGTGGGCGTCAGGCCCGGAGCGGCAGAGAGAGGGGCATCGTCACTCATGTGGTTCCCCGAACAGCGGCCGGGCGATATGGTAGCAGCCTTTCGCCCATGCCTAACGGATCTTAACCCGTGTGTACTGCTTGTCGAGCTGGCAGCCCTGGCCAGAATGCGCCTACTCTCGAGCGGTAGCGATCGTACTCGGGGTACTCCGCGCGCAGCACACGCTCCTCGTAACCCACGCGCACTTCGAGCACCGCGAACCATGCGATCATCGCGAACGCGAACGCCACCGTGGCATGCAGCAGGAAGATACCGACGTAAATGAGGATCTGCGTCGCGTAGATCGGATGACGGGCCAAGCGGTATGGCCCCGTAGTGGCCAATGCCCGCGCCGCCGGTTCGATGCTGAAGGAGTGGCGGAGATACCAGATCGGCCAGAAAGCGACTATCGAGCCGAACAACCAGATGACTGCACCGGCTCGCCTGAATGACGCCACGGAGGACGTGGCCACTAGGTCGGGCGCCCAACGTTGCGCTGCCCAGAGAAAGATTGGGAGCAGGAAGGTCGCGCCGTATGCCGCCGCGCGCGGCCCGATGCCGCCTAACGAACGCCGAGCCCTGCCGCGGATCAGAAACGTGACGGCGACGATCAGCTCGTAGATCATGGGCGGTAGGAGCATTAGGCCGGTGTTGCCGGACGTCAGCGGCAGCGTGAGCGCGAACGCGCCAAAGAACAGGCAGCCGATCCAGTCGGAGACGTTGCGTGCAGGCCTAACGACTTGGTCTGTCACTGAAGTCGTTTTCATCGCGGTATGGCTCCGTCCCCCAAGTCTTACTGAACGAGCGCGATCGAGCCCGTGATGGGCGTCGGGTTCGCGCTGAATCCGCCGGTCGATGCCATCGATGTGAAGTAACCTGCGATCTGGTCGGGCCCCGATCCGCCCTTGAACCCCACTATGGCGAATACGCCGACGTATTTCACGCGCAGCATGAGATTGCTTCCCGGTGACCCATTGGACTGGTCCCACATTGCCAGCTTTATTTTCGGCTGACCAAGGCAGGCGAAGTTTTGTCCGCTTCCCGAGGTACCACCGTTGTTCTGGCAGAACTGGCGCAGCGCGCCCGCGGTTTGTCCGCCACCGACACCGGGGTCACCGTTCAGCCACGTTCCCGGACCAATCGGAAGGTTCGAGCAGCCGTTGATGGCGTTCTTGTAGGAGTTGTTGCCGTTCCACGGATCGTTCACGACGACCTGCGCGATGTTGCCGGGCGTCAATTGGTTCGAGGTGCCTTGCAGGAGTGTAATCGAGTCGGCAGGGTAGGACATGTTGGTGAGCGTCTGAATGTCCTGTGCTGTGAGATTGTAGCTCGGATCCTTGCTCCCGGCAGGCGGATAGAGCGCGTTCAAGATCGTCTGGTAGCTAACGGCCCACGGACGGAGACAGTCAGTGGTGCCTACGAAGCCTAACGCGGCAACCGCGCGCGCCTGGACCAACTTGCCCGTCGTCCCGAAGATACGTGCGAACGTGTATTGTCCCGGATAATTCGCCGTCACACGAACCGCGTTCAATGCCGGGTCCGTCCAGGAGGCGAGCGGCGTAAACGTATTGGTCGCGAAGTCCCAAGATCCGCCTTCGACGTTTCCGGCGCCGACCGTCGCGGCTCGGTTCTCGACGACGTTCAATGGCACGTATTGCAGCGCGGCGGTGGGCGCGTTCGTCGGGCGTTTGTCCTTCACCTCGACAATGCCCGCGATCGCAGACGCATCCGCTGTCGTCTGTAGTTCCGCTCGCATCACGTACAAACGCGAGGCGTCGATGGCGATCGCCGCGACTCCGATGATCACCGTCATCAAACTCGCCACGATGACCAATGTGGCACCGGTTCGTCTGCGCTGAGTCGTCATAGCCGATCTCCGAGTTGGCATGCCGGCAAGTTGCCTAACGGCGACACGATCATCTCCTGCCGTGCAGTCACGGTCTAGTGAACCACGACCTTGAACATCGCACCGATCTTCAGCATCGCCGGCCCGAGCAGCACGATAAAAATCGCCGGGAAGATGAAGAGCGCCAGCGGAAAGGTCATCTTGAGCGGCGCAGTGGCGGCACGACGCTCGGCGAGCTGTTTGCGCTTTCTGCGGAGCGACTCCGCGTAGACGCGCAAAACGGTCGCGATCGATGTGCCCCACCGCTCGCTCTGAATCATGTTGGCGGCTAAGCCGCGGAGGTCCTCCACACCGGTGCGCTCCCATAGTCCGTGGAGGGCTTGTTCACGCGGGACACCCGCGTTCACGCGCCGGTGTACGATGAGCAGTTCGTTGGCCAGATCGGTGTGCAGAATCGCCATTTCCTTCGCCACGCGCACGATCGCCGCATCGAGACTCACGCCGGCCTCGACGCACACGACGAGGAGGTCGAGTGAATCCGGAATAGCCCTGCGGAAGTGCTCTTGTCGAACTTGCGCTCGCCGATCAACGACGGCTTGGGGCAATAGCAGTCCGATCACAATCGCAAGTAGGACTAACAGCACGAAGAGCATCGGATTGCGACGCGGAGCCAGCACGAACACCACGAGCGGCAGGCCCACTGCGCTGATGACTCGCACGAACATGAACAGGACCGGCGCCGCCGAATTATCGAATCCGGCGTGGACGAGTTTGTCGATACCCGTCTGCCTCGAGCGCCACGTCTGAGGCGCGTGCTCGACGAGAAAACCCGCGATGCGACCGCCTAACGAAACCGTCGGCGCGCGCAGGAGGCTCGGAGCTGCGGCCGAGGACGCACCAGCACGCTCAAGAATCGCCTGTCGCTCTCGGTTGCGCAGTAGGGCATACACAGCGGTTGACACCGCGACCACGAGCAGCGCGATTAGACCGATGAGCGGGAGAGGAAGAGACATGTCTCGGTTCCTAGATGTCGATCTGTCCGACGCGCCGGAGGACGAAATAGCCCACGGTCAGCGAGATGACCCCGTAGAGGAGCAACAAGCGTCCCGCCGGTGTTAGCCAAAGCGGCGCGACGAAATCACGATTCAAGACCGCGAGCCCAAAAAAAAGCACGATCGGCAACAACGACAGGACAACAGCCGACATCCGCGGCTCGGCCGTCAGGGTGTCGATTTGGGCCCGAATACCGACGCGCTCGCGCATGAGCGTGGCAAGCGTGCTCAGGACCTCAGCCAGGTTGCCGCCGGTCTCGCGCTGCAGCAACAGCGCGGTCACGAACATCTTACAATCGACTGTGTCGACACGCGCCTGCATGTTCAGCAGCGCATTGCGCATCTCCATGCCGAGTCTCTGCTCGTCGTACACGCGGGTAAACACGGGTCCGAGAGGTTCGGGCATTTCGTCGCCCGCAAACTTGATCGCCGCCTGCAGCGAGTAGCCCGACTTCATCGCGTTCACCAGCATGTCGATTGCTTCCGGCAGCTGGTCTTGGAACTTCTTAAGTCGCGCCGCCTGCAGACGCTTCAGATTCATGAACGGTATCGCACCGCCGATCACGGTTAGGAACGGAAGGATCGCGCCGCCTACGCGCCGTCCAATCAGCAGGCCGATCATTGCGCACAGCAGTGAGAGCAGGATGAATGCGCCAACGCTGAGTTTGGAGCCGGCCTGCTCGAGCTGCCGTTCGATCGAGGCGGTGAGTCCCTTGCCCTGAAGCAATCGGTCGAGCGCTGCAATGTCGCTCGCGCGCTGTTCCTTCAGAATGGTGGTCGCCTGCGCATCGCCCAGGACGGCCGGGCCGAGTCGCGCGCGCAGAGTGTCGCCCGCCGCGAGGCGGCGCCGGTTCAACACCATGTACGCTGACACGACGAGCAGCATCGTACCCGCGAATACGACCAGTAAGATGAGTGCGATCATGGATCAATGCTCCGCGAACAGGTGCGGCGGCAGCTCGACACCGGCGATCTGCAAGCGCTCAACGAACTGCGGCCGCACGCCCGTCGCCTCGAACTGTCCTACCACTTTTCCTTCCTGCGAGATGCCGCGGCGGCGGAAGCGATAGATCTCCTGCATCGTTATGATCTCACCTTCCATGCTCGTCACCTCGGTGACGCTCGTCACGCGGCGCGTACCGTCAGTGAGACGCGACACCTGGATGACCAGATCCAGCGCAGACGAGATCTGCTCGCGCATCGCCCGGTTAGGCAGGTTCGTGCCCGCGAACAGGATCATCGTTTCGAGCCGCGCTAGCGCGTCGCGGGGCGAGTTCGCGTGGATCGTCGTCAACGATCCCTCGTGGCCGGTGTTCATCGCCTGCAGCATGTCCAAGGCCTCGGCCGACCGCACCTCGCCGACGATGATCCGGTCGGGCCGCATGCGCAGCGCGTTCTTCACGAGATCGCGGGCCACTACTTCGCCCCTTCCTTCCGAGTTAGGCGGACGCGTCTCGAGCCGTACGACGTGCTCCTGTTGCAAGCGGAGCTCGGCGGCGTCTTCGATCGTGATCACGCGCTCGCTGCTCGGGATGAACGAGCTCAGTGCATTCAGCAGCGTCGTTTTCCCGGCGCCGGTTCCACCCGAAATCAAGACGTTGAGACGTGCCCGCACACAGCCCGCGAGCAGATTGACCATGTCCTCGGTGAGCGCGCCGTACTCCACGAGCTTCTGCACTGTGATCTCGGCTCCGAACCGCCGGATCGAGAGAACCGGCCCATCGATCGACAGCGGCGGGATAATCGCGTTGACACGGGATCCGTCGGGAAGACGCGCGTCCACCATCGGCGACGACTCGTCCACCCGTCGCCCAACTCGGCTCACGATGCGATCGATGATCGCAAGGAGGTGCGTGTCGTCCCGGAACGACGTCAGCGCCCGAGACAGGCGACCCAGTTTCTCGACGTAGATCTCTTTGGGCCCATTCACCAGGATGTCTGTCACGGCGCGATCACGAAACAGCGGCTCGATCGGGCCCAGCCCGATCACCTCATACACAATCTGATCGACCACTTCCTCGCGCTCGGCGTGGCTCAACGGCGTTGTCTCGCCGCGTAAGAGCTCGGCGATCGCCTGACGAATCTGCAGGACGATGACGCTTTCGTCAGTGATCTTCTCCAGCGCAGCAAGATCCAGCCGCTCGATTAACCGCCGATGCAACTCGAGCTTGAGTTGTTCGACCGCGCTGAGTGTAGGTGTTTCGGCGCGAGATTGGGTGAACATTCCGGACGATGGCCCGTCCGTCGACATATCCACTTCCGGCGTTGCGCCGTTCGAGCGCTCCGCCGGTCCTTGCCGAACCGAGGTAATGGCGGGCGTCGACCGCCCAAGAAGCCTGTCGCGCAGTGACGGCGCCATTTATTTACTCCCGCGTCCAAAGAGTTTGCCTAACCGCAAGCCCCGCCGCACGCTTTGGTTCTTGTCCGATGGACCGCCGTTTACCCGGGCCGCCAATCCATCGTACGCGTAGGCCAAATGCGACGACGCGTCGAACTCCGCCACCGCGACGCCCTTCATGAGCGCCGCAGCGGACGTCTTGTAGTCATTGGGAAGCCGGTGGAAGATGTCGCGCCCTAGCACCGCAGTCGCATCGGACACCGAAACGATGTCCGACGACTGGTGCCTGTTCACGATCACGTGCACCTTTTCGTCGGGGTAGCCCAACCTCTGGCAGAGCGCCAACGTGCGCTGTGTGCTCCGCAGCGCCGGCACGTTGAGTTGCGTCACGAGCACGACACGGTCGGCAGCATCGAGCGCGGCCAGCGTCCGATCGCTCATCGCGTGCTCACAATCGATCACCGTGAAGGCGTGATGGTGGCGCAGTTGTTCGAGCAGCGTCGAGATGGCGGTCGCATCCATGGTCTCGACGCTCTCAGGATCTTCTGACGACGGCAGTACCCACACGCCGCCGGTTCCTGACGCCGGCGTGAGGAGCGAACGCAAGAGATCCGCATCCAGCTTGTCTAACTTACCTAACACATCGCTGATGTCGTATGTCGGCTTCAGGTCGAGCATCGCGCGCAGGTCTCCACCGCCCGGAACTAAGTCGACCAGTGCGACGTGCGCCTCCGGATGTGCCTTGGCGAGCGCGAACGAAAGATTCACCGCCACGCTCGTTGTTCCGAGGCCGCCCTTGGCGCTGTAGACGGCGATCGCGCTGCCGGCTTTTGACTCTGCGTGCGCGCGGCGCATGAGGCGGTCGAGCGCCGCCGCCAGATCCTTCGGATCGGGCGGGTAAACAAGAAACTCGTTGATTCCCGATCGCATTGCGCGCAGAATCAATTCGGAATCGGCCTGCGCCGCTGTGCCGATCACCACTGTGCCGCGACGCCGCGTTTCGCGTTCGAGAGTCGCCAGATCCATCGCGCCAATGCTGTGGAGCGGAACGACAACCAGGTCGAACGACTCCGCGCGTAGACGCGCCGTCGCGTCCGCGAGACTTAGCGTCAACTCCCCCGGAGCGAAACCGAAGCGTTGCAACACGCCGTTAGCCACGTCCTGGGGTCCAGCCGCGCCGGACACGATCAATGCCTTACGGGCCATATGCGGGTCCTCTTACGGCTTGGGCGGCGCCGGTAGACGCGGCGCCAGCGCCTTTCGCGCAGGAAGGGTGGTGTCCGGTACAAAGTGCAGAACGTCTTGGGGCCGCGCGTGCATCGGATCGACGACCACCGGTGTCACGATTACCAACAATTCTGTCTGATTCCGCTGCCAACTCGAGCTCGAAAACAGCGAGCCGAGAATCGGAATGTCTTTGAGAAACGGAATCCCATCCTTTGTGATCTGCCGCTCGTCGTCCATGAGGCCAGAGATGATCAAGCTCTGATCGCGCCTCACCATCACTGTGGTTTCCACGTGGCGCGTCCGTAAGGCGGGGATCTTGAAGCCCGAGATCTCGATTGCGTTCGTGAAGTCGAGGCTCGAAACCTCCGGACGGATGTGCAGCTTGATCAAACTGTCACTCACGATTTCCGGCGCGAAGTTGAGTCGAATGCCGAATTCCTTCCAGAGGATCGTAACCGTGGGAACGCCACCAACACCGGTGTTCTGCGCGACCGGGATGGGGATCTCGCCGCCCGCGAGGAAATTCGCGGAATCTTTGTTGGACGCCATGACCGTGGGCTCGGCGAGTATGCGCGAGTCTCCGGTTTGCTCATCCGCTTCCAGCAAACCGAGAAGTGTGCTCGTGCCGAAGTTACTAAGCACCGTCCCGAAGCCCTCAGTGCCAGGCAGAACGATGTTGCCGTTCGAATCGAACACGTTGTCCGTGTTGAACTTTCCGGTTCCAGCCCGGTTGTTCCTGTCGCGATAGAGGCCCGAGAAGCCGAGCGATCGAAGGAAGTCCCGCCGTACCTCGGCAAATTTCACAGCGAGTACCACCTGTTGCACGTCGGCGGCCGAGTGCACGTTGATGCGGTAGTGTCGAAAGGGCGCGTCTGCCTCCCAGATGATTACGTCGGTGATACCGGGACCGTGACCGTTAATGACCACATCGCGGGCACCGATGACGACGACGTCGGCAACATCCGGGTTGGCCACCGACGCCTGCGTAATGTTCGACGGCGTCGTGATGGGATAGGATCGACCGACCGGCAGATCGACGTTCACGATAGCCGTGTCCGATAGGCTGGCCAGTTGTTGTTGAGCGTGCACAACGGGAACGCCCAACAGACTTGCACAGCACACTGCGCTCAGCGCGGCATCGCGCGACTTCCTCTGCCAGCTCAAAATCACATCCTCCGTTAGGAGTTGACGTCTATCCTTCGGGTCCGCGCGCCGCGTTACGGCTGCGTAGTTGTGTCTTTCTGCTCGAACTTTTGCTGCGAGAGCTTGTCGCCGCGGTACACGCGCACCACCACCGAATCCGGTTTGGCCACCGGGTCGGCGACCGCCCGCACAGGCGCCGGCGCCTGCATCGCCGGCCGAGGACGCGACCGCGCATGACGCGCCGGCGATGGCGGAGGATCGGCCACACGCGCCGAACCGGCTGTGCGAAGCTGTGCGAGCACATCCGCAGCCGTAGCTCCCGGCGTCTTAACGGAATCCGGATCACCGTAGCCGCGCAGCACGAGCTGAATCGTGCCCTGGTTCATCGCCACCGCCAGTTGCTCGGCCTGCGGCGGCGTGACCTCGAGCGTCGCAGTGGTGGCCTGGATCGGTTTCCCATCGTCGCCCCGTTCTACCTGCGTGCCCACAGAGAGGACGCGCATGTTGCTCATGAACAGCTTCGCTTCCTCTTTCGTGTTCTGCTGCTGGTTTTCCTTGAGCGTGACCAAGACGTCCACCCTGCTGTTAGGCTGAATGAGTCCACTCAAACCTGCGACATCGTTGATCTTGACTGCCATGGCGCGCATGCCCGGAGTGATCTTCACCTCGAGGCCGGGGCCAGTGCCCGGCGGCGCCAGGCGGCCGGGGACGATGGCCTCGCCCTTGAACACCGGAATGCGCACGACCCGTCCCACCGCGGAATCGATGCTTGTGAACGCGCTTTCTGGTGCCGTGCCCGCGGGCCACTGCACGAGCGTTAGCGAAAGGCGTTCGAGCTTCTCGCCCTCGGTCACGTCGCGTGCAGCGACGACGACCGGCTGCATCGCAACCTGAGTCGCTGCCTTTGCCTGCTGCAGATACCTATACACGCCAAAGGTCGCGACCAGCGCCGTGAGGACTGCCGCGAACAGGATTGTGGTGTAACGTCGCTCCACCATGTGACCGCCAATGTCTAAAATGAGTTGAGCCCGCCTTCCACCGCCCGCCTAACGAATTTACGGCGCCCCTTCCCATCTGAACGTCGCGGAGGGCGACATCAAGATCTGGCCGAAACCAACGAAGTTTGCGATCGGCGTAATTGGCGTGAACGGGTAGTTCACGATCTGCACGGTGATCGATTGCATGTTGGGCGGCGCTCCTGTGAACGTCTCGCTCACCCGTGCCTGCGGGTTTCCACCGAAAGCGACGACGTAGTTAGTTACGGCAGTGCTCACCGCCGACATCGATCCGGCTGTGGTCGGGTCAGGACTGATCTGCGTCGAAGCCAGTCGCGCCCCTTCGCGAACGGCTGCGGTGAGGTTGTTCGCGGTGTAGAGTGCGCGGCCGAAGTCGATGATGCCGAACACCACTATGAGCAGCAGTGGCAGCACGATGGCGAATTCCACCATCGCGTTCCCGCGCTCCGATTGAAATCTCGACCGTTCGAACATAGTTCAGTCCTCGACCTAGTGAACCAACCTTGGAATCCATGCGGCGACCGTTAGGCCGACCGCCATCGCCACGCCGTACGGCACCGTCACCCGCACCGGCGTGGATGCGTTCGCCGGCGGCCTATCGCCGGCAGCGTGCCCTTTACCGTCCGGCTGGCGCGCAGGCGCGGCCGACACGGCGACGCGCGAAAACCGCGCAACCACGAGCCATGCGATCCCGAGAACGCCACCGACCACCGCCGACAGCAGCGTCGCGCCTAACGCGGTCGCGGGACCGAGCCAAGCTGCGGCGGCGGCGAAAATCTTTACGTCGCCCGCTCCCATCAAACCCAACGCCCAGAACGGCAGCCAGACGATCAGCCCTGTCGCTGCTCCGCCTAAAAATCGGAATGCAAGCGCGCGCGGCCCTATCATCGCGACTGTGAATACCGCACCGCTCACGAATGTCGTCAGCACCAAAGCATTCGGGATTCGGCGGTAACGGACGTCGCAGCCCGCTGCCACCGCGAGCAGCACGGTGAACGCGAAGCCAAACGCGATACCCTGCCAGGAATGCGCGAATGTCATGTCACGAAAGAGTCGGAATAGTTGCCGCCAGCGACGAATGCGGAGCGCCTCAGGAGCACCGCATTCGCCGCCAACGTTTCGCTCGATCAACCAGGCAGCAGCGGCGTGATGTTGCCGAAGGTGTTCGAGACGGCTGTGCCCAACGGACCAATGGTCAGGATACAAATCGCGGCGATCAACGCCAGCATGATTGCATACTCGACCATCGTCGCCGCTTCGTCGTTCTTCACGAAGTGGCGGACCAGCGCGGTGACGCGGGACATACTTCCTCCTGAGGTGGTGTAACGTGGAACTGCGATGTGACTACGGAGAACAACGGAGAGGCCGAACTGCTCAACTCACCTCTTGGTCCGCGAGCGCCATACGGCTGAGGCAGCCGCGGGATTAAGGCGAGCTAACGGCTTTGCAAGAAGTTGGTCATCGGGCCTTGTTGACTGGCACCCTGAGAACAACTCGTGGAAGCGATCCAGCCGGGCGCCGCGCGACTTCGTTTCCTTGCGACCCCTAGCCGTCTGGCCGTAAGGGTGATGGAAGGGCCTAACTGGCGAGATTGCTTAGTCTTGGAAGACGACGTCGAAGCGGCGCAGGTGGGGCAACCCTGAGCTCACGCCGATGGCCAAGTGAGGCTGCCGCCTCCCTTCCCGTCGGTGTCTCATCTCTTCGCGCATTGTCTAGGTGTAGTGGCCATGGTGCGACAGTTTGTTATAAGGCGCGCCACACTTTTGATCAGGCACGGTTACGTCACTGGGCATTGCTGGGCCTGCTCGCCTGGGCAGATGCCAAAGCATGCGAACATCGTTGATACTACGACGCTTGCGCTGCATCCCAGAGCAACGCGGACACCGCTCCGAGGTCGAGTTAGGTCACGCGCGCGCACGACCGTTGCGAGTGTACCGCCGCAGTCAATGGTTAGCACCGATGACCAACGCCGCCCGTCACGTTCTGCACGTGGACTCAGACACACACCATGCGCGTTTGCCTTGCCCATCTGTCGACACTCGCCGCATTGTTGATCGGCGCCGCGGGCACATCGTCCGCACAGTCGCGCAAATCCGGTAACGTTGCGCCG
>JACZDA010185582.1_pt1 | contig 12587 bp, 12 predicted proteins | sample 8641761 | NCBI WGS metagenome assembly JACZDA01 (sample SAMN15324611, study PRJNA640507) | soil metagenome | isolation source: intercropping peanut in the first line | place: China: Luxin town, Laibin City, Guangxi Province | collected 2019-07-25 | depth 10cm m | reverse complement strand
GGGGCGCGCGCGGTCCGCCGCCGCCGTTCACCACGGCGTCGGGGATGCGCGACAGCAGCGTGCGCTCGAGGCGGTCGCGCAGCGCGCCTAACCGGAGCATCTCGGCCTCGCGCTCGGCGATCGCCAGCTCCGCGGCGCGCGCCAGACCGATGGCGGCAGCCACGTTCTCGGTGCCGGGCCGGAACCCGCGATTCTGGGAGCCCCCGTGCAGCAGCGGCTCACACGGCGTCCCGTGCCTAACGTAAAGCCCGCCGATGCCCTTGGGCGCCCCGATCTTGTGCCCCGAGAACGTGAGCAGGTCGAACGGCACCGCGCGCGCGTCCACCGAGACCTTGCCGAACGCCTGCACGGCATCGGTATGAAAGAGTACGCCGCGCGCCTTCGCCGCCGACGCGAGCGACGGGATGTCCTGCACGACGCCGATCTCGTTGTTCACCCACATGATCGAGCACACTGCGACATCCGGCCTCACGAGCGAATCATACGACTCGCGATCGACGACGCCAACGTGCGACACGCCGACGACGCGCTCCTCGGCGCCCTGCGAGTGGGCGAAATGCATCGCGCCCAACACCGCCTTGTGCTCGATCGGCGAGGTGACCACCGCGCGCTTGCCCGATGCACGCAGCGCCATGAAGGGCCCGACAATGGCTGCGTTGTCGCCCTCGGTTCCGCCGGACGTGAAAAACACTTCCGCGGGTTGGGCGCCGAGGCAATGGGCCAGGCGCTCGCGGGCGTCGTCGAGCGCTGCGCGGGCGTCTCGCCCCCATCGGTGCGTGCTGGACGGGTTGCCGAAGCGCGGGCCGTAGAACGGCTCCATGGCCTCGAACACCTCGCGTCGCACCGGCGTGGTGGCGGCGTGGTCGAGATAGATTGGCTGGGGCATGTCGGAAAGTAACGAATCCGAGGGGGGCCTGCGCAATACACGCGTGGCCGGCAGGTGAACCTCTCGCAAGCCGGCTCGGTGTTGGAGCCGACGGCCCGGGTAGCGGCGAATGTGTATTTTACATATATTGTGGCATGAGCACCCGCATTTCCGCTACCGCTCTCGTGCGCCGGCTCGCGGACGTTCTCGGCCGCGTACACTATCGCGGCGAGACGTTCGTCGTCGAGCGTCACAATGAGCCGATTGCACGCATCGGGCCTGCTGGCGCCACGCGCCGCGCCACCCTCGCCGATGCCGCCCGTGCGTGGATGACCGGCGCCGGTCGCGATCATACCTTCGCTCGTGACCTGGAACGTGTGGGCGCTGCCGACCGACCGCCGCGGAATCCGTGGGCCTCGTAGTCGATACGAGCGCCCTCGTGACCATGGAGCGGGCCGGAGCCGACTGGCCGTCCGCCTTGGGTCCGTACTCCGATGACGAGATCGCGCTGCCCGCCGTCGTGTACGAGGAGTTGCTGGTCGGCGTTGCCCTCGCGTCGAATCGCTCCCGGGCGGCGCAGCGCCGCGCCCGCATCGACGCGTTGGTCGCAGTAACGGGTCTCGTCGACTTCGATGCACCGATCGCCGAGCGGTGGGCCGAGTTGTTTGCGGCGCTCAGCCGACGCGGTAACTTGATTCCGTCCAACGATCTCGCTGTCGCAGCGACGGCCCAGTACCTGGAATTCGGCGTTCTCGTCGGCTCGCACGATGAGCGACACTTTCGAGCCGTCGCCGGCCTCACCGTCGTTCCGTTAGGCCGCTAACGCCGTCAATCCTCGATGGTCAGTCGAGCCATGCGCCAGCTGTTTGCCCAGCCTAACGCCGAGCGTGAGGTCGGAGGATCGCCCGGACCGGGGCGGCGTCGAGGCCGACGATCTTGAGCGGGAGCGCGACGAGGTCGTACGTCCCGTCGGGTACGCCGCGCAGATCCAGATTTTCGAGGTTGTAGGCGCCGCCGGCGAAGAGCGCGCGGTGCACGTCGAGCGTCGTGCTGTGGCGCGTATCCACCGACGGTGCATCGACGCCGAGGAGGCGGAGCCCGCGCCCGAGGAGCGATTCCACCTGCCTAACGGTGAGCGCGGGCCAGTCGGCGGGGAACGCGCCGCCGGCGGTCGTCGATCCGGTCCGCAGCAGGAGTCGCGCGAGCGGCGCGTGCGGCAACGCATCCACGCGGTCGAACGCGCACACGGTCGCCGGGCCGGCGAAGATCTCCACCGGTAGATCGTGCGAGGCCGGCCAGCCGTCGTGCACGTGCAGCGGCGCGTCGGCGTGCGTGCCTACGTGCGGGCTCGTGGTCAGCGCCGACAGGTTGACGGTATCGCCGCGGGCGAGCTGCTGCGTCCAGCGGCACGAGTACGGCGTGTCGCCGGGCCACTCCGGCGCGCCGGGGCGCAGCGCGATGCTGATGTCGCGCCAGCCCTGCGTCGTCACCGTGCGCCCGGCGGCGCGCCGAAGAATTTCGAGCGCACGTCCCACAACACCGGGAAAAACCGCTGCGAGACCGTGCGCGCGAGATACCGCGCGCCTAACGTACCACCGGTGCCGCTCGTGCCGGGTCCGATGATCCGCTCCACCAGTTGCACGTGCAGGAATCGCCAGCGCGCGAAGCCCTGCTCGTACTCCAACAGCTCTTCCGCGAGGAGAAAGAGCTCCGACGGCGCTGCATCGCCGTACACGCGCTCGAGCGTCCGGCCGCTGCGTTCCAGCAGCCGCTCGAAGAGTGACTGCAGCGTTGGGCGATCGAGCCAACGCTGGACGGCCGGCGGCGGCGGACCGTGCTCGCCGATCGCTTGGATGAAGTGTGCGTCGCGCAGACCGGAGGCCGCTTCGATGGCGCGGAACTGCGCGCTCTGCGAGCCGCTGGAGCTGCCGAGGTAGCCGCGGAACTGGGCGAAGCGCTGCGGGGGCAGGGTGTCGAGCGCGGACAGTTGGTCGGCTACGATGCGCACGAGCGCGTTGAGGCGCTTCGCGACCATCATGGCCGCCGGCACGTTCGCCGTCTCGAGCGCGCTCACGAGCGCGTCGAGCTCGTGCAGGATCACCTTGAACCACAGCTCGCTCGCCTGGTGCACGACGATGAACAGCAGCTCGTCGGGGTGCTCGGGCTCCGACAACGGACGCTGCAGCGACAGCAGCTCGTCCAACGCGAGGTAGCTGCCGTAGCTGGCGGCTTCCTCCTTGTGCCTAACGGTGCGCGGGGTCAATAGGTGGATACCTCCAGCGTGGTGACGTCGTCGACGCGCATCGTCTCGGCGGTGTAAAACGGTTCGCCGTAGCGCACGCGGATGAGCGAGCCGTAGTGGGCCGCCTGGTGTCGCACGATCTCGTACAAGGGCTCTCCGTTCGGAAACACCTCGCCTGCCTGTCGCACGCCCGCGAACTGCGATGCGTATTGTTTCACGGCCTCGAGCTTCTGCTCGAACACGTCCGAAATGTCGACCACGAACGTGGGTTTGATGTAGTCCTCTCGGAACGAGAGACAGTGAATCAGTTTGTGCGGCCGGTGCGCGGGCACCGACGGCTCGACCTTTTTCAGTCCCGCGATGAAGCACGCATCGCGCACGAGCTCGGCCGTGACGCGATGATCGGGATGGCGTCCGCGCTCCGACGGTGCGATGACGATGCGCGGCGTGAATTGGCGCACGGCTTTCGCGACGTCGATGCGCGTCTGCGGCGTATTCACGATTGCCGCATCCGGGAATCCCAAGTTGATGCGCGCGCTCACGCCGAGAATCTCTGCGGCGCGACTGGCTTCTTCTGCGCGCTGTTCGGCCGAACCGCGGGTGCCCGTTTCGCCTTGCGACAGATCGATGATCGCCGTCGAGTGGCCGAGTGACTTTGCTTTGAGGAGGGTACCGCCACAGGTGAGCTCGATGTCATCGCGGTGCGCAGCGATGGCGAGCACATCGACGTGTGTCATGGCGCGGAATATATCGCGCGTTGAGGGTCACGCGAGTCGATGAGGTCGCTCCGCCGGGAACCTTCTGCGAGGGCTGCGGATAGTCGTATTCATCCTGGTCGAACGAAAGGAACGCTGCTGTCGAGCACTCCCGCCCGCGCGGCACGCGTTCCTTTCAGAGTTCCGGAGGTCACGTGCGCGCATTACACGTTGTCGGCATCGGCATCGCCGCGTTTGCAGTTGCATGCGGCGGGAGCAGCAATTCGAACAACATGACGGGTCCGCCGCCACCGCCGATGGGCGGCGTGAACATCACCATCGCCGACTTCAAGTTCTCACCGGCGGTCGACACGGTGAAGGTCGGGACGACGGTGCAGTGGGTGAACGACGGTCCATCGGAGCACAGCTCGACGAGTGACACGGGGGTGTGGAACTCGATGGGTCTCGTGCCGCCGAGCGGCGGCTCGTACGGCGGTGGCGGCAGCGGCGGCGGGACGTTCAAGTTCACGTTCAATCAGACGGGAACGTTCCCCTACCACTGCACGTTCCATCCGCCGGCAATGTATCCGAACTTCGTGGGGACGATCGTCGTGGTGAACTGACGGATCGCATGACCGCGATGCCTAACGGCCAGCGGGTGGTTCACCGCGCCGGCGTCACGGCGGACTCTGTGACGCTGTCTGAAATGATCATAGCGTCCGTCGGATAGGTCTCGTCGAGAAAAACAGCAACTGCTTTCAAAGGCAAAAGTGAAACAAGGGATAACGAAAGTGATCGTTCTGCGCGGAGGAAGGTGCGGTTGCCCGTGGTCAGCACGAGCGTGTTGTTTTTTGTGAGCAACACACCACTTCTCTTAATCGTTAGGCAGCGCGCCCTCCTCCGCGCAGAACGATCACTTTCGTTATCTCTAGTTTCACTTTTGTTATCCTTCATAGCCGTTGCCGTTTTTCTCGAGGATCTGACGACACGAGGTCGGGCCGGTCATTCGTACCGAAGCGCCTCCACGGGATCGAGCCGCGCGGCCCGGTTGGCCGGCAGCAGCCCGAACACGACGCCGATGCCGACCGACACGATGACGGCGACGAGCGTATACAGCAGCGGGGTGGTGGCCTCGATCCGCATGGCCGCGGTCGCGAGCCGGCCAAAGCCTAACCCGAGCAGAATGCCGATCATTCCGCCGATGCCCGTCAAGGTCGCGGCTTCGACGAGGAACTGGAGCAGAATGTCCAGTCGCGTGGCGCCGAGCGCTTTCCGGACGCCGATCTCCCGCGTGCGGTCGGTGACGGACACCATCATGATCGCCATCACGCCGATGCCGCCCACGAGCAGCGCGACGGCCGACAGCACGATCATGACGAGAAAGAACACGCCCGTGAGCTTGTTGAACGTGTCGAGGATCTGATCCTGCGTGAGCAGGTCGAACGAATTGGGCTGGAACGGGCGCAGGCGCCGCATCCGCCTGAGCGTCACCATCACGGCTTCTTCCGCATCCGCGACCGTTACGTTAGGCCGAGGCTTGACGACGATCCAGAGCGCGTTGGTGCGGTCGAACGGCACCTGGTGGTCGAGCATCGCGTAGGGCACGATCGCGCCGGTCGCCTGGCCGGGCGGGTTGAAGATGTTCGCGGGTGCGACGTACACGCCGATCACGCGCGCGGCGCGTCCGCCGATGCCGACGACTTTGCCGAGCGGGTCGACGCGACCGAACAGCGTGCGCGCGACGTCCTGATCGATCACGGCCACCGCGCTGCCGGCCACGAGCTCCGGGTGCGTGAACCATCGACCTTCGGACAGGTCGCCGCCCTGGATGTCGGTGAACCGGTTGTCGGCGCCGAAGATCGCAACCTGCTGCGTGCGCGTGCCCTGGTAGTCCATGCGCGCCTGCGCTTGTCCCCAGATCGCGGCATACCCGATGCCCGGAAGTGCTCTGATGCGCTCGGCCTCTTCCGCTTTGATCTCCGGACGGTTGCGAATTTCCGGCGGCGGATTGCCTGGATTCACCGGCGTCGCCGAGCGAGTCACATAGAAGGTGGTCGGTCCCGCGATCTCGATGGTGTGCACGATTTGCTGCCGCACGCCCTGGACGATCGCCGCCATGGCCATGACGGTGGCGACGCCGATGACCACGCCCAGTATCGTGAGGCCGCTGCGCAGCTTGCTCACGCGGAGCGTATCGATCGCGATGCCGATGTTCTCGCTGACGCGCTCGGCGGTTCTCATTCGGCGCGGAGGGCGTTGATGGGGTCGAGGCGGGCGGCGCGGCTGGCGGGGTAGACGCCGAAGAGCACGCCGATCCCGGCGCCTAACGCAATGGCGACGCCCACCGACCACGCGGTGACCCGCGCCGGCAGCGGCGACGCGCTCGAGATGATGAGCGCCAGCCCCCACCCCGACGCGACGCCGAGCAGCCCGCCTAACGTAGCCAGGGCGACGGCTTCGGCCAGAAACTGCCGCCGGATGTCGCGCTGGCGCGCGCCCACCGACTTCCGGATCCCGATCTCGTGCGTTCGCTCGTTGACGGCCATGAGCATGATGTTCATGATCACGATGCCGCCCACGATGATGCCGATCGCGACCACCGCCGGGATGACGCTGAACAACACGCGCGTCAGGTTCTTCCAGAAGTCGACCAGGGCGTCGGCGGTTTCGACGGTGAAGTCATCGGGCTGCTCCGGCCGCAGCCGGTGCGCGATGCGCATGGCCTCCTCGGCCGCCGCCATGCCCGAGGGAATCGACTCTGCGTTCGGCATCTTGACCGAGATCGTGGTCGTCGCGCGCCGTCCGTAGAGCAGCTCGAAGCTCGTGATCGGCATGATCACGAACGAGTCGAACGATTGGCCCAGGACGCGCCCCTTGGGCGCGATGACGCCGACGATCGTGAACCGGGCGCCCATGATGCGAACGGTATGGCCGATCGGATCGGCGGTGCCGAACACCTTGTCGGCCACGTCGGCGCCGATGGCGATCACCTGGCGCCGCTCGCGGACGTCGATGTCGGTGATGGGGCTGCCGCTGCGGAAGCGGTAATCCTGGACCGTTTGATACGGCGCGGTCACGCCGAACACGAACACGTTCTCGAGCGTGTGGCCGTGCCATGCGACCTGCGTGGCCGGGGTGGGGAATCCGCTCTGCAGGGCGACGGCGTCGGCGCCTGGGACGGCGCGCGCGACCACGTGCGCATCGGCCATGGTGATCTTTGGCCGCTTCTGGATCGCGCGCAGCTCGTCGTCGGTGAAGAGCCCGATCTTGATGGGAATGCGGCGCACCTGGAACGTGTTCACACCGACGATGGCGTCGGCCACGTTCTCTTTCACGTACGCATTCATCCCCTGTATGATCGCGACCACGGCCACGAGAAAGCCGACGGACACGATGATGCCTAACAGGGTGAAGAACGACCGCAGCTTGTTCGCCCGGATCTGCCCGAGCGCGGTGCGCAGGACATCGGCGAGACTCACCGATGCAACATAACGCCTTCCTATTTCGTCGTCACTTCGATCACGCCCTCGGGAAATCCTGTGCCGTGGCGCACACTCGCCTCGCTGGCCGAGTAGTAGTGGATCTGGTCGATGTCCCTCGCGTTGATGCGACGGAGGGATTGGATGTCGCCGTACTGCGTGCCGTTGAGGAACACGACGATGCCCGGGTCCGAATTGATGAACGTCGATTGGCCGCGCGTGTTCAGCATATTGGGGCGGATCGCTCGGACGACGTCGTAGGCATTGCTTTCGTGGCTGCTCTCGACTTCCGCCGCGGTGATGGTATTGGGGTCGTGACCGCTACCACCGTGTGGGCCGCCGCCCGTCGCACAGGCGGACAGGGCGAAGACGAGACCGCAGACGACGACGCGAGCGCGCATGGAACCTCCGACCAGGGTTGACCGCGTTAGTCACTGCCCAACCGGGTTAGTCAGGCGCTCCATCATAGCGTCCGGCACGCCGCTCCGGAACAGGCGGGCGCCGTACCGGCCTCGGCAGCCGCCGCCCCATCCGGTCTCGAGACCCGTCAAACCATCCACGCGCACTGGGTGTCGAAGTGCTATAGTTGTTTTGCCTATACCCAGGACGCCCATGCCGCCCGCTCCCAGATCCGCCTGGCCGGAGCCCGAGTCGCTGCTGCCGCTCAAGTCCGTCGATACGCTCATCCTCACGATGCTCGCGGCAGGGGACCGGCACGGCTATGGCATCCGGCAGGACATCCTCGCCCATAGCGACGGGAAGATCGAGCTCGAGGCGGGCAACCTCTACCGGCACATGCGGCGCCTCGAATCGAGGGGGTTGATCGAGGAAGCGCCGCAGCGCCACGAAGCGGCCGATGACGAGCGGCGCATCTACCATCGATTGACACCCTTCGGCCGGCGCGTGCTCGCGGCCGAGATGCTGCGGTTGCGCGCGCTGGTGCGGTTAGCGGTGTCGCGGCAAGTCATCGCGCCGGGGCGCGCGTGACTGGGCGCACATCGCAGCGCGATCTGATCCGCATACCACTCGCGTGGCGCGCGCTCGTGCGGCTCCTGCCGCGCCATTTTCGCGTGCGCTATGGCGAGGCCATCGCCGACTTCCACCGCGATCGGCTGGCCGAGGCGCGTCGCTCCGGCGAGTCGCGGTTTCGCGTCTGGCGCCGCGCGTCGGCGGACCTGCTCGCCCTCGCGCTGGTGGAATGGGGGCGCGTGTTGGCCGCGCGTCCGTCGCTACGCACCGTCCCGTCACCTACGCCGCGGCTTTCCGCGGAGGACCGGATGTCGATCATCGTGCAGGAAGCCGCGCAGGCCGTCCGCTCGCTGCGCCGGAGCGTCGCCTTCACGGCGGCGGCCATCGTCACCCTTGCGTTAGGCATCGGATCGACGACCGCGATCTTCAGCGTGGTGCGCTCGGTGCTGCTCGCGCCGCTCCCGTTCCCCGATGCCGACCGCGTGGTGGAGCCGGACGCGCGGAAGACTGGGACCAACGAAACGTGGTCCGTCACGTACGCGGACTTCATGGATTGGCGCGACCAGCACGTCTTCTCGCAGGTCGCGGTGTATCAGCCCGCGAACATGGATCTGACCGGTCCCAGCGACCCGGTGCGCGTGTCGGCGGCCGCCGTGAGCCCGCAGTTCTTCGCCGCGCTCGGCGTTAGGCAACAGGTGGGCCGCCCGCTCCAGGCCGCCGACTACGCGCTCGACGGCGGGTACGCCGTGGTGATCTCCGACCGCCTGTGGCGGAGCCAGTTCGGCGCGCGGCCCGACATCGTGGGGCACGTCGTCGAGATCAACGCGATCAAACGGACGATCGTCGGCGTGATGCCGATCGACGCGCGTTGGCCCATCGACGCCGATCTCTGGGTGCCGCTGCGCTTTTCGAGCGAGCTCGATCCCGATCTGCAGCGCCGCGACAACTTCGTCTTCGAAGCGATCGCGCGGCTCAAGCCAGGCGCGACACTCGCGAGCACCGGCGCCGAGATGGCGACGCTCGCCGCCCGGGTGGCGGCCGAGCACCCGGACATTCGCGGCGGCGTTACCACGGTGCCCATGCCGGTGATCCAGGCCATGCTCGGATCGACCACGCCGCGCGCGCTCTGGCTCCTGCTCGGCGCCGTGACGCTCCTGCTGCTCATCGGGTGCGTGAACGTGGCCAACCTGCAGCTGGCACGCGCGGCGGCGCGGCAGCGCGAGATCGCGGTGCGGGTGGCGCTCGGTGCCAGCCGGTGGCGGCTCGTTAGGCAAAGCCTGGTCGAGAGCGGCGCACTCGGCCTGGCCGGCGGCCTGCTGGGCGTCGCCATCGCCATCTGGCTGGTGAAGGGCATCGTGGCGATTGCGCCGCAGGACGTCCCGCGCATCGCGACCGCGTCGCTCGACCGGTGGGCGTTAGGCTTCGGGCTGGCGATCTCGTTGGGCGTGTCGCTGGTGTTCGGTCTCGCGCCGGCCGTGCACGCGGTGCGGCAACGCGACCATCTCGCCATGGGCGAAGGAGGGGCGCGCACGAGCGTCGGTCGGGCGAGCGCGCGCACGCGCCGCACGCTGGTGACCGTCGAGCTGGCGTTGTCGGTGGTGCTGCTCGTGGGCGCCGGCTTGGCCGTGCGCAGCATCGCGCGGCTGCGCCGCGTGGATACCGGCTTCGACCGGCGCAACGTGCTCACGGCATCGATCTCGGTGCCGGGCATCAAGTACGACACGCCGGAGAAAGTGGTCGGGTTCATGTACCAGCTGCGCGACCGGCTGGCGGCGGCGCCAGGCATCCAGGCCGCCGGGATCGCGAGCGCCAGCCCGTTAGGCGCGGGCGGGTTCTACCTCGGCCGGGAGATGGTCGCCGAGGGGCGCGACCCCTCGCCGGCGAACGAGGTGTCGATCAACTGGAACGTCGCGACACCCGGCTACTTCGCGGCGCTCGGGGTGCCACTGGTGGCCGGCCGCGACTTCCGCCTAACGGATGACACGGCGGCGCCACCGGTGATGATCGTCAACCAGACGTTCGCCAAGCGGACGTTCGGCGCCGAGAACCCCATCGGCCGGCGCGCGATGTCGTCGCGCGATGAAAAGGTCGAGCGCGAGATCATCGGCGTCGTTGGCGACGTGAAGTATTTCGCCGCGGCGGACTCGACCCGCGCGCTCGTGTGGGTGCCGTACGCGCAGCGCAACGCCTGGCACCAGGGCATCATCACCGTCCGCGCACGTGGTGGCGCAGTGAACGCGCTCGCGGTGGTCCGGCGCGAGCTGCACGCGCTCGATCCGAACATCGCGCTCGCCAACGTCGTCACCATGGACGAGGCGCTGAGCCGGTCCATGGCCGGCGACCGCCTGGTGGCGATTCTGCTGGCCACGTTCGCGGGTCTCGCTCTGGTGTTGGCGGCGATCGGGGTGTTCGGCGTGCTGTCGTACGCGGTGGCGCAGCGCACGCGCGAGATGGGCATCCGGTTGGCGCTCGGCGCGCGCCCGAAGGACGTACGACGGCTGGTAGCGGGCGAGACGGCGCCCATGGTGTGCATCGGCGTCGCGATCGGGCTAGCGGCCGCATTCGGGTTGGCGCGGCTGGCCCGGTCCATGTGGTACGAGGTCGGGCCTAACGATCCGGCCACCTTCGTGGGCGTCGCGGTCGTGCTCGGCCTCGTCGCGGTCGTCGCGGCGCTGGTGCCGGCGCGCCGCGCCGGCCGCGTGGATCCGGTGATCGCGATTCGCAACGAGTAGGGGTCGCGAGTGGCCGCTGGCCGACGACGGTCCACGTAACGGCGGAAAAACGCGGGGAAAACGGAACGCGCTGAACGTCGGGGACGAATCACAGTCCACACCATTCAGCGGGGTTCCATGACCACACGATGCATACGGGCTGTCATCGCGGCCGCATCGCTCGCACTCGCCGCGGTGCCGGCGGTCGCCGCGCAGGCCGCCAACCAGCCGAATACCACGGGTCTGCCGCTCTTCGCGCACACGTACATGGGAACGCAATACGACGCGTTCCAGAATCCCACCGACCATCACTGGTACATGTCGTACACGGCCGTGGCGGACGGCGATTCGCTGGCGACGGTCGAAGACTGGTACCGGCATCAGCTACCACACGCCAAGGAGACGCCGTACGTCGATCGCGGCAATCGCGGCATCCAGCTCACCAGCGGGAAGGACAAAGTGCGGATCTACAAGGCTGGCAAGAATCCGGGCGCGGTGATCATGCTGTACAAATACGTGCGCGACTGATGACTGCCGCGTCCATGCCTAACGAGGCCGGCTTCCAACCGGCCAAGGGCCAGCGAAAGCGCCGCGTTCTGTGGGCGGTGAGCGTGATCCTCGCATTCATCTTGGGCTTTTTCCTCGGCCGGAAGTTCTGCCAGCTCAACGGATCCGCGACGAGCGACGCGGGGCAGGTCGTCGGCGGAGGACACGCCACCGCCGGCGCCTCTCGGGTGCACGTCGGGCCCGGGTCGGCTCAGGGCAAGAACAAAGTGAATGGAGGCGGGAACAGTCACACGGGGGCAGACACCGACACCGTGGGCGGCGACATGAGTGCGCCGGGAGGCAGCGCCGACATCGCGGGTGGCGGCAGAGGAAGCGCTAGTGACGATCCGCAACACGGCGACACGCTCAAGAAGCACCCCACCCAGGTGGACACATTGAGCGCCGGGTTCGTCGCGCATATGTCCGGCGATCTCGCGACGGGCGAAAAAACGCCGCTCGGGTCTGGTGCTGATGTCCGGGTGAAAACGAAAACCGCCGACGATTTCAGCCTCGATGCGACCGACCTCCCTCGCTATCCAATGAACGTCACGCAGGCGTACAGCGGCGTGTCGATTCGCACGGACAAACCGGCGGACACCGGCACGGCTGCCGTGTTCTCGAGCAGTGACTCGTACGACAGCGTGACGGCGTGGTACCGGTCGCACATGCCGGCGGGCGCGCGCGAGACGAACATCGATGTGCGTCAGCTCCGCCAGATGGCGTCGCAATTGTCGCCGAAGAACTTGATGAAAATGCTCGGCGCGGCAACCGGCTCGCAGCAGGTGTCGCCGGATACGACGCCCGCGAAACCGGCGAATACAACCGGGGCGGGCTCGCGCGTGGACGGATGGCAATTGCCGGACGACGGCGTGCACGGAGAGCGCAGCGTGATGGTGATATCGACGCCCGGGAAACCGACGACGGTCTTGGTGGGCCGATCGCGACGACCTTAGTAGTCCTGTTCCGACTTGCGGCGACGAAACATCTCGCACCGAGGCTCAGCACTGGCGCCGGATTCGGTCCGTCATTCGTTGTTCGTTTTGTGCTTTCCTACCCGTGGTCCGTCCTTCGTTGTTCGTC
>JACZDA010058125.1_pt1 | contig 12650 bp, 12 predicted proteins | sample 8641761 | NCBI WGS metagenome assembly JACZDA01 (sample SAMN15324611, study PRJNA640507) | soil metagenome | isolation source: intercropping peanut in the first line | place: China: Luxin town, Laibin City, Guangxi Province | collected 2019-07-25 | depth 10cm m | reverse complement strand
GGACAGCTGACTCTGGATCAGCCAGTCGTGGTTCGAATCCACGTCCGGGAGCCTGGGCTCATCCCCCGTCTGCATGAACTCCCATTTTTCCGCATTCCTGTCCCCAACACTCCGTGCTTCCCCGTCTGATCTCGGCATAATTGCCATGGTAAGCGAGTTGATTCATTCCAGGCGCAAATCGGCCTCCAAAGCTTGGCGATGACGAACCTCACCTGAGCAGACAAGGGTTGCAATTCGTCTGAAGTACTCGAACGTCACCTAATAGCAGATGCATCCCCTGACTCAGATCAGCCATCGTGGGACACTCTGCTGGTGGTATTTGCCAGTCGATACCATACTCGCCCCAGGTCGGTCGCCCTTTGCCCAATCGTCTGCCCCACCGTCTGCCCCCAGGAGTGCGACGTGGAGCAGGTAAGGGCGCGCCCCATGAACTGATTCCTGGATGCCTCATCGGTTCACATCTTCGCCTCATATCAGGGGCGCCAACTGCTTGTCGTGCGCAGCTTGAACGGTGCGCTGGCACGAATATCGAGCGCGGACGCTCCAACAAGCACGTCAAACTCTCCCGCCTCGGCGACCCATTGATGCATGCGGTCATCGAAATAGGCGAGCGCGTCATGCCCGATGGAGAGCGTGACGGTCTTGCTCTCGCCCGACGCCAGTTGGACTTTCGCGAAGGCCTTCAGCTCCTTGTCGGGACGTTGTAACCGTGCATGCTTGTCTCGCACGTACACCTGAATGACCTCTTTGCCGGCGCGCGATCCCGTGTTCGTGACATCGACCGATACCTGTAGCATGTCACCTGGGCTAATCTCCTGGGCGCTCAGCCGTAGTGAGTTGTAGCTGAACGTGGTGTAGGAGAGTCCAAAGCCAAATGGGAAGAGGGGCGAGATCCGCTTCTTGTCATAGTAGCGATAGCCGACGAAGAGACCCTCCCCGTAGTGGACTTTGCCGTTTTCGCCGGGGAAGTTCAAGTAAGCTGGGTTATCCTCCAGGCGTACAGGATAGGTAAGTGGCAACTTTCCGGAGGGTACCACGTTACCAAAGAGCACGTCAGCGATGGCATTGCCGCACTCCTGCCCTGGGTACCACGCCTGGATAACAGCCGCGACCCGGTCGAGCCACGGCATGGTGACGGGAGAGCCTGTGTTGAGCACCACAATCGTGCGTGGGTTGGCCGCCGCCACTTGCTCGACGAGCGCATGCTGTTGTCCAGGCAATCCCATATCGGGCCGGTCGAACCCCTCACTCTGCCAATCGCCACCAAAGCCAACACAGACAATGGCGACATCCGAGGCTGCCGCTATCTTCACCGCCCGCTCGATGGTATCGGTGGGAACCGGTGGTAAGACGCCCAGGCGCACGGCGGACAGCAGAGAGCTCTCCTTCGTGGCGAATTCCAGTGTAAGCGAGTACTCCTGGCCAGCGTCTAGCGGAACTGCTGCCCGAACCTCGGAGCTGCCGAACCCGAAGTATTCCCCACCTGGAGTCTGCTGGGTCCAGTTCTCGATAATTTCCCGTCCGTCAAGCAGTAGACGACTCAATCCCGCACTGACCAGCGAGAAGACGTAGCTCCCCGTCTCGGCAGGCGTGAAGCGTCCGCTCGCTCGGGCAGAGAACCGCTGTGGCTCAACTCCAGTGGGCGGACTGAACCACGTGAGTTCGCTGGCAGGTTGCATCTCTCGGGCGGCGACACTGCCGCTGAGATCGTTGCTATTGAAGTACTCAACAGCGAGACCTCGCTCGTTTCCTTCGGCGCCGCCGAGCACCAGGCGCGTATCGAGTAACGGCAGCAACCGGAAGTTGGTGCAACCCTCTTCGTAGGTCACCCGTGTGTCGCTACCCACCTGAGCCACGATGCCCTGGAACGGCGTGACAGCGTATAGTGCGTTAACCTGGGCGCTTCCTCCGCCGGTGGTCTGGGCTACCTTGGCGTTCGGTCCAATGATCGCAATGTTCGTCAGTTGCTCGCGGGCCAGCGGCAGAACCTGCCCGGCATTTTTGAGCAAGACTATGCCTTCCGCCGCCGCTTCTCGCACCAGGGCGCGCCGCTCCGGCGTGTCGATCGTCTCCTCCGGCGTTGAGGCGGTGTCCGGATGCTCGAAGACACCAGCCTTTTCAAGCAGGCGCAGGACGCGCAGCACGCTCCTGTCGATCGTCGCCTCCTCCACCTCTCCGCGCGCGACGGCATCGAGCAGCTTCTCCCCACGCCACCGCGGACCAGGCATCTCTACATCCAGCCCTGCATTGACCGAGGGTGCCGTGCTCTTGACCGATTCAAACCAGTCAGATACGACCACGCCGTCAAAGCCCCACTCATCGCGCAGGATCTCCGTCAGCAGATACTGGCTCTCCGAGGCCGCCACGCCGTTCACCAGGTTGTAGCCGGCCATGACCGTCCATGGCTGACTTTCGCGCACGGCAACGCGGAACGGCAGCAGGTAGATCTCATGCAGCGCCCGTTCACGCACCTCGGAGCTTATGCTAAAGCGCTCATACTCCTCGTCATTGCAGACGTAGTGCTTGATGGAGGCGCCCACGCCGTTCCGCTGGAGCCCGGTTATATAGGCCACGGCCAGCCGCGCAGTGAGATACGGGTCCTCAGAGAAGCACTCAAAGTTGCGACCGCCCAACGGCGACCGCTGGATATTAACGGTGGGTCCTAGGAGCACCCGTGCCGCTTTGGCCTTCGCTTCGTCCGCCAGCGCCTGCCCTACCTGTTCGACCAGTTCGGTGTTCCAGGTAGAAGCGAGCGAGACTCCCGCCGGGAAGCAGGTAGTCTTCACCCCGCCAGTGAGGCTTCCCGCGCCCCGGGCGCCGTTTGGGCCGTCGGTCATCTTCAGAGACGGAATGCCCAGGCGATCAATCGGCACGGTGTACCACATGTTCGTGCCAGCCAACAGGGAAACCTTTTCCGCAAGGGTCATCTGGCTGAGCAGGTTGTTGATGGATGGATGGGAAGGGGTCGGCATCATCGTACTCCCTTGATTGGCTGCATCGAGAGGGCGCCTAGGAATGCGAAGAGGGCTGCAGCGATAAATAATGCTGTGTAGTTCCCGCCACCGCCGATAGCCAGGAAGGCTGGTGCGATGGCTGGCGCAAGTGACTGCGGGAGAGCATTGGCGATGTTCAGGACGCCAAGATCCTTGGCGGCTTCTTTGCCGCCTTCCGGAAGCACCGCGGATGCCAGCGCCAGGTCAACGCCGAAGTACATTCCCTCTCCGATGCCACAGATCGCCATCGCGATGAGGAATGGATTAAAGGAGGTGACCAGAGCAACAACCGTGAGGCCAATCGCATAGATGACGGCCGCGACCATCACAAAGATTTTGCGCCGTCGGAACTTGTCTGAGAGCCAGCCTCCGAGATAGCTGCTCACCACCAGAAAGACCGTGAGGACCAGGGTCGCGACGAAAACCTGCTCCGCGACCTGGGTCGGACTTTGGTGCAGGTGGTCGATCAGGTAAAAGACCTGATAGGTAATCAACGTCGCCACACCCATGATAAAGAGGAATCGCCCGAGCCAGTTCCAGCCAAAGTCAGGGTACCTCAATGGATTCACCCAGAAGCTTCGCACAAACTCGCCGATGCCGTACGGAGGCAGCCGCTGGTCACGAGGAAGGATACGATCATGGAGTAGAAAGACCAGAATGAACACCGTAATAAGAGCCACTACCGCTGGCGCCATAAACATCCAGAATACTGAGCCTATCAGTGCCTGCGCCAAGAAAGTACCCACGACGATGGCGACGAACTGACACATCCCAAGAACACCCGAAACTACTCCCCGCTGCCCTTCGGGGACCTGATCGGGCAGAATCGCGATAACGACGGCCAATAGCGCGTTGAACCCCGCCTGGGCCACGCACCAACCCACGAGCACGAGCGGGATACTCGGTGCGAACGCGATGATGAGCAGACCGATGGTTCCAGCAACCACCCCCGCGATCAGCCAAGGGCGCCGCATGCCAAAGCGCGACCGGGTGCGGTCGCTCAGCTTGCCAAAGACTGGGTTAGCCAACAGCGCGAAGAGAGCTCCAACCCCGAGGATAAGCGAGAGACTGCCCGCCTTGCCGGTTGGATTGATCTGCTGCACACGCAACGCAAGTGTTACTACGACGGGGGTCAGGATGGCGATCCAGGCGCCAAAATACGCGGCAGCGTAGGCGATGATGAACAAGGGTCCGACCGGAGTGGTGGGTTCCGCGACCGATGGGCGCGTTGGGTCGGTCAGGGTCTCGGCGATGGGAAGCACATCTTTCGGCTCTGACCTGCGCACCTCATCTCCGGGCAGTTGCTGCATAGATGGGTCGTGGGTGGGTTGCTCTGCCATGACGACTACTCCTCCTTGAGCATGACATGAATGTCTCCTGTCTCACGCGCTCTCCTGCGCACCGAGCCACATGCCATCATGGCCTCTACCTCTCCCGAATCGTGCCGTTCTTTCGCTCCCTGCCTCCACCTCTACACATCGAGTCTTAACGCCATGCAGCTTCCACCGCGTGCATGAAACATGCCACACAACGTGCGCATTTGCTTCATTCCAACGGCAATGGCAGGCGGGCGGTAATAATCGGGCAACCTGACGCTGAATCAGCCAGTCGTGGTTCGAATCCACGTCCGGGAGCCACTCACCTCGACGCACGCCTCCTGTGTATAACGGCAGGCATTTTCGTGCGCAGTTGTCAGGCTGCGGAGAATATCAAGATTACCTCGTCGATGCGGTCCTTCAACATGAGGGTATGGCCGCTGAGTTCATAGTTTCGCACCTGCTGCATCGTGTTAAGATAGGTGACTTCCTGACTCATAATGGGGCCAACACAGGCGACTTGAGTGACGCTCTTGAACTTGAAGGTCAGATGCCCACCTGAGACGACATATGCCCCGTTGTAATAGTTGCAGCCACTCGATCCGATATATGTGCCGTCGCCCTGCTGGAATTGCAGCGTGATGGGCGCTGTTGGCACCAGAGCCCGGATCTTCCCGTCCGTGTGGAGTTGCGTGAGAACCCAGGAGGAACCACTCAGCCTGGATGACGAGTTGGATTCAGAGGTAACGGTGCTCGAGCCGCCAAGGATCCCAGAGAACGGGTTGGCGCATGCGCTCAAAGTTAGCAGGCATATGACCAGCGCCGCTACGATTACCAGACGAACACGCATAGGTCGCTCTCCAACAACCACGAACCAGGAAATGTCCATCACCATCGGACGTTCCAGCGCCGAACATTTTTCGTTCATACAGACCCGAATGCCGCTTGGAACAACACGATAGACAACTACAATCTGCCGTCGAAGGCACAGAGGTTCGTCAGCGCAAAGCGGCGCCACTGGCATGTTTGTCGACTACGATCTCCCCGTCGCATGAGAAAGTCAGCGGCGAGAAGGTATGAGGCCCACGTAGCGCGAATCAGCGTACCCAGCAACGCGATATGTTCGGTTGGCAGCGGAGCGCGACTCACATACATTTTGAGAACATCGGCGATAATTTGCTGAGCCTGTGATGGCGAACTGCCTTCCAGACAAAATAGCGCCAGATAAATGCCCAGGTCAACAATGGGATAGCTGACGTCCATACAGCCAAAGTCGAGAATGCAATACTGGCCATGGCCATCTTTGAGCACATGCTTACGCTGCATGTCCCCATGAATGATCCGCTTATGTACTCGGCCGAACTTGATGCTCGCTATCGCATCGGCCAACGGCGCCACCAACCTGCGCGTCTCATCGCTCACCAACGCCTGCTTGCGTGCAAATTCGCGGGGGAGGTTAAGCGTACCCCACGAATCATAGCTCGGAGTAATATCAAATGGCAGCTGGTGCAACGCCGCCAGAAATCTGGTAACGGCAAGCATATCATCGCGCTGCGGCGGATTAGTGATAAAATTCTCGCCCGCAAAGAACTCGATGACACATATGAGTGTCTCCTGGTGGCGCCCAGCCGCACGAAACAGACCCGCGCCGTTCAAGGTGTGGATGCGTGGAACAGGGAGGCGATGTCTCGCCAGCGTCATCTGCACACGTACATAATCCTCGATGACCGCAGACCCTTTGCTTTTGTTAAAGATCTTGGCAACGTATCGCCCTCGTTCGCACTCAAGCAGCACATTCAAATCGTCGTAGCCCTGCGTGATGAGTTGTGAGCGTTCAATCCGTCCCAGCTCGTACTGGCGCGCAATATCCTGCAGCACTTCATCCAGCGGCTGCGCAATATCCACTCGACTCAGTAGTTCCTGATACGCCTTGCGCATTAATAGCCTTACCCAGCCTGACGGTGCTTGCACGCTCGCCGCACACATCGATCTATGGAACGGACGCTATCCCCAACTCGTAAGTATTCTGGCCGCAGTGTAGCAAGACTCACCGCTTGCCACAAGATCTCAGAAAATCAGAAAGAGCAGCGCAGTGAGACCCAAACCGGCGTTCCTGGGGCCACAGCAGGCCAGCGCCTTCCAAAATGAAGCTGTCGCCCGAGCGTATCAGTTCCGTCCGCCATATCCCGATGCCACCTTCGACATCCTCGTCAACCTTGCGATAGACGCGCCAAAACGCGTTCTGGATATCGGATGCGGCACCGGATTTGTCGCCCGTGAGCTGGCAGATCGAGTGGCCCACGTAGACGCTATCGATATTTCACCGGCGATGATCGAGCAGGGCAAGCGCCTACCACGGGGCGACGCGCTGTCGCTCACATGGATCGTCGGCGCGGTGGAAACAGCGCCGCTCAATTCCCCCTATTGCCTGATCACCGCAGGAGACAGTCTGCACTGGATGGACTGGGCCACGGTGATGTCGCGCCTCGCCACGATGCTGACGCCGCATGGCTCGCTCGCGATTCTGGGCGTCGGCCAGCTACCGACACCCTGGGATGATCAATTATTGCCTATCATCCAACGTTACTCGACAGTAAGCGGGTATCATCCCTACGATCTCGTAATAGAATTGGAAACGCGCGACCTCTTTCGCATGTCTGGCCGACAAACGACCGCGCCAGTCCCGTTCGTACAATCGCTCGACGATTATATCGAGTCTTTCCACGGACGAGCTTCCTTCGTGCGGGAACGCATGGGACATGCCGCAGCATCGGCCTTTGACACTGCTGTCCGCGCGCTGGTGAGCCACTACGACATGGGCAGTGTCACACTGCAACTGGTGACGGAAATAGTCTGGGGTAAGCCTCTCCAGCCCGGCGAATGAGCTGCCGTTGCATCATCTATCTAGCTTACAGGGGCACCTGGACCGCGCATGTAGGTCGAAGACGGTAATTTCGGGGCGACAGTTGATGCGTACGAACGGGCTTACCACGCCAACGCCACGGTTGGTATACTGGATCATGCCGCCGACCTGATAACGCCCACTCGGATACCTGCGCCCAAGGTCAGGCAGCAGCAGCGGGCCAATCAGCGGCGCGACAATCTGTCCCCCATGCGTGTGCCCCGAGAGTTGCAGCGCGAACCGGTCGGTAGCAGCGCTCTCGTCGGCAAAGTCAGGCTCGTGCGCCAGCAGTATCGCGGCGCCATCAACTGGCAGCCGGGCAAGCAACAGATCGAGCCGGTCACATCCAGCGATGATGTCATCCACACCAGCGATATGCAGTTGCACGCCATCACGATGAAGCGTGCGGAAGTCGTTGGCGAGCTCGCAGACGCCACTGGCAGCCAATACATCGCGGAGCGCTTGCGCGCCTGACCAGTGGTCGTGATTGCCCAGCACGGCCACCACCCCATCGCGGGCCTTCAGGCGGGCTAGCCCACAGGCCAGTTCGCGCATATGGGAGACGGCGCGACGCGTTACGAAGTCCCCTGTAATCGCGATGAGGTCAGGAGATTGCTTGTTAACGAGACGAACAACATCATCCAGCCGGGCGGCGTTCATCCAGTCTCCCATGTGAAGATCGCTCAAGTGGACGACGCGATAGCCAGAGAATGCCGGGGCTAGGCCAGGAAGCGCCAGCGACACCTGCGCGAGCTCAACCCATCCGGGTTCGAGCATAATAGAGTAGGCCGCTCCAGCCAACACCGCCGCGCTGGCCCATGCGGTCCCTCGCCGAAGAAGCTGCTTTAATGTCACGCCCGCCCGCTCCGTCTCACTCCCCGTCCCATACCGCCTGCATGTCGTATGATACAGCCGCACGGCCGGTTTGCGCATCGGCCCAATGGCGGATATTCGGGAATCGACCTCAGAAACCGAGGCGACGCTCCTTCATACTCACGAAGCAATTGTGGCCCACGACGATATGGTCGAGCAGCTCAATATCCAGCAGTTCGCCCGCTTTGCGCAGTTGCTCAGTAGTACGCACGTCTTCGGGCGAAGGCGCGGGATCCCCCGATGGGTGGTTGTGGACGACGACAATCGCCGGGCAAGTGCGGCTAATGGCTGGCTTGAAGACCTCCGCCACGCGCACCACACTGCTGTTGACGGTACCCTGATAGACGACCTGCTGGGCCACGACGTAATTCTTGGTATCGAGGCAGAGTACGCGCAACTGCTCCTGAGCGAGATAGCCCATTTCGAGCATCATCAGGTTGGCGACATCGGTTGGACTGGTGATTTGCGAGCGCCCGCCCGGAGTCAGCGCGCTCAGCCGCCTGCCCAGTTCGAGCGCCGCCTTCAGCTGCGAGGTCTTCGCCTCTCCCATCCCGTGCTCCGCACTGAGCAAAGCGGCATCAACCGTTAGCAATCCGCCCAATCCGCCATGTTCGCGCAGAAGCCGCGCCGCGAGTTCGATGACATTTTCGCCCTGCGTACCCACCCGCAGAATGATCGCGAGAAGCTCCGCCGTTTGCAGCGTCGCGGCGCCGTACTTCAGCAATCGCTCGCGCGGACGCTCATCACTCGGCATGTCGCGAACAGTGACACGATACTGCACGTCTGGGTGATCCGAGCGTGCGACAGTCATAGAAGGCTCCTCCCCTGGCATAGCGGGAAATCGCAGGTATCGGGGGAAAATGGCGGTAGTTTGCCCATCGTACCAGAATCAGGCAAGCGCGACAAGCATGACAGCCGAATTAGATGGCCGCCTCTGGAGCGCTTCGTGCCTCACTTGGTCTGGTAACTACGTTCGCCGATGTCTACACCTATGTGCAGTTTGCCAAGACGTTTATCGACAGAGCCGAGGTGAACTGATCGCGCGGTCTGTCGACGACAACCGACGTCTCAGTTCGTCAACGCTAACGGTGCTTGGCAGTGCTATCAGCAAACGCAGCGATAGGTGGGCATGCGGCGGCAATAAGGCGGATGCGCTCCGCCAGCGCCAGCAACTCATCGCGCAGCTCCGGCGGTGAGAGCACAACCAGTTGGCAGCGCAACCCTGCAAGCAGGTGCGCTATCCAGGCGAGATCGTCTGCATAGCCGCGCATGATGACGCCGTCATCAGTTTGGTCCAAATTGGCTGTCGCCGGAGATATTCGTTGCGCCGCCACTTCTAGCGAAAGATCGAGCTGAACGCAATACTCCCACCGCCAGGGCACCTGCCCGATGGACCGCTCGACGGCTGCCAGGGCATCGATAGGTGGCGGAGTGAAGGTTTCGGCGAGTAGAGTGACGTTGATGATGTGATCGAGCCGAAACACACGCTGGTCCATCCGCAGATGGCAGTAGCCGACGAGATACCAGCGTCCGTACCGGCACACGACGTGATAAGGATTGACGATACGCGCCGTCACATCTCCGCTCCAGGAGCGGTACGTCATTTGCACCTGTTGATGCGACGCGACCGCGTATAGGATTGACTTCAGGTGCTTCACATCCACGGGTTCGCCCACATGCACAGGCGTATCGGCGAACGTCACCACGTGCTCCAGGCTTCGCAGCATATCGCGCGTATCCTGCGGCAGCGCCATCGAGAGCTTGTCGAGCGCACGCCGCGAGTCACTGCCCGCGATATCAACCTCGTGGCGACCGCCCCGAAGCAAGCCCCAGGCAGTCGAGAGCGCCTCGCGCTCGGTGAGCGCCAGCGGACGCTTGTACCCAGCGGGCAGATAATATCCGCCGTAGCGGCCGCGTTCCATCTCGATTGGGACGCCGCGGTCACGGAGTGTCATCACATAGCGTCGTATCGTGCGCTCGTTCACCTCTAACCGTCGAGCCAGTTCGTCACCACGTAGGCGACCATGCGCCTCTAGAAGCTCCAGCAAGGCAAGCACACGGGCCGTGGAATACGACATAATTTCCTCGTCTGGCGAGATTCGCCGATAACCGGACAGCATGTGTCCGGTAAGGACTGTACCCTGAGGGCAGTGGATATTTCCACTGCGTTCTCATGCATGAGGGAGCACCAATGGAACGGTTTTCTTTGGCGGATATTCAAAGCCTGCGTGTACAGGGCAACACACCCTATCATGAGTTCCTGCGCGTGCCAGCGATGAGCGCCGGGGTGTATGAGCTCGGTGTTGGCGAAGAGGACGGGCAGCAGCCCCACACCGAAGACGAGCTTTACTATATCGTATCGGGGAAGGCGACGCTGCTCGTCGGTGAGGAGAATGTGCTGGTAGAAGCGGGGTCGATGGTCTATGTGCCAGCGCGCGTCATACACCGCTTTCACACGATCACCGAGGCGCTAACCATTCTGGTGTTCTTCGCACCCGCGGAATACACCTTCCCTGACACGCCAGCGCCGCAGTCCTGAGACACGCGCATAGACATCTCGCGACGCATTCATGCATGAAACGAGTCGTTGCCAGTTGCACGAAAACAGAAACGGACGGGAAGGGACTCATGGCGATGGACACGAGCAGTATGGAAACAATTCGCGACGGCAGAGGGGATTTCGACTTCCTGATTGGAACCTGGAAGGGCCATCAACGGCGGCTGCGCGAGCGGCTGAAAGGCTCGCAATCGTGGGAGGAATTCGAGAGCGTCTCGGTCGTCACGAAGATGCTCGGCGGGCTTGGCAACTTCGATGAAGTCACGATGGAACGCGCGTCAGGCGAGATGCGGGGCTTTACGGTACGCCTCTTCAATCCCGAGACACAGCAGTGGAGCATCTACTGGGCGGACAGCGTCGGCGCGACTCTGGGAGCGCCCATGGTCGGCGAGTTCAAAGATGGACTCGGGGTGTTTTACGACTGCGAGCCGTTCGAGGGCAAGCGGATCTTCAGCCGCTTTCTCTGGATCCATGATTCGCCGGACACCTGCCGCTGGGAACAGGCGTTTTCGCAGGATGGCGGCGCTACCTGGGAGACCAACTGGACAATGGATTTCACCCGCCTGAGTTAGCCTGACCTGAGTTAGCCTGAAGTGAGGCGTCCCTGATGAGAGCGTTGGGGACGCCGCCGCTGATCCGCATCAGATTCACGCTTCCGGCCCTGAGCGTGGTGCGAGCCAGGCGTCAATCTGCGGCCAGGTGCGCTTGATCGCGCCACTGCCTGCCATCATGCCAATGTGGCCGCCTGGGATACGCAATAGCTCTTTGTCTTTACTGCCAATCTTCGCCATGACGCCCTCGGTCTGAGCGGGCGGCACGATATGGTCTTCGGTCGCGACGAGATTGAGGACATTGGCGGTGATATTTTCCAGATGCGCCGTTTCGCCACGTAGCGTCATCGTCCCCTGCATCAGGCGATTGTGGCGGTACATATCCACGATCAATTGCCGATAGGCTCCGCCAGCGATGGGGGTCAGGTCGGTAACCCACGTGTTCATCGCATGCCACGACTCGACGACTTTGGGGTCGTCGATGTTTTCCCACAGCTTGAGATAGTTGGTGATGTAGTTATCGACCGGCTTGAGCGCCTTGGCGCCGTAGTCCAGCATCTCGCCAGGCATATTGCCAAACGCGGCCAAGATCCGCTCGACATCGAGATGCTGCTCATCCACCCAGCGGATGAAGCCGGTACAGTTCTGGTCGGTGAAATCGAGCGGCGCGGTCAGCAGCAGCAGATTGCGCAGACCATCATCGGGTCGTAGTGCGGCATACATGGTGGTGATCAGCCCGCCAATGCACCAACCGAGCAGGCTAAACTCTTGCGCGCCGCTAAACGATTTCAACTTGCGCACCGCGCGTGGCAGGTAATTCAGTACGTAGTCGTCAAACTTCAGGTTGCGGTCCTCCAGCCCAGGGGTACCCCAGTCGAGCAGATAGACCTCGTAGCCCTTGCCGACCATATATTCAACGAAGCTCGCCCCTGGGCGCAGGTCAAGGATCGATGAACGATTCATCAAGGCAAAGACGAGCAGCAACGGGGTAGGATAGCGCTGCTCTGGTGGAACCACTGGAATATAGTGATAGAGCTTCGCTTTGTTGAGGGTCCAAATCGTCTCTTTCGGCGTCTGTGCGATGGGATATGGAGTGGTGAGCACCCGCTGCAGCGTGCGAAGCTGCTCCTCGACCAGTTGCAGATGCTTCTGCTTCGCCCCGTTCTTTGCGGCTGATGGGTGGGTAGGAGTTGCCATAGGACACGATTACTCCTTGGTGCGCGTGGTCGTTGAGGAACGGCCTGAGGCGCTGGCGGCGCGCGTGCGGCGCGGACGGCTGCTGCTTAGAGCGGTGGCAGGTGAGGCTGCCGGTTTTGACGTGGTTTTCGGTGCGATAGCCGCAGGAATCGCCTGAATTTGCGCGGTATTCGTGACGATCTGCTTCAGCATCCGCTGCATCTCATCGAAGCGGGCATCAAGGTCGTCCAGTCGCATCTCGATATTGGTCATGCGCTCGGC
>JACZDA010002512.1_pt1 | contig 12667 bp, 11 predicted proteins | sample 8641761 | NCBI WGS metagenome assembly JACZDA01 (sample SAMN15324611, study PRJNA640507) | soil metagenome | isolation source: intercropping peanut in the first line | place: China: Luxin town, Laibin City, Guangxi Province | collected 2019-07-25 | depth 10cm m | reverse complement strand
GGCATAGAGATCGACAAGATCAAGCCGGGAATGAACAAGGAAGATCTCGATCGGGTGCGTCAGGAAATTTCCAGGCTGGCTTCACAAGCCATTCGCGGCGTATAAGAGCAAAGCCGCCAAGCCTGGCGACCTGTCCACCTGAGGGAAAGGGGCGCGAACACCGCGCCCTTGAAATCATTTAGGAGACTTATGTCAATAATTACATCTGCCAATCTGGCGAATGCGATCGTAAAGCTTGTAGCTGCGGACGCGTTGCCGGCCCTGACGGGAAATCTCGTCATGGGTAATTTGGTGAACCGCGACTACGAGCCGGTGCTGGCGCATGCCGGCGATACGGTGAACGTGCCGATTCCTCCGGTGCTCGTAGCGAACAACATTGCGGAAGGTGGCACTGTCACTCCGCAGAACCCGAGCTTGGGGAACGCGCAGATCGTCCTCAACACTCACGCAGAAGCGACCTTCCAGATTCCGGACGTTACCAAAGCGTTGGCTTATCCGGAGCTGTTGAAGGCGTACATGCAGCCGGCAGTGGTGGCGATCGCTTCGAAGGTCGAGAAAGACCTTTTGAACCTGTATAGCCAGTTCACGGCGATTACGCCGCTGGGGGCGGCCGGAACGCCGGTGACCGAAGCGATGATCGACGCGGCCGAGTCCGCGTTGTTCTCCGCGATGGTGCCGCCGAGCGCATCCAAATATCTGGTTGTGGTCTCGAGCACGTATTCGCAGATCCGCCAGATTCCGCGTTTCAGCGAGTATTACAGCGCCGGTGAAGCCGGATTGAAAGCGCTGGTTGAAGGCAATGTCGGAAAGATCAAAGACTTCTTTATCTTCCGCTCGCAGTTTGTGCCCCAGACCGGTAGCTCGCCCGTGAACACGCATAACCTTGCGTTTACGCGGGATGCGATCGGGCTGGTTGTCCGGCGTCTGCCTCAGCCGCTGCCCGGTACGGGTGCGGTTGCCGAATACGCCGAAATGGGTAATTTCGGGATTCGGGTCGTGATGAGCTACCAGCCGAACACGCTGGCCCAGCAATTCACGGTAGATGTGCTGTACGGTTGCGGTGTTCTTCGGAACAACTTTGCCGTGCAAGTGAACAGCTAACCGGATTTTCAATTCAGAGGATGTTCGATGGGAGCCGCTGTTTGGCGGCTCCTTTTCATTTTGGAGGAGAGCTGTGGATTTAAGGCAATATTTCAAGAAGATCCGGGATGTCGAGAGTGGACTCACCGATTTATTTCCCGTGGTAGTGAGCCTAGAGACGCCGGATGGAGGCAAGGCCGGAATTGCACCGGAGGTCAGCCGCGAGCAGGCGGCAAAGCTGATTGTGGAAGGGTGTGCGCGTTTGGCGAGCGAAGCCGAGAAGCAGGCTTATCACGCGAAGCAAGCGAGCGAGAGAAAGGCGGTCGAGCGGGCGGAAATGGCGCGGCGGCTGCAAGTGACGATTGTGGGGCATGATTTTGCGGATGCGGAACTGGATAGCCCAGTAAGTCTGCCGCCGGTGTCGAGAAAGTAGGTTGCCATGGCGCTGTTCACGGATACAACGGTAGTTACTTTGGACGATCTGTTGCCGTACGAGGCCACATTGGCCGAGATCGCGTCGCCGCACGGGATCAATGTGGAAACAAAAATCCGCCTGGCGAGCAGCGCGATGGAAGACAAGTTGATGCTTTGGCTGCTGGATGCTGGCGTTTCCGATCCGCAGTTCGCGATGCGGCGGCAGATCGGGTTATCGACAGTCGTGGTCACTCAGACGATGCGGCGGTGGTTATCTTTTGAGTCGCTGTCGCGGTTCTATGCCGAGGCGTATAACATTCAGCTCAATCCGCGGTTTCAAGGTAAGTGGGTGGAGTATCAACAGGAATCGGAGAAAGCCCGCGACTTAGTGGCTCGAGTTGGTATTGGAATCGTGTATCATCCACTCCCGGAGCCGCCGGCGCCGCAGGTAACGGTGGGCACCGGCACCCTGGCTGCTCAATCGTTATTTGTACAAACCGCATGGGTGGATGCCAGCGGCGCAGAGAGCGGAGTTAGTGCAGTAAATGGAATGCTTCTGAACGATAACTCGGGCATTACCGTTGCTATGACGGAGACGGGATCGCAAATTCCAGCGACGGCAACGGGTTGGAACGTGTACCTCAGCTCGTCGCAAACCGGCCCGGCTTTGCAGAACAGCGCGCCGCTGGCTTTAGGGAGCAACTGGAGTTTGCCGGCGGGCGGCGTGGTGACGGGACCGGCTCCCACGGGCGGACAAACGCCGGACTTCTATGTTCCGGTTGGTAACAGGATCCGGAGAGGCTGACATGCTGCCGTTAACTCTTTTGGCAGCCCGTAAGCTCGTCACGCTGCTTACGACGGACGATCTGCTGGCGCAGACCATCACCAGCCTAGCCCAGGAGGCAGGTATCACAATACCGGTTATCTCGTCCGACCAGGTGGTCGCGAGCTCGGCGGCGCGCGAATTCGGAGACAGAGAGATCGAGTTCAACTATCCGCGGGTGTGCGTGTATAGCAGCCAGATGAAGAATACGCAGGAGGAGAAGTTCCGCTCGTTTTCGGGCGGAATTGTGGTGGCCGCGGATATATGGGCCAGCGGAAATCTGCTGGATGATTCCGATCAATGGATTCACTACTACGTCGAAGCGCTGACAGTGATTCTGCGCGCGAATCGGGGAGATTGGGGAGACGGGTTCCTGTTTTCCGGAGTTTACGACGTACAGCTTCAACCGCCCAAAATCGGCGGCTTAGGCTATGTGGAATTGGCCAGAGTGACTTGCGGCCTGAATGTGAGCCTCGTTTAAAAGACTATGGGAATCTACATTTCGTCAAATGCAAACCGCTTTTACGCGGCGGTGGAAACCGGATACGGAGTGCCGGCCACAGTGGCGGCGGCGAATCGTTTTCCCGCGGTCCGGTTGAAGGCCCATCAAGCACTTCAAGCCGGGAGGCGGCTGGACAAGACAGGCACGCGAACGTATTTCGGGACAGCGAAGACATCGCGGCGGCAATCGGCATTCGAAGTAAGAACGTATCTTACGTCGTGGAACGGCGCGGGACAGCCATGTTATGGGCCACTGATTCAATCGGCGATGGGCGCCGCGCCGACAATTGCAGAAGGGTTGACACTTGCGTCGGCGTCGGCGGGGTCACAACTCGAAACGACAGCGCCACATGGACTTTCTTTAGGTTCCGCGGTGTCGAGCGGAAACGAAATCCGGTTTGTGACGGCAACGCCGGCGCCGACTACGTTGGTGTTGAATGTGCCGTTTTCGGCGGATTTAGCAGCGAATACCACGCTTGCTCCGGCGATCACTTACAAGCTTGCGACCAATCCGCCGAGTGTGACCTTATACGACTATTGGGATCCAGCGAGCACGGTAAGCCGGATGGTAACCGGTTCGGCGGTAGATATGCTGGGGCTGCTTGTGAACGGCGATTTCCACGAACTAATATTTAGCGGGCCGGCAGCGGACCTTCTGGATTCTTATAGCTTCGTGCCGGGTACAGCGGGGCTGAGCGCTTTTCCGGCGGAGCCGACGCTGGAAGAATTCGATTACTCGATCATCCCCGGCCATCTTGGGCAGGTCTGGCTGGGCAATCCGGCGAGCGCGTTCTTCACGTTGGTAGAGGCAAGCGTCGAGATCAAGAACAACACTGCCGTTCGCAACCAGGAATTCGGACCGTCTTATCCGCGAGCGGTGGCGCACGGTCCGCGGCAGGTTCTTTCGGAGTTTACTCTATTTGCGCAGGACGACGCGCAGACGAACGGTTTGTACGCAGCGGCCAAGCTGCGCGATACGATTCCGGCCATGCTGCAGCTTGGCCAACAGCAAGGCCAGATGATGGGCGCCTTTCTACCGGCTGTAAGTCCCGAGATACCGAATTACAACGATTCGGAAACCAGGCTTCTCTGGGAGTTCAAGAACAACGCGGCGCAGGGGACATCGAACGATGAAATTTATATCGCCTTCGCCTAAAGGTGTGTTGAAAAATGGCGTGACCGTACAGTATTCGAGCCTGTCATGGCGTAGTAGCCGAACAATGGAAGGCGTCCAATTCGCGATTAAGCGTGTATCGCTTGCGCAGCGGCTGGAGTTAAACCGGCAAGTACGAGAGTTGACGCTGCGTCACGAATTCTTGCGCGCCGGTCCGGCTGCGGATCAGCTGGAGGCCGCTTGGGGCGACCTGCTTGTCCGAAAACTCTATCTAGAGTGGGGTCTTGCGGAGCTGGAAGGTCTCTCGATTGACGGCCAAAAGGCGACGCTCGCATTGTTAATTGAGGAAGGCCCGGAAGAATTGGCCGATGAAATTGTTTCATCGATCCAGGAAGAGATCGGGCTGTCCGAAGAAGAACGAAAAAACTTCTAGTCGCATTCCATTTTCAGTTTTCCTCACCGGCCGCGTGGGATTGCGACACTTGCAGATCGAGCGGCTTGGTGAAGATTCGGAATTGCGCCTGGAGCGCGGAGCCGGAAGGACCGGCGGTGGTCTGGGCGCGGGGCGAAGTGGTCTCGGAGCGCTGCCCGAAATCGATTATCACCGCGATGAGCGTCCTGTTTTTGGAGCAGTTTCGTTGGTGGAAAGAGCTGGGCGGCGACATCTGGTCGATGGAAGCGAAAAATGCCGAAGCGCTCTTACTGTTGGAGCGTGAGTGGCGAACGGAGATGGAGAATGGCAAATTCTAAGAATCAACTGCCGGGTTTGAAGCGGCTCGCGAGCACAAGAACGAAAGCGCCGGGAGTGGCGTCCAGTGCGTCACTCGAGAGCACGCCGGCAGCGGGATCTTTCCGGCCGGGACGGCTGCGCGACGTGAGCTTTGCTTCTTTGACCGGCAAGATTGCATCCAGCGGTCTGCGATTCGGCGGCTCCTCCAGTGTGGGTACAACGTCTTCGGGGAGCGGCAGCCAATGGACCAACTTACTCAAGCAAACGGCGAGGGGTGGAGTTTCGAGCGCGCTCGGCGGAGGGCTCGGAGGGCTTAAGGATATCGGGGGAACCGCCTCGACCGGGACCGGATTTCTCAGCCTGTTTCGAGGAGGTAAGGAGGCCCCTCCGCCGCTCGATCATTTTGAAGCCCCGGCGCCCCAGAATCGGACGGTATTTCTAGGGTCGGCGACGGGACCGGCGCAGTGGTCCGAAAGCGGAACGCCGGCGCACAGCAGCTCCTCCAGAGGGACTTACGCGAGCGGCCAGGAACCGAATGTGCAATCGCTGCAGTACCAGAGCTCGCAGATCGCCCAGGCGGTAAAACAGGCGCTTCTTCATTCCAGTTCACTTAGTGACGTGATTGCAGAGATCTGATGGCCACGTTTCCGAAATTAAGTTCAAACGCTGTTACGCAATATCCGGCGCCGCAAGCGCATGTCCGAGCCGGGAGAATCGTCCGCTTCATCGATGGTTCCGACCAACGTTTCATAGCGCTGGGCAAAACACTTCGGAGCTGGCAGCTCAATCTGACTCTTCTCAATGAGCAGGAGCTTGCGGATATCGAGGCATTTTTCGAAGCGCAGGGCGGGGAATATTCGATGTTCGATTTTCCCGACCCGATCAGCGGAGCAATCGTTCCGAATTGCCGTTTTAGCGCTCCGACATTGATTACCGCTTATCAGGCGACGGATGTAGGGGCGACATCGTTTTGGGTCATAGAGACAAATGGCTAATCTTTTTTTTCCGCAATTGACGAGCGGGGCCTACGCTCAGTATCCGCTCCAAAAGACGCGCGCGGCGCGCACGATCAAAAATGTTCTGGCCGATGGCAGTATGGTCGTATTCGCGGATCCGGGCAGCTCGCGGTTATATTGGCAACTTTCGTTTACGGAATTGACCGCCGTTGAAGCAAGCGTCCTCCAAGCGCATTTTGAAGCGTGCGCCGGACCGGTGCGGGCCTTTACATTCATCGATCCGACCGACAATATGCTGGTCCGGAGTTCGGATTTAGCGGCAGCGGTTTGGCTCAAAGCGAGCGAAGTCGGTTTGTCGGCCGGCGCAGCCGACCCGATGGGAAATTCGTCCGCGTTCACGGTTACTAACAATGCGGCCATCTCTGAGGAAATTACACAGACACTAACAGCGCCCGCGAATTATCACTATTGTTTTTCGCTCTACGCGAAAAGTGCGGCGCCGTCGTCGCTTACGCTTGTGCGACGCGGCGCCTCGACGGAAGCCGCGACCGCTTATGACATAGGGCCGAGCTGGACGCGACTCGTCTCCACGGGAGAGCTTGGCGACGCTGCTACTGACATTACCGTCGCCATACGATTGTCCGCGGGGCAGCAGGTAACTCTCTACGGACCGCAGTTGGAACCGCAGCTTGCGCCCTCCCGTTATTGTGCGACCGGCGCCCGAGGCGGCGTTTATCCGAACGCCCACTGGGCAGTGGACGATTTGGTTCTTACGGCGACCGCGCCGAATCTTTTCTCGACCGCCTTCAGTATTGAGGCAACTCTATAGGACTTGTGAATGGGGACCATTAACCAGATCAAACAGCTCGCCGAAGCCGATACCCCGCTTTTATTTTTCAAATGCACTCTGCCGTCGGGCGATGTTGAATACTGGAGCACTCATTCCATTTCGTTCAATGGACACTATTACGCGGCGAAGGTCCTGAAGCACAACTTATTCGATCTGCAACTTTCGGCGGACGATGCCATGGACGGCATATCGCAGCTCTCGCTAACGCTGGCGAACGCCGACTCTACAATCTCTCAACTCGATGCCGCAATTGGCTTAAAGGGATCGCAACTGATCGTTTATTTTGCTTTTGCCGATTTACCGAGCCTGACAATTACTAGCGAAAGCACGGTCCTTTTCCGGGGAATTGCCGGCGATCCGGATGAGATCGGCGAGGACTTTGTGAACCTGAGCTTTACCAATAAGCTTAGTTTGTCGAGAGTGCCGGTTCCCGAAGTTCGCATTCAGCGCGCCTGCCCTTGGAATTTTCCGGCGATTGCCGAGCAGCGGCTCGAGGCTCGCGATGGCGGCGCTCTCGGCAGATTCTCCCGCTTCTACCGCTGCGGTTATTCAGCCGACCAGGCGGGTGGCACCGGCAATCTAGACGCCAGCGGACGGCCGTTCACGAGTTGTGACAAGTCCCGCGCGCAATGCGAGCAACGAGGGATGTTCCATATCGATGCCGCTGCAAATCCGACGCGCCGTTTCGGGGGATTCGAATTCGTTCCCTCGGCAATACAAGTGCGGACTTCAGGAGACAAGACGACGCATTTATCGCCCCTGGTGGACAATGCCGCAAAATATAACGACCCAGCGCCCATCGTGTATGGATCCGGATGGCTCAAAGCCCCGGTGATCTTCGCCAGAAACGATGGCAACCTGACCCACATGGAAGTGCTCCTGGGAACGGGCGCGATCCAAAGCTCGCAAAACATTTTGAAGGTGGTTGTCAACGATATCGAGATTCCGCAGGTAGTCGCCGGGCAGGATATGACGACTAGCGGCTGGTATTCAGTAGTCAGTACAGGTGAGCGGCAAGGAAACTTCAACACGGATTTCGTAGACTCTTCCGGTAATCCTCTCGGCGACCCGCACGGCACGTCGGTAACGATGTCAGTCGTGGTGCCGAATCGGATCAGCAGCGGAAAATCAGTTGCGGATGTCGAAGTATTGCTGCAGGGCATTCAAATCGATGTATTCAACTTTGACGGTAGTTTTCAAACGACCACTTACAGCAACAATCCGGCGTGGGTCATTCTAGATATTCTGCGCCGCGCCGGATGGTCGCTTTCCGAATTGGATTTGAGTAAATTCGCGGAAGCGGCGTCGTTTTGTGGGGAATTGATCAGTACCACGGATTTGAATGGAGTGGCAATGCAAGTTCCGCGGTACCAATGCAATCTGGTGCTGACAAGGCGGCAGAGCGCAGCGTCCATTGTGCGCGGCATTCGCGTTGCGGCCAGCCTGATGCTGCGCTACGGCCCCACGGGCCTCCTCGAATTAGTGCCGGAAACGACGATAACCCGCCAGCAGCCGTTTCTTCCGGACGGCAGCAATAGCGTGGAGATGTTGAATGGCGGATGGCCGGCTTACGAATTTAGCGACAACTCCGGTTCATTTTCGGGAATCGTGCGCACCGTGAAAGGAAATTCGTCACTGCGGCTCAGTTCTCGCAGTGTAGCCGAAACCTCGAACCGGCTGAGCGTGGAATTTCAAGACGAATCGAATGAATATCAGCAGGACAGTTTGTCGCTTGTCGATTCGGACGACGTCGCACTGATCGGCTATGAGATCAGCAGCCAATCTACGGCGCTGGGGATCGCGAACTTCAGCCAGGCTACACGAGTTCTGTTGCGCCAGCTCGATAAGTCGACGAAAGGCAATCGCTACGTCCAATTCCAAACCAGCTTTCGCGCGTTGAAAGTCCGGCCGGGCGATATTATCGCGCTGACATATTTGAAAGAAGGCTTGGTGCGCGTTCCATTCCGCGTGATTAAGCTATCGCCTTCCACAAATTACGAGTTAGTCACCATTACGGCTCAAATACACGATGATGCGTGGTATAGCGATAATCCAGCCACTCTCGGAGGCGCCGGAAGGCAGCCGGGAACGCAAGTGCAGCGGCCGCGGCCGCTAATTGGGGCCGTGCTACACAACGATCCGCAGGGCAAATTCGAGTTCTTTGATTTTGCCGTTGAGGAACGAGTACAGACGCTTTCGGATGGCTCCGCCATCGACACGCTGAGTGTTTCGTTTGCCGTTCCGGCCAAGCCGAATGCAAACTCTCCCAATCTTCCTTTGCTCAGCCTCGCCCCCGACTATTTGAGCACGGGAGGGAGCATAACGGGCGGCAGCAACTATTATTACGCGGTAAGTGCGGTGGACTCAAACGGACATGAAGGGGCGCTTTCGTTCACCGTGCCGGCTCTTGTGCCGGGCGCCTCCAACACGAACTGTGTTGTGCTGCAGCGGCTGAGCTTTCCGGCATCGGCGGTGTCGTTCCATGTGTACCGGGGAATTACTCCACAGGCGCTATACCGGATTGCCTCGGCGCAGGCCATCGGCCCTGTGTTTATAGATGTTGGTTTGGCGCCACAGCCAATCGGGCCTCCCGATGCAAGCTTCGATCACGCCAATTTTTACTATCGGTATCAATATGCCGGGCCTTTTCCGACGACGATTCACTCCGCCAATACGATCGGATGGGATAGCTTAGGCGCGACAAATCTGGTCTATGCCGGCAAAGCGGTGCGGATCATGGAGGGAAGAGGCCGCGGGCAAGAGCGTTCTATTGCTTCAAATAATTCGACGACCCTGACAGTCAGCCCGGCCTGGTCAGTCGAACCCGATGCGACAAGCGTTTTTGCGATCACCGAACCATCATGGAAATTTGCCGCCGTTTCCTCGACCAGCCCCGCGCAATTTGAGATTCCGTTCCGAGCGGGTGCAGCGCTGCAAATTTCCGGTCGTGGAGCCAATGTCAATAACCAGGAGAGCGATCCGGAATTGTGTCCACTGACGACCTGGACGCTTGGGGGAAGCAGTACCGATACCGGCCTGCCGGGCACGCCATCCTTCCTACTGTCCGCTCCCGGTGGCGGCGATCTGACGCTTTATCAGGTTGGGTTCACCGACAGCGCGAACATATTTTCCGTGACGAGTGGAACGCTGCAGATTTTTCACTGGAATGAACTGAACTCGCCGAGCGGGTCGACTCTTGCAGTTGGAATCGACGCAGCTACGGCGACGCTGCAGATCAGCAGCGCCGGGCCGCCAGTGATTCCCTTTGTGGGGCAACTCATCGAGATCGATCAGGAATTAATGAGCGTACAGACGGTCGATTCCGGGTCGGGCACATACACCGTGCTTCGCGGAGCCTTTGGATCTATCGCCGCGGCGCACGGCACGGGCGCGTACGTTCTTCATCTCGATAATTCGACGATTGTCGCGCCTTTCGCACAAGGATTTTTCGAAAATGCCGCGTCGGCGAACTATCTGCATACGGTGAATTTGCCGGACGTACGCATCTGTGCCGCCGAATTCTACGTGACGAATGCGTTTGGAAACAGCCAGGCGAGCCAGATCTTTTACTCTGACGGTCTGAGGACTTTATCTGGCGGACAATTTTCGCTTCAGGTAAGCGGGTATCTGGCGACGCATCAAAATGCGGCGCCGCCTCTGATTATTGAAGCCTCGCATGCGATTCGTGATATGCGAGCGACGGTCACACAAGCGGCGACGGGCTACGACATCGGCATAGATATTTTGCAGGACGGCATCTTCTACGCTCATCTGACGATTCCGGGCGGGCAGACTGTATCGGCAATCAAGGCGGACGTCCTCAATCTGAAACCGCTGCAGAAAGAGTCTGTGTTGAGCATGAACGTAACGCTGAGTCTGTCATCGGGAAGCACGGCGGGCCTGCTGAGTCCCGGAAGAGATCTTACGGTAACGATTCGTTTGTAAGTCCATGGCCGAGCAACTATACAAATTGAGCCCGGACCGGGACTTGCAGTGCTATTTTCTGACGCCCTCGGCGATTGCGGCGATGAGCAATGCGAGCGCTAGCGGATTCACACTATCGGGCAAATGGCGGCAGCAATTCGATTGGGCGGTAGTGGAATGGAACCGCGATAACGTATTCGAACACCCGTCTTTGCGCTGCCTGCCAGACGGCGATTTGAGCGGCCTTACCCTGAGTTACGTGGAAGAGCGGGCAGGCTGCATTCCCTTCGAATCGAATCTGTTTCCGGTGGTAGATTGGCATAACTTGCGTATCTGGGCTCCTCCGCTGCCAGATGCGATTCCACTGTTGCCGGCGGGAACAACGGAAGTTGTCTATCATGCCGATTTGACGAATTTCATTACTCCGATCGGTAACTATGTTCCGGCATCCGCGAAGATGACGGTTGTGGCGTCTCCGGGCGATGGACAACGAATTGGCGTGGCCCTGCTCGAGACCCACGTCTATTACACGACCAATACAGGCGACGACCTTGCCGCTATTGCGCGCGGCGTCGCCGATGCTGTCAACGATTTCAGCGCCGACTTTACGGCGCAGTGGCATGGCGATAATAGTCTGACGATCACATGGAAAGCCGGCCCTACGCTTCCCAAATACGTCGGGGCTAATGGGAATCGCATCACTGTTTATGGATTTTCCCAAATTGGACCAAGTGTATGGGCGCAGCCCGCAGTTTTATTTAGCGGTGGGCAGTTTCCCGCGCGGTATCAGGTCAATTTGAATTTCGGCTCATTGAACGGCTATTATTTTGACGCCAACAGTAATCGCCAGACGGTCACGATCCCTACTACGCAGGTACGGAAACTAAGATGGACCTGGGCAGCCGACTTACAGTCCAACCAATTCCAGCAGACGGAGTTTCAGGTCAAAATATCGCAATGGACAGTTACCGGATCTAACCGGCAGTATTTCATTGCAGGGCCAGGAAGCCGACGGATAGAGGACACCGATCCGGTTGTTCAGTATCTGGGAACTTGGTCGCAGCCGCCTGCGCCGGGAGATGACGCCAGCATCTGGCCCGTGCAATCCGGGAATTATTCGAACAGCAAAATTCATTTTACGAAAACGATTGGAGATAGCTGCTCCATTACATACAGTGAGGCCCGCACACACGCGCTTTATCTCGGCACGCGGTACGTTGGGGACGGTTCCACGATTGATGTAATCATTGATGGATTGCCGTCACAGGAGATTCCTCTGATTGCTCCCGGTGAGGATGTGCTCGTGAGAGTTCCGTTGGGAACAATAGCAGCGGGAACCCATACGCTGGCCGTCCGGAATCTCACCAGCGGGCGGTTCTTCCTCGATTTTTTCGAGATCGTCTATCCATCCGCAGATCTTCCCGAGTTTGATTCGCAACCGGTTTTGTCGCTTGCGACGGACTGGGACACGTACCATTCGCAAGCGCTACCGGCTGAGCGCACCGCGTGGCTGATTTACAAGCTGGGTTTTCATGGGCGAGTGAATCACTATGCCGGCGCGCTCTGGTTCTATGAAATCGTTCGCACCGGGACGCAATATGCGTCATTAACGCTGACGTTGACTCTCACTCCCGATTTCGACAGCAAGATTGCCATACTCGATATTGCATCCGGCACCGGCGCTCCGGTTACGCCTGTGCAACATCTGATTCTGACCGACGATACTCCCGAGACTGTTGCGGCCGCCTATGCAGGCCTGTTGAACGCCGGCACAAACCTGGTTTGGGCGAGCGCCCAGGCCAACCAGTTGACGATAGTCGCGCGGGCGATGGGATCTTTGGGCAATGGAATTGTTGTCCAACTCGATCCGGCGAGCCAAGGACTTATCGTGTCGGCGCCTTCGACCATGCTGAGTGGAGGTATCGATGGCGATCCATACGATTTGGCGTCCGACAGCGGAGGAGTCAATGATACGTTGATGGCCGCGGCGCAGTTCTGGCGGACCGACTTGACGGCGGCTCCGCGATTGAACCGGGCGGCTAGAGATTGGCACGCGGCCTATTATCGCGCTCTCAAGAATTATGGATTGGATGTCGTGGCCGCTTTCAGTACGGAACTCATGAACGTCGATCCATCGCCTACGACGGCAATGGCGCAGCGCTATCCAGACGGCTCAGCGGTAGTGCTCAACACACCTGCGATTCAAACTAATTTTTCTCCGGTAGCTCTTCAATACTGGACGCAGGTTTACCTGGATATGGCAGCGCTGCAGCAG
>JACZDA010174440.1_pt1 | contig 12754 bp, 13 predicted proteins | sample 8641761 | NCBI WGS metagenome assembly JACZDA01 (sample SAMN15324611, study PRJNA640507) | soil metagenome | isolation source: intercropping peanut in the first line | place: China: Luxin town, Laibin City, Guangxi Province | collected 2019-07-25 | depth 10cm m | reverse complement strand
TGTGACCTCCACGATGTCAACGTGGCGCTCTAACCAACTGAGCTAACCGCCCGAACTCGTCGCGCCCCGCATCAGTGGAGGCGAGGGGAATCGAACCCCTGACCTCGTGAATGCCATTCACGCGCTCTCCCAACTGAGCTACGCCCCCGACACAGACTTTCACCCGGCATTGCCCATTTTGACCGGGAACCTCTCAGGATAGCCGGCCCATTAGGACTTGTCAAGAAAATAGGGCTGGCGCGATAAGGGAATCCTCTTATTTTAGCAGCGCTTTCACGAGCCCCGAGTTCACACCAGGCGCTCGTGGAGGCAGCAGGGAACTCACTCGTACGTCTCAACATCCGAACACGACACGCGTTTCGCAATAGAGGGCCACGCACCAATGACCGAAGTCAAGCGCCGTCGGCGCCGCGCCGCCCCCGCCGGGATCGCTCCAACTGAACCCGAGCGCGACATCCTCGATCAATACCTCTACGAGGTCAGCACCTACCCGTTGCTCAAGGGTACGCAGGAGCTCGACCTCGCACGGAAAATCCGCGCTGGTGATCAGGACGCGCTCCAGGAATTGGTCAAGCGCAATCTCCGGTTCGTGATCTCCGTGGCGAAGAAGTATCAGAACCGCGGACTTCCGCTCATCGATCTCATCGGTGAGGGGAACGTCGGGTTGCTCACCGCTGCGCGAAAGTTCGATCCCGACCAGGGCGTCAAATTCATCTCGTACGCCGTCTGGTGGATTCGCCAGGCGATTCTCTCGTCGCTCGCGCGACAGGGCCGCACCGTTCGCGTGCCGCTCAACCGGACCGCGGATCTCTCGCGCATCATCAAGGCGTCGGAGATTCTGCGTCAGAAGCTGCGGCGCGAGCCGCTGCCGGAAGAGTTGGCGCATCTCACCGGGTTGTCGGTCGACGTCGTGCAGTCGCTCGCCGCGCTCAACACGGGCGACGTGCGACTCGATGCACCAATGGATCCGGAAGGCGATCGCTCGCTCATCGAGCGCTTCGTCGCCGATGAAATGCCCGACGCCGAAGAGGAAGCCATGAACCGGTTCCTCTCCGATGAAATCGAGCAGGCGCTCAACACGCTGCCGGCGCGCGATGCCAAAGTGCTGCGTCTCTACTTTGGACTCGACGGCGGCCGCGAGCACACGCTCGAAGAAATCGGCTCGATGCTCGGCGTCACGCGCGAGCGGGTGCGCCAGTTGCGCGACCGTGCGCTCAAGCGCCTGCGCGAGGGAGACGTCGGTCGCGCGTTAGGCAGCTTCGCTGCCTGAACGCCCGCCGCACGCCTGGGCACGATACACGAAGGCCCGCGCTCGACGCGCGGGCCTTCGTGCATGCTGCCCAACGCGTGCTCGGTCAGTTGTCGCCGCTCGAATCCGGCCCGGTGTTGCCCACGCGGCGCTTCGTCCAGATCACGATCGTTCCGCACGGTCCGCCATCCGATCCCTGAAACTGCATGGGCGTTTCGGCAGAGCTCTTGTAAACTTCGATCGCCGCGATGTCCTCGGGACGCACGATCTGATCGATGTCGTCGCCGAGCGAGAGGAACGGCGAGCCATCTATGTAGTAGGCCACCGGACACATTCCGGCGTTCGACGTCCGATTGACCTGGACCTGGTATCCCTGACCGTCCCACGCAACCGTGAGTCCGGGCACCTGACGGAAGAGATCCGTCGTGCTGATCGAGGCGCTCTTCTCGATCTGATCCCGATCCATGTAGTAGCCTAACCCGGTTCGTTTGCGTTGGTCGAACCCCGCGATCTCCGACCCGCGCTTGGCGGTGATCTCCATGGTCTTGAGCACCTGGGTCCGCTCGTCCAACGTCGCGGTGAGTGTGCTGGGACGGTGCGGCGTCAGATCGACGGCGAAGCGTTTGGGCGAGTATCCGATCTCGCGCACCTCGACGCTCTGCGTGCCGGCCGGCAGCCCGGTGAGGCGGAACGCGCCGTCCGCGTTGCTGCGCGCCGAGAGCTGCGTGCCTAACAGGAGGACCATGGCGCCCTCGAGGGGCTTGCCTTCCGTGGAGGTGATGTGGCCCGTGAGCACGGCGCTGCCGAGCGGGGCCGGCTTGCGCGCCGCGGTATCGGTCGACGCGGCAACCGGCGCACCGGGTGTGGTCGTCGCGGATGCGGATGGCGGTGCCGCCGCCACGACCGGCGCGCGTTCGCCTAACAATATGTCGCGCAGCGCCAGCCCGTTGGGCGGCACCGACACTTCGATCCATCCGCTCGCGCCGGTGCTCGTGCGCGCTTGCAGTCGCGCGACGACTTGCGTCGGCACGCCACAGGCGCGGAACGTGCCCATATCGTCCGTCAACACACTCGTCGCCTGGGGCACCTTGAGCACCGAATTGCCCGCCACGCTCACGCCGGTCCACATGAGCACCACGCGCACGCCCGACATCGGCTTCTCGGTGGATGCGTTGCGCACGACGCCCATGACGAGGCCGCGCGACTCCGTGCGCGAGGTATCCGGGCAGACCGATGCAACCACGGTTTGCGCCGACGGCACGTACAACTGCACGAACGATGCCTTCCCCTGTCCGATGACCACCGGCTGCGTCGGCGGCGAGATGCCGAGTGAATCGAGGGTGGGATGAAAGAAGCCCACCTGGTATATGCCGTCGGGCAGTCCGTGGACGACGATGCGGAACCGCCCCGATGGATCGGTGGTGCCCGAAAACGTCGTGTTGCTGATGAGCACAGTCGCGCCCGCGAGCGGCAGCTCGCGAAGACTGTCCAACACGAAACCCGTGACGACGACGGTATCACCGGCGGGTGCCGTGGTCGTGTCGGCCGGGGCCGCCGCGTTGCTTGCCGGCGTTGGGGCAGCGCGCGCGGTCCCCTTCTTTATTGCTTGCGCGGACGCGTTCATCGCGACGGTGCACGCAAGCGTGGCGACGAGGAGGGATCGAACCATGTCGAGTCGATGCTGGGAAAGAGCGCGAGGCCGAAATGCCGCGCTCCTGAAGCTTCGACGTCGGACGCCAAAATCTCAACACCCGCGCCGGCGATTGTGCGCTTGGGCCACGGTGGCGCGTTGCCCGCGCCATGGCTCTGGCGCAAATTATGAACGTGATCGAGGCGACCGGACGATGGGTCCGCTTCAGGGTCGAGGAAGCCGGGCGCGCGGGTCGGTTCCTCGAGGAGGCGACCCTTGCGCTCGGGTCCGTGCGCTCCTGGCTCCCGAACGCCACGCTGCAGATGCGGCGCCTGGGCGTGGATTCACTTCCCATCGGGTTGCTCATTGCCGTCTTCACCGGCATCGTGCTGGCGCTCCTCGCCAGCTACTCGTTCACCGGCGCCGTTCCGCTGTATTTCGTCGGCACCCTGGTCGAGAAGACGATCACGTTGGAGCTTGCGCCGGTGCTCACGGGTCTCGCGCTCGCCGGCCGCGTCGGCGCGAACATCGCCGCCGAGTTGGGCACGATGCGCGTGACGGAGCAGGTGGACGCGTTGGAGACGCTGGCGTACGATCCGGAGGCGTACCTCGTCGTGCCGCGCGTGGTGGCGGGCACGATCATGTTTCCGTTGATCGTCGGCGTGTCGATGATCGTCGGGTTAGGCGCGGGATGGCTCGCGTCCATCGGGCTCCTGCAGTTGTCCAGTGACGAGTTTCTCAAGGGCGCGCGGCTGTTTTTCAGCGCGTTCGACATCGAGTACGGTCTCGTAAAGGCAGGGAGCTTCGGGCTGGCCGTGACGCTCATCGGGTGCTACAAAGGGCTCCGCGCGCGCGGTGGCGCCGAGGGCGTTGGGCAAGCGGCCACGCAAGCGGTCGTGTACTCTGCCGTGATGATTCTCGTGCTCGATGCTTTCTGGGCCATGACCTGGCTCCATGGACGGACCTGATGATCAAGTGGATCGACGTCTACAAAGCGTTCGGCGACAAGCCAGTGCTCAAGGGATTCACGCTCGACGTCCGCGAGGGCGAGACGGTCGTGATCATCGGGTATTCGGGCTCCGGCAAGTCCGTCGCGATCAAACACGTCGTGGGTCTGCTCGAGCCCGACCGCGGCACGATAGAAGTGGACGACAAGGATGTGCCCACCTTGCCGCGCAGGGAGCTGTATGAGCTGCGCGCGCACATCGGGTACGTGTTCCAGTTCGCCGCGCTCTTCGATTCGATGACGATCGGCGAGAACGTCGCGATGGGGCTGCGCAAACGCGGCGAGATGTCCGAGAGCGACATCGCGCAGCGCGTCGCCGAAGCGTTGGAATTGGTCGACCTCCCCGACGTGGAGCAACAGTATCCGGCCGAGCTGTCGGGCGGGATGCGCAAGCGCGTGGGCATTGCGCGCGCGGTGGCGCTCCGCCCGAAATACATCCTGTACGACGAGCCCACCACGGGCTTGGACCCGGTCACCAGCGCCGTGATCGACGAGCTGATGATCCGCATGCGCGAGAAGTTAGGCGTGACGAGCGTGGTCATCACGCACGACATGCGCAGCGCGTACCGCGTCGGCAGCCGCATCGCCATGCTGTACGAGGGTCGCGTGCGGCAGGTGGGGACGGTTGACGAGATTCAGCACACGAAGGATCCCATCGTGCGCCAGTTCATCGAGGGGCGCGCGACACTCGAGGGCGAAGCGGCTACGCTTGTCTCGTCGGCAGCGCCGGCGGAAAACGCGGTCGCACGAGGAGGAGGACGCGCATGAAACGCGGAAATGACTTCGTGGTCGGGCTGGTGGTGATCGGATCGGTCGTTGCCATCGTGCTCTTCGCCCTCTGGCTGAGCCAGTCCAGCATCGGATCCACACAGCGCGACGTCGTGGCGCGATTCACCGACGTCGGCAACGCGAAAGTCGGCAACTCGGTCGTCATCCGCGGCGTGCAGGCGGGCCGCATCCACTCCATCGAGCTCGAGCCCACGGGCTGGGTGCTCGTCAAGATGTCGCTCGACCCGGACATCAAGTTGCCGAGCAATCCGGTCGTCGTGCTCAGCGAGTCGAGCATGTTCGGCGAGTGGCAGGCGACGATCATGGAGCGCGCGGCCGCGCCCGACGACGCCGATGTCCAGCAACAACTCGCGCAATCGGGGGCCGTTGGGCGGGGCAGTGCACTGCCCGGCGCGCGTCTGCCGGACATTGCCCAACTGACGGCGGTGGCGGGCCGCATTGCCGGCGACATGTCCCGGGTGGCCGACCGGTTCCAGGTGGCGTTCGACGACCGCGCCGCGAACGAATTGCGGCAATCGATCCGCAACTTCGCCGACCTGTCGGCGGAGCTCGAGCGCACCGTGCGCACGCAGTCGCAGAGCCTCACCAAGTTAGGCGCCGACGTGCACAAGACGGTCGGCACGATCAACGCCACCGCGGTGGCCGTGCAGCGCACCGCCGACCGCGTCGACTCGTCCACGTCCAAGGGGCAGATCCACCAGATCATGGACAACGTCGGCCAGGCCTCCGAGGACATCAAGGCGACGTCGCACGACCTGCGCGACGCGTCGCACTCGCTCGCGGCCACGCAGCAGCAACTGTCGTCGGTGCTCACCCACGCCGACTCTGTGTTAGGCAAGATCGACCGCGGCCAGGGATCCCTGGGGCTCATGGTCAACGACCCGACGCTCTACCAGAACGGCGACGCATTGCTCTCGCAGATGCGCGAGCTCGTGGCCGAGATCCGCGCGCACCCGCGCCAGTACCTGAGCGTCAAGATTTTCTGATGGTGCGGTCGCGGGCCAAGCAGGAGACGTCCGCCGGCGGCGTGGTGTATCGCGTCGTCGACGGCGCCCCGCTCTTCCTGCTCATCCGGGACGCGTACCACAATTGGGGATTTCCCAAGGGGCACGTCGAGTCTAACGAAGACCCAGAGTCGGCAGCGCTGCGCGAGGTGGAAGAAGAAACGGGTCTGCACACGCTGACACTGCGCGGGCCCATCAATACCATAGATTGGTACTTTCGATTCCGCGGCCGTCTCGTGCACAAGGTGTGTCACTTCTTCCTCATGGAAAGCGCCACCGCGGCCACGTCGCCGCAGCGCGAGGAGGGGATTACGGCCTGCAAGTGGCTCACGCTCGACGACGCATTGAGTCGCGTGTCGTACGAAAATGCGCGGGGCGTGCTCACGCGCGCGGCGGAGCTCGTGCCGCCGATCACGGATCAGGCAGCGGGAGCGACACGGTGACGCCGCGTCGCGCTGGGCGCGTCGCGTCCGATACATCTCGTCTCGTGGTGGCGCACGCGCCGCGCGCGCGAACGCGCGAGCTGGTCCGCACGAGCATCCCCCGACGCGCGGGACGCATCGCTATCACCCGATCACTCGGCACCCTCGAGAGGCGATTGCATGCGACGTTGGTCGACGTGGTCGTCGTCGATTTGGGCGGACCGGACAACGCGATGGGCGCGGCGGCGTTGGCGCGCGAGTTTCCGAGCGTGGCGTTCGTAGCGGTGACGCCGTTCCGCGCGGTTGACGCGCCGTCGATTGCCGCGTGCGCGAATTGCGGCGTGGCGGACATCCTCGCCGACGGCATCGACGACGCGATGCTGCGGCGCGCGGTCGCGATCCTCGGATTTTCGGTGCGGTTCGCATCGGCACTTTCAGAACCGCCGCGCGAGCTGGGTCTGGACAGTCGGATTCAGCGGAGCGCGTGGCGTTTCATCGCTGCGCGAGCGGGGAGGGTGGTGCGGACGCAGGAGTTGGCGAAGGCGCTGGCGGTCACGCGGGAGCATCTGAGCCGGAGTTTCGGGCACACGGGCAAGCCGCAAGCAACGCTCAAGCGCGTGATCGACCTGGTTCGGTTATTGGCTGCGGCCGAACTCGCCAAGAATCCCGGGTATGATTTGCGGGACGTGGTTCGTTTATTGGGGTACGCGTCGGTTTCGCAACTTTCGGCGGTAGCGGAGCGTCTGGTGGGTCGACCGGCGACGTCATTGGCTCGTCTTCGGCCAAGTGATCTGATAGAAGGTTTTGTGCGCACGGCAGCACGTCCTCTTGTCTCGTCCGGCGCCTTGTGATAAATTTCACAAGCTGCCGACGCGACCGATTCGGCGGGCTGGCCCACACCCGTAAACGGACCTCCTAGCCCTACCACGCCATGGCATCCGACACCTCGCTCCGCCCCGCAGAGATCAAAGACATCCTTCTGCGCGAGATCGAAGCCGCTGACCTGCACGAGTTGGACGTCGAGGAAGTCGGTACGGTCCTCGAGGTGAAAGACGGCATCGCCCGCATCTATGGTCTCACCAAAGCCATGGCCGGCGAGATGCTCGAGGTCACGTCCGCGGAAACCGGCGACAAGGTCGTGGCGCTCGCGCTCAACCTCGAGGAAGACAACATCGGCGCCGTCATCCTGGGCGACTACCTGACGCTCAAGGAAGGCGACGAAGTGCGGCGCACGGCGCGCGTGCTCGAGGTGCCGGTGGGGCCGGAGCTCGTCGGCCGCGTGGTCGACGCGTTAGGCAACCCGATCGATGGCGCGGGCCCGATCGCGGCCAAGCAGACGCGCAAGGTGGAGTCGGACGCGCCGGGCATCATCGTTAGGCAGCCGGTGAAAGAGCCGCTGCAGACGGGCCTCAAGGCCATCGACTCCATGATCCCGATCGGTCGCGGCCAGCGCGAGCTCATCATCGGCGACCGTGCGATCGGCAAGACGGCCATCGCGATCGACACGATCATCAACCAGAAGGGCGCGGGCGTCATCTGCGTCTACGTCGCCATCGGCCAGAAGAAGTCGACGGTAGCGGCCACGGTCGAGAAGCTGCGCCAGTACGGCGCCATGGATTACACGATCGTCGTCGTCGCCGCGGCGTCCGATCCGGCGCCCATGCAATACATCGCGCCGTACACGGGCTGCGCGATGGCCGAGTACTTCATGTACCACGAGGGGTCCGCGACGCTATGCGTGTACGACGACCTCTCCAAGCAGGCCGCGGCGTATCGCGCGATCTCGCTCGTGTTGCGCCGGCCGCCTGGCCGTGAAGCGTATCCCGGCGACGTGTTCTACCTGCACTCGCGGTTGCTCGAGCGCGCGGCGAAGATCAGCGAAGATCCGTCGGTGGTCGACAACAAGATGATCTTCAAGCCGGGCGGTTCGCTCACCGCGCTCCCGATCATCGAAACCCAGGCCGGCGACGTGTCGGCCTACATTCCGACCAACGTCATTTCGATCACCGACGGTCAGATCTTCCTCGAGGCCGACTTGTTCAACGCGGGCACGCGCCCCGCGGTGAACGCCGGCATCTCGGTGTCGCGCGTCGGCGGATCGGCGCAGATCAAGGCGATGCGTTCGGTGGCTGGACGGTTGCGCCTCGACCTCGCGCAGTACCGCGAGCTGGAAGCGTTCGCCGCGTTTGCATCGGACCTCGATAAAGCGACGAAAGCGCAGCTCGATCGCGGCATGCGCACGGTGGAAGTGCTCAAGCAGCCGCAGTACGCGCCGATGCCGGTGGAACAGCAAGTCATGATCATTTTCGCGGTGACGAACGGCTATCTCGACGACGTCGCGGTGGGCGAGATCCACGAGTGGGAAGCGCGGTTCCACAAGTTCATGGCCGAGCAGTACGCGCAGGTGGGCCAGGCCATTCGCACGGAGAAGGTATTGTCGAAGGACACCGAAGGCGCGCTCCGCCGCGGCATCGAAGCCTTCAAGCAGGGAATGGGGAATAGGGAATCGGGAATGGGGCGCGGGGCAAAATGACCCAGTCCTCCACCATTCCCCGTTCCCCATTCCCCATTCCCCGTTAGTCAATGGCAAAGGGACGCGAGCTCAAGTCGCGCATCAAGTCCGTCGAAGGTACGCGCAAGATCACGCGTACGATGGAGATGGTGTCGACATCCAAGCTCAAGCGCGCGCAGGATCGCGTGATCGCCGCGCGGCCGTACGCGCGCGCGCTGGCGGACGTGATCGCCGATCTCTACTCGCCCGCGTTGGCCGAGCAATTTCCGCTGCTCAGGCAGCCGGCCGCCGTGAAGCGCGCCGCGGTGTTGCTCATCACGTCCAACCGCGGACTCGCCGGCGCGTTCAACGCCAACCTCATCCGCCAGGCGCGGCAACTGCTGGCCAAGTTAGGCAGCGAGTCCACCGAGACCGAGCTGCACATCGTCGGCCGCAAGGGACTCGGCTACTTCCGGTACATCGGCGCGCCGATCGCGTCGTCCCGGATCGACATCGGCGACCGGCCGCGCGCCGAGCACGCGAGCGAGCTCGTCGATGGATTGATGCGCGACTTCGTGAGCGGGCGGTTGGATGCGGTGTACGTCGTGTACGCGAAGTACAACTCGCCGCTCTCGACGCCGCCGACGACCGACCGGATCCTGCCGGTCACGCCGCCGGAACGGAAGGGACCGGCGCGCGACTATCTGCTCTTCCCGAGCGCGCAGGCGATTCTCACGCAGCTGTTGCCGCTCTACGTGCGGAACGCGGTGTATCGGGCGCTCGTGGAGACCGCGGCGGGCGAGCAGGGCGCTCGGCGAACGGCGATGAAGAACGCGACCGACAACGCGGGCGAGATGCTGAACGTGCTGCGGCGCACGTACAACCGGGCGCGACAGGCGCAGATCACGCAGGAAATCGCCGAGATCGTCGGCGGCGCCGAAGCCCTCAAGGGCTAACGGACTAACGGAACACCGCGGGCGCCGCCGGCGCCTCGGCGACGCTCACTTTCTTAGGAACACACGCATGGCTGCGACAGCACACACCGGTAAGGTCGTCCAGGTGATCGGTCCCGTGCTCGACGTCGAGTTCGAGGCGGAGCACCTCCCGGAGATCTACAACGCGCTCGAGATCGACCAGGACTCCGACGGCGGCGGGCACGTCCGGCTGGTGGCGGAAGTCCAGCAGCACATCGGGCGCAACCAGGTCCGCGCCGTCGCCATGTCCAGCACCGATGGCGTGGAGCGCGGCATGGACGTGACCGACCTCGACGGCCCCATCTCGGTCCCGGTCGGCAACGCTGCGTTAGGCCGCATCCTGAACGTCCTTGGTGAGCCGGTCGACAACGGGCCGGCCATCGCGGCCGATGTGCAGCGGTGGCCCATTCACCGCGCGAGCCCGGCGTTCGTGAACCTCGAGCCCAAGACCGAGATCTTCGAGACGGGCATCAAGGTCATCGACCTGATCGCGCCGTTCGTGAAGGGCGGAAAGATCGGCTTGTTCGGCGGCGCGGGCGTGGGCAAGACGGTCATCATCCAGGAGCTCATCAACAACGTGCAGAAGGGGCACGGCGGCCGCTCCGTGTTCTGCGGCGTGGGCGAGCGCACGCGCGAAGGCAACGACCTGTACCTCGAGTTCAAGGAAGCCAAGATCCTCGACTCGGTGGCGCTCATCTACGGTCAGATGAACGAGCCGCCCGGCGCGCGGCTGCGCGTGGGCCTCTCCGGCCTAACGGTCGCCGAGTATTTCCGCGACGTCGAGCACCAGGACGTGCTGCTGTTCATCGACAACATCTTCCGCTTCACGCAGGCGGGCTCGGAAGTGTCGGCGTTGTTAGGCCGCATGCCGAGCGCGGTGGGGTACCAGCCGACGCTGGCCACCGAGATGGGCGACCTGCAGGAGCGCATCACGTCCACCAAAACGGGATCGATCACGTCGGTGCAGGCGATCTACGTCCCGGCCGACGACATCACCGACCCGGCGCCGGCAACAGCGTTCGCGCACCTCGACGCCACCGTCGTGTTGTCGCGCGCGCTCACCGAGATCGGCATTTATCCCGCTGTAGACCCGCTTGCTTCGAGCTCCCGCATCCTCGCCGCGCAGTACCTTGGTGACCGGCATTACAACGCCGCGTCGGAGGTCCTGCGTATTCTGCAGCGGTACAAGGAACTGCAGGACATCATCGCGATCCTCGGCATGGATGAGTTGTCCGAGGATGACAAGCGCGTGGTCGCCCGTGCGCGTCGCGTGCAGCGCTTCCTGTCGCAGCCGTTCGCGGTCGCCCAGCAATTCACGGGCATTCAGGGTAAGTACGTGAAGCTCGAGGAGACGGTCCAGTCGTTCGAGCGTGTCGTGGCCGGCGAGTTCGATGAGCTGCCCGAGCAGGCGTTCTACATGGTGGGCGGCATCGAGGAAGCGGTGGCGAAAGCCAAGACGCTCAAGGACTGAGGAGGCCTGATGTGTTGACGGTCTCGGTCATCTCGGCGGAAGCGACGTTGTTCGAGGGACAGGCGACAGCCGTGGTCGCGCCTGCGTTCGATGGTGAGGTCGGCATCTTGACCAACCACGCGCCCATGATCACGGCGTTAGGCACGGGCACGTTACGGGTGGAGGACGGCGCGTCCACGCAGCGCTTCTCGGTGGCGGGCGGGTTCCTCCAGGTCGTGGACAACCAGGTACGGGTTGTGACGGAACAGGCGAGCATCAGTCGGTGATGCGTGCGCCCGAGGGGGCGCAACGAGTTCAAGCCCAGTGGAGGAGCCTCATGAATCGCAAGATGTCGACGGTTATTGCCGTGCTCGTGGCAGCAGCGGCTTCGACCACGCTCCCGGGACGCGTGAGCGCCCAGGCGTGGCATTATCCGGCGTTCCAGTTGCCGGAAGTCTCCACACGCGAATTCAACTTTGCGGTCGCGGGTGGCGGCGATTACGGAACTACCGGTTTGGTGCAGTGGCGTGAAGGACTCGGCCCGGACACGCACATCGGGTTCGACCTCGGCTTTGTCTCGCCGTCGGGTTTGTCGACGGGATTCCTGATCGGCGCCGGCATTGGCCAGCAGCTGATTCGGTCGACGCAGGAGATGCCGATCGACCTCATGCTCACGGGCGGTCTCTACGGCGACTTCTCGAGCGACATTGGATTCCTGCGTATACCGATCGGCGTCGTTGCGGGTCACCGGTTCCCCTTGCAGGGCGGCATGGCCCTCACTCCGTACGCGGCGCCGCGCCTCTCGATCGACGCTTGCGTTAGCTCGTGCAACGGGATGGGGACCAACGCGAACGTGAACTTCGATATTGGCCTCGATTGGTCGATCAATTCGATGCTCTCGTTGCGCGGCGCGCTCACGGTTGGCGCGGTCGGGGACTTCGCGAGCAAGACGGGTTTCGGCTTTGGCCTTGCGTTCCGTCCGCAGACGATCCGGCACTAGATCGACGCGGCCTCTGCGGGTCGTGAAGGCGTTAACGAAGGGCCGCCCGGCGATTCGGGCGGCCCTTCGTCGTTCGCAAGGTGTAGGATTGGAGATGGCTCATATTTTGCTCGCCCTCAGGGCCACGGAGTCAGCGATGGGTGGCCAGCCATGAGTGCGGCGACGATTCTCATCGTCGATGACAGTCGGGAAAACGCAGACATTCTGCGCCGGTACCTCGAGTTGCGGGGGTACGCGGTTCGCATCGCGTACAACGCCGACGAAGCGATGGCGCTGTTCGACAGCGTGCGTCCAGCGCTGGTCTTGCTGGACGTGCTGATGCCGGGGCGCGATGGGTGGGCGGTGTGCCGCGCGATGCGGGAGCACCCGCACGGCGCGCACGCGCGGATCGTGATGCTCACCGGGTTAGGCGAGCGGCGCGCGCGCGAAGGGATGGTGCTCACGGGCGCCGACGACGTGATCACGAAGCCCATCGAGCTGCCCGAGCTCGCCGAGTGCGTCCGCCGCAACCTGGGACAGGGCGCGGACGTGGGCGCATCGCCCGGGTCGTCGCTGGGCCGTTAGTCCGTTAGTCCGTTAGGCTGGCGGCGGTCGAGGAGCCGCTCGACGAGCCGCGTCGACCGGTCCGCCGCACCCAACCCGTTCCGCACCACCGCCAGCGCGCGCACGCCCGCGGTGCGCCGGTTCGCCTCGCCGTGCAACCACCCGATGAGCGCGCCCGCCAGCGCCGTCGCGCTCG
>JACZDA010078811.1_pt1 | contig 12860 bp, 7 predicted proteins | sample 8641761 | NCBI WGS metagenome assembly JACZDA01 (sample SAMN15324611, study PRJNA640507) | soil metagenome | isolation source: intercropping peanut in the first line | place: China: Luxin town, Laibin City, Guangxi Province | collected 2019-07-25 | depth 10cm m | reverse complement strand
GTGGACCACGGTCTGGATATGGCGATTGTGAATTACGCCAAGATCTATCCGCTCTACAAGATTCCCGACGTCGAGGTGGATTTGGCACGCAAGCTCATCTACCGCGACCTGACCAATGGCGATCCCCTGCAGGCCTATATGGCGCATTTTGCCGGGGCGACGAAGCAGCCGCAGACGGAACTGGCGCCGCTGGAATCGCTTTCAGTGGAAGACAAGCTGAAACGCTGCATCATCAACGGCGAGAAAGCGCTGGGCGAAGGCGCGCAGCGGCAATCGCTGGAGCAGATTCTCGACGAAGCGCTGACCAGCTATTCGCCGCTCGACGTCATCAACAATGTTCTGCTCGACGGGATGAAAACGGTCGGGGAGCTGTTCGGCGCGCGCAAGATGCAGTTGCCCTCGGTACTCGATTCGGCGGGCGTGATGAAGCAGGCAGTCGCCTATCTTGAGCCGAAGATGGAGAAGAAAGAAGGTTCGCAGAAGGGAACCATTGTGTTGGCAACGGTGAAAGGTGACGTCCACGATATAGGAAAGAACCTGGTGGACATCATTCTGAGCAACAACGGCTACAGGGTGGTGAACCTGGGCATCAAGCAGCCTTCGGACACGATCATCGCTGCGGCGCGCGAGCACAAGGCGCACGCCATTGGGCTAAGCGGATTGCTGGTGAAGTCAACTCTGGAGATGAAGTATGTGATCCAGGACCTGCAAGCGCAAAAGCTGGATTTCCCGGTGATCTGTGGAGGTGCTGCGCTGACGCGCAAGTATGTGGAGGACGATCTACGTCGCGAGTACTCCAATTCAGTTTTCTATGCGGATGATGCGTTCGCCGGGTTGCACATCATGGATGACCTGTCGTCTGAAAACGGTCAACGTGAGAAACGGCTGGAAGAAGGAAAACGAGTGAAGGAGTTTGCCCGGGCCGTGGCTGCTTCCGGAAACGGAGAACCCGTGAGTACGGAAAGGTCGGCTGTGGTGCAGCCGGCCCCGAATATCCCCGTACCGCCATTCTTTGGCGTGCGGGTGCGCAAAGACTTCGACCTGAAGGAGCTGTTCGAATACGTCAACCTGACGGCGCTGTTCAAGAACCAGTGGCAATTGAAGACGGCATCGCAGGAAGACTACGCCCGGCTGGTGGAGCAGAAGTACAAGCCGGTGCTCTGGGAATTGGAGCAGGAAATTGCCGCCAACGGTTTATTTGAACCGCAGGTGGTGTACGGATATTTTGCCTGTCAGAGCGAAGGCAATGATGTGGTGCTGTACGACTCGCCGGAGTCGAAAAAAGAAATTCAGCGGTTCACCTTCCCGCGCCAGCGTGAAGGGCGCAAGCTGAGCATTGCTGACTTCTTCACGCCGAAATCGAGCGGACAAGTGGACGTGATTGGCCTGTCAGTGGTGACGATCGGGAGTCGCGCGTCTTTAGAAACCAAAAAGCTCTTCGACACCGGCGAGTTCACGCGCTATCTATACCTGCACGGGTTGAGCGTGGAGACGGCTGAAGCGCTGGCAGAATACTTCCACAAACAAATGCGTGAAGAACTTGGGATCGCAGGCGACGATGCGCCGCGAATCGGCGATCTGTTTCATCAGAAGTATCGCGGATCGCGCTACTCATTTGGTTATCCCGCGTGTCCGAACCTTGAAGACCAGACAAAAATCTTCGCTCTGCTGAAGCCGGAAGAGAACATCGGCGTGCGGCTGACCAGCGGATTCCACATGGAACCGGAGCAGTCCACGTCGGCGATTATCGTGCATCACCCGCAGGCAAAGTACTTTGTCGCGTGAGGCAGAGGCATTCACGAGAAATTCATAGAATCTCTTACTATTCCGAAAGTGATCTGCTTAAGCAGGAAGACTCAATCTTTGATGCAGTTCCGCAAATTCATACGTTCGCGTACCCGCGATGGGTTGCGATCGATGAGAGGACTCTCATCATCCTCGTGGGAACGACTGCGTAAGGCGTCAACGCGTGACATATGGCGCAGGGTGACGCTTGGAAATTCATTTGTGAGTTCGTGAACGAGAAATTCGTGCGTGGGCCGAGAGCTGATTATGCCAAACGGAATCGCGCAACTTTCCCCCTTCGAACATTTGGAATTCCCCGCCGACACTGCCCTCTGAAACTGCTGGCCTGCTACGTGCAGGTGCGTAAAGCAAGCGTGTGCAGGCTGTGTGTTGCGGCTCGGGTGACTGCTTGCATACCAGTAAACCGAGGGGAGTTTCCGATGGTTTCAAGATTGCGTTATTCAAGCGTCGTACTTGCCATCCTGGTTCTAATGGCAGTTGCCATACCAGGTTTGGCCCAGGTGCTTAAAGGATCGATATCCGGGACAGCCACGGATCCGCAGGGAGCCGTGCTGGCCGGAGCAAATGTGAAAGCAACAAATCTTGCTACTGGAGCAGTGTTCAATAGTACGAGCGACAGCTCGGGCCTGTTCCGATTTAACCTGATTCCTGCGGGGGAATATAAGGTCGAGATTGCAGCGCAGGGCTTTAAAACAAATGCGGTTCCGAACGTCGCAGTGGTTGCCGGACGCGATAGTGGTCTGGGCTCCATCAAACTACAGGTCGGCGAAGCGAGCACGACTGTTGAGGTCACGGCGGAAGCGCCGCTGATTGAATCGACGCAGTCGCAGGTGACCAATACCTTTGCCGGCACAACTCTCTCGACAGCGGCTGGCGTACAGGAGAACCAGGGACTGGACAATCTGGCATTGTTGGTTCCGGGCGTCAGCTCGGTGCGCGATAATGCCTTTTCAAACTTCAACGGCGGCCAGGGATTTTCCGTGAACGGGCTACGCGGGCGCAACAACGATCAGCAGATTGACGGTCAGAATAACAACGACAACAGCGTCGCCGGTCCGGGCCTGTTCGTCTCGGACACGGAATTTGTCGGCCAATATGTGCTCATTACCAACCAGTTTGGTCCCGAATACGGACGCAATGCAGGTTCGGTGGTTAACATCATCACCAAAACTGGAGGCAACGCATGGCATGGCAGCGTCTATGGCAATGAGAACAATTCTGTCTTCAACTCGATGAGCAACTTCCAGAAGAATTTTGCCACAGACGCATCCGGCAACCCGTTGCGCCATCCTCCGCGCATGAATGATGAGTTCAGCGGGGTCACAATTGGTGGACCGCTGGTCAAGAACAAAGCATTTGTGTTTGGCGGCTTTAACAACGAGATCATTTCCACGACCCAGCCGCTTTCCAGCTCCAATACCACGCCGACTCCAACCGGCATCGCTCAGATGGCCGCTTGTTTCCCCGGAAGCGCCAGTGTTGCCGCCTTGAGCAAATTCGGACCTTTTGGAATTTCAGGCGGTAACCCGGTGCCGATAAACGCGGCTCCTCTGGATCTTATGGATCCTGCGACCGGAAACGTGGTATGTCCCGGAGTGGAGATGGGCGGTGTAACACGAGTGGTTTCCACCCCCGTGCACACGTACGATTTCATCACGCGTACCGACTATCAGCTCGGCAGCGACACTCTCTCAGCACGTTATCTCTACAATCGCACGACTTTCTTCAACCTCAATGACAACGGCGCAGCAGGATACGTATTCAATGAACCGGCCCTGGCTCAGGCCGTCCTGGCAAGCTGGACCCACAATTTCACCTCCCGCATGGTGAACGAAGCACGCGTAGGCTTCAGCCGATTGAATGTGGAATTCGGCGGAAACAGCATCGGCGCTCCGGAAACAACGGCAGACAATCTGGACCAGTCGCTGGCGAACATCAATTTTAGTGATCCCAGCCTGCTCGGCTTTGGCCCGGCAACCAATCTCCCACAGCAGCGCATTGTGAATACATGGCAAGCCCAGGACAATTGGAACTATGTTCTCGGCAAACACCAGTTGAAAGCCGGCGTGAATTACACGTACCAGAGGTCACCCAACATCTTCCTGCCCAACATCAACGGCCAGTTCCGGTTTGACGATTGGGGCGCCTTTGGGCTTAACCAGCCGAACCGAGTCCGAATCGCCAACGGACCGTCCTCGCTTGATTTCCGCGAACACGATACCTTTCTCTATTTGGGGGATGACTGGAAAGCAACCAGGGATTTAACGCTGAACCTGGGTGTCACGTGGACCTATTACGGCCAGCCGGCGAACTTGTTCAACGATATAACCACAGCGCGTGAGAGCAATCCGGCGACGGCGTTCTGGGATCCATCTTTGCCGCTTTCGGTACGGACCTTCCCCAGGATTCCCGCTCCTACTAACAGTGTTGGGCCAAGCTTCGGCTTTGCCTGGGCGCCGCAGGGTGGAGGGATGCTAACCGGCAACGGGAAGACTGTGATTCGCGGCGGTTACCGTTACCTCTATGACCCGCCGTTCTACAACATCTATCTCAACATGGCCACATCCGCGCCAGAAGTTTTTCTGCAAGCATTCCAAAATGCCGGTGCTCCATTGCCAGCCGCGCAATTTGGTTTGCCGGCGGTTCCCATTGGTCCCAATGTGCGTTCCTTATTATCCCCGGCGCTAACGCCCGGGGTGCTTGATCCACGCACTCAGGCGCAAACGCAAATCACTCCCAACTTCGGCCCCGACAAAGTGCACTCGTGGAGCCTGGGCATTGAACGCCAGATTACGAATAATTCCGCGATTGAGGCCCGGTACGTGGGCAATCACGGCTACAACCTCTTCCAAACGCTCGACGGGAATCCGTTCATTGCCGATCTCGCCAGGGATTTCCACAACTTCGTGCAGCCTGGACTCACTCCCTGTACTGCTCCGCAGATCTCGCCTGCGCCGGGCGTTCCTCCTGGCCCCGACAGCCCGGACTTCGGACGCGCATTTTGCGGCCAGGGAGTGGTGCGTCTGCGCGCTAACAGCGGATTTTCCAACTACAACGCGGTTCAGCTCGAGTTCCGGGCCAACAACCTGTTCAAGCAGCTGACCATAAGGACGGGGTACACCTTCAGCAAAACCCTTGACAACGTAAGCGAAATTTTCAGCACGGGTCTGGCTGGTAACACGCTGTTTTCTGCGCAGAACCCGGCTAATCAGATCAACTTTCCGGGAGAATATTCTTTCTCAGGGCTGGATTTCCCACATACATGGAACCTGCTGTTTACTGAAGAAGTTCCATTCTTCAAGGACCAGCACGGGGTCATCGGACATTTGCTCGGAGGATGGGGATTTTCCGGGAATTACCTGATCTCCTCGGGACAACGCTACACACCTTCACAGTTCAGCGGGATTGGAACCCTCAACGCGACCGGTGCCGACTATTTTGACAACGGTTTCATTAACAATTTCGTCCTCTCAGATTCGGCGCGCCCATTCCTGGGGAACCTAAGTGCGCCGTCAACCAGCGTTGGCGGTTTTGCTGCGGATGTCTGCAATCTCTTTGGCTCGGGTACCCTCGGCGATCCCAACGATCCCGTTTGCGGAGCTATGGGCGGACTTGCACCAACTACCTTAATTAGCATGACAGCGCTGGGACAAAGTTGCCTCGCGCTCACAAATGCCAGTCCCACCTGCTCTATACAAACGGTTACCAATAATCAGGTGCGGTTCATCCTCAATTCCGGCACAGCACAAACTGTGTTCGGAACTCCGTTTGGCAATACACCACGAAACCCGGTGCAGGACGCGATCACCAACATCGCCAATTTCTCGCTATTCAAGCGGTTTAAATTGAGCGAACGCGCCGGATTTGAATTCCACGCCACCCTGTTGAACGTGTTCAACCATCCGAATTTTGCCAGTGTCGATCCGTTCCTTGAGGACGCGGGACTGTTCGGCAACTCGAATGGATTCAGCCCCACTGGATTCGGCAACGTGCTGGCCAGCGATAACGTGCCTGGAGTCATTGGCCTCCAGGGAAGTCCGACTGAAGCGAGTCGCAGGATCGTAGTAGGCGGAAAGATCACCTTCTAACCCTAAGCCTCGTCACGGACAGGCCCGCCGTTCCTCCCGGCGGGCCTCTCTTTTAAACGAAAGAGAGTTTTTCATGAATATCTGAGCAACTGCATTGAAATTTTTGCAAGCATACGATGGTGCTGTTCCGGATTCGTTTTCTGCAGGTGTCCTCGCAGTTACTCGACATGGGACACTCTGGCTATTAAACTCGGCTTCAGTCAACACTGGCAGAACAGGGGACAAGATAAGAATGAAATTTCTCAGCGGACTGGAACCGGCAGCTTATGCGGCCTTTCGCATTGTGATCGGATTTCTCTTCCTGTGCCACGGAGCGCAAAAGCTCTTTGGCGCGTTCGGCGGACACACACAGTACCATAATCCGCTTCTCCTGGCCGCCAGCATCATTGAATTTGCCGGGGGTATTCTGGTCATCTTGGGTTTGCTCACACGATTTGCGGCATTCATTGCGTGCGGCGAAATGGCCGTAGCCTACTTCATGCAGCACCAGCCCAGAGGATTTCTGCCTATCCAGAATGGCGGTGAAAGCGCAGTGCTGTTTTGCTTCGCATTCCTCTATATTGCCTGCCATGGGGCGGGGAAGTTTGCGGCGGAAAAAGACTGAGTCTCACGCTCGGACGGCCAGAGTAGCTCTGTAGCGATCTAACCCATGCTGGAGCTGCTCCAGGGCCGCGCGTAGGTCCGGCGTTGGCGTGCCCACGCCAATCCTGAAGCGATCCGGCATTTCAAAGAATTCTCCGGGAACAATGCTGGTGTCAAACTCACTGCGCAGCAGACGGCACAATTCGTCGACGTTTCCATGTTTGAGTCGCGGAAAGACGACCGTTCCGTACTCCGGCCAGCAGTAGTCGAGGTCCTCACGTCGCTCGAGAAAGCTCCGGAGCAAGGAGCGATTTTCATCCAGCATTAGCTTCATGCCCGCTGAGATCTCATCTAGCTTCTTGAGAGCAATTACGCTCAGATACTCGGCGATAAAAGGGTATGTAGCGGCATGGACATCATGAATGCGCCACATGCGCTGCGCCAATTCAGGCGGTGCCAGCACCCAGCCACAACGGAGCCCGCTCAAGCCGTACGCTTTTGTCAGGCTGCTGGTGACAATGAAACATGAAGGATCAACATGGAACGCCGTCCCCGGTTCGGCGCTGAACAGCATTTCCCGGTAAACCTCATCCACAAGCACATACGCATTGCGGGTCCTGGCCAGCGTGCCCAACTCTCTTAACAATGAATCCGGCGACAAAGCGCCGCTTGGATTGTGCAAATTGCAGAGGACAATCAAGCGAGTCCTTGCCGACAGATTGCGTTCTACTTCTTCGAGATCGATAGCGAAATGCTGTTCAGGCGTACGCTTGAAGCGCCGGATCTCAAGCCCTAGATAGCGCGCTGCGCCGAGAATAGGATCATATGTGGGGTGTTCAATCAGTATTTCGTCACCCGGCTCGGTTGCACCGGCCAGCGCCAGGTAGTTTGCGAAGGACGTGCCCATGGCGCTGACCACGCATTCCTGCGGTACGCGATAGCGCGCAGCCAGGGCCTGGAGCACCGGCTCGTAGCCGTAAAACGTCGGGCCATTGATTTGCAAGTGGTCCAGCGTGACCCCGAGTGCAGAAAAAGCGAGATTGGCCATCCCGCTGGTGGCCAGGTTGTACTTTGCCATGGACTGAAGCTTCGCCCAGCGCATATAGGCCGAGCCGCCGTCGGCGCGACGTGTTGTCATCTTTTCATCCACCTCCAAATGTAATACACGGGCACACCGGTTGCGAGAATGGCGACTCCGATCAGCGTGTTGGCGGGATAACGATAGATGGCGTTTCCCACCACTCCAGCGCTGCACAGGCAAAAGAACCCAGTCGTCCAAGGATGCCCAGGAACGCGGAAACCCGCTGCCTCTGCGCTTTGTTTGCGACGAAGCACGAAAATACAGCTTGCGGTTGCAGCAAAGAAGATGAAGTCCATGGACGTGACGTAGTTCAGGATCTGATCGTAGCGACCGGAAAGCAGGATCACGACGGTCCAGATGCTCTGAAGGGTTATTGCCACCACAGGCACGCGAGTCTTGGGGTGCACCCAGGCGAGTTGCCGGAAGAAGACACCGTCTTCTGCCATGGCGAAGTAGACGCGTGGCGCGGTGAGAACGCTCTGGCTCAGGAAGCCGAGAGTTGATATGGCGATTCCCAGGGCAACCAGCAATGCGCCTCGGGATCCCATGGCGAGATGCATGACGGCCGAAGCCGGGGCAGTTGTGCTTGCCAACGCCTGAACACCAAGCGCCCGTACACAGACAAAATTCACTGAACTATAAAGAAGAGCAACGCCAATTACGCCAAGTACAAGGGCACGGGGCAAATCGCGGCGGGGATTCTTTAGTTCAGTAGCGACGAAGCAGGCCGTCTGCCAGCCTCCGTAAGCAAAAAGAACAGGGATCATCGCGCCTCCGAACTCTGATAGCAGATCGGGGGAGAGGCGCTGATCCAAAAGCGGGGTCCATTGGATGTGCGCTCCGCGAATCAGGAATGCCCCCGCAAACACGAGAAGGCAGATAGCGAAGATTTTGGTCACCATCAGCGCGCTCTGCACTGATCCACCGGCGCGAACACCCAGGCAGTTGATGACGGTGAGAACAAGCAAAGTCACGACAGCAATTTGCCAATCGCCAGCTCGGATTCCTGTCAGTTCCAGGAAGTAGCGCGAGAACGTGACTGTCACCGCAGCCATGCCGCCCGTTTGAATGACCAGTAGCAACACCCAGCCATAAAGGAAAGCGACCAGCGGATGATAAACATCGCGCAGGTAAGCATACTGGCCTCCGACCTCAGGCATGCGGTCCGCCAGTTCAGCCCAGACGAAGCCGCCAATCAGAGCCACGATGCCACCCAGCATCCATGCGCCCAGCACCAGCGCTGGAGTGTGCACTCTCTGGGCAACAACATAAGGGTTGATAAATATTCCCGCTCCCACAGTGCCGCCCATGACCAGCATGGTCGCGTCAAACAGTCCAAGGCTGCGAGCCAGTGGCTGGGACGCTTTGGACTGAGTAGCGTGTGGGCTCAAGATCGAATGCGTTTCTTATCGAGAGGGAATCTCAAAAATTTTGCGCAACCGGTTTTCGCAGCGACTGCAGCCTCAAATCGCATAGTTCAATTTACTACGCCTTTCTTCTGCGCTTAGGGACAGCCATGCGAGCCAGCAGCCGCTGGCAGAGCATTCCAAAGAGGAATGCCATGCCCAGAAGAGCGCCCCAGTGGGGACGGGCAAAATTGAATAATCCCGAGAGATATTCATGTACGCCAAAGCCGGCCAGCCCGGCCACGGCCCCAAAAAGAACTGGGGTAACCATCACAAATACATTCGGGATGATCGAGTCAGTTTTACCCTTCATTAGCAACTGCGAGGCGGAGAAGGCGGAGCCGAGGAGGCCAAACAACAGCACAGGGCCGAGCATGCGCGGGGCCCCTGAGAGTAGGAGAAAAGGTGCGGTAGAGAGAACAGCCAGTGCGCAGATCGTGAGCAGGATTCGCAGGTAATCGCCTGCGAGACGATTGCGATAGTACTGGTTGGTCGATTCCTCGTCGCGCAGCTTCATGGCATCAGCCAGCCGGTCCGCAGAGAGCTCTTCATCATTTTCGGCCAGCAGAGCGTCAATGGCATCTCCTCTCCAGGAGATGATTTTTTGTGCTTCCTCGCGCAGAATACGCGCACGCGTCATGAGCTCCGCTTTGTTTAAGCCATAGACGGCAAACCGCCGCGCCGCATGCAGGCAGAAAAGCGCGCCCTCAATATCATTGCTGTCGAGACACTTGGCCACGTTTTCCAGTTGGTCGTGAGCAGCCGCGGCCCAGGACCGATCTGTCTGACTACGTCTTTCCAGAAAAGCGAGTTCAACGCGGAATGCCTCCGATTCGCGCAAAACCCGGGCGTGGACGCGTTCGTCCTCAATAGATCCCTTTTTGCGTTGATGTTCGGAAGTCGAGCCTGGCACAGCCTGCTGCGCTGGCGGCCCCGGCCGTGGAATACTGGCGATCCGTGAGAGCAGTGCTTTTTCCTGCGATTGGCTAAGTTTCTGGATCGCGGAGGGGAGATCGATCCATACGGCCTGGTCAAGCTGCTGGCTTTCTGGCATGACGCTTTCCCGGATCACGTTCATCTTCCAGAACATTACGACTGTGGGCGTTCCGTGATCGGCGTAGCTGATGGTTCCGAGATAATTGCCCAACTCGCAAGTGCAGCCGGTTTCCTGCGCCACTTCGCGAAGGGCGGCTTCCTGGAACGACTCGCCATCCTGGACTTCACCTTTGGGCAACGCCCAGTCCTGATGGCGTTTTCGGAAGACGATCAATACCTCATCGCCGTGTGGTGTCGCGCGCTGGATAATCCCGCCGGCAGCGCGAATTACCGGGGATTCCACCGTAACGATTTCGGTTGCCATGGTCTGTAGCCAGCTCTGGATTGTAACGGTTTGCAGCAGCGAGGGGGAGATGAAATCATTCAGCCGGATGACGAGCTCGGCGGATCGTAACGCACCAGACGGCGGAGAACCTTTCCTGCGGGCGCGGGACGAAGCACATAGATCCATGAAAGGGGCGCCGGGCCAGATCGTTCAGATTCAACTTCGTACCAACGCTCGCCAATGGCGATGGTGGCCATCGCAGTCCAGCCCGGTTTTGCTTGCGCTGAAGCGACTTGGATTTTTTCCGCCGGCAAGACTTGCCACTGATCTGGGGGAAGGGAACGCAGGCGCGCCATTTCTCTGCGCCTTTGCAACCGGGTGGTGAGTTTGTAACCCAGCACAATAGGCAAGCTCGGCACCACCTCAGAAGTGACCATGCCGGCAGCAAAACGGACCAAGCCCTCAACCACAAGATAGGCAAGCAGCAAGGAGAGTGGATAAATGAAAAATTCGATTGTGATGATAACGGCGGTCCCGGATTGGACCCATTCCGCAGTGCCGCGCATGGGAGAAGCCCATTGCTGAGCGCGTGCCATAAAGAAGCTGCGGTAGCGCGCAAGCAGCGTGAGAGCGGCTATGGCAAACTGCGCAAGCCCCAGCCAGGTTGCGGATCGCAGCGTCGTCGTAGGGGAGTAAGGCCGGACTTTGTGCCTGAGTTCGAGTGGGGCAAACGACAGCAGAGCATCGCGGAAGAACATAAGCATGTCATCGCTTCTCGGCATGGCGCTGCGCGGCTGAGTACCTTAATTCCAAAGTTCACCAGAGTCTTTCATTAAAAACCTATTCATTGCAAGCCAACTGCTCTCAAAAAGGCCGTCTCAAATACTCTGAGGTGGCGAATATTGAGACGGACTATTGGCTTCTTCCTTTTTAGCACCTTAGTGCTGGCCCTACTAGGATGCGGCGGGGTAAGCATGAACCCGGGCCCCAGCCCCTCCCCCACGCCATCCGGTGGAACAATCAGCAACATCATCGTGGTGGTGATGCAGAACCGGTCATTTGACAATCTCTTCGGCACGTTCCCCGGGGCGGAAGGGATCAAACCCGGCGTGCCGGGATTCTCGCAGGTCGATGCGAGCGGAAAAACGGTCACGCCGACGCTGATTACAGACATTGCCGTACCGGACCTGCCTCACGTAAGGCAAGCCCTGCTGAAGGTATGGAACAACGGCGCGATGGACAAATTTGCTTTCTTCAACGGCGACGTTTCCATGGGGCACTATGACAACACCACTCCGGGCGTGGATGTGTTGTGGGGCTGGGCGCAGCAATTTGCGCTGGCAGATCATTTCTTTCCTTCCGTGATGGGAGATGCTCCCAGCAATCAGCTTTATTTGATTGCCGCCGCTGACGATAACAATCCTTTCACTCTCAATCCATTCAACGGCCCTTGCACCAGTCCAGAGACTCCTCCAGGACCTTACACTTTTCAGCACGTGGGAAATCAGCTTTCCGCTAAAGGGCTGAGTTGGGCGTGGTACCACGAACAGCTGGGGCAGTGCGGCAGTTATGTGCCGCAAGAGAACCCGTTCCAGTTCTTCATGCCCGCTACCCCGGGGCCCAATATGCGCGATCTCAGCTCCTTCAAGGGTGATCTTGCCTCCGGTAATTTTCCCGCCGTGGCGTTCGTGCAGCCGAATCCGGTACACAGCATGCACCCCAACAAGGGAGTACCATTGACCGCCGGTACAACATGGCTGGATGGTTTCATTAAGGATATCCAGGCATCGCCCGTGTACCAGAAAGCGGCCATTATCGTCATCTGGGACTCGAGCGGCGGATGGTATGACCACGTGCCGCCGCCGCAGGTAGATCCCGGCCAGGGATTCGGTCCGCGTGTTCCCATGCTGGTGATTTCGCCATTCGCCAAGAAAAACTTCATCTCTCACGTGCAGATGGATGACGTCTCAATCCTGCGGTTCATCCAGGGGACGTTTGGGTTGCCGCCCTTGAACGCGCGAAACAGTCAGAGCAACGATCTGAGCGATATGTTTAATTTTTAGCACCGTCCCCGAGTTGTAGTTTTCGGCGTGTATGCGTTGCTTTGAGTCATGGATCGGGTCAAAGCGCACAGCCGTGGGCGGCGTGCCACACGGCTTTCTACGATACGGAGTACCGCTTCGGTTCAGCGGCAAAGAAGAGATGAGGAAGGTTCCTTTATGCTATGAGCTTCCTGGAATTGACGGGCCTGGCAACTGACTTGGCTGGTCAATTTCGCCTGACGCCCCCAGATAAGCCTTGCGCACATGGTCGTTGTTGAACAGCATTGCACTCGGGCCTTCGAGGGTAATGTGGCCGGTTTCCATCACATAACCGTAATGCGAGACCTGCAAGGCGTAATTCACGTTTTCTCCGACCAGCAGGATGGTTACGCCCTGGGCTGCGATGTTGCCGACCAGTTTGAAGATGTCATCCACGAGCTTGGGAGCGAGCCCGAGAGTGGGTTCGTCCAGCATCAGGATTTGCGGTTCGGACATAAGGCCGCGCCCCACAGCGCACATCTGTTGCTCGCCGCC
>JACZDA010007783.1_pt1 | contig 12984 bp, 7 predicted proteins | sample 8641761 | NCBI WGS metagenome assembly JACZDA01 (sample SAMN15324611, study PRJNA640507) | soil metagenome | isolation source: intercropping peanut in the first line | place: China: Luxin town, Laibin City, Guangxi Province | collected 2019-07-25 | depth 10cm m | reverse complement strand
CTGGACAGTGACAATCCGAAGCACGCTCTGGAGTTGGTTAAGAAATACTTTGACCGGATTCCACAGCCGGAGGCGACTTTACTGCTGGCCCGAACGTTTCAGGCGAATGGCGATCTCACGCAGGCGGCCGAATATTTTCAGCGAGTGTACTATAACTATCCGGTCGCCAAGGAGGCCGCTGATGCCGCCAATGCATTGGTCAGCCTGAAAGCGCGTTTGGGCGAAGCGTACCCGCCGGTGACGTCTGCGGCTATGTTAGGCCGCGCCGAAAAAATGTTCCAAGCGAGACGGCCTGCCGATGCAACTACTGAACTGGCCGCGGCGATTCCGCAGCTTGGCGGCGCGCAGCGGGATCTCGCGCGAGTTCGGTTGGGAGAGGCAGACTTCTTCGCGGGCAAAGCGCAGTCCGCGTTCGAGTACCTGACTGCGCTCAAGGTGGACGATGCCGAAGCCGACGCCGAGCGGCTATCGTATCTGATTCGTTGTGCCCGCAAGTTGAACCGCGATGCTAATGTGAAGCCGCTTCTGGATCAATTGGAGCAGCGTCATCCGGCCTCCGGCTGGCGCTTGGAAGCGCTTATTTTTGTAGCCGACCAGGCGCGCACGCAAAACGACGTTTCGACATACCTCCCGCTCTATCGGGCTTGCGCCGCCAGTTTCAGCTCCGATCCGAAAGCCGCCTGGTGCCACTGGCGCGTCGCCTTCGAAAGTTATCGCAAAGACGCGGCAGATTCCTTCGACCTGCTGCGCGCCTATATCGAGCGATTTCCTGCATCCAGCGACGTGACGAATGCCCTCTATTTCCTGGGTAGGCTCTCGGAGCGCAAAAAGGAGTTCACGGCCGCCCGGGCCTGCTACGACGAACTGATTGCCCGTTTCCCCAACACATATTACGCGACTGTGGCGCAGGATCGCCTGAAAGGACCGGCCGTAAAAGCGGCGCTGCCGAGCGCGCCCATGCTCGAGTTCTTACGCGGAGTGGCCTGGCCGTTGCGGGAAGTCTTCCCGAGTTTTGCGCCTTCGCCGAGTGTTGCCAGGCGGCTGGATCGTGCGCAACTGCTACAGTTGACCGGCCTCAACGATTGGGCGGAGAATGAGCTGAAATTCGGCGCGGGAAACGACGACGAGCAGCCGAACGTATACGCCTTTGAACTCGCGAAGTGCGTTGCGGCGCGCGGCGCGCCCGATCAGGCGCTGCGCTATATCAAGCACTTCACGCCCGACTACTTATACATGCCGCTCGACCAGGCGCCCGTCGATTTCTGGCAGCTTGCCTTTCCAATTCCGAATCGCGCCTCTATCGAGCGCCACAGCCGGGCGCAATCGTTAGATCCCTTTCTGGTAGCGGCACTGATCCGGCAGGAATCGGAATTCAATGTGAAAGTAGTTTCCTATGCAAATGCCTACGGACTGATGCAGATCGTGCCCGCCACCGGGCGCGAACTCGCGCGGCATTTCGGCATCCGGCGTTTACGGGCCTCTCAATTGCTCATCGCGGATCGCAATTTGCAGTTGGGAACCTACTATTTCCGTAAGCTGCTAAATTCCTATGACGGAGAACCGGAAATCGCGCTTGCCGCTTACAACGCCGGCCCCAGCCGGGCCAACACCTGGCGCACCTGGGGCCCCTTCCGGGAACCGGCGGAGTTCATCGAAACCGTTCCTTTCCACCAGACGCGCGGCTACATCCAGATCGTGCTGCGCAATGCCGATGTTTACCGGCGGCTCTATGCCAGCGCGACGCCGGATGTGCCTACGTATCATTCCAAGCCTGCTCCCCCTAAGCGCCGGCAGACACGGAGGAAGTAATGGCGCGCGGGAGCATCCGGCATCCGGTCCGCGCCAGGTGCCGGATGCTTCGCTAAAATCGCTGCATGCCCCTTTCCGCGCAGCGCCGTTTTCAGAGCGACCGCATCGGAGAGTTTCGCGAATCGGTGATTCGCGAGATGACACGCCTCGCGCTACTAAACGGTGCCGTGAATCTTGCGCAAGGGTTCCCGGATTTCCCCGCGCCTGCTGCCATCAAAGCGGCCGCTCAACAAGCGATTGCCGAGGACTGGAATCAATACCCGATCACCTGGGGTTTGAAACCCCTGCGCGATGCCATTTCAGAAACCTACCGGCGGTTTTACAGTCTCGAGATCGATCCGGAGCGTGAAATTACCGTTTGCTGCGGCGCTACCGAAGGCATGATCGCCGCTTTGCTCGCATTGCTCAATCCGGGCGACGAAGTGGTCGTCTTCGAGCCGTTTTACGAAAACTATTGGCCGGATTCGCAGTTGAGCGGCGCCGTTTGCCGCTATGTGGCCCTGCGGCCGCCGGATTGGACGTTCGATCCGGCCGAATTGCGAGCGGCTTTCGGACCCCGCACGCGAGCAGTAATTCTCAACACTCCGAACAACCCCACCGGCCGTGTCTTTTCGCGCGAGGAAGTAAAGGCATTGGCCGAACTTTGCGAGGAGTTCGACGCGCTGCTCATAACGGACGAAATATACGAACACATTGTTTTCGACGGCGAACGCCACGTCCCGCCGATTACGCTCGGCTCCGCCGCACGCGAGCGCTCGGTCGTAGTGAACAGTTTTAGCAAGACGTTCTCGGTCACGGGATGGCGCGTCGGTTGGGTGATCGCGCCTCCGGAGCTGACGGCCTCAATTCGCAAAGTACACGACTTTCTGACCGTCGGTGCGCCCACACCACTTCAACAGGCTGGCGTTGCAGCGCTCGCGATGCCAGACAGTTATTTCGCGGAGCTAGCCGCCAGCTACGAACGAAAACGGGACAGGATGCTGGGGATCCTTGAAAGCGCCGGCTTCCGTTGCTACGTCCCGAAGGGCGCTTACTACATCATGTGCGCGATCGATGCCTTCGATTTTTCCGACGATGTCGCCTTCTGCCGTCATCTTGTCGAAGAAATCGGCGTAGCGGCCGTGCCCGGCTCCAGTTTTTTCAGTGATCCCGCTGACGGCCGGAATCTGGTCCGCTTTTGCTTCGCGAAGAAAGAGGAGACGCTCGAACTCGCGCGCGTACGGCTCAATCGGCTTAAGGGCTAGTCGGAGTCGAACTCGCCGCGCCGGAGATTGCGACTCCGAGTCCAGCCGCAGCCGCTGCGGCCGTGGTTCCCACCAGCACTTTCGTCCGTGTCGTTGCTGTGGACGGCCCGCCTACGGTAGCTCCGCTGCCGGACGGTGCTAAGGCAAAGCTTGATACGGTTCCCGGAGCGACGATCCCCACCAACTCCCCGACACCGTTGACGACCTGCAACTCGCCGGTGATCGAAGCGACCTCCATCGCAGCATTTGTAATCGCTACTACGCCATCCGCGGTGCCGACGCCCGCTCCACTCATGGCAACCCACAGGCCTCCATAGCCGATTTTGCAGTTGCCAAAATGCGTCGCACGTACCGCGCCGCTTTCGAGCGTTACCGCGCCGGGCGAGATGAGCAGGGAAGAGCGCGGCCCTTCCAGAAATTCGCAACTGTCGTGAAGAAACAGAGTAGTAGGGGCCGCGAGTGTCTGCACGCGCGTGCTGTTTAGCAGGTTGGCATTGCCGGGCGTCTCGGCGCCGTTTACCAGAAACTGATCTCCGGAGGCGACGCCTATCACGTTTGCCGAGAGCGCCAGGCCTCCTGCTTGTGTCTTGGCGTTGCTTTGCAGCTTGCTCGCGATGGCTGCTACCTGCCCGGAAACATTCGTCTGGTGAATGGATGCCTGGCCAATGCTTTGGCCGTGATAGAAGACACGAACATTCGTCACGAAAGCGCCGGCAGTGCCGGTGTTGGCTCCGGCGGGAGCAGTTGCGATTCCATTGGCATTGGTTACAGCGGCGAAGCTCCGGGAACCGCTTGCGAACGACTGTCCGGGCCCGTTGCTCGGCGCCTCAAATTCCACGTTCGCTCCCGTGACGGGCTTACCGCTCGGATCGAGCACCTGCACGGCCAGCTCCCGGCCTGCACGGGTTTCGATATTGTTCAACGCGCCCTCGCCCTCCACTACCATGATGTGAAAGCCCGGCGATGGCGCTTGACGGCCCTGGGCGGCCAGTGCGAACAAATTTAGGAGGCCTATAACGAATAACCTTCTCATCCGGATGTATCTTCAACGAGATAGCGGCTTTTGGCAAACGCGCGGAACGGCAAGCTGCGCTGCCCGTGAGAATAGCACGCCAACTCGATTCTCTTTCCAAAGGCCTTGCGATAGAATGACGGGCGGAATCTTAGGACGCTTGCACTATGGATGCCGACCGCGTTGAAGTTTCATGGGATGCCGGGAAGAGCCGCTGGCTGATTCGGATTGAAGTAGGCGCGGAGGTGATCCGCCGCCACTCCAAAGAGCCGCAAAACGCCGACGACCGCACCCTCCAAACGGCGGCGCAAAAGTGCGCCGGGGATGAAGGCTATCAGGTCTCCCCCGGCAAGATTTCCGTTCGCCGTTAATGCATTTCGCTCCCCCAAGGTGCGCACGCGCCAGCCTATCTTGGTAGAATGTCTACCGAGTATGGCGTCTAAAAACTCCTCCAGCCGGGTCGAGCTCCTGCAAGGCACGCTGGACATGCTGATCCTGCGCACTCTCTTGTTCGGTCCGGCGCACGGCCACCAAATAGCCAAACACATCCAACGCACCACCAGCGACGTGCTCCAGATCGAGCACGGCTCGCTGTATCCGGCATTGCATCGCTTGGAGCGAAAAGGGTGGCTCTCGGCGAAATGGGAATCGGCCGGTAAAGATCTGAAACGCGAGTTCAAATATTATCGACTTACGCCTGCGGGAAGAAAACAGCTCGCCACTGAGGAATCGAAATGGAAGCAGCTTGCCGCAGCGATTGCGAGCGTGATGTGGCCGGCTGAGGAGAGCTGACATGTGGAACTGGCGGCGCAGGAAATTCCACGAGCAAGACCTGGAGCGCGAGATCCGGTCGCATTTAGATGCGGAATGTGCGGAGCAGGAGGGTGCCGGCTTGCCGCCGGAGCAGGCCGCCCAAGCGGCGCGGCGCACATTCGGCAACACGACACTCATCAAGGAGATCACCCGCGAGATGTGGGGTTGGACGTCGGTGGAACGCCTTATCCAGGACGTGCGCTATGCGTTACGGGCCATGCGGCGCAACCCTATCGTGACCGCTGTAGCCGTCTTATCGCTCGCTCTCGGCATCGGAGCGAACACAGCAATTTTCAGCCTCATCCATTCTGTACTGCTCGAAAACCTTCCCGTAAAGGAAGCGGGGCAACTGGTGTTGTTAGGCGATGGAATGTCGAGCGGCAGTACCAACGATGAGCCGTCGGGCAATTGGTTGCTGTTTTCGTATCCCGTCTATAGAGAGTTTCAGGCTCGTAATCAAGTCTTCTCCGGGCTGGCGGCATTTGTGAGCTACGCCGATCGCATGTTGGTGGAGGTCGATCGCGCGGAACCGGAACTGGCCACGCCAAAGCTGGTATCGGGAAATTATTTCGCTGTTCTGGGTGTACCTGCTGCCGCCGGACGCACATTCGCGCCCGCAGATGACAGCCCCAATGCGCCGCCAGTGGCGGTTTTGAGTTACTCGTATTGGGAGCGGCGCTTTGCTCGCGATCCTCATGCCATAGGAAAGACGATAATCATCCGCAAGAGCGCTCAAAGCGCGGTGGCCATTGAAATCGTAGGAGTCGCCCGGCGCGGATTCTTCGGCGAGAAAGTGGGCGCAGCGCCGGAATTTTGGCTTCCGTTGTCGACGGAGGCAAGCGTAGATTCGAGAGGCTCCTGGCTCAACGACCGCACGCTGTCCTGTTTGCAAATGCTTGGCCGCTTGAGGCCAGGCGTGAGCGAGGCGCAAGCGCAAGCCAACATAGACGTGATTTTTCGCCAGGTCCTCACCGGCTATGCCGGATCGCAGCCGGCGCCAGGACGGCTGCGCGCCATCGCGCGGACCCGCGTGGAAATGCATCCCGCGCCGCGGGGTATCTCTCCGTTGCGGGCTCGTTATACTGAGCCGCTTCTGTTTCTCTTTGCGCTTACCGGAGCGGTGTTGTTAATCGCCTGTGCCAATCTGGCCAATCTGCTGCTGGCGAGGGCTGCCGCGCGGCAAAAAGAAATGGCGATACGTGCGGCGATTGGGGCCAATCGCGCGAGACTCCTGCGGCAGACTCTTACCGAAAGCCTTGTGCTCGCCTTATTCGGCGGTGCGGTCGGAGCCGTGTTTGCCTTCTGGGCAAGCGCCGCTCTGGTGGGTTTTGTTTCCGGGACTTCTTTCCCGGTGCTAGCGACAGGATTAAACTTGCCAGTCCTTTGCTTCACCGCATTCGTATCACTGGCAAGCGGTGTTCTCTTCGGGCTTGCGCCGGCCGTGAGCGCAACCCGGGTGGAATTGCACTATTCGCTCAAAGAGACGCAGAGAAGGAAAAAGCTTCGTCTCAGCCGCTTGCTGGTGGCGGCACAGATTGCTTTGACGCTGCTGCTGATGGTTGCGGCCGGTGTATTCGTACGCAGCCTTCAAAATCTTCACAGTTTCGACCTGGGATTTAAAAGCTCCAATGTGTTGATGTTTGAGATCGATCCGCGGCAAACCGGCTATCAACCTTCGCAAATTAACAGCCTCTACGATCGATTACTCGAGCGTATTGAGGGTCTGCCCGGAGTTCAATCGGCGGCTTTGTCGCGCGTTGCTTACAGCCGTGGAATCTGGGGCGATGCCATCCTGATTCCCGGTGACCGGACAGGCCACATCGTGCGCGGCAATTTCATCACGCCCCACTATTTTGAGACCCTTGGAATTCCGTTGCGCGCCGGTCGCACGTTTGGGCCGCAGGATAGCTTCGCGGCTTCCAAAACGGCCATTGTGAACGAAGTTTTCGCGCGCAAGTTCTTCCCGGAGACATCCCCACTAGGCCGGCGTTTCCGCATTCCGGATGTGAACGCCGAAATGACGATTGTGGGCGTTGTGCGCGACTTCACCTACAATCGGATCCGGGAGGACACGCCACCGCTGGTGTTCCTGCCATATACTCAGTTCCCGAACCTTCTGCGCCATCTTTCCGTGCACACTTCGCGGAGCGCGGCGGCAATTCGTCAGGCCATCAAGGAAGTCTCTCCCTCTCTTCCGATCCTGACTGTCACCACGCTTGACGACTTAGTGGATCGTACGCTCACCACGGAAGAATTGGTGGCGCGTCTGGCAACGTTCTTTGGCCTGCTGGCCGTTTGCCTGGCCGCCATTGGAATTTATGGAGTTCTGTCGTATGCTGTCGCCGGGCGGACGGCCGAAATGGGCATTCGCTTGGCGCTAGGCGCGCGGCCTCGACAAGTTCGCTGGACCGTGTTGCGCGAGATGCTGCTGCTGGTTGGGATGGGAATGGCCGTTGGCATTGCGGCTGTGGTGGCTGGCGGCCGGCTGGTGGAAAATCTGCTTTTCGGACTAACTGGCGCCGATCCGGTTACCCTGATCGGCGCCAGTTTGCTGCTCGTTGGGGTTGCGGCGGCGGCCGCCTATTGGCCGGCGCGCCGCGCTTCCCGAATCGATCCGTTGGTGGCCTTGCGCTATGAGTGAGTGCGGAGATTTGCTCTGCGTTCACTTAGCTGGCTTTGTTTGTCGGGTCCAGCATCGCCTGCGCTTTCTGGCGCTGGCAAGCGCCGACACGGAGCCAGGAGCGTAAGCGACTTTGAACGAACAAACTCCATTACAGCCCAAACTGTGGGCGCTTACGCTTCCGGCTCTGCATCAGCAGGTCGTCGTGCGATAAGCATTACGCGAATTTCCGCAAGCAAGTCGACAGCGGCCGCAAACCGTACGCGCCGTACCTTCAGCCCGTTGCGAGCAAAATTTTTTTCAAAAAAACGAGTTGGCCCAAGTGATAGGAGTTGTGCGCGGCAAGAACCAGCGCTTCTCGCAGCAGAGTTTGTCCGTCGCCGTGGGAAAAAGGACGAAAAAGATCCTGTTTTTCGTCTTGGATTAGTTTCGAAAATATACGCCAATCTTTTTGAAATGCCTTCACACTTGCATTCCAGGCGTCCGCGTCAGGAGGTGTTTCTTCCGCAGGCCAATAGCCTTCCGGCCATTGCGGCGATTTATATTTCGGATTTCGCGAAAATTCGAGAATGTCGTGCTGGGCGATGCGCAGGTGTTCGAGTAGCTGCCAGGCGGTATGAGGCGCGCCAGGCGGTTTTGCGCCGCGTAAATGATCAGGAAAATCTGCGATCGCGGAAGCAAAGTCCAGATGCGATTGATCGCCCTTCAGCGCGCTAAGAAGTTGTTCCCGCAGGACGCCGGTTTGTTTTCCGCCCATACCACTACTATGGCCCACAGGGGTTTACGGAGCCGCGGACGACAGGGTTTGTGAAAACATCAGCAGCTCCGGCAAACTTGCTTACGCGCGTGGTTCTTTAAGCCAAAAGAACCGCGACCGTGAGGGAGCGGCGTAAGGTGACGAACTCGGGCTATGGCGCGGTGGAGCGCGAGACGAGATCCTTCATTTGCGGGAGCTGTGAATTGTCCCAGCCTCCGCCTAACGCAAGGATCAGCGCTACGCTGGCGGTCATCTGGCGAAGCTGAACCTGGACTTCAGTTTCGCGGTTGTTCAGCAGCGTCGTCTGTGCGGTGATTACATTCAGATAACTATCAACCCCGGTCTGAAAACGCGTATTCGCCAGTTCCAAATAACGGGTCGAAGAGACCACCGCGGCGCGTTGTTCGGCGGCTTCCTGGGAAAGAATACGCAATGCGGCGAGCTGGTCCTCGACTGCCTGAAAAGCCGTAAGGACCGTCTGACGATAATTGGCCACCGCCGCATCGTACTGCGCCTGCGCTTGGGCGTTCAGCGCGCGCCGGACGCCTCCGTCGAACAGAGTCTGCGACAATACTGGCCCGACTGACCAGAAGCGGCTCGGCCAATTGAACCATTGCGTAAATTGCGAAGTCTGAAAGCCGGCCGCGGCACTGAGAGTGAGATTTGGATAATAGGCCGCGCGCGCGACTCCGATCAGCGCGTTTGCCGCCGCTATCTCGCGTTCTAGCGCCGCGATGTCCGGCCGCCGCTCCAGCAACGTTGAAGGGACCGCGACCGGGACGGTAGGAGGATTGACGGCAAATGGAGCCGCCGGCAGCGTGAATGTCGAAGCCGGCTTGCCAATGAGAGTGGCGATGGCGTGTTCGTATTGCGTTCGCGCGACGCCCAGATCGGTAGTTTGCGCTGTGGCTACATTGACTTGCGTCTGCGCCTGTACGACTTCCTGCTCGGAGTTGATTCCGGTTTTATAAAGCGTCGTGGTGAGCACGAGCGCCTGGCGGTAGTTCTCCAGTGTCTCGGTAAGAATTCTACGCTGCGTATCGACGGCCCGTAATTGAAGATAGAGCGTGGCAAGCTCGGCTTGCGTGCTGAGCAGCGCTGTGGCGACATCGGCCGCGCTCGCCAGGGCCGAGTAGGTGTTGGCGGCGAGGGTGTTCCGGATGCGGTGCCAAAAATCGGCGGTATAGGAGAGATCGAGCGGCATCGAAAACGTGTTGAGCGTGGTCGTAACCGGCGCGCGCGAGGAGCGGGCTGTGGCCGAACTACGGGAATTCGTATAGCTCGGCGGCGCGCTGAGAGTCGGAAATAGTGCGGAGCGACCGGATACGACCAACGCCCGCGCTGCGCGGAAATTCGCTTCTGCCGCGGCGATGGTCTGGTTCGAGATAGATACTTGTTCCTCGAGCGCATTGAGTTGCGGATCGTTGTAAAGCTCCCACCATTTGGCGCGGATCTTATCGTCTCCGGGTTCTGCCAATTTCCAGCCTGCGCCTTCTTTATATCCGGGAGGGAGCGTTTCCTTGAATGCAGACGGAGTAGGCGCGGGTGGCCTCGCGTACTTGGGAGCCGGATTACAGGCGCACAGAAGCAGGAGAAGACCAGCGATTGCTAATTTGTCAATTCTAGATTTCATCACTTACTTGTGTGATCCAGCGGCGGAGGTAGATCGGGCAGTTTACCAGCTTCACGTTTTGGCTTGCCTGGCTCGAAAGATATTGAACGGCTTTACGATCGACCAGAGTTACCTCGCTTAAATCGATGTATACGTGCTGATGCGCACCGCGCGCTTTCAAAATATTGGTTTCCAGATCGCGAATGGCCCCTTCTTCAAACTTGCCGTTTAGGACGAGAGTTACCGATCGCTCGGTTGGATGCGGCTCGGCGACGATCGTGTAGTGCGTCTGCATGCAGGTCCTAACTGGCCGGCCCCAGCGCTTCGGCGGGAGCTTCGGGCAGACCGCCGTGCCGTAACTTCTGAAGCCATTTCGAGAAGCGGTCCATATAGAGGTAAATCACCGGTGTCGTGTAGAGGGTCATTGCTTGGCTGACAATCAGACCGCCGACGATGGTGATACCGAGCGGTCGCCGCAGCTCGAAGCCCGTTCCGTGGCTTAGCGCCAGCGGAAGACCGCCGAGCAGCGCCGCCATAGTGGTCATCATGATCGGGCGGAAGCGCAGCATACAGGCCTGGAAAACGGCTTCTTTGGGAGACTTCCGCTCGCGCCGCTCTACCGAGAGCGCGAAATCGATCATCATGATGGCGTTCTTCTTCACGATGCCGATCAACAGAATGATGCCGATGAGCGCGATTACGCTCAGATCCGTTTTCGTGATGAGAAGCGCCAGGATGGCGCCCACGCCTGCCGAAGGCAATGTGGAAAGAATCGTAATCGGATGAATCAAGCTTTCATAGAGCACGCCCAACACGATGTAGACGGCAGCGAGCGCGGTAGCGATCAGGAGCGGCTCGTTGGCGAGCGAGCTTTGAAACGCCTGGGCAGTCCCCGTGAAGTTTGTATTGATGGTGGTTGGCACGCCGATGTCGCGGCTGGTTTGGTTGATTGCGTCCACCGCCTGTCCAAGCGCGACATCCGGCGCCAGGTTGAAAGAGATCGTGACGGACGGGAACACTCCTGAGTGATTCACCGTCAGTGCCGCTGTAGATGGTTGAAAGTGCGTGAAAGCCGCCAGCGGAATCGGTGCGCCGCCTGTGGAAGCCGCGTATACCTGCTTCAGGCCGTCGGGATTCTGCCAGAAAACCGGATTCACCTCCATAATCACGTAGTATTGGTTCATGGAGGTGAACGTGCGCGCGATTTCCCGCTCTCCGAAAGCGTCATACAGCACGTTATCGAGCGCCTTCGGTGTGACGCCCATTCGCGCGGCCGTTGGGCGGTCGATCACCAGGTCGGCTTCTAATCCATTGTTCTGCTGATCGCTGTTGACTTCGGTCAACTGAGGCATTTTTCGCAGCGTATTCAGAATGATGGGCGACCAATGCGTCAGCTCGTCCAGGTTGTCGCTCTGGATTGTGTACTGATATTGAGCGGCGCTGCTTCGGCCCCCCACACGCAGGTCCTGCGACGCTTGCAGGTAAAGCGATATGCCAGGAATCGAGTTGAGTTTCGGGCGCAGGCGGGCGATGATTTGATCGGCCGAGGCGTTTCGCTCCGCGAGAGGCTTGAGTGCCACGAAACAGCGACCGGTATTTGTGGTAGTGCCGCCTCCGCCGCCGCTGAAAGCCTGCACAGTTTGTACCCCGGGGTCTTTCTGGACGATGGCTGCCAGGCGAGTGATCTTGTCCTGCATCGCCTGAAATGAGATACTCTGGTCGCCCATAAAATTGCCGGTGAGGCGGCCGCCGTCCTGCTGCGGAAAAAATCCTTTGGGAACGATGACAAAAAGGTAGATGTTGAAGCACAACGTGGCAATCGCAATCACCAACACGATTGCCGAATGTTCCATCACCCAGCGCAAACTTCGCTCGTAACCTCTCAGAATGAATTGGAAAACTCTTTCGCTGGCCAGATAGAGGCGGCCATGCTCCCTTTTCTGGTTTAACAGCCGCGAGCACATGGTAGGTGTGGTCGTAAGAGAGACGATCATCGAGACCATGATGGTGACTGAAAGAGTGACCGCAAATTCACGGAAAAGCCGGCCGACTATGCCCCCCATCATCAGGATCGGAATGAAAACCGATACCAGCGAAATACTGATGGAAAGCACGGTGGGTCCGATTTCGGCGGCTCCGGCTCGCGCTGCGTTCATGGCGCTCATGCCGCTTTCGCGGTAGCGTGTGATATTTTCCAGCACGACAATGGCGTCATCCACTACGAACCCGGTGGATATGGTCAGCGCCATCAACGACAGGTTGTCGATGCTGAACCCAAACAGGTACATCGCGCCGCAGGTGCCGATGATGGAGACTGGCACAGCGATGGCCGGTATGAGAGTGGCGCGCCAGTTCCGCAAAAAGACAAACACCACCAGAATCACAAGCAACACGGAGATAGCCAGTGTGCGCTCCACTGTGTTCACCGACGCGCGGATTGTGACGGTCTGATCCAGCGTAATGACAAGATTGATGGAAGGATCGATTGAGGCATGCAACTGCGGAAGCGCCGCCTTGATGCCGTCCACCGTTTCGATAATGTTGGCGCCCGGCTGCCGGAAAATGATCAACAGCGCCGCGCGTTTGCCGTTGGCCAGTCCGAGCGAGCGCACAGTCTGTACGGAATCGGTCACGTTCGCCACGTCGCGCAGTTTCACTGCGGCGCCATCTCTATACCGGATCAACAGCGGTTCATAGTCCGCGGCTTGGAACAGTTGGTCGTTTGCCCCGATCATCCAGGTCCTTTTCTGATCGGAGAAGCTGCCTTTGGCAAAGTTGGCGGTTTGCGCCGCAATGGCCGCGCGCACGTTCTCCAGGCTCAGGCCGAAATGATTAATTTGCGTCGGATTGACATCAATACGCACGGCTGGCGCGGAACTGCCGCCTGCCATGACCTGGCCCACGCCGCGGATTTGGGAAATCCGCTGCATCAAGACGGTGGAGGCGGCGTCATACAGAGCGGGCGGCGGCAGCTTGTCGGAGGTGAGCGCCAAAATCATAATGGGCGCGTCCGCCGGGTTCACTTTGCGATAGGTCGGGTTGCCCGGCAGATCCGTGGGCAGATAGCCGCGTGCGACATTGATGGCAGCCTCCACATCCCGCGCGGCTGCGTCCACG
>JACZDA010032325.1_pt1 | contig 13046 bp, 10 predicted proteins | sample 8641761 | NCBI WGS metagenome assembly JACZDA01 (sample SAMN15324611, study PRJNA640507) | soil metagenome | isolation source: intercropping peanut in the first line | place: China: Luxin town, Laibin City, Guangxi Province | collected 2019-07-25 | depth 10cm m | reverse complement strand
GCGCCGCGGGCACATCGTCCGCACAGTCGCGCAAATCCGGTAACGTTGCGCCGGACAAACGCATTTTCACCAAGATCTACATCAGCGTCGGCGACGCAGCCGCACCGCCGTACCCGATTCAAAGCGTCAGCGTCTTCCTGATTTCTCAAACCAACGACACTTTACGTTTTACTACTGATGGCGCAGGCGCGACCTCGCGGTTCGTTCCGCGCGGGCCGTATCGACTTGTCACGTCGGACTGGGTTTCGACCGCGGGACGAGACTACAAGTGGATCCTGCCCGTCGACATCGCGCCCGGAATGCGCGACATCGTTCTGAGCGAAGCCAACGCATTCAAACCCGACCCGATCGTCGCCGAGAGTCCTGGAGAGTTAGACCTCCCCGAAACACCCCGTGGAACGCCCGCCGTCAACGTCAATGCGCCCGCTATCGCTGGCGCGATGCGAGTGCTCACCGACTCCGCCGGCCTCGCGTGGGAAGTGTTCGAGGAACACTTCCTCGAGTCGGCGGTCGCGCACCGGTATCTGCCGCTGCCGGCGAATCGGGTCGTTCTCCTCTTCAATAACGACAGCGAAACGCGCCAGCTGGCGTCGTTCCCCGCGAATTGGCGCTCGCTCTCGAACAGCGAGCTCGCTGCCTTACTGCTTAAGGCAACCCGAATTCGCCCGTAGCATCCCCGCGCCGCCGCGACGCGCCGGCGCGGAGTGCCTCCTCGTCAGGCGCCAGTCGTCGTTCGTCCCGTAGCGATGGATCCCTACACGTTCTGTCTGCTGTTAGGCGGCCTCGGACTCGTGGGCATGTCGCTCACGGGTGTCGGTCGGCACGGCGGCCACGGCCAGGTGCGCAGCGGACACGCCGGTCACGGCGCGACCCACGCGCACGGTGCCGCGCGCAGCCAGAGCGCCGCGCGCACGGGACACGCGAGCGGAGGCAGCCTCGCCTCGCGCCTGTTCTGGTCGCTCATGTCCCCGCGCGTGCTCTTCACCGTGCTGTTAGGCACCGGCGCGACCGGACTCCTGCTCCGCAACACGCTCGGCTCGGGCGTACTCGCCGGCGCCGCGATCGCCGGCGGATTGATCTTCGAGGCCGCGATCGTACGCCCTGTGTGGAACGCCACGATGCGCTTCGCGTCGCGTCCCGCCCTCACGCTCGAGAGCTGCGTCACCGATCCCGCGACCGCGGTCACGGCGTTCGACGCGCACGGACAAGGGCTCGTCGCCATCGAGCTCGATGGCCAGGTGGTGCAGGTCCTCGCGACGCTGCTGCCGGCGGAGCGCGACGCGGGAGCGACGGTCCGCGCCGGCGACCGCGTCCGCATCGCCGCGGTCGACGCCGATCACAATCGCTGCACGGTCTCGCTGCACTGACACGGTTGGTCCCTTTTTTCATCTCACGGAGTCTGAAACATGTCGGGCATCCTGTCGGGTTGGGTCCTCATTGCCGTTGTGTTAGGCATCGTGTTCGTCGGCATGCCGCTCATCGTCGCCGGCTTTCTGCGCAACGTGGAGGCGGGCACCATTCGCCTCGTGAGCTGGCTGGCCGGCGGAACGGTCATCTATCGCGGACCGGGCAAGTCGAAAGAGATTCCGCTGCTGACGACAGGAACCACGATCTCGAGCAAAGTCATCAACGTCGACCTGGATATCACCGACCAGACGGCGGACATCGACGACAGCGGCACGGCGCGCCCGATCAAAGTGCGCGTGCTCGCCAGCGCGATCGTCTGCGTCGGCGATACGGACGCGCTCATCAAGACCGCGGCCAACCGCTTCTTCTCCAAGCCGGACTCGGATCAGATCAGTACGCTCACCGACCTGCTCTCGAGCTCCGGCCGCCGCGCCATCAACCTGCTCACGCACGACCAGCTCTTCTCGGCCAAAGCGGCGCCTAACCGCGCGATTCCCGCGAGCACGAGCGGCAGCGGCACGGCGATCAAGCCGAGCGCGGCGCCAGCAACGATGGTCCCGTCATCCGAAGGCCTAACCGAAGATGAAGATGACCCGCTCGCGGTCATCATTCGGAAGGCGTGTTCGCGCGAGCTCACCGACCTCGGACTCATCTTCAATTCCCTGAACATCAAGGTCGTGCAGTCCGAGGTCGCCGAAGCGCGCCGCCGTCAGTCGGCCGCCGAAGCGCAGGCCAACGCGGAGATCGTCGCCGCGAATCAAGCGCGCCGCTCCAAGGAAGCGCAGCTCGACGCCGAGCGCGCCATCTCCGACAAACAACGCGAGCTCGAGCAAACCAAAGCGAGCAACGCAGCGCTGATCGCGCAGGCCGAAGCGAAGCGCCAGGAAGCGATGGGCGTGCAGCGTGAGGCGGAGCTCGATGCGACGCAGATCGCGCAGGCCAAGGCCGACGCGGCACGCGTCCGCATCGAGGCCGAGGCGAACGCGGACGCCGAAGCGATTCGCATTCGGCGCATCGCCGAGGCGACGGCGGAGAGTATCCAGAAGGTGAATCAGGCGATCGCCGCGGGCGGCGAAAGCTATTTCCGCTATCGCCAGATCGAGCTCTTACCGCAGATCGCGCCGGTGATCGCCGACGCGCTGTCCGACGCGAAAATGGTCACGATCGCCGGCGGCGCCGGCGGCGGCGCGCCCGAGACGACGACGAGCAACATTGCCAATGTGATCCAGACGGTGCTGGCGGCGCAGCTCGTTGCGCGCGGCGGGATTCTCGACGGAGCCGTTCCTCCCGCCCCAGCGGCGCCGATGATCGCGCCGCCCGACACCGCGCTGCCTAACACGCGGACCGGCGACAGCACCTTCGGCATGCGGGCGAAATAGGCATGGATCGTCAGCCAGCCGCCTGCCGTTGCGGTCCGGCCTTTGTATAGAGATCCGACAGCTTGAAGAGATACACGTTGCGTCGACTTGCCTTCGCCGCACGCTCGAACGCCTTGGTAAACCCGCCGGCAGCGATGTAGAGGAGCGGCGCGTCGTCGCGACGTGCGGCATGCGACCATTTCACGCCCGAGGCCGCGAGGCGATCCAGCATGTTCAGGTGCCGAGCGTGCCAACTCTCGTCGAGCGGCATGCTGTTCCATTTCACGGCTCCCGTTAGCACGCGTCCGTCGGTCAAGAGAGCGGCCACGTCCATCTCGAGTGACACTCCGTCGCGATCTCGTCCTTCCCATGAACCCCAATCTTCAACGAGCGGGAGCCGGAGCCGATGTTGCATGCGGACGTACGCTTGCTCGGCGACCCGCTCGAAGGTCCGGCCAACGTAGCTGTCGAGACGCGCGGCCACGGCTTCACGCCAGATCGTCTTGGCATCGTGGCGCTCGAGCGCTGTTTCGTGCCGAGCAACAAATTCATAGTAGAAGGTGAACGCGGGGTCCGCGATTCGATACTTGAACGGCACGGTCGACTTTGCGCCGAGATTGCGGAATTGCTGCACGTAGCCAAGGGAAATGAGGCGCTGCAGCTTGTCCCGAAGCGACGTGTCGGCAGGCAGACCCGAGCGTTGTCCAATCTCGTTCAGACCGGTTCGGCCGCTGCCGATTGCGCGCATGATGGCCTCGTACTTCGGGATCTCGCGCAACCCCTGCTCTTGCAGGATCGCGGTCTCCACAAGGCCTCTGACCTCGCCGCGCGGGGCGAGCATCAGGCGGGCGATGTTATCGCCTAACGGTCCGTTCGCACGCACCGCGGCGAGGTAGCGCGGCGTACCACCGAAGACGGCGTAGGCCCGGATGCGGTCCCGCAGGGATCGAAAGGGGACCATCCGTGCGGCATACCAATAATCGAACGGTCCCAGCTCCCCTTTCCAAGCGAAGCGGCCGTGGAGCGGCGCACCGCCGGCGTCGAATCCCTCCAGCGTGCCCATTGCCGAACCCGAGATCACGAATACCAGGGGGCGCGCTGGGCGGCGGCGCTCCCACGACGCGTTGAGCTCCGATGCCACTTGGGTCAGGTGCGTCGCGTCGTCACCGAGGTACTGGAACTCGTCCACCACGACGACGAGCGGCGCCGGCGATCGGAGATCGAGCAGCACGTTGAACACGCTCCGCCATGTTGGATAGTCATCGGGATTCATGTTCTCTCCCGACCACTGCGCCAGATCGCGAATCATCTGCACTCGGTTTTGCGACGGGGTCGTTGCCGACGCTGTCCAGTAGAACGTGCGATCCTCCGGCCACGTGTGGGTGAGGAGCCACGTCTTGCCGACCTGTCGGCGTCCGTAGAGGAGAGCCAGCTGGGGAACGCCCCGCTGGAGGAGCGCGCGCAATTCGCGCTGCTCGACCTCGCGGTCGATCAGGTCGCCCATGAGAGGAGCCAGTGCATTGCGATACTATACTATCATGATACTATACTATCAAGATAGTATAGCTATGCGCCTACACCTCGACCACGTGCATCGACACCGACGCCGACCCCGGTAGTCGGTGAACCGCTCGTCGTCCGTGACACGGTACAAGACGTGCAGGCGCGCCGTGCACGGACGACTGCACCGCATCCCGATGCCCGTCCGCTCTGGCCGATCAACCACCGAGTCGCGGCCAGGTCTCACTCCTCTACCACGTGGAGGCCGACGTGGCTGACACGAGCCGCGTAGCTCGCCCTGAAGGTAGCCGGATCGAGCGCATCCTCGAGCAAGACAGCTCGCAGCTATTGGATGCCTGGGTTACCGCACAGTCCGCTGTGCTCTCGGCGCGAGGGAGTATCTCCGCGAACGAGCTGCGCACCCAGTCGCGAGAATTCATCTCCCTCCTCCAACGGGCCACAGCCAACAACCCGGCTACTGTGAACGGCCCCGGCTGGGATGAGGTTCGAGGATTTCTGGGCGACTTGTCCCGATCGCGCGCTATCCAAGGATTCTCCCCAACCGAAACGGCGACCTTTGTCTTCTCGCTGAAAGAGCCCCTGTTCACTCGGCTGCGCGAGTATGCGGGCTCGGATGCGGATGCCCTCGCGACCGATATCTGGAACGCCACCGTCATGCTGGACGAGCTGGGGCTCTACACGACCGAGGTATACCAGAAGAGCCGCGAAGCACTGATTCTGCGGCAGCAGCAGGATGTGCTCGAGCTGTCGACGCCGGTCGTCAAGCTATGGGACGGCATCCTCGCCCTACCTATGGTAGGGACCCTCGACAGCAGCCGCACCCAAGTCGCCATGGAATCGCTCCTCCAGCGGATCGTCGAAACCGGCTCCGATGTCGCGATCCTCGACATCACCGGCGTCCCGACCGTGGACACACTCACCGCACAGCATCTCCTGAAGACGGTGAACGCAGTCCACCTGATGGGCGCCGAGTGCATCATCAGCGGCATCAGACCGCAGATCGCGCAGACGATCGTGCACCTGGGAGTCGATCTGACGGGGGTCGTGACCAAGGCGACTCTGGCTGACGCATTCCGGACTGCATTGCAGCGCACGGGTCGGTCGCTCGTTCGCTCGACAACGCCGAATTCCGAAGCCGGTCCGCGCGCGGGCGCCTGAGGGACCAGCCGATGGAGCGCATCCCGATTCTTCGAATGGGGCAGGTTCTCATCGTCAGCATCCAGGTCGACATGCACGACCGGCTGGCGCTGACGCTCCAGGCGGACCTCGCCGCGCGCATCTCGGAGACGGGCGCGCGCGGCGTGCTGTTCGACATCTCGTCGCTCGAGGTCGTTGATTCGTTCATGGGTCGCATGATCTCGAACATCGCTGCCACGTCTCGCGTGCTCGATGCCGAAACCGTGGTCGTCGGCATCCAACCCGCGGTCGCGATCACGCTCGTCGAGCTCGGCCTGTCGCTTCCTGGCGTGCGCACGGCACTCAACATCGAAAAGGGCATGGCGTTGCTTCGCCAGGCGACCGCGGACGCAAACGGCACGTCGCCTGATTCCGACACGCTGTCCGAGAGTGCCGATGGCCGTGCTGCGACGTGAGACGTTGCCGGTTCGTTCGCAGCAGGACGTCGTCGAGGTTCGCCAGTGCGTGCGATCCTGGGCTGTCGCCCAGGGGTTGAGCCTCGTGGACCAAACCAAAATTGTGACTGCCGCCAGCGAATTGGCACGCAATACGCTCGACCACGGCGGGGGCGGAACCGCGCTGCTCGAAGCCGTGAGCGACAATGGTCGCGTCGGTCTGCGACTCACGTTCGAGGATCGCGGACCGGGTATTGCCGACATCGCGCTGGCGATGACTGATGGCTATTCGACGGGCAGCGGCTTGGGGCTCGGCCTCGGCGGCGCCAGGCGGCTGTCGAACGATTTCGACGTGTGGTCACGCGCCGGCGAGGGCACGCGCGTGACCATCACCCGGTGGAAGTAGCGTGACGGCGCCCGAGCCGCACGCCATCCCGGCGTTAGGCGAAGCGTTAGGCGGACCCGCCTCCGTCGCGCTCCGCGTCACGGAACAGAGCCACGTCGGCGAGGCGCGCCGCCGGGCCATCGCGCTCGGCGTGGACGCGGGCCTCAACGAGACGGAGCGCGGGACGCTGGCCGTCGTCGTCACCGAAGCAGCGACGAACCTGGCGCGGCACGCATCGGAGGGCGTGCTGCTGCTGCGCACCGTCGGCACGCCGTCCTCGGGTGTCGAGATCCTCGCCCTCGACAAGGGTCCGGGTATTCGCGACCTCTCCAAGGCAATGTCGGATGGGTTCTCGACAGCCGGCTCCGCCGGGCATGGGTTAGGCGCGATCCGGCGCATGGCCGCCGAGTTCGATCTCTTCTCGGCGCCGGACATCGGCACCACGTTGTTCGCGCGCGTCAATTCGGCGACCCGCGCGGAGACAGAGCCCGATCGTGGACTGGCGGGCGTCGTGTGTATGCCCGTTGGCACCGAGCGTGCGTGTGGGGACGCATGGACGATCGAGCGCTCGCCGGGCCGCGCGCTCGTGGTTCTCGCCGACGGCTTGGGCCACGGATTCGATGCGGCCCGCGCCGCCGCGGTCGCCATCCGTACCGCGATGGAACGCACGCGACGATCACCGGCACAGATCATCACGGCCGCGCACGAGGCGATGCGCTCGACGCGCGGGGCGGCACTCGCCGTGGCGGAGATCGACGCGTCCGAACGTCGCCTCACGTTCGCCGGTATCGGGAACATTGCCGCCGTGATCGTGTCCGCCGACGGCACGAAGAGCCTCGCCTCGCACAACGGCATCGTTGGGCACGAGATGCGCACCGTGCACGAGTTCGTCTATCCGTGGACCGGCGCCTCGTGCCTCATCATGCACTCGGATGGCATCCGCGCGCGCTGGCAGTTAGGCGCGTACCCGGGGCTCGCGGCGCATCACCCCGCGGTCGTCGCCGGGACGCTGTTTCGCGACTTCGCCCGCGGTCGCGACGACGCGACCGTGATGGCGGTTCGGATGCGCGCGCTATGACGGTGACGCCGGCTACCCTGCCGTTGCTCCACGTCGCGATCGCGTCGCATCGCGATGTGCTGCGCGCGCGTCGCGATGCGGTGCGCATTGCCGAACACGTCGGGATCGGCCGGGACGATGCGACGCGGCTCGCGACTGCTGTCTGCGAGATCGCGCGCCACGCGCAGCGCGGCGGACTCGCCCACGTTCACTTCGTTGTGGAGCGCCAGAGTGGTTGCGGCCAGTGCCTCGTGGCGCGCATCACCGGCGAACCAGCCGCGATGAAGGATTTCGACTTCATGCTCGACGACGCGGGTGCTGCACCTTCGCGGGCAGATGCTGAGACGGCAGCGGCTACGCAGATCGTCGCGCACGCTCACGCCTACCGTTCGGACGGCTACGAAATCGTGCTCGAAGTTGGGCATCCGCTTCCCGCGTCTGCCCAACCGTTCGATCTCCGTGACGCCGCGCGTGTCGCGGCAGCGCTCTCTCAGGAGGCGGCGGTGGATCCGCTTGCCGAGACGCAGCGCCAGAATCGCGAGCTGCTCTGGGCGTTGAGCGCGCACCGCAGAAGCGAGACGCAAGTCGAGCACTTGAACAGCGAGCTCGAAGCAACCAATCGCGGCGTGATGGCACTGTACGCCGAGCTGGACGACCGCGCGCAAGATCTCAAGCGAGTGTCGGAGCACAAGAGCCGCTTCCTGTCCGACGTGAGCCACGAGTTGCGCACGCCAATGACGTCCGTGCTCAACCTCACGCGGCTGTTGCTCGATCATGCCGACGGTCCGCTCACTGAAGAGCAGGAGCGACAGGTCGGTCTCATTCGCAACTCCGTTCAAGCAGTGACGGAGCTGGTGAACGATCTATTGGACATCGCGCGCATCGAAGCCGGCCACAGCACGCTGCGCTATCGCGCGTTCACCGTGGGCGAGTTGTTCGGCGCCTTACGCGGGATCTGCCGGCCGCTACTCACGACCGATGACGTGGCCCTCGTGTTCGATGACGCGGAAGGCAGCATGGAGCTCGATACCGACGACGCGCGCGTCGCGCAGATCCTGCGCAACTTGCTCTCGAACGCCATCAAGTTCACCGAGCGTGGCGAGATTCGCGTCTCCGCGAGCATCGAGGTTGGCGATCTGATCCGGTTCGACGTGCGCGATACCGGCATCGGCATCGCCGCGGCGGATCATGAGCGCATCTTCGATGAGTTCACGCAGATCGACAGCCCGCTGCAGCGGCGGGTGCACGGCAGTGGACTCGGATTGCGGTTGTCGCGAAACCTGGCAACGTTGCTCGGCGGGCGCATCGAGTTGGTCAGCGCGCCGGGACGCGGATCGACCTTCAGTGTGATCATTCCACGGCGCCACCCCGGTTGGGCCGCGCCGTCTGCGCCTAACGAGGCCACGCCGAACGAGGTGATGGTGCCGTGACGACTCCCGCGGACAACGACGCGCCGGTCGATCGCGTACCGGCCGACACACGACCGCTGCCGGACCACGGCCAGCGACCTGCGATACGCGAGCGCGATACGCTGGACGACATGCCGGAGGCGATGGCCGAGGCCGCAGCGCCGTCGGTGCTCGTCGTGGATGACACGCCCGGCAACCGATACACCGTGTCACGCGTGCTGCGCGGCGCCGGCATGCGCGTGACCGAGGCCGAGACGGGCGCCGAAGCGCTGCGGTTCGCGAAGGCACAGCCCGATCTCATCGTGCTCGACATCAGGCTGCCGGACATGACCGGCTACGACGTATGCCAGCGCCTGAAAGCGGATCCGGAGACGAAATCGATTCCTGTGATGTACGCGTCGGCGAGCTACACCGGGAACGCCGATCGCGCCTACGGGCTCGACGCCGGCGCCGACGCATATCTCACCCACCCGATCGATCCACCGCTCTTTCTTGCTACGGTACACGCGCTGCTTCGCGCCGGACGAGCTGAGGCTGCATTTCGCCGCGCGGCCGTCGAGTGGCGCACGACGTTCGATGCCATCGGCGACGCGATCTTCCTCGTGGACGCCGGCGGCATCGTGCGGCGGTGCAACCGCGCCGGCGGCGAGCTCGCGCGCGAGCATCCGCGCCTGCTCGTTGGGCAGCAATGGTCGCAGCTCGTTCGCGACCTCGGCATCGACTCACCGGATACGCTCACCGGCATCGTCCGCGGACCGATACTCCGCGACGTCGAAGTTGGTCAACACGGGCGTTGGCTCAACGTGTCGACCGACCGGGTCGTTGGTCGCATACCGGATCAATCGCTCACCGTCTGCGTGATTTCCGACATCACCGCGCGGAAGTCCGCACAGGTGGAGCGCGAGGACTTGCTCGCGCGCACCGCTCGCGCGCTCCGCGACGCGGAGGATGCGCGACACGAAGCCGAAGCCGCAAATCGGGCCAAGAGCGATTTTCTCGCGGTGATGTCGCACGAGTTGCGCACGCCCCTCAACGCCATCGCCGGATTCACCGAGTTGATCTCGCTCGGCGTACGCGGGCCGGTGACGCAGGATCAGCTCAACGATCTCGAGCGCATCCGTCGCAGCGAGATGACGCTGCTCACGCTGATCAACGATCTGTTGAGCTTCGCCAAGCTCGAAAGTGGATCCGTGCAGTATGCGATCAAAGAGATGCCGGCCGACGAAATGCTGCAGGCGGCGAGCGAGTTCGTCGAGCTGCAGGTGCAAGCGAAATCGGTGAAATTCGTCCACATTCCGTGTCCCGTGTCGGTGGTGCTGCGCGCGGACCCGGACAAGGTGAAGCAGATCCTCCTCAACCTGCTGTCGAACGCGGTGAAGTTCACGGAGCCGGGCGGCACGATCAGCGTGCGCTGCACGCGCGACGCGGAGCGGGCGCATCTCTACGTGACGGACACCGGCCCCGGCATTCCAGCGGACAAGCTGGATGTCATCTTCGATCCGTTCGTGCAGGTGGACCAGCGGTTGGTGCGCGAGCATCCCGGCGTCGGGTTAGGCCTGGCGATCAGTCGCGACCTGGCGCGCGGCATGGACGGGGAGCTGAGCGTGACGAGCACAGTGGGCGAGGGCTCGACGTTCACGCTCAGCTTGCCGCTCAGGCGATAGCCGCCGCCCCGCGCCCGTGCGCCGCGCGGCGGCGGCGTTCGTTAGGCGCGGACGAGGCGGCGGTACTTGATGCGGTGCGGCTGGTCGGCGTCGGCGCCCTTCCGCCGCTTCAGGTCCTCGATGTATTCCTGGTAGTTCCCCTCGTGCCACACCACCTCGCTGTTTCCCTCGAAGGCGAGCATGTGCGTGGCGATGCGGTCGAGGAACCAGCGGTCGTGCGAGATCACCACCGCGCAGCCCGCGAACTGGACCAACGCATCCTCGAGCGCGCGCAGCGTGTCCACGTCCAGGTCGTTGGTGGGTTCGTCGAGCAGCAGGAGATTGCCGCCGGCCTTGAGCAGCTTGGACAGGTGCAAGCGGTTTCGCTCGCCGCCGGAGAGATCCTTGACGAGCTTCTGTTGGTCGGGTCCGCGGAATCCGAAGCTCGAGAGGTACGCGCGCGCATTGAGCTCGCGCGTTCCGACGTCGATCGTGTCGCGGCCCTCGCTCACTTCCTCGTACACCGTGCGCGCGCCGTCGAGCGTGCGGCCCTGATCGACGTACGCGATGCGGACGGTGTCGCCCACGGCGAGGGAGCCGGCGTCGGGGTGTTCCTGCCCGACGATCATCCGGAACATCGTGGTCTTGCCCGCCCCGTTAGGCCCGATCACGCCCACGATGCCGCCGCGCGGCAGGCTGAACGACAGGCCGTCGAACAGCAGCGTTTCGCCGAACGCCTTGCGCAGGTCCTTCGCGATCACGACGTCGTTGCCTAACCGCGGCGGCGGCGGGATCACGATCTCGCTCTGCAGCACGCGCGCACCCACATCGCCCGCGGCGAGCTCCTCGAAGCGCGTGATGCGCGCCTTGCTCTTCGCCTGGCGCGCGCGCGGCGCCATGCGCACCCACTCGAGCTCGTGCTCGAGTGTCCGCTGCCGCGCGCTCGCCTGCTTTTCTTCCTGCGCGAGACGCGTCCGCTTCTGATCGAGCCACGACGAATAGTTGCCCTCCCACGGAATGCCGCGCCCGCGGTCCAGCTCCAGGATCCACTTCGCGACGTTGTCCAGGAAGTAGCGGTCGTGCGTCACGGCGACTACCGTCCCCGGAAATTCCGCCAGGTGCCGCTCCAGCCACGCGACGCTTTCGGCATCGAGATGGTTGGTGGGCTCGTCTAACAGAAGCAAGTCGGGTTGCTCGAGGAGGATGCGACAGAGCGCCACGCGCCGCCGCTCGCCGCCCGAGAGCGTCGAGACACCGGCGTCGGCCGGCGGCAATCGCAGCGCATCCATCGCGATCTCGATCTTGTGATCGAGACTCCACGCGTCGGTCGCGTCGATGCGCTCCTGCACGCGCGCCTGCTCATCCAACAACTTCTGCATCGCGTCATCCGACATCGGCTCGGCGAACTTCGCGGCGATCGCTTCGAACCGTTGCAGCAACTCGCGCGTCTCGCGCACCGCCTCCTCGACGTTTCCCTTCACATCTTTGCTCGGATCGAGCTGCGGTTCTTGCGGCAGATACGCGACGCGCGTCCCGGCGGCCGGCCACGCCTCGCCCTGGTAGTCCTGATCGACGCCTGCCATGATCTTGAGCAGCGACGACTTCCCCGCTCCGTTCGCGCCTAACACACCGATCTTCGCGCCGGGATAGAACGACAACCAGATGCCATCGAGGATGACCCGAGAGGGCGGCACCACCCGCTTCAGGTCCTTCATGACGTAGATGAACTGCGCTGGCATGGAAGAATTCGGTTAGAGGACGGACACGGCACAGACACAGCCGGACAAAAACATAAAGACGGACACGGCGCAGACACAGCCGGACAAGAAAGGATAATTCGGCTGATACTTCCTGATCCTGCGCGCCTTGACCATAAATTCACAACCAACGCATCCTATTCCCGTGTCCCTCGCCGACGAATTCCTCGCCCTGCACCACGCAAAGACGCCGCTCGTTCTCCCCAATGCATGGGACGTGATCAGCGCGCGCCTCGTCGAGGATGCGGGATTCCCTGCCGTCGCCACCACGAGCGCCGGCGTCGCATGGTCCCTCGGCTACGCCGACGGCGAAGATATCACGCGCGACGAGATGCTCGCGGCCGTTGCACGCATCACACGCGCCGTGCGTGTTCCAGTTACAGCCGACCTCGAGGCCGCGTACGGTCCGCGCCCCGAGGATGCTGCCGCCACTGCCCGCGGCGCGGTGAAAGCGGGCGCCGTCGGATTCAACTTCGAGGACTCAACGGGCGACCCGAACAACCCGTTGCTCGACGTTCCGCTCCAGGTCGAGCGCATTCGCGCCGCTCGCGCCGCTGCCGACGAGCTCGGCGTCCACCTGGTGATCAATGCCCGCACAGATGTGTATCTCGACGAGGTCGGCGCATCCGACACGAGATTCGATGAAGTCGTGCGCCGCCTGACCGCATATCGCGATGCCGGCGCCGACTGCCTCTTCGCGCCCGGCACTGCCGACCGCGATACGATCGCGGCCCTCGTGCACGCGCTCGGCGCGCCGCTCAACGTGCTCGCCACGCCGCATACGCCGCCCGTCGCCGAGCTCGCGCGCCTCGGCGTCGCGCGCATCAGCCTGGGCGGGGGCGTCTTCCGCGCCGCCCTCGGCCTAACGAAGAGACGGTTAGGCGACCTGCGCCAAGGCGGGCGGTTCGACGCCATGCTCGACGGCGCGATCACGCACG
>JACZDA010022290.1_pt1 | contig 13054 bp, 14 predicted proteins | sample 8641761 | NCBI WGS metagenome assembly JACZDA01 (sample SAMN15324611, study PRJNA640507) | soil metagenome | isolation source: intercropping peanut in the first line | place: China: Luxin town, Laibin City, Guangxi Province | collected 2019-07-25 | depth 10cm m | reverse complement strand
TTCTTCGCGTTCTTCGCGTTCTTCGCGTTCTTCGCGTTCGCGCGTCGCGCCGCCGAATATCCTCGTACGCCGACCTTCGCGTTCCTCGGAACGCTTCGTTCGCAGACTCATGACGCACCTCCCGTGGGCTCCTGCGACTGCGATTGCGCTCCGTTAGGCGGCGGACTCGAAGGCGCGGGCGGCGTGTCGGCCGAGGTCGTGCCGTCGGCCCGTTCGGTCGGAGCAGCCCGGCTCGCCGTGCGTGCGGCGACTTCCATCACATCCGACGCAACGGACTTCCCTGCCGCTGCCACGCCCTGCAACACGCCCATCGCTTTGTTCAGGAGGCCCATCGTCTCCGCGATACCGGTCGCGGACACTCGGCCCGCTCGCAGGCTGTCTTCCACGCCCTCGGCAAATCGCTGAAGGACGTTGGGCGTTTGCGCCGTTTTCTGCGCGTAGCGCGACTCGAGAAACTCGACGTAGTCGAGAAACTGATAACCGCGCTCATCCGGCAGCGTGTCGAGCTTGCGCAGGATGCGGTCCCGCAATGTCTCGTTCATGTCATCTACGGCAATGACGGCGTCAGCCGTGCCAGCGAACGCGGCGGCCTCGCACGTCGATATGCACGTAAGGATGACTATATCGGCGGCTGGTGTACACTCCCATGCCGCCAACCAGCTCGGGGTATTCGGCTTCCACGGAGTCAACGGCCTTGGCCACGATCCGTGCGTCCTTCCGGTCGATCTTGCCGTTGCCGTCGGCGTCGATGGCGACGTCGAGCGCGTCGCCGAACTGGTGACGGCTATCGCGCGCCGCGCGTGGCACGTGGCGATTGTAGGCCGGCGTTCGGAATCCCGAGTGCAGATCGAACTCCACCGGGACGTCGCCGGTCTGCCGGCCGAGTGAGCGCGAGACCCGCTCGAGGACCAATTCCAACTTGTCGAACACCCTCGGGTCCATCGCCGCGTACCTCGGCCACGTGTCCTGGCCGTCGCGCGACAGGAAATCGCCCAGGCGCAAATGCGCCGACACCGGCAGGTCGACCTCGTTGGACGTCACCTTGACGAATCCCTCTGGACGGTCCGTCGAGTCGGCGCGGTGCCGCTCACCGCGGTAGAGTCCAATGCGATAGCCGTCGAGCACCGCTCCGTGCTTCTTGTCGAACGGGACGAGCACGGCGAGCGACGTCCCCTCGATCACGTCCTGTTGCGCGCCGTGCAGCAGTGCCAGGTGATAGAAGCCAGGCTCGCTGGGCGCGATCAAGGTGTCGCCGGAGTATGTGAGCGCGGTGTCCTGCAGGTGCGAGTCGCCGACGCGCTCCCACGCGTAGCGCAGCGTGAGGGTGTCGTTAGGCAGCGTGATCGGGTAGTCGACGTGCTCGCCGGGCAGGGCGACGGCCAGCTTCAACTCGCCGCTCTTGCCGAGCGCCGCCGGAGCCGGCTCGGCCCGAAGGGCGAGGGCGCCGAATGCGCTGTCGACGACGATGTCCGGCGTTGCCATGGCGCGCGGTGGGTGGTACCAGCCGACGATCGCGCCGGCGGCGCCGAACCAGAACGCCAGGGTGAGCACTTGTTTGAGACGGCGGCCTGTTGCCGAGGCCGCTAGCACGATAGCACGCCGACCGGAGTCTGACGGCCGGCCGCCCTTCACCGCGAGCCCCAGCGCACGCGCTCGCCGCGCGTGTCGATGTGAACGAAGGGTCCGTGCGCGCGCGTCGCGTGATACAGGCCCACGCCACCAACCAGGTCCGGGTGCGCCGCCTCGACGCGATCCACCGCAGCCCGGATGATGCGGGCGTCGCGCATGTTCACGCGTCCGTCGTGATTCAGATCGTCCATTCGGCCAGACTCGTTGTTGTCCACGAACACATCCGCGGCGTCCCCGTATTGGTGCCGGCTGTCACGCGCGCGACCACCGCGCTTGCCCACGCCGAGTCGATTGTATTCCGGCGTCCGGAACCCCGACATGATCGTGAGGTGCCTTACGCGAACGCCGTGCGCGTTCAAGTCATCGATGACAAGCTCGAGCTTGTCGACCAGTTTCGGACTGAGCGCGAGATACTTCGGCCACACATCTTCTTGATCGTGGGTGAGGAAGTCGCGCAGCTGAAAGTGTTCCGACACCCACGTGTCTTCGTTCTCGGGCGTTACTTCGATGAAGCCGTCCGGATTGGCGTACATCGAGTCGCTAGAGGCGTGCCGTTCGTGCGGCCACGTGCCAAGCCAATAGGCGCCAATTTTTCCTTTTTGTTTGGCGGCGAACGGAACGAGTGAGATGAACGAGAGGGGCTGCGCGACGGCGCTGTCGTGAACGGTGTAGATGCCGGGCCGATCGAGCGCGCTGTCGCCGAACAGTTCCTGCAATGCGTCGATCCCGTACGAGGGATGCGACGGGCTCACGAAGAGCGCGCGGAGCTTTCCGCTGCGTCCAACGAGCGAGTCGAGAAACCAGAGTCCGGCTTTTGCTGGGAGGGGCGCGCGCGCTGGAATCAACGTGGCGCTCAAGTCGTGCGATGTGACGGGAACGCGCGCGGCATTGGCGCGCGGTGCGGCGCCTGCGGCCGCGACCAACGCGACCACGGCGCCGACAACTCTCATGGCGCGTCCGTAGCGAAACGCGCCCGCATGTACACGGCTCATCGGCGCCTCCCTGGCAACCAGACTGACGGCAACAACACGGCCGTCTCTTGGCTTTGCGCGTCGGCAGTCGTAGCCGACTTGCCTTTGGCAAGGAGCCCCCGTCAAAACGGGGGAGGAACTCCCATAACCTTAGGGGGGACGCACTTGGCAGGAAGGCGCAACCCGTGACTACAGGCCAACTTGACTGACCAAACGGTCAATAAATGAACACGGGAGTTCCGACCGGAACGATGCCGTACAGGTAGTCGATATCCTCGTTGCGGAGACGCACGCACCCGTGGCTCGTGGCCTCGCCAACCGACCTCGGCTCGTCCGTGCCGTGCAGCGCGTAGCCGTCGCCGAGATTGAGCCGGTGGCCGCCGAGCGTGCCGCGATATTTGCGCTGATTGGTTCCGTAAGGCGGGACGATGATGTTGCCGCCTTCGATGATCTCGCGGCCTTCGCCCGACGCGTACGGCACCTCGCGGCCATCGCGGTATTTCTTCACGACGTCGTTTCCGTCGACGGTGATGACCGCGCTGTCGCCTAACGCGACTTTCTGGCCGCGCTTGAGCATCACCACGCCCAGGCTCTTCTTGTTGGCGATCTCGAGGAAGTGCCAGTCGGGCGGCACCCACACCGGGCCGGCGTCCTTGCTCTGCACCGTTAGGCGGCCGCGCGGCGTGTCGAACTTGTACTCGTCGCGGCCGTCCTGCTTCACCAGCGTCTTGCCGCTGCCCACCGCGACCCGCGTCGTGTAGAAGACGCTGTCGCCCAACTTGTACCAGAGCCGCCGGTCGGCGATGCTCACCACGATGTACGGCTTGTCCGCGTCGGGACCCGGGCTCGCTTCCGCCATCGCCCGGCGGAGCGAATCGGCCGTCACGCCGGCATCCCGCCTAACTTGGTCCAGCAGATCCCAGTTCCGGTTGAACACGATCCGGCTGATGTCCCGCTTGTAGCGCACCTGCAGCGTCGAATAGAGGAACGCACCCGTCGCGGCGGCAACGACGAGTGCGGTGCCGGCCAGGATGTACGCGCCGCGCGGAATCGAACGCAGAACATTCATCGCGCGGCGGCCTCGCGGGAACGGGCGCCCTCAGTAGAAATAGACCACCATCCCCTTGGTTACGTTAGGCACGATCGCATCCAGGTCTTCCGCCCGCGCGCGCACGCTGCCCGGCATCGTGTACGACGAGTCGTCGAGCGGTCCGTTCGTCGGCAGCGAATAGATCACGGTCCCGCCATCCAACACGATCGCCACCGGGCCCAGCGCCTTGGTGAGCGTCCGTTGGGCGGCCGGCGGCGGCTTGAGCCCGCGGTCCGTGTACACCCATTCGGGGACTTGCCACGCATCGCTGTCGCTCAACACCGCTTGCACGGCGCGCGTCCCGCGCGGGATGGCGAGGTGCACCGTGTCCGGCGGCGTGCCGATGCGGCGCTCGGGTCCCATCCGAATGGGAATCGCCCGCAGCAGCGCGCCCTCGCGCTCGAGGTACATGCGCCCGCTGTCCACCGAGATCGCGAGGTGAATCTCCTTCCCCCAGCGAGCCTGACGCCGGATCAGCTCCATCACCATCTGCAGCCGCTTCGAGCGCGAGCTCAGGATCGCGTCCGCGCGCTGCCGCTCGAACTCGTCCATGCCCGCGCGCAACCGCACCGTCTCGGCCTCGTATCGTCCCCGCTTGTACACGAGCCATCCGTCCAGCGCGCAGCAGGCGATGATGATCAGCACGATCGCCGACAGCACACCGGGATGCTTGCGACGAAAATCGGAGAAGGTCGGCTTGGGCGGGACAGGTGGCTCGCGCGGGACGAGCCGCCGGATGGACGGATCGTTCGGAATGTGGGGCGTTGTCACCGGGCTACGATGCTGAGCACGTCGAGCAATGGTACTCCTGACGGTTCACTGCGTCCCGCGCGCACGCGAGCGGTCACCGTGATCGCTGTGAGCGGGTCGATACGCTTCGCTTGATCCACCAGCGACGACGGCAGAGCCAGATACAGCAAGGAGTTCTCCTGGCCCGGGCCGCGCGCCAAAATGTATGGCTCGTCGGGCGCCATCCCTTTTCGAAGCGGGTCGGCCGTCTCCACGGCAATCTTCTGGACGACCCACCGAACGACCTGCCCGCGATATCGGTCCGGCTGCGACCGGAGATCCGCCGCGCTGATCGTGGTGAGCACCGTGCTGTCCGACGGACCCAGATCCTGTGCGCGTACCCATCCCTCCACCTGCACGCGAACCCACCCACGATCACGCGCCACGGCGGTCACCCGCGCGCTCGAATCGATGGTGCCGAGGGTTCCCGCATCGGGTGCCGTGTAGAGCGTGGTGCGCCGCGCGAGTGCCAGCGCGGTGACTGCCTGCGTCGCGCTATCCGGCGTCACGTCACCTTCCGCGACGGCCGTCGTGTCGCCCGACGACTTTGTCGCAGGCAACACGTGACGGGCCACGGTGGTCGGGGCTGCCGGCGCGCGGCGCGCTGCTGGCTTCTTGGCGGTCTCGCGCTTCTTCGCCGCCACGGTCGGCTCGCTCGCGTGCAGCGCGCTCGCGACCAGCCATCCGGTACGTCGCACGCGAATCCATTCGCCGCGCGCGCTCACCTTGGTGAGGCCGCTGCCGTCTGCCACCAGCGCGAGCACTCGGCCCGACCGCGATGGTGTGCTCCGCAGAAACGCACCGCCATCGGCATTCACCGAGATCGAGTAGGTCCCGCGACGCCCGCCGACCACGCTGCGGTGTACATATCCCTCGAGCGTCACCTTCGACCATCCGTGTTGAGTTGTACTAGTCGACACGGGCGCGCCGGAGCGCACTTGGGCGACGGCGCCGGAATTTGGTGCGGTGCGCAATGCGGTTTGCGATGTCACCGTTGATTGCGCCGCGAGACACACCGGCGTGAACAGCGCCCCAGCGATCCAACTCGCGCGAATCGCTGGATGGGGAGTGTGAGGGCGCATACATTTTGGTCGGCGCACGGCGCGCCGCAGTATACTCTTAGGGTTAAACACGGGCAAAGATGGCGACACAGGGGGCGAAAAAGCGGCCGGTAGTGCTGTTAGTCCTCGACGGATGGGGCTATCGCGCCGAACGCGAAGGAAACGCCATCGCGATGGCCCGAACTCCCACCTGGGACGCCCTCTGGAAAGGGCATCCGCGGACCCTGCTCGAAGCCTCGGGTTTGGCCGTGGGACTGCCGCGCGGTCAGATGGGCAACAGCGAAGTTGGGCATCTCAACTTGGGTGCGGGACGTGTTGTCCCGCAAGACATTGTCCGCATCGACGCCGCTATCCAAAGCGGCGACTTTTTTCGCAACGAGGTCTTCGTCGATCTCTGTCGCGAAACCAAGAAACGATCCGCTACACTACACCTCGTTGGCCTGATCGGCTCGGGCGGCGTGCACGCGGTCGACCGACACCTGTTCGCGCTCATCGACCTCGCGTCCAAGCTCGAGGTGCCGCGCTTAGGAGTCCACGCGCTGCTCGATGGCCGCGATACCATGCCCCGCTCCGCGCTGCGCTACATGGAGGAGACGCTCACGCACGCGTCGCGTAAAGCGGTGATCGCGTCGTTGGGCGGCCGGTACTACGGCATGGATCGCGACAAGCGCTGGGACCGCACCAAGCTCTGGTACGACGCCATGGCCCTCGGCGTGGGGCCGCAGGCCGAAGATCCCGTGGCCGCCATTCGCGCAGCGTACGACCGCGGCGAAAGCGACGAGTTCGTCAAACCAGTGGTGATCGCCAAGCACGGCAAGCCGGTGGCGCCAATGCGCGACGGCGATGGGGTGATCTTCTTCAATTACCGGGCTGATCGGATGCGGCAGCTCGTGCGTGCAGTCACGCACCCCGCCTTCGATGCCTTCGAGATCGACAACCGGCCCGAGGTGAACGCCGCGTCGATGACGATGTACGATGAGACGTTCACGATTCCGGTTGCGTTCCCGCCCCTCGTGCTCTCGCAAATCGTCGCCGAGGTGCTCGCACAACACGGACGGACGCAATTCCGAACCGCGGAAACCGAGAAGTACGCGCACGTGACCTACTTCTTCAACGGCGGCTTCGAGTCGCCCTATCGCGGCGAAATCCGCGAGCTGGTGCCGAGTCAAAAAGTGGCGACATACGATCTCGCGCCGGAGATGAGCGCCAATCCCGTGACCGATGTCCTCTGCCGCGCCATTCGGTCGCGCGACCATGACTTCATTTTGTGCAACTATGCCAATGGCGACATGGTCGGGCACACCGGCGTGATTCCGGCAGCGATCACCGCCGTCGAGACCGTCGACACCTGCCTCGGCCGCGTCCTAACGGCAGGCGATGAGGTGGGCGCGCGCATCATCGTGACCGCCGATCACGGCAACTGTGAAATGATGATCGACCCCGAAACCGGCGGGCCGCACACGGCGCATACGACGAACCCGGTTCCGTTCATCATCATCGACCCCGACGGCGAACGTCCGCTGCGCGGCGGCGGCGCGTTAGGCGACGTCGGTCCGACCTTGCTCACCATGCTCGGCCTCGAGCCGCCGCCCGAAATGACCGGGCGCGACTTGCGGCAAGCGCGCTCGCACACCCCTCCCGCAGGAGTTCATCCGTGACGCGTACCTGCGCGTTCGTTTCGTTGGCCGCTCTCGCCGCATTGGCTTGGCCGGCGCCGGCGCAGGTCGGATACCCGCCGTCCGCCAGCCCGTATCAGGACTTTTCCAACAAGCAGGAATTCACGATCTATAGCGGCTACTTCACCGGTGCGACGGGACGCGCCGGCGTCGGACCGCAGGGCGGCCCGATGCTGGGCGTGCGCTACGGACTCAAGTTAGGCGGACCGGTGGAGCTCGACGTGCATGCCGCGCGCGTGTTCACCCAGCGCGACGTCATCTCGCCCGGCTTGACCGGCGCGTCGCGCAACCTCGGGAATTTCTCGCTGCCGCTCTACCTCGGCGACGTCGGACTTACGTTCAACACGACCGGCGCCAAGAGTTGGCACCACCTGATTCCCACGTTCGGATTCGGAGGCGGCGTCGTCTCCGATGCCGGCACGAACCGGGACGTCGGCGGGTTCCGCATCGGGACGGCCTTCGCCATCACCTTCGGCGGCGGCATTCGATATGTGCCCGGCGGCAACTGGTCCCTGCGCGCCGAACTTGCCGACTACATGTATCAGGCGCAGTATCCGAATTCGTATTTCGCGACGCCGGCCGGCGGCAAGTCGGTGCTGCCGCCATCGTCGGCGCAGAACCAGTGGCTCCACAACGGCGTGCTTACGTTAGGCATCTCGTACCTCATTGGCCGCTGAGGCCGGCTCGAGGCGTATGCCGGGTTCCAAGGCCCAGCTCAGCCGTCGCGTAGAATTCGCCGCGGCGCACCGCTACCGGCGGCCGGACTGGAGCGACGAGCGCAACCGCGCCGTGTTCGGCCCGTGCGCGAACCCGAATTTCCACGGGCACGACTACACGTGCACCGTCACCGTCCGCGGCGTGATCGACGAAACGACCGGGATGATCGTGGACCTCGGCGCCCTCGATCACATTCTGGACGACGAAATCACCTCGCGCTTCGACCACCGCAACATCAACATGGATGTGCCCGAGTTCGCCGACGGGCGCCTCGTGCCGACCGGTGAGAACATCGCGCGGTTCATCTTCGAGCGGGTCGAGCCGCGGTTGCCCGCGGGGGTCGAGCTCGTGCGCGTGGACCTCGCCGAGGACGACACGCTGTCCGCGACGGTCGAGGCGCGTTAGGCGCACGATGCGCACCGGCGCGTGCACCGGTGTGATCCTGGCCGGCGGACAGGCGCTCCGGTACGGCGGCGTGCGGAAGGGCCTCGAGCGCATCGGCGGACGTCGCATCATCGATCGCGTTGCGCAGGCGCTCGCCGACGCCGCCGATGAGCTGCTGCTCGTCGCCAACGATCCAGACGCCGTGTCCTGGCTGCCCGGCGTGCCCGTCGCCGCGGATCTGCGCCCGGGAAACGGCAGCCTGGGCGGCATCCACGCTGCGCTCGCCCACGCTGCGCGTCCCGTGCTCGTCGTCGCGTGGGACATGCCCTTCGTTCCCGCCTCGTTACTCGCTGCGCTGCGCGCGCTCGGGCGCGGCGCGGACGTCGCGGTACCGGAAAGTGCGTCCACGCGTGGTGTCGAGCCGCTGTGCGCGTATTATGATCCAGCGTGCTTGGGACCCATCGAGCGTCACCTCGACGCGGGCGACCGCCGCGTCGTCGGATTCTTCGATGACGTGCGCGTGGCACGGTTGCCGGACGCCCAGGTTCGGCGCTTCGGCGATCCCGCGCTGATGTTCTTGAACGTGAACTCCCCGGACGAGCTCGTGCTCGCGGAGCGACATGCCGCACGCATCGACGACGCCGCCGATGGTGGCGATCATCGGACGCAAACACCACGGTAAGACGACCCTCACAGTTCGTCTCGCCGCCGAGCTGCATCGCCGCGGCTATCGTGTGATGACCATCAAGCACGGCTCGCACACCTTCGACATCGACCCTGAAACGACCGACACGTACCGCCATTACCACGAGGGACAGGCCGAGAAAGTCGCGATGGCCGCGCCCGACAAATTCGCGCTCGTCGAGCGATGGGACGTCGAGTTGAACCCGGAGGAAATCGCGCGCCGGTACATGGCCGACGCCGACATCGTGTTGTGCGAAGGGTTCAAGCAGTCCGCGTTGGCGAAAATCGAAGTATTCCGCGCGGCCGCGGCCCACGGTGAACGCGCGCCGCTGTACGATCCTGCATCCCCGCAGGCTGCCAAGTACCTCGCCATCGTCACCGATACGCCAGGGCTCGCCCCCGGTGTGCCGGACATCTCCATGGCCACACCGGAGTGGGTGGAGATGGTGGCGGATCTCGTCGAGCGCCGCGTGATGCGGCGCGGGAGTGATTCTCGATGAAGGTGTGTCGCACGCTCGCGATGATCGCGGGTCTCGTCGCTCTGGGATGCGCGTCGGGCGGATCCCATCCCAAACCGGCGCCGCAGCCGGCCGCGCTGCCCACATCGCAGATGGCCACGAGCGCGGCGGCGCCGTCGCCCATCGCCGTCCTGCGCACGAACATCGATTCGCTCATCGCGGATTCCGTGTTCCGCAACGCGAACTGGGGCATTCTCATCGTCGACCCGGATCACGGCGACACGCTCTATTCCCACAACGCCGGCAAGCTGTTCATGCCCGCGTCGAACATGAAGGTGATCACCGGCTCGGTGGCGTTGGCTCAGTTAGGCCCGAACTTCCAGTTCCACACCACGTTCGTTGCCGACGGTCCCGTGTGCGACGGCACGCTGCACGGCGATCTCGTCGTGAACGGCCGGGGCGATCCGAGCGAGAGCGACGCGATGCGCGGCGACGCGCTGTCCGCCATGCGCGACATCGCCGACTCGCTCCGCGCACACGGCATCGATCGCGTGGTCGGCCAGGTGCTCAACGGGTTCGATGCGTTCCCCGGCCCAACGTTTGGCTACGGCTGGTCGTGGGACGACCTCGACGCATCGTACAGCGCGGGCGTCGACGAATTGTTCTTCAACGAGGGCGCGGCGCGCGTGGTGATTCACGGTGCGCGCAAACCCGGCGGCAAGGTGAGCGTCGCGGTGTTGCCCACGTCGCGATATCCCACCGTACACGTCACGGCGATCACCGAGTTTCCGCCCGAGTCGCTCGCCGCGGGCAGTGGCGGACGCCGCCGATTCACGCGGATGCAGGGCGAGCTGCACACGTCGCTCGACACGCTCACCGGGTCGGTGACGCTCGCCGGTTGGATCGCGCCCGACGCCGTCGACACCATGGACGTCGTGTATCCCGACCAGAACACCGCGTATCTCGAGGCGCTGCGCGGCGCGCTCATCGAGCGAGGCGTCGCCCTCAAAGAGGTGAAAGAGCGCAAGCGGTTAGGCGGATGCGGCCACGGCGCGCGCGCGACGGAGCCCGTGTCCGACACACTGTTCACGTATCTCTCGCCGCCGCTGCGCGACGTGCTCCGCGCGATGGCCAAGCCCTCGCAAAACCAGATCGCCGAGATCCTGCTGCGCACGATCGGCCTCGAAAAGGCGGGATCGGGTACGGCCGACAGCGGCATCGCCGTGGTGCGCCGCCAGCTGCTCGCCTGGAACGTGCAGCCGGACGGATTCGTGCAGCGCGATGGCAGCGGACTTTCGCGTTATGATTATCTCACGCCGGAAACGCTCGTGCGCGTGCTGGCGAGCATCCGCAAGGACACTGCGTTCAATGCATTCTACGATGCACTGCCCATCGCGGGTGTGGACGGCACCATCGGCAACCGCATGCGCGACACGCCCGCCCAGGGCAACGTGCACGCCAAGACCGGCTTCGTGGCCAACGCGCGATCGCTCAGCGGCTACGTGACCACTGCGGACGGGCACATGCTCATCTTCAGCGCGCTCTGCAACAACTGGACGACGTCGGTGCGCGAGATCGAGCGCGTGCAGGACGCGATCGCGGTCGAGCTGGCGTCGATGCACGTGGGCGGAGCCACGACGCCCTAGCATGCTGTCCGTCGCCGAGGCCGCCGCGCGCATCATTGCCGACATCACCACGTTAGGCGTGGAGCGCGTCGCGCTCCTCGATTCGTTAGGCAGGGTGCTCGCGGCGCCCGTGCGGTCGCCGCTCACGCTGCCGGCGTGGGACAACTCGGCCATGGACGGCTACGCCGTGCGCGCGGACGATGTGCGCGACGCGCGGCCCGACGCGCCCGTTTCGCTGCGCGTGCTCGAGACGGTTGCCGCCGGCGCGTTCCCGGCGCTCCGCGTCGAGGCCGGAACGGCCACGCGCATCATGACCGGCGCGCCGATCCCCGATGGCGCGGATGGCGTGGTGCGCATCGAAGACACCGATGGCGGCACGGCACACGTCGCCATCCACGATCCGCGCGACGCGGACCGCAACGTGCGGCACCGCGGCGAAGACATCGCAGCGGGAAGCACGGTGTTCGAGCGCGGCCAACCCGTGGGCCCCGCGCAGGTGGGTGTGCTCGCGTCGATCGGCGCCGCGACCGTGGACGTCTATCGCCGCCCGCGTGTCGCGTTCTTTGGCTCGGGCGATGAGATCGTGGATCTCGATGGACTCCCCGAAGCGGTCGCCGGCCGCAAGGTCCTCACGTCGAACAGCTACACCCTCCACGCGATGATCCGCGCCGCCGGCGCCGAGCCGATGAACCTTGGCGTCGCGCGCGACGACCCGGGCGAGCTGCGCGACCGCATCGCGCGCAGCACGGGGTGCGATCTCCTCATCACGTCGGCCGGCATCTCGGCCGGCGCGTTCGACTACGTGCGCGACGTGCTTACTGAGTTAGGCGTCGACATGACCGTGTGGAAGGTGCGGATGCGCCCCGGCGCGCCGCTCGGGTTCGGGTGGCTCGGCAACCGGCCGTGGATCGGCCTGCCCGGGAATCCGGTGTCGACCATGGTCACGTTCGAGCTGTTCGTGCGGCCCATGCTGCTCAAGATGCTCGGGCACACGCGCCTCTACCGGCGGCCGGTCTCGGTCACGCTCGAGGGGCCGGTGGCGGTCACCGGCACGCTCACGCACTTCCTCCGCGGCATCGTCGCCGTCGGCGCCGACGGCGCGCTGACCGCGCGCCTAACGGGACCGCAGGGCTCGGGCGTGCTCACGTCCATGGCGCGCGCCAACGCGCTGCTCGTCATTCCCGAGGACCGCCCGCACGTATACGCGGGCGAATCCGTCCACGCGCTGCTGCTCGGCGAGGACGCCCAGCTGAGCACCGCCTTCGCCCTCTGATCGTGGGCGTCGAAGCGGACATCGAGCGGCGTCACGTCTGCGTCACCCTGGAAGTCGACGTCGCGGGACGCCGCGTGACGCTCCGCAAGCCGTACTCGACCGACGCCCTCATCGACGAAGAAGACTTCTCGCGCGACGAGCGGCTGCCGTATTGGGCCGACCTCTGGCCCGCCGCCCGCGTGCTGTCCGACGAGCTGGCGAGAGAATCGGGCGCCGGCCGGTCGTGTCTCGAGCTCGGCTGCGGCCTGGGTCTCACGACGATCGCCGCGCTCATCGCCGGATACGACGTGACGGCCACCGACTACTACGACGACGCGCTCGCGTTCACGCGGACCAACGCGCTGCACTCCGTTAGGCGTACGCCGGCGACGCGCCTCGTCGATTGGCGCGACCTGCCCGGCGATCTCGGCACGTTCGACCGCGTCGTCGCGGCCGATGTGCTCTACGAGCGCGCGTACGGACCGTTGGTCGCGAACGTACTCGATCGCACGCTGGGCGCCGGCGGCATCGCGACCGTCGCCGACCCCGGTCGCATCGCCGCCGAAGTGTTCGTGCGCGCCTGCGAGGGGCTGGGCCTGGAGCTCACCGCGATGCCGGTTCGCGAGCTGCGCGACGGCGCCGTCACCCACCGCGTCCGACTGCTCGAGCTGCGCCGGACGGCCAGTCGTTAGGCAGGGCGCCGCCCGCGCGGCGCCGG
>JACZDA010016940.1_pt1 | contig 13080 bp, 11 predicted proteins | sample 8641761 | NCBI WGS metagenome assembly JACZDA01 (sample SAMN15324611, study PRJNA640507) | soil metagenome | isolation source: intercropping peanut in the first line | place: China: Luxin town, Laibin City, Guangxi Province | collected 2019-07-25 | depth 10cm m | reverse complement strand
TTCGCGCTCGTGGGCGGCCCGCTCACCGTGGCGGTTTCGTTAGGCGCGGCGCTCCTCGTGAACGCGAAGGCGGCGCGCCTCAAGGGACTGTTTCGCACGGCGTACTTCGTCCCGTTCGTGACCACGCTCGTGGCGGTCGCCATCGTGTGGAAGTACCTCTACCACCCGACGTACGGACCCATCAACTACGCGTTGGGCGGGTTAGGCATCAAGCCTATCGATTGGTTGGGGAATCCCCGCTGGGCCATGCCGGCCATCATCGGCCTCGCCGTGTGGAAGAACTTTGGCTACAACATGCTCATCTTCATCGCCGGCCTGCAGGCCGTGCCCGAGGAATTGTACGAAGCGGCGCGCATCGACGGCGCCGGCGCAGTCCGGCAATTCCGCAGCGTCACGCTGCCGAGTCTCGCGCCCACGTTTTTCTTCGTGGGCGTGGTCACGATGATCGGGTACTTCCAGTTGTTCGCCGAGCCGTACGTGATGACGCAGGGCGGGCCGCTCAAGAGCACCACCAGCCTCGTGCTCTTCATGTACACGGAAGGCTTCCGCTGGTGGCGGTTAGGCAATGCCGCGGCGATCGCGTTCGTGCTGTTCGTGATCATCCTCGCGTGGACCGTGCTCCAGCTGCGCCTCGACCGCCGCCGCGCATGACGAGCGCCGTCGCCGCCGCCCGTCCCGCGCGCCGCCGGTTGCGCATTGCGCCGATTGCGCTCCACGCGGCGCTCATCCTCGGCGCGCTCGTCGCGCTGTTCCCGCTCCTCTGGATGGTCTCGGCGTCCTTCATGCAGACGGGGATGGCGAATCAGTATCCACCACACCTCCTGCCGCGGCACCCGACGTTCGCGCACTACCGCGAGATCTTCACGCGACTCTCGATGGGCCGCTTCGTGGTCAACAGCGCCATCATCGCGCTCCTGGTGACCGGTCTCTCGCTCTTCATCAACTCGGCAGCGGGGTACGCGTTCGCCAAGCTTCGCTTTCGCGGGCGCGACACGTTGTTTCGCGGGCTCATGCTCGGTCTCGTGGTACCCGTGCAGGTGGCGATGCTGCCGCTCTTCCTCCTGTTCAAGGAGATGCGGCTGATCAACACGTATTGGGGCGTGATCATTCCATCGTTAGCCAGCATCTTCGGGATCTTTCTCATCCGCCAGTACACGCTCGACATCCCCGACGACCTGCTCGACGCCGCGCGCATCGATGGCGCGAGCGAGTTCCGCATCTATCGGTCGGTCGTGCTGCCCGTGATCGTGCCGATCCTCGCCACGCTGGCGATCTGGACGTTCCTCACGACGTGGAACGACTTCATGTGGCCGCTCATCGTGCTGAGCGACCAGTCGAAGATGACGCTGCCCGTCGCGCTTGCGAGCCTGGCCGGCGAGCACGTGCAGGACACGGAGCTCATGATGGCGGGCTCGGTGGTGACGGTGTTGCCCGTCCTGCTCGTGTTCCTGTTCCTGCAACGCTACTACGTGCAGGGGATCATGTCGGGGAGCGTCAAGGGATGACCGGCGTGCACGTCGCGTGCCTAACGGCGCTGGCCGTGGCGTGCGGCGCGCTCCACGCGGCGGCGCAGACGACAGTGCTCGACGCGTTCGATTCGGTATCGGCGTGGAGCGCGAGGCCATCCGGCGGTGTGTCGCTCCGGATCAGCGCCGACTCTGGCCGGCACGGCAGCGCCATGCGGCTCGACTTCGACTTCCACGGACACGCCGGCTACGCCATCGCGCGCCGGACGATCGACGTGCCGCTCCCGCCTGACTACGAGCTGTCCTTCTCCGTGCGCGGCGACGCGCCCAGAGAGAATCTCGAGTTCAAGCTGATCGATTCGACGGGCGATAACGTGTGGTGGCACAACGCGGTCGACTACACGTTCCCCACGCGGTGGAGTGCCGTGCGCTATCGCGCGAGCGACATCGCGTTCGCGTGGGGACCGGCCGGCGGCGGCGTGCTGCATCGCGTGGCGGCCGTCGAGATCGTCGTCACCGCCGGAGAGGGCGGGAAGGGCACGGTCTGGATCGACGACCTCGCGTTCCGCCCGCTCGAGCCGGAGCGCCCGTACGATCTGACGCCGGCGGTCACCGCCTCGTCGGCTGCATCCGGACACGAAGCGGGCGCAGCGCTCGACGATGACACGGCCACCTCGTGGCGCACGGCTGCCGGCGGACGACAGTCGCTCACCATCGATTTTCTCCGCGACCGGGACTACGGCGGCCTAACGCTTCGTTGGGCACCCGGCGGGCACGCCATCGACTACGATGTCGACACCTCGGCCGATGGCGCACACTGGGCGCTCGCGCACGCCGTCCGCGGCAGCGATGGAGGCCGCGACGACATCCCGATGCGCCGCGCCGAGTCGCGGTGGATGCGCGTGACCATGCTGCGGGGCGCAAACCCCTCGGCGTACGAGCTGCGCGACCTGCAGGTCCAACCCGACGGTTGGGCAGACAGCGCGAACGCATTCTTTCGACACCTCGCCGCGGATGCGCCACGGGGCACGTATCCGCGCTACCTGTCGAACGAGCAATCGTACTGGACGGTCGTCGGCATCAGCGGCGGCCGCCATACCGGCCTGCTGAACGAAGACGGGATGCTCGAGAGCGACAAAGGTCAGTTCTCCGTCGAGCCGTTTCTATTCGTGGACGGGCATATCGTGAACTGGGCGAACGCATCGCCTGAGCAATCGCTCGGACGAGATTACCTGCCAATCCCAACGGTCACTTGGACAGCCGGAGATCTGTCGCTCGACATCACCGCATTTGCCGACGGATCAGCTGCATCGTCTGCGCTCATCGCGCGATATCGAGTGCGAAACACTTCGAGCGCTGATCATCGCGTTAGGCTGCTCCTCGCGATCCGCCCCTTCCAGGTGAATCCGCCCTGGCAATTCCTCAACGTGCTTGGCGGTGTCGCACCGATCGACTCGTTGTCTGTCGCGGGCAATCGCGTGCGCGTGAATGGCGACCGATGGGTGATCCCACTCTCTCGCCCGTCGGCGTTCGGCGCAGCAACCTTCGACGAAGGCGGCATTGAATCGGTGCTTGCGCGCGGTGAGGTTCCGTCGCGCACTTCAGCCGCGGACTCGTCGGGTTGGGCATCGGGCACGCTCGCATTCGACCTCGACATTCCGCCTGGCAGCGCGCGCGACGTCGCCATCGAGCTCCCCTTCCCACGCGATAGCGCGCACGAACAACGATCGCTCCACGACACCGCCGACGTGAATCGGCGCCTCGCCGCCGTCGAATCTCGTTGGGCAAAGACCCTCGGCGCAATCTCGCTCGAGCTCCCGCCCGCCGCGATGGACGTCGTGCGCACGCTCCGCACGACGATCGCGAACATCCTCATCGAGCGCGACGGCGTCCGCCTCCAGCCCGGCTCGCGCGATTACGCCCGCTCGTGGATCCGGGATGGCGCGCTCATGTCCGTCGCGCTCCTTCGCACGGGCTACCCCGACCCGGTGCGCGAGTTCGCCGAGTGGTACGCCGAATATCAGCAGCCTAACGGCAGCGTGCCGTGCTGCGTCGACCACCGCGGTGCGGACCCCGTTCCGGAAAACGACAGCCACGGCGAGCTGATCTTCCTCATCATGTCGTACTACCGGTACACGCACGACCGGGCCTTTCTCCGGAAGATGTGGCCGCACATCGCGAGAGCGGCCGCGTACATCGACACGCTGCGCGCCCAACGTATGACGCCGCAGTACGCCGCGCCCGCCATGCGCGCCTACCACGGCCTCCTCCCGCAGTCGATCAGTCACGAGGGTTACTCGGCCAAACCGATGCACTCGTACTGGGACGACTTCTTCGGCCTCCGCGGCCTGGTCGATGCCGCGGACGCGGCCACCATCCTTGGCCTAACGAGCGACGCGCAGCGGCTCTCCGCCCAACGCGACGAGTTTCGCCATGACATTATGGCGTCGATCGGCCTGGCGATGAAGGCGCACGACATCGACTTCATCCCCGGCAGCGTCGAGCTCGGCGACTTCGATGCCACGTCGACCTCGATCGCCGTGTCGCCCGTGGGTGAGCTCGCGCACCTGCCGGATTCCGCACTCCGCCGCACGTTCGAGCGCTACTGGGCAGGCGCGAGCCGCCGTCCCGACAGCACCACGTGGAAGGCGTACACGCCCTACGAAACGCGGATGATCGGTACCTTCGTCCGCCTCGGATCGCGCGATCGCGCGCAGCAGCTCCTTGCCCAGTTCCTGCGCGACCGCCGCCCGGCGGCGTGGAACGAATGGGCCGAGGTCGTGTGGCGCGACCCGCGCTCGCCTAACTTCATCGGCGACATGCCGCACGCGTGGGTCGGCGCGGAGTACGTCCGCTCGATCATGGATTGCTTCGCGTACGAGCGCGGATCCGACAGCGCGTTGGTCGTCGGCGCCGGGGTGCCGGCGTCGTGGGTCGATCAGGCGCCCGGCGTCGTCGCCCGCCACCTGCCGACCGTGCACGGCCCGCTCGACCTCACCATGCTCGGCGGTGCGCGATCGGTGCGCGTCGAGTTAGGCGGTAGAATGACCGTGCCGCCGGGAGGCATCGTGGTCGTGTCGCCGTACGACGGGCCCGTCCAACGGGCAACCGTGAACGGCGCCGCCGCTCGCCTAACGAACGACAACGAGGTCGTCGTTCGCCATCTCCCGGCACACGTCGTGCTATGGTACTGACGTCCGCCGACCACCCGTCAGATCGAGAGAGCGTCCAGCGGCGCCGCCAGCACCTCACCGTGCGTGCGGATGACCTCGGAGTAGTAGCGCGCACTCGCCTTGGGAGTGCGCTCGAGCGTCGCATAGTCGACATGCACGAGGCCGAACCGCTTCGAGTACCCGAGGCTCCACTCGTAGTTGTCGAACAAAGACCAGGCGAAATAGCCGTTGAGATTCACACCATGGCGCATCGCCTCGCGCGCCGCGAGCAAGTGTTCGCGCAGATACCACGTGCGGATGGGATCATCGACGCGCCCGTCGATCGGCGTCGGCGGATCGTAAATCGCCGCTCCATTCTCTGTGATGTACAACGGCAGGTCGCCGTACCGCTCCTTCACCCAGAGCAGCACGCGAGTGAGCGCGGGCGCGAACACTTCCCATCCCGTCTCGGTGTATACGTGCTGCGGCTGATGCACGCCGCGCGCGCGCACCGGCCACGCGGCCGGATCGTCGCGCGTCACGTTGCGCGTGTAGTAATTGATGCCCAGGAAATCGATCGGTTGGGCGATGAGCTCCATGTCGCGCGCAGGCGGCTCGCGCCAGGCGTCGCCGAAAATCTCGCGCAGCTCGTCCGGATATCGCCCGAAGAACACAGGATCCAGATATTGTCGGTTCATGTACGCGTCGGCGCGCCGCGTCGCCGCCAGGTCCGCCGGATCATTGGACGCCGGATACTTGGGTTCGAGATTGACGACAATCCCGATGCGATGCTTTCCGATTGCACGATACGCCTGCACCGCGCGTCCATGCGCGCGCAGCAAGTTGTGCGATGCGATCGGCGCTTCGTACAGATTCTTGTGGCCGGGCGCGAGCGGACCGTGCAGATAGCCGCCGTCGCTCACTACCCATGGTTCGTTGAGCGTGTTCCAGAGCGTCACGCGATCGTCCAGCGCGCGTACCACCGTCGTCACATAGTCGGCGAACCATCTGTCTATCTCACTGTTGAGCCATCCGCCACGATCGTCGAGGGCGGCCGGAAGGTCCCAGTGGTACAGCGTGGCCATCGGTTGAATGCCTGCGGCGAGCAGCGCGTCGACCAACCGATCATAGAAGGCGAGACCCGCGGCATTGACGGTGCCTGCTCCCGAGGGGAGGATGCGGCTCCACGAAATGCTGAAGCGATACGCGGAGAGTCCCAGGTCGCGCATGAGCTGCACGTCGTCCGCCCAACGGTGATAGTGATCCACCGCGATGTCGCCCGTTTCACCGTTCGCCGTGCGCCCCGGCGTGTGCGCGAAGCGGTGCCAGATGCTTGGGCCCGCGCCGTCGGCGAGCGGCGACCCTTCGATCTGGTAGGCGGACGTGGCGGCCCCCCACAGGAATCCTTCGGGGAACCGGTCGGCGTTGGGCATGTGACTCGTAGAGGGCTCCATGGCTAGCGTGCAACTCGAGGGAGTTCAAAAAATATACGACAGCGGCGCGCGCGCTCACATCGCCGTGCACAACATCGATCTCGAGATCGACGACGGCGAGCTCGTGGTCCTCGTTGGGCCGTCGGGCTGTGGCAAAACGACGACGCTTCGCATGGTTGCCGGTCTCGAATCTGTTACACTCGGCACGGTGCGCATCGGCGGCCGCGTTGTGAACGACGTGCCGCCCAAGGACCGCGACATCGCGATGGTCTTCCAGAACTATGCCCTGTATCCGCACATGACCGTGCGAGAGAACATGGGCTTCGCGCTCACCTTGCGCCACGTCGGACGTGCCGAGGTAGACGCGCGGGTGCGTGACGCGGCCACGATTCTGGGGATCGAGGACCTGCTCGACCGCCGGCCGCGCCAACTGTCGGGCGGCCAGCGCCAGCGCGTGGCTTTGGGCCGAGCGATTGTGAGGCATCCGCAGGTTTTTCTGTTCGACGAGCCGCTGTCCAACCTGGACGCCAAGCTCAGGGTGCAGATGCGCCGCGAGATCGCTCGGCTGCATCGCCAGCTCGAGGCGACCATGGTATACGTGACGCACGACCAGGTGGAAGCGATGACGTTGGGCAACCGCATCGTGGTGATGAATGCCGGCCGCGTGCAGCAGGTGGGTGCGCCGCTGGAGCTCTACGAGCGCCCCGACAACGCGTTTGTCGCGACGTTCATCGGGAGCCCGCCCATGAACCTGGTGCCCGCGCGCCTAACGCGCGACGGCGGACTGCGGGTGGTGGCCGACGACGGCGCTTTCGCCGTCCGCGCGCCCGTTGCCTGGGCGGCGATTCTCGATGGCGGCGCAGAGCGACGGATCCTGTTCGGCGTGAGGCCGGAGCATCTGCGCATCGAGCCCGCGGGTTCGCTGAGCAGCGGCATCTCGGCGCGCCTGGACCTCGTGGAGCCGATGGGCGCCGAGCTCTATCTGTCGTTGCGGGCAAGGGCGCACGATCTCATGGCGCGGGTGCCGCCGCAGCCGCTGCCACCGGTCGGAACGGAGATCGTGCTCGGTCTGGACGAGGCGCACCTCCACTGCTTCGACGCCGACACGGGAGCGCGGCTGAGCTGATCGTACTCCAGGATCTGCTCGCAGCGTCTTCGGGCGATGGTGTTCACAGCGTCGCTCCTTTATTTGTTAGGCACCAGCGAATACGATGTGCTACGTCCTCCGGCGGCGTCCTTCACCAGCACCCGCTTTTTGACAAGGTCATCGATGTCGCGCAGCGCCGTGTCCTGCGAGCATCTCGTCAACTTGGCCCACTTCGAGGATGTCATCTTTCCCTCGAAGCCATCGAGCAGCCGGTTAATGACAGTTCGTTGCCGTCCGTTCAATTCCACCCCCGCAAGACGGTCCCACAAGCGCGCCTTGTAGAGTACGCTAGCGAGGATCGTCTCGGCCCGCTCGAAGGCGCGGGCAAGACAATCAAGGAACCATTCGAGCCAGTGCGCGATGTCGAGGTCGCCCTTCTGCGTCCTCTCGAGGATTTCGTAGTACGCGTTGCGCTCCTGGCGTATCTGCGCCGACATGCTGTAGAAGCGTTGTGCGCTCTGTTCCGAGCGCGCGAGCACCATATCCGCGATCGCGCGCGCGATGCGGCCGTTACCGTCGTCGAACGGGTGGACGGTGACGAACCAGAGATGCGCGACGCCGGCCTTGAGTACGAGATCCATCGAGCGGTCCTTCTCGAACCAATCCAGGAATTTCTTCATCTCGTCGCGCAGACGTTCTGCGGCAGGCGCTTGGTAGTGGACGCGCTCCTTGCCGACAGGACCTGAGACCACCTGCATCGGCCCGGTCTTGTCGTCGCGCCACGTGCCAACTTTGATCTTGGACATTCCGCTCCGACCGGTCGGGAACAGCGCGGCGTGCCAGTCGAACAGGCGCCGGGCCGTCAGAGGTCTCTGATACCTCTGCGTTGCATCGAGCATCATTTCGACGACGCCTTCGACATCTCGCTCCGCCCGTGTCAGTCCGCCGATCTCGATCCCGAGGCGCCGCGCGATCGAGGACCGGACCTGGTTGCGGTCGAGTGTTTCCCCCTCGATTTCACTCGATTTGAGAACATCCTCAGTGAGGGTGCTCAGGAGCGCTTCAGCCTGAAGTTTGAATCCCAGACCCTCCATGCGGCCGATGAGTCGCCCTTGCTGGTGCCGCACATCGACGAGCCGCGCGGCGACACGCTCGTGGTCCCAGCGGAAGCGCGGCCAGTCTGCCCGCTCGTGGATGTAAGTGCGCCCTCCTATTCTCCGCATCATATGCGTCGAATCTACCAGCTATTCCCCGCAAACGCAACGGTATTCTCCGCATCATATGCGGTGATTCAGCCACTATTCGCCGCACTCGCTCGAGACGCCAATGCCGCTCCAGGCTGCGCCCGCGACCCAGCCACCGGTGACCCGGCGCCGCAAGGTGTCAAATCCCGAGCGCTGACGACCCGCACCGAAATCTCGAAAGCGCGGCCGCTTGCACGTTGCGGCTTGACGCGGGTACGGAGACGAGCGGTCTGCCGTGCAGTCCTGTAAATTGTTTCGTCGAGGTTGAGTTGGCGTCGATACAGCTGTCTTGATCAACCAGCAGCGTTCTTTTCGAGAGTACATATGATCCAGGAAATCACCACCGCGCTGGCCCCCGACAAAGTCCTCGCCGAGGCCAAGCGGTTCTTCGCGTCACGCAACCCGCTCTACGCGGCGTTCCTCGAGAAGGAAGGCCCGGCCTACGCGACATTCCGCGGCCAGGGCGGGGAAGAGCTCGTCATCGGCGTCACGCCAATCGACGGCGGCACGCGCGTCCGCGGCTCCACGTATCTCTTCGACGCGCAGATCTCGCGGTTCTTCGCGTCGCTCGACCCGCACCCGATGGCCGAGGAGATCACGGGATGACGGCGCCCTTTGCCACCACACTGCGCGCGCGCCGCGAGACCATCCGGTTAGGCACGCCTAACGGAGCGGCGTTCACCCTGCGCGTCGAGCTCCCCGAATTATGGGACGTCGTTCGCATCGTCGCCCCGCCGGCCGAGCGCGTGCTCGCCGTGAAGGTCGCGGCGCTGGCGGTCCTCGACCCGCGCGCCGACGCCCGCGACTTCGTCACCAAGATCAACGGCCGCGAAGTGCTCGACGAGCGCCGCAGCGTGTCCGAGGTCGGCGCCCGCGACGGCTCGATCTTCCTCGTCACGCACCGCCGCCGCCGCCCGGTCCGGTGACCCGGCCCAAGGCGCGCCTAACGTGAGCGTCGCCTTCATCTCGCACGCCGACTGCGGCCGCCACGACACGGGCTGGGGACACCCCGAGCACGTCGGCCGGCTCCGCGCCATCACCCGCGCGCTCCGCGAACGTCCCGAGCTCTTCGGCGCCATCGAGCACCTGGAAGGCCGCCACGCCACCGCACAGGAGCTGGCTCTCGCGCACGACCCGATCTACGTCCGCGAAGTTCAGGAGCTGGTCGCCGCCGGCGGCGGCGCGCTCGACGCCGATACCGTCGCCAGCGAAGGCTCCTGGGACGCGGCCACCGCGGCAGCCGGCTGCGTCCTCGACGCGGTCGATCTGGCCGTCGACGGACGCGCTGTCCGAAGCTTCTGCGCGGTGCGCCCGCCCGGCCACCACGCGCTCCGCGACCGCGCCATGGGCTTCTGTCTCTTCGGCAACGTCGCGATCGCGGCCCACTACGCTCGGCGCCGCCACAGTCTAGGCCGCGTCCTCATCGTCGACTGGGACGTCCACCACGGCAACGGGACGCAAGCGCTCGTCGAGAGCGATCCGGGCATCCATTTCATCTCCATGCACCAGTGGCCCTGGTATCCCGGCAGCGGCGCCGCCGATGACCACAGCTTGGGCAACGTCTGGAACGTCCCCCTTGCCGCGGGACTCCCGGCGCAGCGGTACGTCGATGAACTCGAGCGCGCCATCGATCAGGCCACGAAGGGGTTCGTCCCGGATCTGGTGCTCGTATCCGCCGGCTTCGACTCGCTGCGCGGCGATCCGCTGGGCGGGTTCACGTTGGAGGTCGAGGACATCACGACGCTCACACGCTTCCTCACCGAGCGCGCGGCCGAGTGGTGCGGCGGCCGTGTCGTGGCTGCACTCGAGGGCGGATATGCGCCCGACCGTGTGGGCGAAGCGTGCGTCACGATGCTCGCCGAGTTGGCTCGATAACAGTGTCTCGCGTAACTTCCCATGCTATGGCGTTTGAGTCGGTCCTCACCTCCGGTCCGGGTGTGACGCTGTGGCTCGCCACGTTCCCGTAGCCGGGGTGCGATTGTTCGGCGTGACGTCGATCGCGCGCGATACCGACGGTGGCCCTCCGTCGGAAGCGAGCCTCGTTCGCATGCGCGATCTCGCGGCACTCGTCAAACCGATCAGCGATTCGCGACAGGAGCTCCAACCGAGCGACATCGATCTCCACGCGCAGGTCGTCGAATCCGCGTTCCAGCACGGGGGTGTGTTGCCCGCCCCGTGCGGCACCGTCTTTCGCAACACGGAGCAGTTGCGTCTCTGGATGGAACAGAACTACATCGCGCTGTCCGAAGGACTGCAATTCATAGCCGGACGGTGCGAGGCGCGCGTCCATCTCTCGCGTCGCCCAACCACGGAAGCCGAGCCGACGACGCCCGCGACGCCGACGGTGGTCACCGAATGCTTCCGCGCGTTGCGGCGGGTGTCGGCAGCGGCCATGACGCTCGCGCCGGTGGACGTGCCGGAGCCCGCGCTCTTCAGCGCGGCGTTTCTCCTCGATCGCGAGCGGTGGAACGACTTCGAGAGCGCGGTGCGGATCCTGGCGAAACGGCACGCCGGTCTGACCATTCAACAAACCGGTCCGTGGCCGCCGTACGACTTCGTGCGTCTGGATTTCGGATGATGCGTCATGTTCTGTCCTGAGTGCGGCACCTGGAATCGCGGCACGGCCGTGACGTGCAGCCGGTGCACCTCCGAGCTGCCGGAGCTGCCGGACGCGCCTAACGAGCCGCCGGACGAAGAGCTCGACCTGCTGCGCCGCATCACGGGCGGCCGCTATCGCATCTATCGCCGGCTCGCCACCGGCGGCATGGCGAGTGTCTACGCCGCAAAGCACGTGCAACTCGGCCGACCCGTCGTGATCAAGGTGCTGCTCGCGCATCTGGCGCGAGACGACGAGATGCGCGAGCGGTTCCGTCGCGAGGCGGAGGCCGCTGCCCAACTGCTGCATCCGTACATCTGCCAGATCCTCGACTACGGCCAGCTCGAGTCGACGGTCTATCTCGTGATGCCGTACATGGCGGGCGGCTCGCTCGCCGACCGCATCGTGAAGGGCAGCACCGTTGGGCCGCACCAGACGGCGGTGATCGGCTCGCAGGTGGCGGTCGCGCTCGACTACGCGCACCGGCACGGCGTGGTGCACCGCGACATCAAGCCCGACAACATTCTCTTCGACGAGGATGACAACGCGCTCATCACCGACTTCGGCATCGCGACGGCGCGCTTTCACAATCGCCTAACGATGACGGGCCGAGCGATGGGCACGCCGCACTACATGTCGCCCGAGCAGGCGATGGGGAAGCTGGTCGACGGGCGCAGCGACCTGTATTCCATCGGCGTGCTGCTTTACGAGATGCTGGTCGGCTTCCCGCCGTTCGACGGCGCGGATTCGTATTCCATTGGCTACAAGCACGTGCACGAGTCGGCGGCGCCGCCCGACGTGGTCGACTCGCGCACGCCACCGGCGTTGGCCACGATCACCATGAAGTGCCTCGCCAAGAATCCCGCCGAGCGCTTCCAGCGCGGCAATGACGTGGCGGATGCGCTGATCGGCTACCTGGCGCAGACGCCCGGTCCGGACGGCATGCGCACCGCGTGGTTGGCGCGGCGACTCGGCATCACACCGACATCCCGATGAAACTCGAGCACGAAGAAGTGCGCGTGCACACGAAGCACGCGTTCACGATCTCGCGCGGCAGCGAGAGCGAAGTGCGCGTCGTGACCGTGCGCGTGACGGACACGGACGGCGCGCAGGGTTGGGGCGAAGCGGCGCCGAGCAAATTCTACGGTGAGACGGCGGACACGATTCCCGCCGCGCTCGCCATGTTCGCGCCGGTGCTCGAGCACGCGGACGCGTGGGCGCTCGAGGACATCGAGGCCGAGCTCAACCGGGTGGTCCGCTGGAACGCGGCGGCGAAAGCCGCCGTGAGCGCGGCGCTGCACGACCTGGCGGGCAAGCGGTTAGGCGTGCCGGTGTACCGATTGTTAGGCCTGAACCCGGCGCGCGCGCCGCTGTCGAGCTTCACGATAGCGATCGCGGGCGCCGACGAGCTGCGGCGCAAGGTGCGCGAGGCGTCGTCCTATCCGGTGCTCAAGATCAAGTTGGGCTCGGACCACGACGAGGAGATCCTGCGCATCATCCGCGAGGAGGCGCCTAACGCTATCGTGCGCGTGGACGCGAACGCCGCGTGGACGCCCAAGCACACGTTGAACATGATGGACTGCCTCGTCGCGCACCGCGTGGAGTTCGTCGAGCAGCCGCTGCCGCCGCACGATCTCGATGGCCTGCGGTTCGTGCGCGAGCGCTCGCCGCTCCCCATCATTGCCGACGAGTCGTGTCTCGTCGCCGCGGATGTCGCGCGCCTGGCGGGCATCGTGGACGGGATCAACATCAAGCTCGCCAAGTGCGGCGGACTGCGTGAGGCCGTCAAGATGGCCGCGACCGCGCGGGCGCACGGGATGCTCGTCATGATGGGTTGCATGATCGAGTCGAGTCTGGCGATCACCGCCGCCGCGCACCTGGCGCCGCTACTCGACTACGCCGATCTCGACGGCGCGGCGCTCCTGGCGGACGATCCATTCGTGGGCGCCACCATCAATGGTGGCGTGATCAAATTGCCCGACGGGCCCGGGTTAGGCGTGACGCGCGCGAAGCGGTAGTCGCACGCCGGGCTTCTTCGACAACTGCTTGGAAGGATAACAAAAGTGAAACTAAGGATAACGAAAGTGATCGTTCTGCACCGG
>JACZDA010143698.1_pt1 | contig 13193 bp, 15 predicted proteins | sample 8641761 | NCBI WGS metagenome assembly JACZDA01 (sample SAMN15324611, study PRJNA640507) | soil metagenome | isolation source: intercropping peanut in the first line | place: China: Luxin town, Laibin City, Guangxi Province | collected 2019-07-25 | depth 10cm m | reverse complement strand
GATAATTACGCTGGGGCGGAAGAATAACCATGCGGCACGGCAAAGCCGGATTTAAGCTCAAGCGAGATATCAGCGCCCGGCGCGCCTTGTTGCGCGGCCTGGTGACCAACGTCATCGAAGAAGAGCGCATTACGACGACTGTGCAAAAGGCGAAAGCCGCGCGGCCGCTTGTCGAGCGCATGATCACGCTCGCCAAACAGGACAATCTGCACGCGCGGCGGCAAGCCGCCGCTTTCCTGCTCAAACCGGCGGCGGTCGAAAAGCTGTTCGAAAAGCTCGGACCGCGCTTCAACCAGCGTAACGGCGGCTACACGCGCGTCGTCAAGCTGGGCTGGCGCAGGGGCGATGGCGCCGAAACCGCTAAGCTGGAGCTGGTCGGTTCCGAACTGATCAAGCGCGCCGCCGAACGAGCCGCGCGTCGTGAAGAACGCCTGAAGCAAGCCCGCGAGGGTACTGAAGGCGAAACCGGCGAAGAAAAGAAATAACGCAGTTACTTTCGCCGCCGCGCTCTCACATGCTTTCCCGTGGGGGCTGGCGGCGGAGTTGCGTTTATGCTCTGCCTTTCGGTCGGTGAGCCGATCTTGCTCAAAATCCGGTCGTGAATCCAGTGCTCGTCCCACCATTCCTTGGGATCGACCTGGTAGCCGGCAACCAGCATACTGAAATGGACGTGATCGCCGAACGCCATGCCGGTCGCGCCGCTGATACCGATCTGCTGCTCTTTCCCGACACGATCCCCTACTTTCACATCGATGCGGCTCATATGGCCGTAAAGGCTTTGCAGCGAATATCCGTGATCAATGATCACGCAATTTCCATAAATTCCCAGCCGGTCCGCATAGATCACTCTTCCTGAGTTAGCGGCCTTAACGGGAGTATTGGCCGTTTGCGCCAGATCGTAGCCCAAGTGGACCTGCTCGTCGACTTTCTTTCCGTTATAGAAATAGCTGCGGCGATCGGCGAAGAACGATTCGCGGGCGCCTTTCACCGGCACGAATGGCCCGGACCATAAAATTTTGTTTTCCGTATTCTTTCGGAGATCGTAAATTGTCTGTGCGTTGGCCTCACGAAGTGTGCGATTCAGCTTCACGAAGCGATCGACCAGGCTGCCGGTGCCTTCGGGGTCGAGTTCGCCGACGACCTTTTGCATATTTTTGTCGGTGAGCGGAATATTGCTCGACCGGAACGTCTTCGGAAACACTTTGACCCAAAAATTCGTGGTGACTTCGGTCCCGGTGCTGTTGCGCACAAACGCGACGGGAATGGTGTCGGCCGCGACGTTCCAGGGGAAGGGAAACAACGAAAACCGATGGTTGCTGTTGTCCGGTTCGCCCGGCATTGGAAAGGAGCCCGCCGAATAGTTGGCGACGCGCACGCCGGCTTCCGTCCAGTTGCCGCCGAGGTCTAATGTGACCAGCTCGGCGCCGCCTTGATTGATGTAGTGCTGGCGGCCATCGGCAACCACAGTAGGCGGTTTCAGCACCACCTGGATATCTTGCGAAAATGTGCTGGTGGCGCCGCGAAAATCGTTGGTCTTGGCTTTCAGGACAATTTTCGCCGTGCCTTCTTTCAAAAAGCCGGCCTGATGCTTGCCAGCGGTAAAGGAATAGACGCGGTTTCGTTGCCGCGACTTGGTTTTGTCTTCGTAGACGGTCTGGCTTTGACCGCCTTGCTCGACCGATGCGGAAAAAGATTTGACGCCGGCCGGATCGTCTACTTCGACGACGATCGGAGTGACCGTACCGATGGCAGGTACAGGCCGTGCAAATTTCAGAGTCGCTTTCTTGCCGGAAAACCAGAACCAGCCAAGCACCAGCAGCACGACGGCTGCGAGAACTGCGACGATACGCTTCAACATGTTTTAATGACCCGGCGTCCTTCTATACGATAGTTGCCGCGAGCGACCCAAGCTATCGCCTCCGAATAGATTTTATGCTCCTCTACCAAAATGCGCGCCGATAATGTTTCGACGGTATCGCCGTCGAGAACGGGCACCGCGGCTTGCAGCAGGATCGGTCCGCTGTCGAGCGTTTCATCCACCAGATGCACGGTGCAGCCGGCGACTTTCACGCCGTGAGTCAGTGCCTGATATTGGGCGTCCAGACCGGGGAACGCCGGCAGAAGAGACGGATGGACATTCAAGATGCGTCCCGGAAATTGCGAAACGAAATGGCCGCTGAGCAGGCGCATGTAGCCGGCCAGGCATACAAGCTCCACATCATGAGCCTTCAATAAATCAACAACTTGCGCGTCAAATTCGGTGCGATCGACGCCTTTCGATTCGATGGACGCGCATGGATAGCTGAGTTCGCGGGCCAGCGCCAGACCGGGCGCGGCGGCGCGATTTGAAAAAACGAACCCAATCTTGCAATCGAGCGCGCCGCTTCGGACATTGCGGGCAATGGCTTCGAAATTCGAACCGCGCCCCGACAGCAGGATGCCCAGCTTCACGAAAAGGTCACCCTTGGGCCGCGCGCCGACGGCTGCTTTACGACGCGGCCGATCTCATAAAAGGGCTCGCGCATCTTTCGCAGAATTTGCGATACGAACCCAATCTTCTTTTCCGCCACGACCAGCACCATGCCGACGCCTAGGTTAAAGGTGCGACGGTAGTCTTCTTCGGGTATATCGCCGATGCGCCGGAGAAGCTCAAAAATCGGCTGGTCAGGCCAGGAAGTGCGATCGATCTGGGCGGCGAGGCCGGGCGGCAGGATGCGCGGGACGTTGTCGGTCAGGCCGCCGCCGGTGATATGCGCAGCGCCTTTCAGATATTTCGCCTTGTGCAAAGCCTGGATCGGGGCCAAATAGGAGCGATGGATTTTGAGCAGCTCGTCGGCGAGCGTGCCGGACAGCTCCCGCAGTCTGGTGTCGAGCGTATGCCCGGCAATTTCAAAAAGCAGCTTGCGGGCGAGCGAGTAACCGTTGGTATGAAGACCTTGCGAAGGAAGGCCGAGAAGCACATCGCCGGCTTCGATTTCCGCGCCGGTCAGCATGCGCCTGCGCTCCACCGCCCCCACAATGAAGCCGGCCAAATCGTATTCACCGGGCGCGTACATGCCGGGCATTTCCGCGGTTTCGCCGCCAATCAATGCGCAGCCATTGCGTTTGCACCCCCGGGCGATACCTGAGACCCCCCCGCCCCAACCTTCGGCGTCGAGCCGGCTGACGGCGAAATAGTCCAAGAAAAAGAGCGGCGTCGCGCCCTGCACGGCAATGTCGTTGACGCAATGGTTCACCAGGTCTTCGCCCACTGTGTCGTGGCGGCCGGTTGCGAAGGCGATTTTTAATTTGGTGCCGACTCCGTCCGCCGAACTTACCAGTACCGGATCGCGCCAGCCCTTGAGCGAGAAGCCGGCGCCGAAACTGCCAATGGATGTGAGGACGCCAGCGGTCAGCGTCTTGGCGGCGTACCGCTTGATGAGCGACACGGCACGGTCGGCTTCATTGATGTCGACTCCCGCATCGCGATATGTGGTTTTCCTGCTCACCGAAGGATCAGTTTAGCGGATGAGCAAAAACGAAAGAGAAAGGGCGGCGCCAACGGCCCCGCCCTTAAGAGCCCTCATCGCCGAAGGAAAGTGAAGTCGCTGTTATAGCCGTTGCCCGCATCCTGGTAAAGAGCGGCTGGCTTCAGCGGCTTGGAATCCACGGACGGCGCCGGCATCGAGATTTTCCATTCGAGCTTCTGGCGCTTGGTCAACTCTTTTACCATGGGCACGATTACGGCCCTGGCTTGGTTTTTCTTGGATTGCATAGCTGATGAATAGCATCAAGCGCTTTCCGCTCGAATAATAGGAAGACGCTTTGTGCAATGCTGTCAGCGCGTTACATAGTTCTCAAAGTTTGTGACTCGGGAAGAGAGACATGCACCGTGCCGCATTCCGAGCGCAACAGGTCGCGAATCGTGATGGCGCCCAGGACGCCATCGATTGCGCCTTGGAGAGAGCGCCAAAGAGAGCGGATGGAACAGTCTGTGGAGTGCGCACACGTGGCTTCGCAACCCGAATGACGGCTACAGAAGCTGTCTTCAAAGATCCGGCCGCCGAGGACAGTCAAGGCATCGCCGACGCGAATGCGTTCGGCCGGGAGCGCGAGCGTATAGCCGCCTGCTTTACCTCGCACGGCGGTCACAAATCCGCCTTGGCGCAAAATGCGCATCAGCTTGCCCACATAGGGCTCCGAAATGCCTTCGCGGCGACTGATCTCGGGAATCGTAACGCTTCCACCCGCGCCTGGGCGCTCGACCTGTAGCAGGCAGCGCAATCCGTATTCGTCGTGTGAACTCAGCTTCATCGCTGTAATTTGGCGAGCGGCACAACGTCGCGTCCGAGCTTGGGACCTATGTCGAAGCCGAGAGCCAGCTTGGCGGCATCGGACATTTTGTCGCGATCCCACGGAGGATCGAACACTAACTCAATTTCGGCGGACGTCACTCCGGCAACGCTCAAAACTTTCTGCCGAACCTGATTGGGCAGGATTTCGGCGACAGGACAGTTCGGCGCGGTCAGAGTCATTTTGACGACCACGCTTCCTTCAGGGGCGACCTCCAAATCGTAAATCAGCCCGAGCTCGTAAATATTGACCGGAATCTCGGGATCGTACACGGTCTTCAGCGCTTCAATGATCGAGCTGCGCAAATCCTGAGCCACAAGTTACTCCGTCGAGACCGGTTGCCCTTCACCGCGAAGAGCGGCGCGCAAGGTATGCCAAGCGAGCGTCGCGCATTTGACGCGCATGGGATATTGGCGGACGCCGGAAAACACGGCCAATTTACCGAGATCGGAAGGTGACAAGCCTTCCTGCGTCAACATGTCGTGGAATTTGTCGAAGGTCTTTTCCGCTTCGGCCGGCGTCTTTCCACGAAGCGTTTCCGTGAGCAGGGAGGCCGACGCGGTCGAGATGGCGCACCCCGAGCCCTCAAAGCCAAGACCGGAAATGCGGCCGTCTTCCATGTTGAGCTCGATTGTCACGCGATCACCGCAGAGCGGATTGTAGCCTTCGGCGCGGTGCGTAGCGTGCGCGAGCGCGCCCTTGTTGCGCGGCCGTTTGCTGTGATCGACGATCGTCTCCTGATAGAGATCGTTCAGATCCGAAGTCATGCGAAAAACCTCTGCACTTTACGAATGCCCGCGGCGAGCGCATCTATTTCAGCCTTGGTGTTATAGAAGGCCAGAGAGGCCCGCGTTGTCGCGGCAATTTGATAACGGTCCATTACGGGCTGTGCGCAATGGTGACCGGTGCGGACCGCGACGCCTTCCTGGTCGAGAATGGTGCCGACATCGTGCGGATGGACGCCATCGATCACGAACGAGATGACGCTCGCTTTTTCGGGCGCGGTGCCGATGATGCGAACGCCCTCGATGCGCGAGACGGCCTGCGTAGCGTACGCCAGCAATTCGTGCTCGTATTCGGAGATCGCGGGTAGGCCGATGCTGTTGATGTAGTCGATTGCAGCGCCCAGACCGACGAAACCGGCCACGTCCGGCGTGCCCGCCTCGAACTTATAGGGCAAGACGTTGTATTCGGTCTTTTCGAAGGTGACCGAACGAATCATGTCGCCGCCGCCCTGATACGGCGGCATCGCTTCGAGCAGCTTTTCTTTTCCGTAGAGAACGCCGATGCCGGTCGGACCAAAGAGCTTGTGACTGGAGAAGGCGTAGAAATCGGCGCCGAGAGCGCGGACATCGACCGCCATATGCGGCACGGCCTGCGCGCCGTCAACGACGACGGGAACACCGGCGCGATGCGCGAGCTCGATCATTTTCGCTAACGGATTAACTGTGCCGAGAGCATTCGAGACATGCGCCAAGGCGACCAGACGCGTGCGTTTGTTCAGCGCCTTCTCGAACTCGTCGAGAGGCACAACGCCACGATCGTCGATGGGGACCACTCGCAGGCGCGCCTGCTTTTCGTCCGTGAGAATCTGCCAGGGAACGATATTGGAGTGGTGCTCGAGTCCAGAGATCAGCACTTCGTCGCCGGGTTTTATATTCTGACGGCCGTAGGTTTGGGCGACCAGATTCAACCCTTCGGTCGTGCCGCGCACAAAAATAATTTCGTTAGTCGAGGCGGCGTTGAGGAAGACGCGCACTTTTTCCCGCACACGATCGCAGGCTTCGGTAGCGCGTGCGCTTAACAAGTGAACGGCGCGATGCACGTTGGCGTTGTAGTGCGTGTAGTAATCGACAAGCGAATCCATAACGGCCTGAGGTTTCTGGCTGGTGGCGGCGTTATCGAGATAAACCAGCGGCTTGCCGTGAACTGTCTCGCGGAGAATTGGAAAATCTTCCCGGATTCTGTCAACGTCGAGGGCGCCAACAGGAGTGCGCAGAAGTTCGGCACGAGCGCTCATGAGGCAGCCTCCGCCAGGCGGCGCGAGTGCTCAAGCGACTCGAAAAGCGCCTTTTCCAGGTATTCGCGAACTTTGGAGATGCCGATGCGGTCGATGACATCGCGCGCAAAAGCATAAATCAAAAGATCGCGCGCGGCGGCCTGGTCGACGCCTCGCGCGCGCAGATAAAACATAGCGTCTTCGTCCAACTGGCCTACCGTCGCGCCGTGCGTGCAGCGCACATCGTCGGCCAGGATTTGCAGCTCGGGCTTGGTGTTGATCACCGCATTTTCCGAGAGCACCAGATTCTTGTTGGTCTGCTTGGCGTCGGTCTTTTGGGCGTCCTTGCGAACCAAAATTTTGCCGTTGAATACGGCGCTCGAGGACCCGTCAAGAATGCCTTTATACAGCTCGTGGCTCGCCGCGTGCGGCGCGGCGTGATCGAGCGCAGTGTGATTGTCGATGTGCTGGCGCCCTTTGGTCAGATAGAGTCCGTTGAGAGTTCCTTCGCAGCCGGTAGAAAGTACCGCATTGATGTCGTTGCGGACGAGCAGGCCGCCAAGCGAGATGTTGTGAGATTTGAAATTAGAATCACGCCCCTGATGTACCTGAATCGTTGAGACGTGAAACGCGTCGAGGCTCTCCTCTTCGAGCTTGACGTGCTCCACAATCGCGTTTTCGCCAATGACAATTTCCGTAACGGCGTTGGTGAAGTAGCGGCCGGCGCCCGAATATCGCTCGACGATCCGGACCTGGCTACCCGCGCCGACCACGATCAGATTACGTGGATGTGCGACGTGATCGGGAATCGCGGTGAAGTCGATCCAGACAGGCTCTTCGACGGCGGTATTTTTCGGAATGTGGACGAATGCGCCATCTTCAAAATGGGCCGTGTTCAACGCGACAAACGCATTCGCATCGTCATTGGCATAACGCCCCAAATGCTCATCGATCAGATCGGGATCGAGTTCCAGCGCGGCGCGCAAACTATGCCCGCTGACTTTAGGCGCAGCAACAGGAAAATCCGCTTTGGCGATGGGCGCGACGTTGGTAAAACGCCATTCTTCATCGCGCTTGCTGGGAAGCCCGAGTGCTGCAAAGCGCTCAGCGGCCCGGCGGCGAATTCCGCTTAGCTCCGAAGTTCCGGTCGCGATCACTGCACCGTCTCCGCCAGCTCCTCCAGCCCCACGTAGCCGCTCTCTTCGAGCGTCAAGGCAAGAGATTTGTCGCCGGAGCGCACGATCCGCCCTTCAGCAAGAACGTGTACATAGTCGGGAACGATATGGTTCAACAGACGCTGGTAGTGAGTGATGACGAGTGTGGAGCGATCGGGGCTGCGCAGCGCATTGACGCCGTTGGCGACGATCTTGAGAGCGTCGATGTCGAGGCCGGAATCGGTTTCATCGAGCAGAGCAAGACGCGGTTCGAGAACGGCCATTTGGAAAATTTCGTTCCGCTTCTTCTCGCCGCCGGAAAAACCGGCATTGACAGCGCGATTCAGCAGGCTCTCTTCCATTTCCATCAGGCTGATCTTTTGCCGCACCAGCGAGAGAAACTCCATGGCGTCCAGCTCAGGCTCGCCGCGTTTCTTTCGCGCCGCATTGAGAGCGGCCTTCAAGAAATAAAGATTGCTTACCCCGGGGATTTCAACCGGATATTGAAAGGCGAGAAAAATTCCTTGCTGCGCGCGCTCCTCGGGAGCCAGCGCGAGCAGGTCCTGGCCTTCATAAATCACTTCACCATCGGTGACGGTGTAAAGATCGCGGCCGGCAATGACTTGCGCCAATGTGCTCTTGCCGGAGCCGTTGGGCCCCATGATGGCATGCACTTCACCGGCATTCACCGTCAAGTCGATTCCGCGAAGTATCTCCTTATCGCCTACTTTCGCGTGTAAATTCTTGATCTCGAGAATCGGTTTTCCCACTCGGCTATCCAACACTTCCTTCCAGGCTGACGCCCAACAATTTCTGCGCCTCGACGGCAAATTCCATGGGCAGCTCGCGGAATACTTCCTTGCAGAAGCCATTCACGATCATGCTCACGGCGTCCTCGGTGGAGATGCCGCGCTGGCGGCAATAGAAAATTTGGTCCTCTCCGATTTTTGAGGTAGAGGCTTCATGCTCGACACTCGAGGATGTGTTCTTTACTTCCAGATAGGGGAACGTGTGCGCGCCGCATTTGTCGCCTAACAGCATGGAGTCGCATTGCGAGTAATTGCGCGCGCCCGAGGCCCCTTTGAGAATCTTTACCGCGCCACGATAGGTGTTCTGCCCGCGGCCGGCCGAAATACCCTTCGAAACAATCGTGCTGCGGGTGTTCTTCCCGGCGTGGATCATTTTCGTTCCGGTGTCGGCCTGCTGAAAATTGTTCGTCAGCGCAACCGAGTAGAACTCGCCGATCGAATTGTCGCCCAGCAGCAAACAACTCGGATACTTCCAGGTAATCGCGGAGCCCGTCTCCACCTGGGTCCAGGAAATCTTCGAATTTACGCCCAGGCACTTGCCGCGCTTGGTGACGAAATTATAGATCCCGCCTTTGCCTTCCTTGTCGCCGGGATACCAGTTTTGAACAGTGGAGTATTTGATTGTCGCGTTGTCGAGCGCGATCAATTCCACGACAGCGGCGTGCAGTTGATTGGTATCGCGCCGCGGAGCCGTGCAGCCTTCGAGGTAACTGACGTAGGCTCCCTCGTCGGCGACGATGAGGGTGCGCTCGAACTGGCCGGTGTCTTTCGCGTTGATGCGGAAGTAGGTGGAAAGCTCCATCGGGCAGCGAACGCCCTTGGGGATATAGCAGAACGATCCATCGCTAAAGACAGCGGCATTCAGGGCGGCGAAGAAGTTGTCCGAAGCCGGCACCACCGTGCCGAGATACTTCTGGACCAGCTCGGGATGCTCCTGGACGGCTTCCGAAAATGAGCAGAAGATGATGCCAAGCTCGGAGAGCTTCTTCTTGAAAGTGGTTCCGACCGAGACGCTGTCAAAAACGGCATCCACCGCGACACCCGACAGCAACTCACGCTCGCGCAGCGGGATGCCCAGCTTTTCGTAGGTGGCGAGTAACTCGGGATCGACCTCGTCGAGGCTCTTGGGACCGTCCTTGTTGGTCTTCGGCGCCGAATAATAAATGATCTTCTGGTAATCGATCGCCGGATAATGAATGTTCGCCCAGGTGGGCTCCTTCATGGTGAGCCAGTGGCGATAGGCTTTGAGCCGCCAATCGAGCATGAATTGCGGCTCGTTTTTTCGGGAGGAAATCAGGCGAATGGTCTCTTCGTTGAGACCGGGCGGTACGGAATCGGCATCTATATTGGTGACGAATCCCCACTTATATTCCTGAGTGGCGAAAGTCTCGATGGGATTGGTTTGGGTGGCCATAGTACGCCGTAACCTTTAGGGTAGCTAATCTGTACATTTAAGTCAAGATTAGATAAACTAGGAATAACGCGATGATTACGCTGACTGAAAGCGCTATTAAACGAACCCGGCAATTGCTTGCAAACCATGAATGTCCGGGCGGCTTGCGTTTAGGCGTTCAGGGTGGCGGCTGCTCGGGGATGAGCTATTTGTTTCGGCTCGATACCGCTCCGAAACCGAAGGACCGCGTCCTGGAGTTTGATGACGTTCGGGTGTATGTAGATCCAAAAAGTTATCCGTTTTTGGACGGATTGACGCTCGACTATACCGAATCGCTTATGGAAAGTGCATTTGTCTGGCACAACCCGAATGCCAAGCGAAGCTGCAGTTGCGGGAAGAGCTTCGCGGTGTAGGGACCGTCCGGCGGATTCGTCCCTGGTGAGGCTCAGACTCACGCTGACAGCGCTTTACGGCGGCGTCGTTCTCGATACCTGTATTCCTCTCTGGTGAATTGGGTGCGAATACGCGAGTCGCTTACCGGCCCGATTGCTGTATCAGCTTCAGCGCACTTGAGTCGACAACATGTCAACTCTACATGCGCCATGGCTAGTGCAATTCAGGCTGATAAAAATATTCGTTGGGTGTGTCGAAAGACGCGCCGGTCGTTTCGTCCTAGGGATGCGAAACGCAGAAACTAGAGAGAGATGATGAGAAAGATCATTGCAATCACTCAAGTCACGCTGGACGGCGTCATGCAGTCGCCCGGTGGAGCCGAGGAGGATCCGAGGAACGGGTTTACCCACGGAGGCTGGGCCATGTCCTTCTTGGACGAGGCCCTGAACCAGGCCATTGGCGAGACTATCGCCGGTGAGTTCGACATGCTTTTTGGGACGCCGGACCTACGAGATCTTCGCCGCCTACTGGCCGAACCAGGGCGACAACCCGATTGCGAAGGCGTTCAACAAGGCGACGAAATACGTCGTCACGCGCAGCCTCGACCAACTCGACTGGGAGAACTCGCAGCACATAGGCGGTGATGTCGTGGACGAGGTCCGCCGGCTGAAGGCATCGGACGGGCCGGCGTTGCATATTTGGGGCAGCAGCGAATTGCTGCAGACGCTGATCGCCGCCGAACTCGTCGACGAATATCGTATCTGGGTCTTTCCGTTGGTGCTCGGAGAAGGGAAGCGTCTGTTCGAAAATGGCGTCCCACCACGCGGTCTCTTTCTAGTTGCAACGCGGAGCACGCCAAGAGGCGTCCTTCTCAACAGCTACCGGCCTGCCGGCTCCCTTCCAAAGGTGTGACTCGGCATCCAATATTGACACCGGATCGGCGCGCAATTCTGACCCCTGGTAGCAGTGGCGGAGGTGAAGGTGCGATCACGAAAAAAGCTAAGTGGCAACATCGGATCGCGCGTTAATCGCGACTGACGACCTTGTCCCCGGAGGGAGTCAGCGTTTTTAAGGCGTGACCGAAAGGCTTCTTGACCGTGACTTCGTCGTTGTATGTGATCAAGGCAGCACGATAGTCACTGCCCGGTGTTTGGCGATGCCGCTCCGCGATTCGCTCATACCGCAATCGAGTTTTTTCGAATTTCACGTTAGAGGTAGTTCAAGCTAAGCGCCTGTTCCGGATGGCCCTCCGATCAATGCTGGCGGGCTTTCCGGCCTGCCGATAGTTCCCGGATATCAACAACGGCGCCCGCCGGCGGATCGGGAGGGAGTGCCGAAACGCGCCTCTCGATGGTGCGAGCTTCTTTCCGATGGTGATTTTTGCGCAGCACAATCGCGTAATTGCTCAACACTGACCTGAGCAAGACTGGTTCCGACACCGCTGCGCTTTCGGCAATCGCAATTGCCTGGCGCAATTTCTCTTGCGCCTCCAGCCATTCGCCCTGCCGGGCGTGCGCCGCCGCCCTGAGGTTCAAGAGTTTGATTCGATCCAGGGGAATAGCATCTTCGGCGGCCGCCACGATAGCCAGGGCGCGATCCAGCACCTGGGAGGCTTCCTTAAAGCGCTCCTCCGTGATATACAGGGCACCCAGGTAATTGAGGATCGCTGCCGCGTCGGCATCGGCCGTTTTCCCCAATTGCTTCCACTCTTCATAAGCCAGAAGATATTCCGATTCGGCTTCTTTCAAATCGCCCTGCAGTTGCCGCAGCACACCGCCCGTGAGGTGAACCTGCCCGCGCTGCTCTGGGCGCTCCGCGCGGAGTTGTAACATCTGCTCAAAGGCTTGCTCAGCTTTGCTAAATCTGCCTTGCTCGAGCCGGGCGATTGCGAGGACATGAAGCGAGCGGAACAACATCGGATCGTCAGGATCGACATGGTTCCGAAGAAGATCGACTGAGCGCGCCGCGAATGCTTCGGAATCGCGAATGCGTCCACGGATGGACAGGAGCACCGCGACATTGCCTAACGCCACTCCGGCGCAAACATATTTGCCCTGCGAGGCGGCGGCAGAGATAGCCGTTTCGGCCTCCTCCAATCGGTTCCCGGCTACGCTAGCCATGGCTAATTCATTGATTTCCATGCACTGTGACTGCTCGATTATTAATGTTTGCCCAACCGCAAGGAACTGGACCAGTACCGCGCCGAGAAACAGATGTGTTTTCATCACGCGGATTCTCGCGTGATAGCGGTCATTCGGTCCATACTCTGCACATTGCGAAAAGGTGAACTCCGGGTCACGGTGCAATCTGTTGAAATTGCAGAGAATATCGTCAGCGTGCATTGTGAGAACAAGGAATTGCGCGGGGAAGCCGGATTGCGAAAGTTACTGTGCAGGTTTAACTACTAAAGACGCATTTTCCGTTGTATACTGCCGATCTAGAACATTCGGGGAACGTGGTTATCCGGGAAGAACTCCGCCGCCGTATCTGGCCGGAACACACCTTTGTCGATTTCGAGCATGGATTGAATGCAGCGGTCACGAGGCTAAGGCGTGCGCTGAGCGACTCCGTTGCTACGCCGCGGTATATCGAGACCGCGCCCAAGTACGGCTACCGGTTTTGCGCAGCTGTGGAACGAGAGGTTTTTGGAAACGAAGCGCCGGTTGCGCCAGCGCCTGCTGCTGCGGCGAATCGCAATTTCCGGCGCTGGCTTATAGCGGCGGCTGTGTGCGCCGCGATAGGGATTGTCTTGGCGGTTCTGCCGTGGCACAGGCCGACGTCGATGTCGCTGCCATCGAGCGCGGTGCCGTTGACGGCGTTTCGCGGACAGGAGATCCACCCGGCGCTGTCACCCGATGCCAGTCAGGTCGCTTTCGTTTGGAATGGCCCGAAACAGGACAACTTCGATATTTACACAATGCGGCTCGGCTCGGATAAGCCGTTTCGCGTGACCGTCGATCCCGCCAACGATCTCAGTCCGGCCTGGTCTCCGGACGGCAGCAACATTGCGTTTATTCGGCAATTGAATGCCAGCCATGGCGAACTCTTATTGATTCCGGCGAGCGGCGGGCCGGAGCACAAAATCGCCGACATCACGGATGAGGAATTTCGTG
>JACZDA010095963.1_pt1 | contig 13277 bp, 10 predicted proteins | sample 8641761 | NCBI WGS metagenome assembly JACZDA01 (sample SAMN15324611, study PRJNA640507) | soil metagenome | isolation source: intercropping peanut in the first line | place: China: Luxin town, Laibin City, Guangxi Province | collected 2019-07-25 | depth 10cm m | reverse complement strand
GTGTTCTCGACCCTCCACACGAACGATGCGTTAGGCGCGATTCCGCGCCTGATCGACCTCGGCGTGCCGGCGTACCTCGTGGCCGCCACAGTCGATGCCGTGATGGCCCAGCGTCTCGTACGGCGCGTGTGCGCAGAGTGCAGCACGCCTCTGGGCGAGAACGAAGTAGCATCGTATTTCCCGACGTCTGAGGAGTTTCGCCGAGGCTCACTTGTACGCGGACGGGGATGTCCGGCGTGTCGCGGCACCGGATATCACGGGCGTCTCGGGGTATTCGAGCTTGCGGTCGTTTCCGATGCGATGCGCGATGTCATTGCCCGCGGCGGAACGCGCGCGGAGATCGATGAACTAGCGCGGCGAGGCGCCTGGCATCCGATGACGCATGACGGTTGGGCGAAGGTCGCAGCCGGCCTCACGACGATCGATGAAGTCGTGCGTGTCGTCGCGGGCTAACGGCGGCACGCCGACCATTCAGCGAGGCAACAGGATATGAACGAATTGGCGATCCAGAAACTCTTGATCGGTGAATCCGCGGCAATGCGTCAGCTACGTGCACGCATCGCGCGTGTCGCTCCGTCGCGGCTTCCCGTACTCATTCAAGGTCCGACCGGCTCCGGCAAGGAGCTGGTCGCGCGTGCGTTGCACATCGCCAGCGCCCGCACCGGCCAATTTGTTGCCTTGAACATCGCCGCGATCGTGGACTCGTTGTTCGAGAGCAGGATATTCGGCCACATGAAGGGTGCGTTCAGTGGCGCAGTGGAGAGCCTGACCGGATTCTTGACTGATGCGCACTGCGGCACAGGATTCATGGATGAGGTCGGCTCGCTCCCGTTAGGACTGCAATGCAAGCTGCTTCGAGCACTCGACCACGGTGAGTTCCGTCCGCTCGGTGCGCGCGCCGACCAACGCAGCGACTGTCGTTTCGTGGCGGCGACGAACGAATCGATTCAAAGCCTGGTCGGCAGCGCGCGGTTCCGGCTCGATCTCGCGTACCGGCTCACCGGCGTTGTCATCGACGTACCGCCGTTGAGTAAGAGGCTGGATGACGTGCCGCTTCTCGTCGAGCACTTCGCGGCTCACTGTACGGCGATCCGCGGAACGAGCCTTCGGTTTTCGGCGGCGGCGATGCGTGTGCTTCAGGACGAGCCGTGGCCCGGCAATGTGCGCGAGCTCATGCACGTCGTGGAGCGGACAGCGCTGTTCGCCAATGATTCCATGATTGACGCCGAGACGATTCGAGCAATGGTGCGCGAGACGCGGATTGTCTCGGCCGACACGTGTGACAATTCGGACGAGCGAGAGGTGCTGCGCCGCGCCCTCGAGGCCGCCGGTTGGAACCGCACGCGCGCAGCGCGCCAATTATCGCTGCACCCGATCACCGTGTATCGCCGGATGAAGCGCCTTGGCATCGTTCCACCGACGGACGTCGACCGCAATCGGCAGCTTCCGTGAGCTGATTGCGTGTGATCCCTTGCCGCAGCGAATGATCGCCGCACCCGTGAAGACGAACGATGACCGGACATGGGCCAATATTCTGGTGGGTGGAAGAAGTGGAATGGATTGTGGCCGGATTGAACGGAGAACCCGACTTCACGCCCAACTCGGCGAGATGGAGCAAACCGCTGCATTACTCCCCGCGTCACCTGCGCCCATCCCCGATCTCAACAAATCCGCTCTTCGCTGGCACGCATCTATTGTTGGGCCGAGGCGCCTCTTAACGTGACACATTCTCGGTCACCCGTCGGAGGTCCGGGCCTCACTGCGAGGAATAGCCGTCGACGAACCCGAGTATTGCAACTGCATCACCATTGGGAACGCAACTGCCTGGAGCTGATCCCAGTGCGTTCTGGGCCGCGGGCACCTCGGTCTATCGCGAGAAGCGCCTTCGGCAGCTCCCGCCGTGCGGATTCTCTTCATAGCGTCCCAAGCTCTCCAACTCCGGTTGACTTTTGCGCGAGGTCGCACTTCTAAGTCGATGACACCTCGAGAGGGCTGTATTTGCCAAACCGCTGGAATACCTCGGCGCCTCGTTCGGGATCTGAAACGCGCAGTTCAATGTCACCATGATGGGAAAGAGAGCACCTAAAGGTGCCGTCAGCACTGAGAAACTCGGTGTCCCACTGAAAGACGAGCGAAATCAATAGACACGCGGTTGCATCAAAGAACTCGCCCGAGCCGAATTCCATTGCGGGAGCCACATCGAGTGTGCCCTTCTGGTTTGCGTTCAGTCGAAGGCCATTGAGCAGGGCGTATCCCTGGTTATCTACGCTCTCGCTCCATATCTCCCAGCGGCGGAGCCACACGAGCGCGCCCGTGAATCGCTCCTCCGCATAGTCCGGAGCGCATGTGATCACCAGCCGGTAGGCCAGACCCGCTATTTCCGTAGCAGCCACGGGCGCGGTGATTCGAATGGTGCGGGGAGTTCCGCCGACGGTCACGAAGCGGCTGGACCATCCCGCAGCCTCATCGTCTGTGAGTAGCTGCATTCGTTAGTTACCTCCAAACGTGTAGAGGGCGGTACGGTGGTTGGTAATGCCATAACTCACCGTAACACGGCACTCGCTTTTCGGAGCGGATAATTCCACAGCTGGCGTGAATGCTAACGACATCGCGTAGGTCTCTATCGCGCACCGATTCGACGGAATCCGAGGCGGCAGGTTAGAAGACAATGATTGCGCCTCCCAACGGTTCCAGTATAGCACCGATGAGCTCTGTAATGGCGTATGCGGCTGCTGCTAACGGCCCCGGGTTGGCAGACGCTTTTTGCTCTGGCGCGCTGGATTGGGGATCAGCGGCTTTCGGAGGAGGGCTGCCAACAGGATCACCAAAATGATCTACCTCATTGCCTCCCTCGTCCCAGTGACGGCGACCGTCACCGAAGCCTGGAATATTGTCACCGTCCCAATGACCCCATCTTGGGTCCCAACTGGCGCCAGGTTGCGGAACACCCCCGGGAATCGGAGCGTTCAGGCCACTCGGCCATTTGGGAATGTATCGCGGAGGGCGTGTCGTGCCATCCTTTTTCGGCGTGCTCTTCCCGCCCGCCCTTCCCCAGACCCGTCCATCAGGTAACGGGATCGGAGGCCCGCCGGGCGGTTCGGGGCAGTCCACTTGGTGTCCCTGTGCATCTTTGCAGGGCTTGAGCCCGAACGGATCAGCGTAGTTGACGGGATCCCCGCTCGCAAATCCGTAAGCGTTAGTCCCGCCGCTAAGACCTAAGGGATCCTCTTGTGTGAACCTTCCCGTCTGCGGATCGAGGTATCTGTTGCGCCGATACATGTAGCCAGACGCATCCGTCTGCCCCTCGATGAGCGTGCCGTAGAAACTCGGCGGCCCATCCCCGTACAGGATGCTCCCGTATACGCCCGCGCTCGATTGCGGAAAGAGTAACTGTGTCGTTTGACATTGCACCGAGGGACACGTCCCTGTCACGATCATGCCGCGATAGTCAGCCATCGGCAGCACGAGCTGCGCACCGGTGCCGGTGCCCTTTGTGATTTCGATCGGCGAGTCGATGTGCCCATCATGCACATACGCGATCTCACCATAGTTCGGCCCAACGGAGCCCGGCGCGTCGTCCTCGAGTTCGCTCGCCGTCGCCGCCGAGTCGCCCTGCGCCCGAATTTCACCGAGGATTTGCGAGCCGTCCCAAATGACGCGAGTGACAGTACTATGGCAGCCGCTCGACCGCTCCACGTAATAACATGCGTCGCCCTTGATAGATCGATACCAGATGCGTCGGCCTAACGGGTCGTAGCGGTACAACTCTGTTGTCAAGTACGTCGGCTTTGTTTGTTGGTACCTATCAGCCAGGGTATCATAGACCATTTGGTGATACACCATTCGATTCGCTGCGTCGAATGTGTTGTTCACCTGATAAACCAATTTCATCAGTTGCGGTATCGTATCGTTAGGTGCCATCCATGCGCCGTAATAGACTTGATGAAAAGACATCTGCAGGTTGCCATACCCGTCGTATTGATTCTCCGTCGTGTCACCGGTCGCGCTTGGCGGAGGACTCGATTCGCCAATCTGTCGACCGGTTCCGGCCTCATACCAGAAGGTCTGAAAGGATGGGTCGTGCCCCCCAGTGTTCGTCGCACTCGTCCGATTTTGCATCGCATCCAGGGTGAAGCGCGACGTTCGGCCATCGATTGTGCTGCTCGTCACATAGCCGAGGGAGAAGTACGCGGTCGTGTCGGACCCGTGCTCGTTCCCGACGTGCGCAGCACGACCCAGCATGTCATACGTAATCGTGTCAGCAAGAAGTGTCGTCGTCGGCGTCCAGATCCTTCGGAGCGCCACACGAGAGGCAAGGTCATAGGTGCGTGATTCGGTGATCGCATCGCTCAGCCCATCGCGACGGATGAGCGAGTCGAGGCGCGACTGTGCATCATAGTGGTACCGAAACCGAATGCCGGCTGGATCGGTAATGGTGGCGACCTGTCCCGTGCGGGGGTCGTACGTGTAAGTCACGTTCCCGCCGCCTAACTGCGTTGGCATGCCAAGCGACGTTCGCCGACCGCCGACATCGTACTGATAGCCAATGACGTAAACGTGTTTGGTGAAGTCGGATTGCGGATATGCCGTCGCCGCGATCTTTTGCGTGTCGGTCGCAATGAGGCCGTTCGGGAAGTAGGTCCGGGCGATGTATCCGTACGGGCCAACAGCAAGTGCAAGGTTGCCCGCCGAGTCGTAGCGAAATGTCGTGCTGTCAGATGCGGACTTTTGCACGGTCGGCCGGTTGAGCGCGTCGTATGTCGTCGTGACACCGGCCGCATCGTGACCACCAATGCGCAGGTTCCCAGCCGGATCCCACTTCCAGCTCAGCACCCGCTGACCATGGAGCCGTTCCGCGGTCTTGCGGCCAATCGCGTCATAGCTGAATGAGCGGGTCACATCGCCGATCGTGTTCCGGTCTGGATACGCGTGTTGCGTGACGCTCGTGTCCCGGCCGGCCGCATCATAGCGCGTTTGCACCACCAGCGTGTCACCGAGCCCCCACGAGCGCGCCAGCGTATCGGCGCCGACTCTGTCGTACAGCGTTCGAACATGCAGCGTGTCGCTTGCAGTTCTGGGCGTCAGCGTGAGTGTATCTCTGCCAATCGCGTCACGTGCGATCGTAGTCGTGCTGCCGAGCGGCGGCGTGTGCGTCGCCAGATTGCCTAACGCATCGTAGGTGTAGCTGTCGTGCGCCTGATCGGACGTGGTCACGGTCTGGAGCAACCCACTCGAGGTGTAGGCGAAGCTCGTGGTGTCGCCCCCGAAGATCGAGAAGATGGTGTTGCCGGTGACGCCGTCATACGCGAATTGCGTCTGCTGGCCTGTCGGCGTGGTGGTGAGCGTCACGAAGTCCCACTTGCGATCCCATTGATACGTGCTCACAGCGTTCTGGCCAGTGCCTAACGGATTCCAAACGGTGTCGGCGAGCACATTTCCGTGATCGTCGTAGCCGGCCGTCGTTACGAGCCCGTTGATCGCGACGAGTCGCGTCACAAGCGACGGCCAGCGCACGTCCCCGCGCGTCAGCGTCGTGTATTGGCCGAGCGCATTCTCGATTCGACGCGGCGCTCCGAACCGATCCAACCAGAACTTGGTAATGGTCGTGTCGGTGCGCGGGCCATTCACCTCTGTGTATAGTTGTGCCGTATCGATTGCGGTGGTGCCGCGAAAGCCGCGAACGGGAGCATTCGTGTAACTCGTGACGATCGCAGCCGCTGAGTCCATTGCGCGGCTCACCTGCGCGACTTTGTCGCCCGCGTCATAGGCGAACGTCACTACCTTGCCCAGCTCGTTGGTGCGGGACGTGATTCGAGTCGGCCACGTCGCATCGTAACCGAAGTGAACCGTGGTACCGTCGACGTTCAGAAATTGGCTGACTTGCCCGTTCGACAGAGGCGTGAGTATCACGACGCGAGTCTGGGAACCGATCGGAGGCGCCGTCACCGTTGCGAGGCGGCGATTGCCGCATGGCGGCGTGCCGAAAGTGCTGTAGGCAAAGGTATAGACGAGGCCGCCGATGGGCGTCGTGATGCTGCTCAACTGATGGCACGTTGCGTCGTAGGTGAAGCTCGTCTGTTCGCCTAACCGATTGACAGTGGCCGTGTGCTGGCCAGCGGAGTTGAAGTGGACCGTGAGCCCGTGCGGAAGCATCTGGACGTACTCACTGCCGATCAGTTGCAACAAGTCGCGATGGTCGACCTGCGGCGCCGTCCATTCGGTGGGTTGTCCAGGAACTGGAGTGTAGACGCGCGTGCTGCCGTCACCGCCGACGAACAGAAATCCACCGCCGGGTTGCGCAATTAGTTGGTCGAGTCCGGCCAACCACCACCCCGCACCGAACGGGCTTTGCGATCGGTTGACGACAACCAGTTGTCCTGTGAGCGCCTCGAGCGTGTCTTGCACGCCGCTTGTGATCGCAACGACCTGCATCGTGTACGGGTACACGTTCGTGGAATCGGGCAGCGCATCGTAGCCTAACGTGATTTGTCGAGTGGAGCCTGGAGCGCCCCAGTCGCTCCCGTTCCAACTCCCCGAATCTCGAACGACCCCGTTCACGAGCAGCGTCGCCTTGACGGTCGTGGGCAGCGGCGACCCGATGGGCGCCGTCACGTTCGTCGAGACTAACGGGAACGGGTGGCCGAATTGGCTGTTATAGAGCAGCGTCGGCACCCGGGTCTTGCCGAGAGACTGCACTGGCGGCAGGGGCACGACAAGCCGCAGGTCGCCGCATTCAGTGGCCGCTCCGGCACTCACCGAGAATGAAAGACAGAGTCCCCGTTCCGATCCGGGGCCAACGCTCGCCGGAGTTTGGAGTGGAGGGTCGATGTAGGTTGCGAGTGTTGTCGTGCCATCATCTTGAGACGAACCCACCGTCCCGTGCAGCTTGATGAGTCCACCCGTAGACGGCGTCGCGTTCGTGTTGAAGGTGACGGTAACCTTGGCCGTTTGATTCGGCGCGAGTGTGACAGAAGTTGGGTTAGGTCCACTGCACCCGGAAGCTGGGGCAAGACAGCTGGTCGTCGACAAGGTGATCGATCCGCTCCTTCCACCGGAGTTCTTCACGGTGAACGTGTCGACCAAGCCGACGCTGTTGATCGGCGCACTCACGGGAAATCCGTCGGGGCCGATCGAGACAGCCGCGGGGGGTGTGTATGTGTAAATGACGGTGCTCGATCCGGAATTGAGCGCGTTGTCTTCAATGATCGCAGTGAGAGTGTCTGATTTGCCCGGTCGAAGCGTCACCGTGCCCGTCGCCTGTCCGGCGGCGCCGCAGCCTGCCACTGTCTTGACTTGATACGGGAAGCTCGCGCTCACGTCGACGCCGTCATAGACCACCCGCTTGGAGCCGGTCATAAGGCTGACGTTATCGCAGAAGGCGATCGTCACCGAGAGTGTAGTGACCGTGTCAATGCCGGAGCCGGGGGTGATCGTTACATTAGGCGGCGTTTTGTCACTGCCACCGATATAGGGGTTCGCACTCGGCGTCTGTTGGGCGGCCGAGCTGGCCGGCAGACCGCAGAGTCCCGTAGTAACCGCAAGGAGAAACAGCCCTATCAACTTGCTGGCAGCGGAGAGGCGACGCATTACAGAACCCCGGGTTCGTGGTCGTCTCTACGCCTAGCATTCGCGAGGCCAGTGTTGGTGCGACGCTATCTCGTTAGGCCACCGCATCTTGTCGATGGCGAGCAATGTCCCGGAAGCCCCGGTTGCGATAGCGCTGCTATTGCAGTGCTATTGCACCTCCTCGAAACGGCCCGCTGCAACGCCCGTTGGGCCGTGATCGCTTCAACGGTTGGCGCGCTGCGGCGCTTGGGCTAGTTGGCCGGACGGCGTGTCGGAGTCTGCTATAGCAGCGCTATTGCACGTGCAATAGCAGGCTGCAATAGGTCGCACGCGCCGCGCCGCCAAGTTGCTGCAATCGCGTCACATGGCTCTCGCACGCACTTGGCACCGCTCGTGCCATGGGTTGTTGCCACATCCTCGCGTTAGGCCACGCTTCTCCTCCGTCTTCGCCGGTTGTGTCATCAACAAGCCCTACGGTGTCAGATCCCTCCAGCCGGCGCGGCTTCACCTTGCTCGAGCTGCTCGTGGTGCTGGCCATCATCGCCACGCTCGTGGCCGTCGTGGCGCCCAACATTTTCCGCAACGTCGGCGACGCCAAGACGGCCGCGGCGAAGAGCCAGATCGAGATTTTCGACCTGGCCCTCGACGCCTATCGATTGGACAACGACACCTATCCGACGACGACCCAAGGCCTGGCGGCCTTGCGCGTCAAGCCGACCAGTGGCGACGCCCCGCGAAACTGGCGTGGTCCGTATCTCCGGAAGGACGTGCCGCTGGATCCGTGGGGGCGTCCGTACGTGTACGTCGCGCCCGGCATCGAGAACCCGACCTCCTACGACCTCTACACGTTAGGCCGCGATGGGAAGACCGGCGGAAGCGACGAGGACGGAGACATCACGTCGTGGGGCGGCCCGGTGCACCAGTGACGGCGACGACTCGATTCGCGTATCGCGCGGCGCGCGCGGATGGTGCGTTCGAGCACGGCGTGCTAACGGCCGAGAACCGCGACGCGGCACTCCGCGCGCTGGCGGCGCAGGGATTGTGGGCGGTCGATCTGAACGCCGCTCGCTCCGACGATGATCTTCGCGCGAGACTCACCTCGGCGGATCTCGCGCTCGGCTTACGAGTGCTCGCAACGTTGCTCGAGAGTGGGTTGCCGGTGAGCAAAGCACTTGCTGCGATGCCCGAGCTGGCCCCCGACGCATGGCAAGGATCGTTGCCGAGTGTGGCGCGTGCCGTGCGCGAAGGAGCGTCGTTGGGCGCAGCGCTCGAACGAAGCGGGCTCGTCATCCCCGCAGTCGTGTTGGGCATCGTGCGCGCAGGCGAGGCGGGCAGCGGACTCGCGCGCGCCGTCAGGCGGGCGGCGGACCTGATGGATGAAGCAGCCGCGACCCGTTCGGCGGTGCGTGCAGCGCTCATCTACCCGTGCATTCTTGCGGTGGCCGGCACGGTGTCTGTAGGGATTCTCGTTGGCGTCGTGCTTCCGCGGTTTGGGGCAATTCTCGCCGACTTGGGGCAGGCGCTGCCGCCAACCACACGTTTCGTGCTGCAAGCCTCTGCCGTGGCACGAGTTGCGGCGCTACCAGCCGGTGTTGCCACACTCATCATATTGGTGACCTGGCGATCCTGGGTTTCCACGGGCGGCGGGGCGGTCCGTTGGGCCAACCTTCTCCTGGGCACTCCCATAGTCGGCACAATTCGCCGGTCTGCAGCCACGGCGCGTGTCTGTGCGGCGTTGTCGGCGCTCCTGGAAAGCGGCGTTGCGCTGTCGAGCGCATTCACACACGCGGCGCGTGCTGCCGGCGACGCGGCCATTCAGGACCGCGTGCTCGCCGCCCGAACGTCGGTGATCGCCGGCGTTCGGCCGTCTGCTGCATTCCTAACGGAAGATGCGCTGACACCGATCGCCGCGCGACTCATCCGCGCCGGCGAGGAGACGGGCGCGCTCGTAGCGATGCTGGCACACGCGGCGCGTCTCGAGAACGAGCGGGCGACGGACCGCGTGCGCTCGGCCGTTCGGCTCCTGGAGCCGACGCTGATACTCGCCTTCGGCGGTCTCGTGGCGCTCGTGGCCGCGGCGCTGCTTCAAGCCATCTACAGCGTGCGCCCAACGTGAAAGCGCCGCGTGCTGTCACCCTCGTCGAGCTGTTGGTCGTGCTCGTGCTCATGGGTCTCGTTGCCGGCGTGGTCGGCCTGACGATTCACACCGCCAAGCCGCTGCCGCCGACCGACCCGATTATGTCGGCCGTCGCGACCGCACGCGACTCCGCGATTCGAAGTGGACAACGCGTAACCGTGTCATTGCGGCTAGGCGATGCGCAACGCGAGGTGACGGCCAGCCCGGATGGGCGAGTGGCGGCCGATTCTTCGTTGGGCATCGATCCGCTCACAGGGGCGCGCAGTGCGACCCAGTGAAGCGTCGAAGCGCCGTGGCATGGTGCTACTCGAGGTCATTGTCGCGCTCACGATTCTCTCAGTCGGAGCGACGGCGATCGTTGCTCTTGCGGCATCGTCGCTCAATGCCGTCTCGCGCGCCGAGGCGGCCGATGCGGAAACGCGTAAGGCCAGCGCGTTACTCGAGGCCGTCGCATTGTGGCCCCGCGCCGACCTCGATCGCCACCTCGGCGATCGCGCGGAGGGTCCGTGGGATCTGCGAATCGATCGGCCGGCCCCGACGCTATACACGGTTGCTCTTCGAGATACCGCGAACCACGCGCTGCTCCTCGCAACATCCCTATATCGCGCGGAGGCACCTGGTGCGCCATAGCGGCTTCACGTTGATCGAGGTGCTCGTCGCACTCGTCGTGGGATCCATCGCGCTACTCGGCGCCCAACGCATCCTCGCGATTCTAACGGACGAAACGCATGCGATCGCGCGGCACGCGACGGACAGTGATCGCGACGCCAACGGCGAGCGAATGCTCCGCGATCTCGTTGGGCAATTGGAGATCGGGTCCCCCGGCACGGTTCCCTTCAGCGGCTCATCGGACACGGTGCGATTCTCGAGTTGGTGTGAGACTGGCGCCGGTTGGTCGGAGAGCTGCCAGGTGACACTCTTCTTCGCAGTGCGAGGCGGCCATGAAACACTCCGCACGCAACTCGGCGCCGGCGAACCGTTCGATCTGGTCGGCGGATTTTCGGCCGGCGCGTTCCGGTATCTCGAGACCGCCGCCGCCGGCGGGCAATGGTTCGAGCGCTGGGGCACTGGCATCACCGCACCGTTAGGCATCGGCGTCGTGCTCGCGCGTGGGAACACGCTCGACACGCTGTTGGTTCGCGTCGGGCCTCGCGGATGAACGTGCAACGCCCGAAGGGCTTCGTCTTGCTTGCCGTCCTCTGGGTGATGGTCGGCGCGGGGGCACTCGGCCTCGGCCTCGCCCTCATCGCCCGGCGCGCAGTGGGCACCGCTCACAACCGGCGCGCCGCGACTGTCGCGATGTGGTTGGCAGAGGACTGCGCGAGCCGGGCCGAAGCCGCGATCGGCGAGGTTCTCAGGGCCCGTGGCGGCGGCACAACCTCCAGTGCCGATGCCGAGCGAGCGACATGGTCGCAGCTCGATGAGGCCGTCGCGAACGCTTCGGATCTGGGACACGCACCGTGCTCGGTCGGCATGCGCCCAACGGGTACCACCATCGACATTAATACGGCCGACGACAGCCTGCTCGCCCGCCTGTTCATCGCGTTAGACAATACGCCGGCAGTCGCGGACTCGCTCGCCGATGCGATCCTCGACTGGCGGGATGCGGACGACGTGCCGCGCCCGAGCGGCGCCGAGCGCGGCTGGTATCTCGCGCACGGGCGCGGCGCGCCGCGCAATGCGCCGTTCGCGGACGTGCGAGAGCTACGGCGAGTCCGGGCGTTCGGGGAACGAGCCGGTCTCGACTCCGTGCTGGGTGTCGAGCCGGATCGCATCGTGCTCGATCGCGCGCCGCTCGCGGTAATCGCGGCGCTACCCGGTCTCACCGCCGAAGCCGTCGCGCACGTGGCCGACCATCGTGTCCACGGGGTGCCGATTCCCGACCTGCTTTCGTTAGGCGCCGAGCTGTCGCCCGCAGGCAGGGCGGCGCTCCTGGCCGACTATCCCGAGCTCGTCCGTCTCACGACCGCCGAACCGGACGCATGGATGCTCACGGCTCGCGCCACTGCCGGGATGCCAGCCGTCACATACGTTCTGGAGCTCAGGCTGGTGCGGGCAGGGAATCGCGCAGCCGTCGTGCGCCGCCGGACCTGGATCCAATGATAGCGCTCCGCCCGCGCCTCGGGTTAGGCATCGGTCGCACGCGCCTGAGCGCCGTGCTCCTGGACGGCGACACGGTCAGGTGGGCGGCGTCACGGCCGCTCGCGGGCGGCGAACCGCTGGCCAACGACGTGCGCGCACTGCTGGCGTCGTGTCCGCGCTCGCGGCTGCGCCCGCCGGTGGTCGTCGCCGCGATTGGACCGGCAGCGTCGCAACTCAAGCTCGTCGTCGATCTGCCGCCGTTAGCCGAGCCCACGGTGATCGCGGCGATCGTGCGTGAACAGGCCTCACGGTTCTTCCTCAAGAATGGCGTGCCGCTGGTGTTTTCCGGTGCGCGCGCTGCGTCGCCTACAAGCGCGTGGGCGGCCGCGTTCGAGGAGCCGGTCATTCGAGCGGTGATCGAGGGATGCGATAGCGTCGGGCTGACCGTGCGGCTCGTGACACCGACTGCCATCGCGCTGCGCTTCGCGACGCTCGCGTCGAAGGTCGTATGGCGTGACGACAACGTCGAGTTGACGGTTGCGTACGAGGACGGTGCTCCCGCGTCGGTGAGATCATCCGTCGGCAGCGAAGGCGAGCGAGGGCTGCCTGAAGCCGTACCGGTGTTCAGCGGGATTCGTGAGCGGTTCGCGGACGTCATGGATGCTGCCGGAGCCGCGCGCGTTCCATACCGGGAGCCCATCGCATTGCGCGGCTCGGCGATTCGCCTGACTGACAAGCCATCGCGACGCCGGGTTGCGATATCCGCCGCCGTGTGCGTTGCGGCTATCGTTCTGGCGCTCGTTTCCCCTCTCGCCGCATCGATACACGTTGAGCGCGCCGCACGCTCGCGCGATGCAGCGCTGCATGCACGGGTTCGAGGGGCCGAGCGCGATGCGAGAGATCTGGCGACTGCGACCGCGGCACTCGGCGCGCTGGCGTCATTCAGCCAATCTCATCGCTCTTTCACGCTGCTGCTCGCCCAACTGACGCGGGCGCTGCCGGAGGGCAGTGCGCTGCTCGCGCTCCAGATCGACAGCGCCGGCTCAGGCAGCATCGCGGCCATTGGCCCGCACGCCGCGGCAGTGGTGGACGCCGTCGAGCGCGTGCCTGCTATCGCGTCTCCGGAGATCGTTGGCCCAGTGACGCGCGAGACCGTAGCCGGCAAGCAGCTCGATCGCGTGACCGTGCGATTTCGCCTCGTCCTGGATGCTGCACCATGAAGCGCTTCTACTTGGCGCTCTCGCCGCGGGATCGACGCGCGCTCGCGATCGGGGCCGTGTCGATCGGCAGTCTCGTCATCGTTGGGCGAGTGGGGCCCGCGTGGCGTGATTGGCAACACGCCGTTGTCGCTTCAGCGAATGACGCAGCCCGAACCGAGGCGCGAGACGAGGTGCTCGCGCGAAACGCGCGCGCAATTCACGACTCGCTTGCCGCACGGCAGGCGCGACTCACTGCGCTGGCGGCGGCATGGCCCACCGGCGACTCGCCCGCC
>JACZDA010237278.1_pt1 | contig 13328 bp, 16 predicted proteins | sample 8641761 | NCBI WGS metagenome assembly JACZDA01 (sample SAMN15324611, study PRJNA640507) | soil metagenome | isolation source: intercropping peanut in the first line | place: China: Luxin town, Laibin City, Guangxi Province | collected 2019-07-25 | depth 10cm m | reverse complement strand
GACCAACAAACTCCGGTTGATTGTGCGGAGGACCCTTCGACATAATTGTCGATAGTCACTTGACGCCTTAACTCGATTCAGGTATCCAAACGATATCCAGTTCGAGATAACCTTTTTCGGATAGAGCAGCTAATATCGAAGGAGATGCGCATCGCGGCCACACGGCGTCTAACGTATGTCGTCGGGTTCGCATTCATGGCTGCTGCTGCAGCGCTCTTCCTTCTATGCTCCAGGCGCCGGGGTTTGAAAGGATCTGAATCGTTCGACATCGTTGAAGAGAATTCGCTCGAGTCGTTTCCGGCAAGCGATCCACCTTCGTGGAATCCCCCTGGCGCGTTTGATACGACATAAGCTGGGCATCGACGTGCTCCGTAAAGATTCTTCGCCCGAAGATTCGTCCAATACGCGCAGGCATGGATGTAGGTAGGATTGAGTAAACGTCTCACAAACCCCTCTGGCGAAGAGAACCGGATCGCCGGATAGTGGTTTGCATGAAAGAGATCACTGGAGAACGTCGGGAGTCCTCGCGAATGGAGTATTGGCGCGAGCAGGTTGCGCAGCAAGAACGCAGCGGACTGTCCGTGAAACAGTTTTGTGAAGCGCAAAAGATTGCAGAACAGTCGTTTTATGTCTGGCGGAAGCGCCTGCAAAAACAGCCACCGATGCGATTTGCCTTGGTGGAAGGGATAGGGGGAAATCGCCAGTCGGCCGGGGACGCGGGCTTGGAACTGGTAATGGCCAGAGGTGAGCGACTGCGGATCAGCTCGGGCGTGGACACCGCATTGCTGCGCACCGTGTTGGAGGTGCTGCGAGGATGATTCACCTGCCGGCCAGCGTGCGCGTGTATCTGTGCCTGAGCCCCTTGCGATATGAGGAAAAGCTTCGACGGCCTGCATGCGCTGGTGCGGGATTATCTGGAACTGGACGGTTATGCCGGTCACTTGGTGGTTTTCACTAGCCGCAGGCGTGATCGCGTGCGCATTTTGTACTGGGATCGCGATGGTTTTGCTCTGTGGAGCAAGCGATTAGAGGAGGGCACATACGCAATGCCCGTGGCCGAGAGCCCAGGAGAGCGCCGGCGGGAGATTACGGCACAAGAGTTAGGAGCGCTGCTGAGCGGGATTGATCTGAAGCAAGCGGTGCGGCGCAAGCGATATCAGCGACCAGCATAAAAAAACGTTCGGTATCATTTTGTTCTTGGCATTGAGTAAGTAAGTGACTACACTCATTACTTACATGGCTATCGATCCGAAGCATCTGCCGGAAGATCCCAAGAGCTTGCAGCAGATGGTGCTGGATCTGATGACGCAACTGGATCGCGAATTCAGCGAACGGAGCAAGCTCGAGGCGCTGCTGCGCGAATTGCTCGATGCTAAACGCAGCCGCAAGAGCGAACAGCTTTCCGACGAACAATTGGCTCTGTTTGCGGCACTGTGGCAGCAGCGGCAAACGGAACGGGAAGCAGAGAATCCAGCTGGGGAAGAGGACGGCGATGATGGTCAAACCGGCAAGCCCGGTGCAAGCACAACCTCGGCAAAGAAGCGCGGTGGCCGCCAGGCTCTGCCAAGACATCTCAAGCGCGAGCGCATCGTGCATGATCTTGCCCAAAGCGGAAAAACACTGTGTCCGATGCGGGCAAGATCTGCGGCCGATTGGCGAGGAGACCTGCGAACGCTATGAGTACGTTCCGGCTTCGCTCACGGTCATCGAAGAAGCCTGTTTAAAGTACGCCTGCGCGTGCACGGTGCGAACGGCGAGCAAGCCGCCGCAGCCGATTGAAAAGAGCATCGCGGGAGCCAGCCTGCTGGCGCATGTGATTGTGAGCAAGGTGGCCGATCACTTACCCTTGCACCGGCAGGAGAAGATATTTCAGCGGCACGGCGTCGATATCTCACGCAAGAGCATGTGCGGCTGGATGGCGCAATGCGCCGATCTGCTGAACCCGCTGTATCTGGCGGCGAAGAAGGTTCTGTTTGAATCGAAAGTAATCGGCACCGACGACACCGGCGTGAAAGTGCTTGACCGGAAGCTACCCTTCGCTCGGATAGGGCGCATCTGGCCCTATTGCGGAGATGCAGATCATCCGGTGATTCTCTTCGATTACACGCCCACTCGGGGGCGAGCCGGACCAGAGAAATTCCTGACAGGATATCGCGGCTACTTACAAGCAGATGCTTACGGCGGGTACGACGCTTTCTTCAAGGACCCGGCACGCGGTTTGATCGAGGTCTCGTGTTGGGCGCACACGAGACGATACTTCTATAAGGCTCTGGAATCGGACCAGGCCCGCATGGGTCCGGCGCTGTTGCTCATTGCTCAGCTATACCGGGTGGAAAAACAAGTGCGAGAACTGGCCCCGGCAGACCGGCTGCGCCTGCGCAAGCTCGAAGCATGTCCCATTCTGGAGAAACTGCACCAGTATCTAACCGAGATCCAGATGGAGGTCCTGCCCAAAAGCCCGGAGGGCCGCGCTGTCCGCTATGCTCTTAAAAACTGGAAGGCGCTGACCCGCTACGCCGAAGACGGCAATCTGGAAATCGACAATTCCGCCACCGAGCGCAGCATTCGCGGCGTCGCTGTGGGGCGCACCAACTGGATGTTCTTTGGCAGCGATGTCGGTGGCAAAACAGGCGCCGTGCTGCGCAGTTTTGTGGCTTCGTGTGAGCGTGCCAAAGTCGACCCTTTCGCCTGGTTCCGCGACGTTCTCTCTCGCATTAGCGCTCACCCCATCCACCGAATTACAGAACTTTCTGCCTCATAACTGGGTTCCCGCTTAGCTTTTCCCATCGAGCCGCTAACGCCCTGCTCTTCCGGTGATTCTCAGCCGCTTACGGATTACATCGCTAATCTTTCAACTCTCAAAATAGCCATCTAAGCAGCTAAGCCGCTGCTATCATGCCGTCGATAGCGTTTGGAAATCACGCCCGGCGTCGGAACCGTTCGCGAGAATTGTGTCGCCGCGCACACGACCGTAATTGCGGAGGGTCGCATACCAGTGCTCCTCTAATCCCGATGCGGACTCGGAGTAACGTTTCCGCGAAAACCACGAGGCAAGGTCCGCTAATCCAGTGGTTTCTCGGCTTTGAATATCAGACGATACTCCGGATCGTTTGTCAGTTCATGTCCGTGCAGCACTTGCACCAACTCCCATCCTTGCCGTCCATACTCTCGAAGAAGTTTCTCAAGATGAACATCCGCCTCTCTTTCCGGTTGGAAGTTAACGCGTTCAATTCGATATTGCCATTCAGGCATTGCAGTCCTCCCTCCATTTCAATCGACAGCAAGGCGCCGGCGCTCACTTGCGCCGCGGATGTCCTGCCGCGTGTATGACTTGGAGCCCATCCAGCTCGGGCTGAAAGTCTTCGCGTGATGATAGTCGCAGCACTCTTATCCTTTGCCCTTCCGGCAGCAACTGTAACAGTACGATTGCGCTGTTATCGAAGCAGAGAGCGTCACGATGCTGATTTATCTCCACCGAGAGCTGGACGAAGGTTACTTCTTCAGATGAACCGAGAGTAAAGTGCTCTTTGGACGTTTTCGGCGATCGTTCGAGCCGCAAACGTGCGCCGGGTGGAATACACACAACAGGCGTCGGCTCGCTTCCGAATGAGCACAAGACTTTGAGCTTTTGCCAAATGCTCGTCGCTCGTTTGTTTGACCAGGTATTGTAATCAAAGCACGAAACCAGTCCTATCGAGCCGCTTTGAAACCGATGCGTAACCAGTTCCTCGCCTTCGATGGCGAGCCGGTTAGGAACCATCATCACTGAGTAATCGCACATGAATCTGCCTCTCTTTCCTCGCGAATCTCGCGCTTCCAATCTGATCCAGATCGCCGTAGCCGGCAATAGATCGTTCGTAACGGTGTTGGGGACACCTGTCATGAAGAATGGATGGTTAACGTTGCGCATGTTCATTGACTGACGCGGTGTGGCCGATCGTATCGCTGACGCCACCTGTCGGATTGGCGAAACTATCCCAAGTTAACAGCGAACACGCACCTGGGCTGGTGCTGAATTGAGTAGAAGACCGTCTGTTACAGATGTTCCACTCAGAGTGATACGTAATTCATTGTGTTCTTCTTGATCTTCGAAGAAAATTGGACCAGAAGTTAGCGGGCGTACATTCTGAATCGCCATCCAGAAGGAAGATCACTCGCGGGCCATGGCGAGCGGTGATCTGGAGTAGCACGATCAAAGGTTCCGTTCATCAAGCTCGATTGGCATCCTTTTCAGAATCATCGGCCAAACTTCACAAAGAGAGGACCTGAATGCAGAGAAGCCCAAACGAGATCCACCGGTGGGGTGTGATTTTGGCGGGAGGCGACGGAACTCGGCTGAGAGCCTTGACCCGGTTCGTCTGGGGTGATGACCGGCCCAAGCAATTTTGCCCACTATTGGGACGGAGGACACTGCTTGCTCAAACCAGGCTCAGGATCGCAGCCTGTATCCTTCCGAGCCGAACAGTGTTCGCCCTGAGGGGGGCGCACGAACCCTTTTATTCCAGGGAGCTTAAGGAGGTGCCCCCAACTCAGATGGTGGTGCAGCCCAGCAATCGAGGTACACTCCCTGCGATTCTCTGGACCTTGCTACACGTTATTCAACGCGACCCGCATGCTACCGTTGCATTTTTCCCATCCGATCATTCTTACTCCAACGAAGAGAAATTCGTGGAGGGAGTCGAGTCAGCGTTCGATTTTACTGAGATCAACTCGCATTCGGTAATTCTGCTGGGCGCCACGCCGACACAGCCGGAGGTCGAATATGGCTGGATCGAACCGGGGGCAGCCGTCGCGAGTCGCTTCGGCCACCACTTGATGCCTGTCAAACGGTTCTGGGAGAAGCCCTCATACCAGGACGCGGAGGGCTTGTCGGCGCAGGGATGTCTCTGGAATACGTTTGTCATGGTAGGTCGCGCGAGCGCTTTCGTGGAAATGATCCAACGAGCAGTTCCCAACATGTATCGCGCCTTTGAGCCGATCCTGACCCTGCCCAATCCAGAGATGGAGGTCGAGATGATGCGGTCAGTTTATGAGAAGCTCCCCATAGCCGATTTTTCCAGAGAGGTCTTGTCAGTGAGTGCCGAGATGCTTGCTGTCGCCAGGCTCGGCGATGTGGGGTGGAGCGACTTGGGGGATCCTCGTCGGCTCATGGCAACACTGTTAAAACGCCACATCGAGAACTCGTGGGTAACGTCAGAATCTTGCAATCGTTCTAACCTCTTGTGGGTACGTCCTGACGCCAGTTTTCATCTTACGGGGGCATGCACCATTTCTGACAAAATTGAGCGAAAGAAAGGAGACCGAAATGAATCCGCTATTGGAATTGCGGAAACGAGGCCAATCGATTTGGCTGGACTATATCCGACGGGACTTGATCCGAAACAGCGACCTGAAACAGCTGATCGAAAATGACGGCTTGCGCGGTGTCACAAGCAATCCCACTATTTTCGAAAAGGCTATTGACGACAGCACGCAGTATGACGAAGCGTTGGCGGTACTGTTCGCGCGAAATCCTGACATCGAAGCGCGCGAGCTTTATGACGCACTTTCGATTGAGGATGTCCGCGATGCCGCCGACGCACTGCGACCCGCGTACCAGGAGAGTGGAGGATTGGACGGCTTTGTGAGCATCGAGCCGCCTCCTCAACTCACGCGCGATACGCCGGCAAGTATCAAAGAAGGGCAACGGCTGTGGCGGACCGTGAATAGGCCCAACCTGATGATTAAGGTAGTTGCCACCAAAGAAGGTGTCCAGGCAGTGGAGGAGTTGATCGCTGCCGGAGTCAACGTGAACATCACCCTGATGTTCTCGCTGAGCCACTATGAAGCGGTTGCCCGTGCGTACATCCGCGGATTACAGCGCTGCAAGGAGCCAGAAAAGATCGCCTCGGTAGCTTCCTTTTTCGTAAGCCGTGTCGATACTGAGGTCGACCGGGCGCTCGAGGCGCTCGGGTCGCCCGACGCGCTTGCGCTGTGCGGCAAGATCGCTGTTGCGAATACAAAGAAAGTCTACCAGCGCTTCAAACAGATCTTTTACGGCGATGACTTCTCAGCCCTACGGGCTCGCGGAGCTCGTGTACAGCGGCCACTTTGGGCAAGTACAAGTACGAAGAATCCCCAATACCGCGATGTGTTGTATGTCGAGGAACTCATCGGACCAGATACCGTAAATACGCTTCCATTGGCGACCCTGAAGGCATTTCGCGATCATGGGCGCGTGCGCGGCGATACGGTTAACGAAAATTTGTCCGTTTCCGAGGATCAGCTTCGAACTCTATCGAACCTCGGAATCAATTTGAATGCAATCACCGAAAAACTTCAGGTGGATGGGATAGCATCATTTGCCTCGGCTTACGATCGCGTACTGGTGGCACTCGCAAAGAAACGCGGCAACGCGATGAACGCTCGCGCGAGCGCATGAGGATTACGGTTCCACAACAAGCATTAGCACCGCAGCGAAACTGAAAGGAGTTTTCTAATATGGAACAATCGCTCTATCCTGCTCCGTCGAAAGATATATCGCAAAAGCGCAAGGATCTTGCGCCGGAAATCTACGGCGCCTTCCAATCGTTTAGCCAGCGCGTTTTTGCGGACGGCGCGTTGCCCTCAAAAACCAAGGAGCTGATTGCGGTTGCTGTAGCGCATGTAACCCAGTGCCCCTATTGCATCCGCAGCCACACCAAACGCGCGACCTTGAAGGGAGCGACGAGACAAGAGATTATGGAGGCGATCTGGGTTGCTGCCGAAATGCGAGCCGGCGCCGCCTCCGCGCATTCGGCGATTGCCATCGACGCAATGAATCAGGAGCTAGCGAAGCCTGGCGGCGAATAGCGTCCGACGACCGGCAGCATTTCTGTGATTTCAAACTTCAGAGCATCGTGCGCGCGGCGTAGGCGATCTTCAACGCCGAAGGACGTTTCGCCGTAAGCGAACAGAAAGCCCAGATAGGTGGTTCTTTCGGGCAGCGGCAACACTCGCTGACCATTGGTGGCGGGTGATCATCACTTCATCGATAAACGCTTCCACGCGTCCCACGCCGCGAACAGTTTGCTAGACGCCGGCGCCGCGCTTCCGCCGGGTTACAGGCCGCGCCAGGGAAAGTTATAGGCAGTGTAATATCTCGATTAGATCTTCGGATTTACCGTGATGGGAATACGGAAGTGCCGCGGAACCGTGCCTCCTGCGATGACGTCGTCGTCGTTTGATACTCCTCCTCGAGCACGCTCTTACTTTGTTGCTGTCACGGTGAATCTCCTAGCCGTGTGCGCCAGTATGTTTTCCACTTACATGGGCTAACTTTGTTTCTAGATAACGTTTCAAAGCCACCGCGTTGTTGTGCTCCGCGTCATGCGAGCTGTAGAGTAGCGTGATCGTGCCGCGCTCGGCGGCCTTTACAATCGGTTCCCAGGCCTCCGGCCGTGTATCGAGTTCCGCGAAATACTTCCGCTGAAAGTGCTCCCATTTTTTCGGGTCGTGAGCAAACCATTTCCGCAAGTCAGTACTCGGACCGGCTTCCTTTTCCCACCCATCGGTCCGAAGATCGGCTTTGCGGATCCCTCTTGGCCACAGCCGCTCTACAAGAAAGCGCATTCCATCGTGCGGCCCGGGCTCGTCATACACGCGTTTCAACTGAATCATGGCTAACTCCTATTCGGCAGCATGCTCCTTCGCTGGTTTGTACGTGCCGGCAAGCGTTCGCGGCGAGACGGTACACTTCGTCCGGGACCTCGTTTATATTTACATTGGTAACCGCTTCGGTCCAGGCCAGCGCCGCCCGCTCGCGCCGGGTGAGAAATGGCGCTTCCCTCCAAACGCTCACGGCGTAGAGGCGCTGCTCGGATTCACCACGTGCGCGAGCATCTTTGGAATGCATGTCCGCACAATAGGCACATCCGTTGATGATGGAAGCGCGTAATCTCACCAGTTCCAGCAGGGCAGGTTCCAAATTCGAACCGCGGGCATATCGTTCGACCGCCGCAAGAGCCCTGATCGCCTCCGGGGCTACCTTTCTGTAACCGATGCGAGGCTCAATAGATTCCGTTGTCATCGGCTATTCTCCTGGTCTTTATAGGTCAAAATGCGTCCCCATATATCCGCTGTTCCCCAAATACCGGAGCGCACGCATTCCAGTTGGACAATCTGACTGTGATCGACAAAAAGGTTCACCTCCGACCCGTAATTCTTGATGTACCAGGCGAAAACCTCCGGATCCGCGGCCTCAAACATTACTTTTTCAATGCCAAGTGCTCCGATGATCCTGGCAACTACATCCGTCCGCCACGTCTTGACATTTTCCGTGATCCCTTCGGATTCGATCATGATCAGGTAGGCCCCGGCATCGAGGAACCGCTGGGCGAGCCGGATGGGCCATTCCGGATCGCGAGTCCCCGCAGCCTCAAGATCCTCGACGCGTGTTGCGCCTCCGGCCCCAAATTGAATGCCAATTTCCGGCTTTGGCTTAAGCCCGGCGTTTCTCACTTTCTCTATGAGGCGAAGCCAGTCGTCGGCGGGAATCGTAACGAAGCCGCAAGAGATCTCGATGATGTCAAAGCCGACTTGTTTACACTCCTCAATGTACTTTCCGACCGAATCCGGGCCCTTGGTCAGCACGTATTCGAGAAAACCCCCGGTTGAGACCAGGACGTCGTGGTCATGGCATCGTTTCAGAAATTCGATAAGCACTGCACGCGGCATGAGGCTAAACGATCCGCCGGCGAACTTGAGCGAATCTACGTATTCGCCCATGGTCTCGAGAATGTCTTCGAGCTGCCGTTTGCCCAAGGGTGTGTAATACGGCCCGCGGATCTCGGTCAGTCCACTCGTTCGTGGCTTGGGAGATCGCTGGTTGAGCTGAAGAAATGGGAATGCACGGTCAAGCATGTTTACGGCCTTCTACGGCTGATGGCACGCAGATGCTGGCCAACAACTGCATCAAGTGGCGTATTCGCGTATTCTCGAGGTCTGCAACAGCGTTTATAAGAGCTTTTCTCTCGGCTTCGGCAGCATAAGGCGCCGCCAGCAGATTGAACTTCTTGCATGCCATCTCCCACGAGATCGGCTGACTGACAAACCCTGGATAGTCACGGCTTTCTTTGACCAAAGTCTGCCCATCGCGAAGAACAACCTGGATCCGGCACGGCATTTCCTCGGGAAAACGCTGCGAGTAAGCAGGCTTTGCGCTTACAAAGATCCGGCGAAGGAGGTTTTGGACGTCCTCGCGGCAAATCCTGTGCAGTTCGTATTGGGCCGGCATGACGTCGCCATCCAGGATGGCAGCGGCGATAACATATGGCAGGCTGTGATCGGCTTGCTCCTTAGTAGCGATCGAATTCGTCTTATCGCCCTCTTCTCCACCTCCGATGATATTGAACGCCACGTCAAACGTTTCAATATCGACCCGCTCGACTTCCGCTGCGCAAAACCGATGGCGCTGTTTAAGATCTAGCACGCCCTGGATCGCTGCCTGCGAGTGAATTTCGGCGTTAAACCTTTTGAGAATGGTTCGCTTGACTCGTTCGAGATCTTCCCGAAGCCAGTCAATATCAAAAACGCCTGCGATTGCATCCATGAAGCCCTTATCACCTTCAAACACTTCGAGCGGGCCGGTAATGCCGTTCATCGCGAGGAACACCACGCGCGTGCAACAGGCCGCCATGTTTGGAAATGCAAGGCCTTTCCAATGCGAGAGGTGGCCAGTCCTCGTAACCCTCAGAGCGTTGAACGCTGTTCCCGAGATGGCAATGGCGTTTGCCGTTCCGCTTTTGTCAAGTTCGAGTATCTTGGACAGGCCAGCAGCCACTGAGTACGAGCCCTGCGTGGTGTGATCAAAGCCCTTATCACGCACAGGCGCTACATCACTCAAGCGGCACTGTACCTGATACGCGACCGCGAGCGCGGTCATTACTTCCCTGCCGGTCCGATCCGCATATTCGGCTCCCGAAAGAATGGCCGCCAGATTGTCACTCGGGTGGCAGGTCTCACCCTTTGCCAGATAAGCATCGTTGAAGTCGAGATAACGAACGAGTGCTCCGTTGTAAAACGCAGCGGAATCGGGAGCCGCGGACTCGCCGCCAATCAGCGTGCATTTGCCCTTCGGCTCGAATTCGCCGATCTGCCGCCGGACGATCTGAACGGGCTCACCTTCTAAGGCGCCCGCAGCGCATCCAAGTGAATCGAGAACTCGAATCTTCAGTTGCTCGCGTGCGGTCTCCGATAAATCTTCATAGGCCGATCGGCAAACAAAAGCAGCAAGGTCCTCAACACAGCTCATTGAACCATCCTTCCCATGCCGCGTGCGGAACTCCGGCTCGGTTATCGCGTTTCGCGCACCACACGTTTCTACTGTGTACCCGGATCACGTGCTGGACAATAGACTTTTCGTAATAGCGTGCAGGACAGCCGTCACAAATAAACGGCCACTGGCAGCGAGAATTTCTCCGAAGGCGGGCCCTAGATCAGGCCGCGCTTCATCGCATGGAGAACCGCTTCCAGCCGGTTGTGAGTGCGAAGCTTTTGGTTAACAGCGTGTAGGTGGTTCCTGAGAGTTGGCAGAGTAATTCCCAGCTCCTTTGCGACTTGCCCGGAATTTTTCGCGTTAGCAAAAAGCTTCAAAATCCGCTCCTCCTGCCCAGAAAGCGCTTCCGTAGGGGCGAAGCCAGATCGGTTGTCTCCAACGGAAAGGACTTCCTTTGAGAGGTCCATCATTTTCGCGAATGCTTGCTCAGCTCGCTTACGGTCGCTGACGTCATGAGCGAGATGTACTATGAGCTGCCGGTGCAGTCGAAAGTCCTCGAATATGATTGTGGAAACACTGACCCAGATCCGCTGCCCAGAACGCGTCGTAACCTCTAGATCGAAAGCTGGAATTGGTCGGCCATGGGCCGCGCAGCGTTGTACGCTGGACTCTCCCTTGCACACGGCAGCGCCCAGCGCACTCTTGCCCTGGAGGACGTCCTGGCATCTTTTGTTCAAAACGTTCTCCCCCGTGTAGCCGAACAACTGTTCGGCGGAGGTATTCCAGAAGCAAATCTCCCCTTCGAGTGTTACGACAAAGGCCGCCTCCGCTGTTCCCTCCAGCAGCTTATATACATCACCCGCAAACATACCTTAGCCCTCCATCGGGGCATTGAGGTGGCAACTGGTCAGACCTGACGGGAGCGCCTTCAATGTCTCAGCAAACATTCTAGCCGAGCGAGGTGCGTCCGCGGTCGTGATAGTTGCGAAGCAGGCGCTCGCGCCGAAGAGGTCATTTGAGGCAATGGCATTACGGCTTGCACCGCGGCACAACGGTAATGGAACCATTGTTTTGACTGTCGGACGTCGCACTAACAGCCGCCCTGTGATTGTCGACGAGCCGGAAAACACGCTCCGCTGTGTGGACCGCAGCGCTTGCAGAAGTTTGGGTTTGCCGCTGATCATCTAAATGTTCGGCAGCAGATCAAAGTACTCGTCGTCTTCGTTCTTGCCGCCCTCTCCCTCTCCGAGCAGTTTCTCGGACTCGACAAATTCAATCCGCTCAATCCACTTGACCATTTTGTAGCCGAGCTGGTCTTCGACGCGTAAACGTAATGGCGCCCCATAGACAGCGGGTAAGGGCTTGCCATTCATTTCAAAGGCCAGCAGGCACCCGGGTTTCATTGCATTGTAGATTTGTTGCGTATCGTAGTAGAGACCTCCATACAATGAGCCCCCGAAAGAATAGAATGCGATAACTTTAGCGTACGGCTTAGGCTTGACGAGTTCGATAAGTTTGCGCATGGAGATTCCGCGCCATTGCGCGATACCCGACCAACCCTGGATGCAATGGTGCATCGTGATGGACTCTTCGTCCCCGAGCGCCTTCATTTCGTCGATCGAAAGCTCAACCGGGTTGTCCACCATGCCGGACACCTTCAGCTTGTAGCTCTTGAAGCCTGCCGCCGCTAGGTGCTTCCAGTCCTCGCGCACAGGCATTTTGCCATTCGGCCAGAAGTGCGGCGAGATCTGCTCTTTCGTGTAGTGCTTGCGTGGAATCAGGCGGTCAAGCGTAAGAAGCTTCAGCGGCTCAGTAATCGCCTTCTGCGCATGCTGCAAGCCGCGCGGGAAATACCAGGAAACATAATGGGCGGCTATCCAGCAAAGGAGCACGACTGCAATACCGATAAAACCGAGGATCATCCCGGTGGGGCGCAGGTCGTCGGTGCCGAGAACAATATGGTTCATATTGCGGGCAAACCCTGTCAGCGCGACGAGCGTCACATGCACAATGATGAACGCCAGGAATCCAACGAGCATGACGAAGTGGATGGAGCGCGCCGCCTGTCGTCCGCCGAAAATCTTCGCGTATCCTGGGAAACGATTGACAAGCGCTGGAGACATGGCGATCCCGGTAAGAATTGAAAGCGGCGCCATGACAAAGATGGTGGCGAAATAGGCTAGCTGCTGCAGCGCGTTGTAGCCATAAAAACCGTTGGGTTCTGGCGGTAAGTTGAGCGTTGCATAATGCACGAAGGTGTTCCACGCTTGGAGGATGACGGCCGGAGAGGTAGGTACCAGCCGCTCCCATTGGTTGCTGGTCAACAAGCCGCAGACAAAGAAAAAACCAGTGAACACGAACCCATAAACGTTGATGAAATGCCAGGAGCGCGCGATGCCCACAGTGTGACGGTAGCCCGGCAGCGCAAGAACGGGTGAGATGTAGCGCGCATCGTCCTTTGCCGTCCAGAGGCGATTTGTAGGTACTGTCAGTGGCGTGAAGCGTATCCATTCCGTTCCGGGCGTGCAGTGGTCGTTCAGATATAAGCGCGGATGGTCCATCAGAATCGACAAGCCGCTGCGGATGAGCATAAACATGAAGATGAGATTGAAGAAGTGACTCCAGCGGATCCATACGGGAAAGCCATGCGGTCCACTGGGCGCACCCTCGATGGATGCCGTCGAAGGCGCGATGTACGGTAGACCGAAGAATGCGTGCTGTATCCAAGCCAGCACCAACGGAACGAGAGCGAGCGCAATCAACAGAATCAGAATTGAGGGGCGAATCCAGATGCGGAACCGCCGGTCTTCCGGATAGTGGACTGCCCGATGCGCATCATCGAAGGAAATCATATATCTTTCGGGAAATATCTAATTAAAAACCGACAATGATGCCCACACATGCTCGGATACGGTTACGAGCAGCAGCATATCCTGCTCACGGAACACGTTGTGAGGCATGCCTGGCACCAAGCTGATCATTAAAAGCCGACCTGCTTTGTCAATACGCTCATCGCCTCTCCGAAGACGCGGGACAGCGTGGAGTAGGACCTCTTTGGGTAATTGAGGACTCCTGCCCAATCAAATGCTGCTAT
>JACZDA010235030.1_pt1 | contig 13387 bp, 14 predicted proteins | sample 8641761 | NCBI WGS metagenome assembly JACZDA01 (sample SAMN15324611, study PRJNA640507) | soil metagenome | isolation source: intercropping peanut in the first line | place: China: Luxin town, Laibin City, Guangxi Province | collected 2019-07-25 | depth 10cm m | reverse complement strand
ATTCTGGGCAAGCCCGCGGACGCTCCCGATCCGGCCGCCGATGCTGCCCGCATGTTGCGCCTGCTCTCGGGCAGGGAGCATCAGGTAATCACAGGCGTGTACCTGCTAGATAGTGGTCAGTGGCAAGTGGGCAGTGGTCAGAAAAATCTCGCCGTCGACCGTCAGCCGCCAGCCGTCGACTTTGTTGCCTCCGAAACCACCCGCGTCTGGATGAACGAACTCACCGAGGAGGATATTTCCGCCTACATCGCCAGCGGCGAGCCCATGGACAAGGCCGGCGCCTACGCCATCCAGGGGCGCGCTTCGCGATGGATTCCGCGCATTGAAGGCTGCTATTTCAATGTGGTGGGATTGCCTGTGCCGCTGGTGTACCGCATGCTGCGGGAACACAGGATCGTATAACGCGTGAAAAGGGAACGGCGTCCCGCCGCTCAGAAACAAGGAAGGGAGGCAGCCCGGGTTACTTCTTTTCCTGGCCCTGTTCGCCGTCTTTAACGGCCGATTTGAAGTTGCGGATGCCTTCGCCCAGGCCCTTGCCCAGGTCGGCCAGCTTGCTGGGGCCGAAGACGAGCAGCGCGATGGCCACAAGGAGTAGAAGCTCAGGCAAACCTATTTTGCCGCCAAACATGTGTACCTCCGCCGGGAGGGGCAAGCCGGCGCGCCCTCAGGCGCAGTGAATTTGCAGGAATTCCCCTGTTCAGATTCTAGGTGAGTCAGGGGGCGGAGTCAAAAGCGGCTGTCGGACTTCGGTCGACGGCCTTCGGCAAGAATGTTGCCGGACATGGCGGCCGAGAGCAGACAGCCGAGAGCCGACGGCCTAAGTCACGCCTCCTCAATCAGCGCCGCGATCAACGCGGCCCGCCGCGGCAACTCCTTGATGATTACTGACTCATTGAAGGCGTGGGCTCCTTCGCCGACAGCGCCCAGGCCGTCGAGCGTGGGCACGCCCAGCGGGGCGGTGAAATTGCCATCGGAAGCGCCGCCGGTGCTACCCTCGTCCAGCTTCCAATCAAGGCGCGCGGCAATGTCCCGCGCTTTGCCGTAGAGCGCGGCCACGCCCTTGGTGCGCTCCATGGGCAGGCGGTTGATTGCACCGGTGACTTGCACCCGGCACTGGCGATTTGTGCGGCGCAAGCCATGAAGCTTTTGGTCAATGTAGGCGGCGTCGCGGCCGCGGGCGATGCGCACATCAATGAGCGCCATGGCTTCGGCGGCTACCACGTTGCTGCGCGTGCCGCCCTCGATCACCCCTGCATTGACGGAGATACCACGTTTGAGGTCCGTCAAGGCGGAAACCTTCACGATCTGGTGGGCCAATTCCACCACCGCGCTGGCCCCCTCCTGGGGCGCGATGCCGGCGTGTGCGGGAACCCCGGTCACCTTCAGGCAGTATTCGCCTACTCCTTTGCGGGCAGTTTTGACCGCGCCTTTCATTCCCAGGGACGGCTCCATGATCAACACGGCCGCCGACTGGCGCGCCAGGCGCTCGATAATGGCGCGGGAAGTGTGGCTGCCAACCTCTTCGTCAGTGTTGAGCAGCACGGTAACCGGACGCGGCAGCTGCCCGCGCACTTCGCCCAGCGCGGCCAGGGCGTGCAGCATCAGGGTGATACCCGCCTTCATGTCGTAGCTGCCCGGACCCCAGGCGCGCCCTTGCTTCACCCGCCAGGGCATTTTGGCGAGCGTGCCTAATGCCCATACAGTATCGAAATGGCCCAGCAGCATGACCGGGCGTTGCGCGCTTGCGCCTGCAAAGTCCACCTGCAGGTGATTGCCGCTCTCCCTTTGGTGGTGAAACTTGGGCCGTCCGCCGGCCGCCGCAAATTGCTGCGCCAGGAATTCACCCAGGCGGTCAACCGCGGCCTTGTGGTCACTGGGCGACTCCAATTCCACCATCTGGCGCAGGCTTTCGAGCATGGCGTTGCGCCGCTGCTGCAGGCAGTTAAGCAGCTCGGCGGCGCCGTTTATTGCTTTTCTAGTTGCCATCGGTTTCCTTGTCTTGCAGCGCCTCCCTAGCCAACAGGTTTCGGGCCGGCGTTTTCCGCGCCTGCAGTATAATCGGGCCTTTCAGCGAGAATCGAGCATGACGCAAACGGCAACTCCTGTCGCCGAGGTGAACGCCCCCGAGCGCACCTCGCTGGACATCGCCCAGATCCAGAGCATTCTGCCGCATCGGTATCCCTTTCTGCTCATTGACCGGGTCGTGGACCTCACGCGCAAGCAGCGCATCGTAGCGCTTAAGAACGTCAGCGCCAACGAGCCTTTCTTTGCCGGGCATTTTCCGGGATTTCCCATTATGCCGGGAGTGCTCATCGTGGAAGCCATGGCGCAGGCCGGAGGAGCGCTGCTGCTGACCGAAATCGCCGACCGCGAGCACAAGCTGATGGTGTTTACCGGCATCGAGCGCGCCCGTTTCCGGCGCCCGGTCGTGCCCGGAGACCAGTTGCGCATCGAGGTGGAAGTGCTGGCCTGGCGCCATACTGCCGTGCGCATGCAAGGCAAGGCCTATGTCGGGGAAAAACTGGCGGCGGAAGCGGTGGTTAGCTGCCAACTGGTGGCTCGGGCCCGCGCCCAGGCCAAGTCGCAAGCCGAAGCGCCAGGAGAGAACATCGGGGAGTAGACTTGCCGCCAACCAAAACGAACGACGAAATCATTCTCAGACGACAAACGCGGGCGGTTCGCCCCGTGATTCATCCCACCGCGCTGGTGGATCCGGACGCGCGCATTGCGGCGTCCTGCCGCGTAGGCCCTTACTGCGTGGTGGGCGCGGATGTGGAATTGGGCGAGCACTGCGAACTGGTGGCGCACGTGGTGCTGGAGGGCCCCACCCGGCTGGGCTCCCACAACCGCATTTTCCCCTTCGCCTCGCTCGGCCAGCCGCCGCAGGACCTGAAGTTTGCCGGGGAAAAAACGCGGCTGGAGATCGGCGACCACAATCAGATCCGCGAATTCGTTACCCTGCACCGCGGCACCGTGGGTGGCGGCGGAGTAACCCGCATCGGCAGCCACAACCTGATCATGGCATACGCCCATGTGGCCCATGACTGCTTTGTCGGCGACCATGTGATCCTGGCCAATGCCGCTACCCTGGCTGGACACGTCACCGTGGAAGATTGGGCGACCGTCGGCGCCTTCTGCCCCGTGCATCAATTTGTTCGCGTCGGGACCTACGCCTTCATCGGCGGCGGCTCCACCATCACCAAGGATGTGCTGCCCTTTTCCAAGACCGTCGCCGCGCGCGATGCCCATGCCTACGGTTTGAACGCCATCGGGCTGGAGCGGCGTGGATTTACCCGCGAACGCATCCGCAAGCTGCACCACGCCTTCAAACTGCTGCTGGCCTCCAAGCTCAATACCTCCCAGGCGGTGGAAAAACTCAAGTCGGAAGGAACTCTGGGGGAAGATGTTGAGTTGCTCGTGCGCTTCATTGAAAGTTCTGAGCGAGGCATCATCAAGTAGCGCGGGGAGACCACTTGGTCGGTATCAACCGTAGCTTCAGCAATTAGCATTTAGCACTTGGCCGGAATCGTGTAGTGCCGGGCATAACCAGCTACAAACCACCTCTTTCTGGCAGGGCAGTCCTCGACAGAGGCTAAATGCTAATTGCTAAGTGCCAAATGCTTGTTCCAAACTGACCATTGACCACTGCTATGGAGAGAATCGGCCTCATTGCCGGTAACGGCAAGTTTCCCCTGCTGGTGCTTGACGCTGCCCGCGCGCGCGGCGCTGAGGTCGTGGTCGCGGCCATCAAGGAAGAAGCCTTCCCCGAAATCGAATCGCACGGAGCCGCGGCGGTGTACTGGATGTCGCTGGGCGAACTGGGCCGCCTGATTGACACCTTCAAGCGCGAAGGCGTGCGCCGCGCCATCATGGCCGGCCAGGTCAAGCACAAGCAGATTTTTTCCAGCATCCGCCCGGATTGGAGGCTGGCCAAGCTCCTGCTTTCTCTGCGCACCCGCAACACTGATGCCCTGCTGGGCGGAGTGGCCAAGGTTCTGGCCGACGAGGGCATCACGCTGGAAGATTCCACCAGTTTCCTGCAGCCGCTGCTGGTGCGGCCGGGCGTTCTGACCCGGCGCTCCCCGACGGAAGCGGAGCAGAAAGATTTAGCTTATGGCCGCCAGGTGGCGCGCCATCTGGCGCAATTCGATATTGGGCAGACGGTGGTCATAGCCCAGGCGGCTTGCGTGGCGGTAGAAGCCATGGAAGGCACGGACAGCGCCATCGAACGCGCGGGGCGTATCATGGCCGGGCTGGAAGAACCGGCTTCCACCCTGGGCCGCAACCTGACCGTGGTCAAAGTGGCCAAACCGAATCAGGATATGCGCTTCGACGTGCCCGTGGTGGGCGTGAAAACCATTGATGTGATGCGGCAGGCGGGCGCCACTTGCCTGGCGCTGGACGCGGGCAAGTGCCTGCTGCTGGATGGTGACGCCGTAATCGCCGCCGCCGAGAGCGCCGGCATCTGCATCATTGCCGATTAGGAGGACACCCATGCCTCAGACGAGCGTCAAAATCGACGAAATTTCCCGCATTGCTGACCAACTGAAGCGCGCCTTCGAGGGTGATGCCTGGCACGGGCCGGCGGTCTTGGAGGTGCTGGAGGGAGTGAGCGCGCGCGCCGCCGCCAGCAAGCCCGTGGCCGGCGCCCACAGCATCTGGGAACTGGTGCTGCACATCGCCGCCTGGGATGGCGCCATTCGCCGCCGCATGGAAGGGCAGGCCCTGCAGCTCTCGCCCGAACAGGATTTTCCTCCCGTGAAAGACACCAGCGATGCCGCCTGGCGCAGCGCGGTGCACTCGCTCAAGCAGAATCACTCCGAACTGATTGCCGCGCTCCTCGCCATGCCCGACTACCGCCTGACCGCCACTGTCCCGGGCAAGGATTACGACTTCTACCACATGCTGCACGGCGCCGCGCAGCACGAGCTCTACCATGCCGGCCAGATCGCGTTGCTCAGGAAGGTCGCCGGTTAAGGCGCTTGAGAAAGCAAAACCCAGGTCAGCGCTCCCTAAGGAACTCGTCTCGGCGCTGCTGCCCCACCGCCCCGAGCAACTCGCCACATTAGCAAAGGATTCCTAATCCCTAGGCCATGAAAGTTTACCTTGGGATTCTCGCTACTCTGGCGGCCATGCTGCTGCCGCAGCCTTCGTTGGCACAGGCGGGTAACACGTCGCCTTCGCTCCAGACTTTTAACGGGTGCCTGATATCGCGGACTGGGCTTCTGCTGCTGCGGCAGGCGAACGGCCAGGAGTATGCCCTGCAGGGCGACACTGAGAAGATGAACAAAGACCTGTATGACGCAGTCCAGGTACAGGGCACGCCGGAGAAGCCGCAAAACCCAAAGACGATTGGAGCGGCAATACGCGTTCAGAGCTGGAAGGCTGTTGGCGACTGTCACCTGAATCTCTCTTCGCTCTCGCGCCAGGATCAGCAGTGGAAGCAGAGCCACGAGCCGGCGGTTCCCATTTCTGGCAACACGGGGTCGGAGAGGCCAGCGTCCGTTCCCCAAACCAGCAACGAATCGGTGGGCGAGACGACGCCTCCTGATGACATGACGAGAAAGGGCATACAAACGCCGCCTCCGCAACCGGGGCAGCCTCCAGTGGCGGAGGACGAAGCGCAAAATCCAGCTGACGCCAATCGCATCGCGGTGGCCGCGCAGCGCGCGGAAATCGGCACCCACAACGGCACCATTGGCGTGCCCGGCGATCCGGGCAGCGGAACCCGCGCCTCCGAGCAAGCGTCCGGCCACCCGGCCGCGGTCGTAAAAATGAGTGGCCAGGACTTTCAGCCGAAGACGGTAACCATTTCCGCCGGCCAGACCGTCGAGTGGGTAAACACAGCCGGCGACCCGCACACGGTTACCGTGGAGCCCGACAAAGCACTAGTCCCAACCGACGCCGCTTTGCCCAAAAACGCTCAGCCCTTCGATTCCGGCACCATCAGCGCGGGCATGAGTTTCAGCCACACTTTCAAGACACCGGGAACCTACCGCTACTTCTGCACTCTGCACGAAGGCAATGGCATGGTGGGTGAGGTGATCGTGAAATGAGGCAATTGCCCTGCCGCTAAGGCGTTGAAAGTTATAATCGGTTCATGGTGCGGTCCGCCAGTTGGATAGCGTTTCTCGCGGCAATATGCTTTTTGTCGGCCGCCGGCTGGGCGCAGGCGAACCCGCGGAACTGGCCGACTCCATCCTCGCTGGACATCGTAACCGACGTTCTACCCGAAGCCGTCGCCCACCAGCCGTACCACTTCCAGTTAGTTGCACGCGGCGGAACTCCTCCCTACACCTGGAGCGTGGTCGCAGGCAAGCTGCCCGCCGGTTTGCATTTGAACGAACAGGCGGGAACCATCAGCGGCACCTCGCATGCGAGCGAGCGCCTGGCCCTCACGGTGATGGCGACGGATTCCGCCGAGCCGCCGCACCAGGCCCGCCGCGAGGTCAGGACCCGCGCCGTGGCTCCCCTGCAGATGGAGTGGAAGCGCCGCCCGGCGCTGGAAAACGACGGCATCTATGGCGAGGTGAAAGTCGCCAATCCCAGCAAGGACCCCTACGATCTGACCTTCATCATTGTTGCCGTCAATCAAATTGGGAAGGCGTTCGCGCTCGGCTACCAGCACTTCACCCTCAGTCCGCAGGCGACGCAAGCCATTTCTTTTGGCTCCAGCCTGCCGCTGGGCAGCTACATCGTTCATGCTGATGCCGTCGGAGAAGTCGCGGCCAAGGACGTGATTCGCCGCGCCCGGCTGCAGACCCCCGAGCCTCTGGTGAAGAAGTGATATCTTTAACCCTTCCTCGTGTTGGCAGCTGAAACTCCCATTCCCGTCGCAGTGGTCGGAGCCGGCGCTTTCGGGCGCAATCATGCCCGGGTGTACCGCCAGCTGGAGCAGGCGGGCGAGGCGGTGCGTCTGGCCGCGGTTACCGACGTGGATCTGGCACGGGCTACGGCCCTGGCGCGCGAGTCCGGGCCGGAGGTCGCCGCCTTCGCCGGGATCGAGAAGTTGATCGCCCAGGGCAAGATTCAGGCCGCCTCCGTCGCTGTTCCCACCCTGGAACACCTGAAGGTGGCAAGCGCGCTGATGGCCGCGGGTATTGACGTGCTGATCGAAAAGCCGCTCGCGGCCACGCTGGCAGAGGCCGATGAACTGATCCAGCTGGCGCAGCGGCACCAGCGCATCGCCCAGGTTGGCCACCTGGAGCGCTTCAATCCGGCGGTCCAGACCACCCTGCCCCTGGTGACCCGGCCCATGTTCTTCGAAGTACACCGGTTGAGCGTCTTCAGCCCCCGCTCCCTGGACGTGGACGTAGTGCTCGACTTGATGATCCACGATCTGGATGTGGTGCTTTCGATGGTGAACTCGCCGGTGAAAGCGGTGCATGCGGTCGGCCTGCCCATCCTTTCCCGGCAGGTGGACATTGCCAGCGTGCGCCTGGAGTTCGAGTCCGGGTGTGTGGCCAACTTTACCGGCAGCCGGGTGAGCACGGAAAAGGTCCGCAAGCTGCGCTTCTTTCAGCCTCGCCAGTACATCTCGGTGGATTACACGCGCCAGGACGTGCTGGTTTTTACGGTGGATGGGGCGGCACAGCCGGCCGCAAGCGTGGTTCCGGGGGCGCCAGGATCGCCCATCCAGGTGAAAAAGCTGGAGGTGCGGCCGCAGGAGCCGCTGCAATCTGAACTGCGGGCGTTTCTCGAGGCGGTTCGCCGGCGCTCCAGGCCGCTGGTCCCACTGGAAGATGGCCGCCGCGCGCTAGCGGCGGCTTTGCAGATCCCGGCGGCCAACCCCCGGCACAGCCAGGGGGGAAATCTGGACGCCCTTTACGCCCAGGGCTGACGGCGACTTCTGATTGGTACGGGTTAACCACCGGGGATATGGCAATTAGGCCAAGTACTTCTGTGCTTCAGCCGAAGGTGCCTTCAGTGCGAAAATAGTCCGACACGGCGCTCCGTCCGAGCTGTCCCATGGCCTCTACGGAAATCCCGCCCCGCAAGCCGTTTCTGGCGCCACCGCTCTATCCGGTGGCAGCAGGGGGAGTTGCTTCGCTTCCCGGCCGCGTGCCGGCACCGCCGGTAACCATGTTCCTGGCTTCATTGCAGGATGAAATTGATCGCTCCCGCCGGCGCGAAGCCTTCTGGATGTCGGTATTGGCCCACCTGGTCGCGCTGGTGGCGTTTGTCAATGGCGCCAGGCTGCTACCCAAACAACCGGTTGTGGCGCCGATGCAGACCGAGGTGCTGCAGGACCACACCTACACCCTTCTGGTACTGCCACCTGACTTGGAAAAACACGTGGCCACATCGCACACCGGCATCCTTTCCGATAAGAACCGGGTAGCGAATTCCAGCGAACCCATCCTCGACCCCAAGGCACTCGAGCATATTCTGGCCAGCAGTCGCAAGGGCTCGCTAAGCGCCAGGACCAATCACTTCCAGCCGAAGCCCCTGCCGGCCGCGACCGCCGCGAACCCTGCGTTGCCAACGGCGACGCAGGTGGCTGCCGCCGCGCCTGCCCCAATTCGTGCCGGCGAACCGAACCTGGCCGCTGTGCCGGCGGCAACTCCGGCCACCGCTCTGGCGCCGGATACGAAGCCAGGTTCCGCCGCCACCAGCGGCACACCGCTGGCCACCACCGCTGCCGGCAATGGGACGGTCGCTTCCGGGCTTGATGGCGCCGGCTCGCAGGCTCCCAGCCGCAGCAACATGGATGTGCTCAGTGACACCATGGGGGTGAACTTCGGCCCGTATCTCAGCCACATCCTGCGCACCGTGCGCGCCAACTGGTACAGCCGCATTCCGGAATCAGCCCGTGGCCCGCTGATGAAAAAGGGCCAGGTCTCCATTCAGTTCGATATTCTGAAAACCGGCCAAATTGCCGGCATGCAGGTGGTGGGCACTTCTGGCGATCCCTCATTGGACGGCGCCGCCATCGTCGGTATTGACCAGTCTGGTCCCTTCCCCCCTTTGCCGGCGCAGTTCCAGGGACAATACTTGGCTTTGCGCTTCCACTTCTTCTACAACCCGGATACCAACGATCCGCGGTAGCCCGGGAAAGATAGGCCGCCTTCTGGGCGGCACATTCCCAACCATTTGGAGGAGGAAACTTTGGCTCGCACTCATGCAACGCTGTTGAAATGTTGGTTGTTGGCTCTGCTGCTGGCCGCTGGCGCTAGTCTGGCCGCCGCCCAGCAGCACAACGGTGAAGGCTACTTGTTCTTTGCTCCCGGGGTGATCACTTCTCCGGGAAACTCCACTGCCAGCCTGCATTTCGGCGGCGGCGGCGAAGGCTTTCTGCACAAGGGAATTGCCGCCGGAGCGGAGCTCGGCTATCTGGCCCCCTGGAGCGATTTTGGGGGCGGCATCGGGCTGCTGTCGCTGGATGGGCAATACCACTTCAGCCGAGGACAGAAAGTCGTCCCCTTTGTGACCGCCGGATATTCACTGGGATTCCGCAGCGGGCACGAAAACCTTTTCAATTATGGCGTAGGCGCCAATATCTGGATGAGGGCCAAAAAGGGCCTGCGGCTGGAATTCCGCGATCACGTGGACAGCAGCAATCATTACATTGACTTCCGTATTGGTTACGCCTTTCGCTGAGGAGGCGGCCGTCGCAAGTTGCTCTTGCCGCATTAACGTCGTTGCGAGGGCGCGCTGGCATCGTGCGGCTGAAAGCAGCGGAGCGATTGCCAGCCGCCCTCTCAATCTATCCAGCGCTTCGCCTACAATTGCTGTGTGGACGGCCCCCTAAAGCCGATGCCGCCGGGCAAGCCCGTGGCCCAAGGTGACAGCCTAAATACCGATCGGCGCCGCGCCCTGCGCGCCGAAGCCATCGGCCTGATCGTAATCGCCGTGGCCATACTGATCTACACCATCCTGCGCTACGGATCACATATCAATTGGAGCGCGCGCTAACTGTGCCCGAGCCGGCCACTTCCGCCCCTGATCTGCCGCTGCTGGCCGTCGTCCTCGGCCCCACGGGGAGCGGCAAGACGGCTTTGGCGCTCGTGCTGGCGCAGCGTTTCGACGGCGAAATCGTGAATTGCGATTCGGTGGCGCTTTACCGCGATTTCGAAATTGGCGCGGCCAAGCCCAGCCCGGAGGAGCGAGCCCGCGTTCCTCACCACCTGTTCGACGTCGCCGACCCGCGCGAGCAGATGACGGCGGGAGAATACGCGCGGCAGGCGCGGCAAGCGCTGCTCCAGATCGTCGCGCGCGGCAAACTGCCTGTGGTCGCCGGCGGAACCGGATTATATCTGCGGGCCCTGCTACAGGGCTTGTCTCCCAGCCCGCAACGCCAGGAGGAACTGCGCCAAAAGCTGCGCGGCCGGGCTAAGGCCAGGGGCACCGTTTACCTGCATCGCCTGCTCGCGCGCCTGGACCGCCGGGCGGCGGAACAAATTCATCCCCACGACACGCCTAAGCTCATCCGCGCCATTGAAGTATGCGTGGCCGGGCGACAGCCGATGACGCAGCTTTGGCAGCGGGGGCGCGAGCCTCTGCAGGGTTTTCGCGTGCTCCGCCTGGGGCTCGATCCCGAACGCGAGGCGCTTTATACCCGCATCAACCGGCGCGCCGAACAGATGTTCGCTTCCGGGTTGCTCGAGGAAACCGCCCGCTTGCGGGAGAAATACGGTGAGGGGGCCTGGGCGCTGCGCTCCCTGGGATACAAGCAGGCCGGACAAATCCTGGGGGGAGAACTCAGCCGGGAACTGGGGGTGGCGAAAGCCCAGCAGGGACACCGCAATTACGCCAAGCGGCAGATGACCTGGTTCCGCCGCGAACCGGATGTGCACTGGTTGCGCGGGTTCGGCGGCGATCCCGCTATCCAGCGGCAAGCGGAGCAGCTAATCGAAAGCCGCTTGCCATCGCCCGTCTCCGGCGTATAATCGCCGCCGCGTCCGGTGTGCCGCGGGCGAAGCCGCCCTGCGCCAGCCTTGCTGCGCCGTTCGCTGCCTTGCTGCCGCCTCGCCCCCGGGCGCGGGGCGCGACTTTTTCCTTGGACAATCGAAAGAAAACGTACTAAAAAGAAAGGGAAGGTAAAAGCCGGGCCCCCCGCCGGCGACCGTTCCCGCGAGCTGCCTGTGCTAAACGAAGAACGCCGCCGCGCCATCCTCGACATCACTAACCGCGAGGGGCGGGTGCTGGTGAAGGAGTTAGCGCGCCGCTTCGATACTTCCCAGGTCACTATCCGCAAGGACCTGGAAGTGCTGCACGCGCAGGGTTTTGTGCATCGTACGCACGGCGGGGCTTTGCCCTTTCGCGAGGGAGCGCTTTCCGATCCCACGCTGCGGGAAAAGGAGAAGCTGTACCGCAAAGAGAAACTGCACATTGCGGCCGCGGCGGCGCGCATGGTGCAGGAAGGCCAGGTGGTGATTCTCGATTCCGGGACAACGACCACGGCTATCGCCCGGGCCCTGCGCCACATGCAGAACTTGACTATCATGACCAACGCCGTGAATATCGCCGCCGAACTGGCGGGCACGCCCATCGAGGTGATTCTCACCGGAGGCACGCTGCGCAAAAACTCGTTTTCCCTGGTCGGACCCATAGCGGAAGACACCTTGCGGCGGCTGAATGCAGACATCCTCTTCCTGGGTGTGGACGGTTTTGACGTGCATTATGGCTTGAGCACACCCAACCTGCTGGAAGCCAAGGTCAACCGGGTGATGGTGGAAGTGGCCAAGCAGACGGTGGTGGTATGCGATGCCAGCAAGTTTGGCCGGCGCAGCCTGTCGCTGATTGTGCCTACCTCCGGGCTGCACAAGGTGATTAGCGATAAAAAAGCGCCGAAATCGGATTTGCGTGTCTTGCAGAAAGCCGGCATTGAGGTGGTGCTGGTGTGACCAGCGGTAACAGCCCAGGACACAGGAAAATTTCATGAGCCAGGAACATTCCCGCGGATATACGCTGGCGGAAACATTGTCCCAGCCGCAGTGCTGGGCCAAATGTTTATCGCGTCTTCAGGAGAGTGCCGAACTGGACCGTGTGCGCCAACAGTTTGCCGCCGGCGCCGGATGGCTTTTTGTAGGCTGCGGCTCCAGCTATTATCTGGCGCAGTCCGCCGCCGCCTCCTGGACGGCGATCACCGGACTCCACGCCCAGGCAACGCCCGCGTCGGAACTGCTGCTCTTTCCAGACAACGTGCTGGCCGGCCCGGGCGACCCGGTTCCGGTTCTGATTTCCCGGTCGGGCAAGACCACGGAAGTGCTGCGCGTCGCCGAGTATCTGAAAACTAACCGCCGCTTGCGCACCCTGGCCATTTCCTGCAGCAACGGCCAGCCTCTGGAGCAGGCGGCCACCGCCAGCATTCTTTTGCCGGCCGCCGATGAACAAAGCACGGTCATGACGCGTTCCTTCAGTTCCATGCTGCTGGGTTTGGAAGCCCTGGCCGCCACCGTCGCCGGAGACAAGGCTTTCCTGCAGGCCTTGCGCCGGATGCCGGCGCTGGCGGAACCTCTACCCGCCTCTTTGCACGCGCGCATCCTGGAGTTTGTCGCCGCCAACCAGTTCACCGATTACGTGTATCTGGGCCAGGGTCCGTTCTATGGACTGGCCTGTGAGGCCGCTCTCAAGATCACGGAAATGTCCTGCTCGTATGCGCAGCCGTTTCACGCCCTCGAATTCCGCCACGGTCCCAAGGCCATTCTTGGCCCGGAGGTGCTGGTCACGTGCCTGCTTTCTGAAACCGGCTATCAGGCCGAGGCCGATGTTCTGCAGGAGGTGAAGCGATTGGGAGCCACCACGCTGGTGGTTGCCAATACCGCTGACGATCGTGTCCGCTCTAATGCCGACTTCCTGGTCGAACTGGGCTTCGATTTGCCGGAATACGCGCGCTTACCCGCCTACACCCTGGTGGGGCAGTTGCTGGGTATCGCCACGGCGTTGAAGAAGGGCTTCAACCCCGACCAACCGCGCAACCTTTCGCGCGTGGTCGTGCTGGACCCGGCCGAGAAGCCGCAACATGCCACGCTTTGATTTGACTGTGGCCGGGGAACTCAACCTCGACCTCATCCTCTACGGCCTCCCGGAACAGTTGCCGACGGAGCGGGAGTTTCTCGCCGACCGGCTGATGCTCACGCTGGGCAGTTCCTCCGCCATTCTGGCGCACAACTTCGCCGCCTTGGGAGGGCGCGTCGGCTTCGGTTCCCTCATTGGCGACGATTCCCTGGGCGAAATCGCCCGCCAGCGGCTGGCGGCGGGCGGAGTGGACGTTTCGCGCATCAGGCAGGCCGCCGGGAAGACCACGGGGCTCACCGTCATCCTGCAGCACGGCGGGCCGCGCCGCATTCTTACTTATCCCGGAACCATGGCGGAGATGACCCGCTCCGATCTGGATCTGGACTTCCTGAAATCAGGCCGGCACTTTCACCTGTCATCATTCTTT
>JACZDA010017057.1_pt1 | contig 13477 bp, 8 predicted proteins | sample 8641761 | NCBI WGS metagenome assembly JACZDA01 (sample SAMN15324611, study PRJNA640507) | soil metagenome | isolation source: intercropping peanut in the first line | place: China: Luxin town, Laibin City, Guangxi Province | collected 2019-07-25 | depth 10cm m | reverse complement strand
GCGCTCGCCTTACTATAGTAGAAGCGGCGCTTCCCTCACTCTTGACCCTGCCCTTTATGTCCATACATATTAGGGCCACATTTTGTCCGTACAAATAGACCTCTCTGACCACGGAGCCTTCGGGGGATGCCACCGGCCTCGCTCGCGCGGCGCGCCACGCAATTGTCGTCCGTCATGCCCACGTCCAACCCGGACGACAAGATCGCATTCGATTCCGGACACGCGTTCCCTGGCGTGCTGCCCGATCTCACGAGCGAGGCCGCCCAAGCCCTCTCTCGATTCCGCGCCGAAACCCTGCAGTACGCGCCGCGACCCGGGCTGCCCGAGTTGCGCGAATGGATCGCCGGTCACATGCGCGCCGACGGCGCGGCCGTTACCGCGGCGAACGTGCTCGTCACCAACGGCGCCAAGCACGCGCTCGAGCTGGTGTGCCGGCTCACACTCGATGAAGGCGACGCCGTAGTGGTCACGTCGCCCACGTATTTCAGCGCCATTCCGATCATCCGCAGCTTCGGTGCGACGTTCATCGAAGTGCCGCAGGACAAGGATGGCATGGATGTCGATGCGCTGGCGCGTGTGCTCGACCGCGCGGCATCCGCCGCACGCCTGCCCAAGTTCATCTACAACGTCCCCGACTTTCACAACCCGACGGGCGTTACAATGCCCATCGAGCGGCGCCGCGCACTCGTCGAGCTCGCGGTGCGGCATCGCGTGCTGCTCGTGGAAGACAGCCCGTATCGAAAGGTGCGCTTCGAGGGACAGTCGGTGCCGTCGCTCAAGTCGTTGGACTCGGACGGGACGGCGGTGATTCAGTTAGGCACGTTCTCCAAGCTGCTCGCGCCTGGCCTGCGCGTGGGTTGGGCGGCCGGCGCACCCGATCTGTTGGCGCGCATGGCGCAGCTCAAGACGGACGCCGGGTCGTGCCCGCTCACGCAGCGCGTGATCCTCGAGTTCTGCACGGCCGGACGGCTCGACACGCACACGGCGCGCGTGCAGCAAGCCTACCGCGCGCACCGCGACCGCATGGTGCGCGCGATGGAGCGCGAGCTGCCGGAGGTGTCGTTCCAGGTGCCTAACGGAGGCTACTACCTCTGGTTGTCGCTGCCGGCGGGCATCGATGGCGACGAGCTCGCGCGCCGGGCGGCCGACGCCGGTGTGATCGTGATCGCGGGCAGCAAGTTCTTCGCCTTGGGCGGCGGCGACCAGCGCGGCCGGTTCATCCGCGTCGCGTTCAGCCACGCCGATGGCGACGAGATCGACGAAGGCGTCCGCCGCCTGGCCGCGGCGTGTCACGCGTTAGGCAGCGGCGCCGCGGCCGGCGCTGCCCTAGACTGAGGCGCGGGTGCGCGACACGCTTTGCATCCGCGACGTAGCCGCGGCGCCCGGCGACAAGACGCGCGGCTGGCTCACGATAGGTGAAACGCCGGGCGGCCCCATCCAAGTGCCGCTGGTCCTCATCAACGGCAAAGGCGACGGACCCGTCCTCTGCTTTACCGCGGGCGTCCACGCCGCCGAGTATGCGCCGATCGACGCGGTGATGCGCCTGTTGCAGGGCATCCAGCCGGACCATCTGCGCGGCGCCGTGATCGGCGTGCCGGTGTCCAACATGCGCATGTTCGAGCAGCGCGCGGGCTTCGTCTCACCGCTGGACGGCCTCAACCTGAACCGCATCGCGCCCGGCCGACGCGATGGGTCGATCTCCGAGATCCTCGCCGACGTGCTGCTTCGTGAGGTAATCGGCGCCGCGCAGTACCACATCGATTTCCACGGCGGCGACCTGGGTGAAATGCTGTTTCCGTTCGCCGGCTACGCACTCACCGGCCGGCGCGAGCAGGACGAAAAAGGCGAGGCCTTGGCGCGAGCGTTCACGCCCCGCTTAATTTCGCTGGCAACCGATGGCAGCACGATTCCTCCGTTCGCGGGCTCGCTCAACCATTCGGCGTCGCGCAACGGCGTGGTGTCCATTCTCGCCGAGTGCGGCGGGAACGGAACGCTCGACGAAGCGGATGTGCGCACGCACATGGAAGGTGCGTACAACGTGATGCGGCACTTGGGCATGCTCGATGGCGGACGCCCGACCAACGGCCCGCGCATCGCGGCCCGCGACCGCATCGTGGTGCGCGCGTCGCGCTCGGGGCTGCTTCGGTTAGGCGTACGCGTGGGCGATGAGATCGTAGCCGGTCAGGAGGTAGCGCAGATTTGCAACGTGTTCGGCGAGATCGTGGAGCGCGTGCGCGCGCCGGGCGGCGGAATTGCCGGACTGGTATGGGCGCACAAGGTGGTGAACACCGGCGACCCGGTGGTCCGCTACTGGATCACCGAGCCGGCCTGACGCGTCGCGTGGGCGTGGCCATGCCGAGTCGGTACGCCCAACGCGGCGGCGTGTCATGCTGAAGGCCAACTTTGCCGACGCGCGCGGCCAACCGGTGATCGCAGCCACGCCCGACAGCGTGCGCGGCTTCGATGCGGCCATCGACGCCTACTTGGGCGCGAGGACCGACTCCCGCGCGCGCCTCGACACGGTGTTAGGCGAGGATCCGTCGTGCGTCCTCGCGCACTGCATGGACGGCTACCTCAACCTGCTGTCCAGCAAACGCACCGGCTTTGCGCTTGCCGCGCGCGCACTCGATAATGCGTGCGAGGCAGCGGGACGGATCTCGGCGCTCGCCCCTCGCGAACGCGCGCACGTGGCCGCGCTCGACGCGTGGTGCAGCGGCGATCTGCGCGGCGCAGTCCACCACTGGGACGCGGCACTGGACTTGGGACCGCTCGACATCCTCGCGCTCCGCGTGTCGCAGTTCGTGTTGTCGTATCTGGGCGAGAGCGCGCGCATGCGCGTGACCATCGAGCGGGCGCTGCCCGCATGGGGACCGCAGATGCCGGGATACGGCTACGTATTGGGCTGCCATGCCTACGCGCTCGAGGAATCGGGCGACTACGGGCACGCGGAGTCCACCGGCCGTCGCGCGGTCGAGATCAACCCGAGCGACATCTGGGCCGCGCACGCCGTCGCACACGTGGCCGAGATGCAGGGCCGGTTAGGCGATGGCCTCACGTGGATCCGAAACGTGGCGCCGCATTGGATGCACTGCAACAACTTCACGCTGCACCTGCGCTGGCACGAGGCGCTCTATCACCTCGATCTCGAGCGCTACGACACGGTCCTCGATCTCTACGACGATGTGATCCGTCGCGTGGCGACCGATGAATATCTCGACGTCACGAACGCCGTCTCGCTGTTGTGGCGGCTCGAGCAGGCGGGCGTCGACGTCGGATCGCGGTGGCAGGAGCTCGCGGACTGCTCGCGTGGTCACCAGAACGATCACGCGCTGGTGTTCGTCGACCTGCACTACTTGATGGCGCTCGCCGCAGTGAACGATGCACATGGTGTGGGCGAGTTCCTCGAGTCGTGCGAGCGATTCGCCCGGTTGGGCGAGCACACGGAGGCGACGGTGATGGCGGAGGTCGGTCTCCCGCTCGCGCGCGCGGTGGTGGCACACCGGCGCGGCGCTTACGGCGAGGTGGTCGACTTGCTCGCGCCCGTTCGCGATCGCATCAAGCACGTCGGCGGCAGCCACGCCCAACGCGACCTGTTCGAGCAGCTGCTCATCGACGCCGCGTGCCGCGCGCGCCGTCTCCCCATCGCCGATGAGCTGTTGGCCGAGCGTACGACGAAACGGCCGCGCAACATCTGGGGATGGAGCCAATACGCGCGCGTGCTCGATGCGTTGGGCGCGTCGGGCGCATCGGCCGCGGCACACCGCGCGGACGCGCTGCGTGCCAGCTGAGCGAAAGTCGATCGACACGCTGCTCACGCATACGGGCGGCGAGCCGTCGGACCGGCATGGCGCGGTGAACCCGCCGGTCTATCACGCGTCCACCATCCTGTTCCCCACGGTGGCCACGTACGAGCGGTCGCGCAATCCCGCGACGCGCTTCGACGTGGTGCGCTACGGACAGCTCGGGACGCCAACGACGTTCGCGTTGGAGCAAGCCATCGCCGCGGTCGAAGGCGGATACCGGGCGATGCTCTTGCCGTCGGGTCTCGCGGCCGTGACGACGGCGCTCGATGCGCTCACGCAGCACGGCGACCACGTGCTCATGGTGGACACCGCGTACGCATCGACACGGAGGTTCTGCAACGCGACGCTGCCCAAGCGCGGCGTGCGTACCACCTATTACGATCCGTTGATCGGCGCGGACATCCGCGCGTTGTTCGAGCCGCAGACGCGTGTGGTGTTCGTCGAATCGCCGGGCTCCGAGACGTTCGAGGTGCAGGACGTGCCCGCGATCGCTGCGGCGGCACACGACGCAGGCATTCTCGTCGTGATGGACAACACGTGGGCGAGTCCGTACTTCTTTCCTGCGTTAGCCCGCGGCGTGGACGTGTCGATCCAGGCGGCGACGAAGTACATCGGCGGCCACAGCGACGTGATGCTGGGGACGATCACGACCACGCAGCCGGTGTACGAACGCATTCGATCCGCGGTGGCGGAGCTCGGCCACTGCGTGGGCGGGGACGACGCGTACCTCGCGCTGCGCGGGTTGCGCACGTTAGGCGTGCGGATGGAGCGGCACCACCGGAACGCGCTGCACGTGGCGCGGTGGTTGTGCACGCGGCCCGAAGTGGCCCGTGTGCATTTCCCGGCGCTCGCGTCCGATCCGGGACACGAGCTATGGGCGCGCGACTTCACCGGCGCGAGCGGCCTCTTCGGCGTGTCGCTCGCGCCGGTGCCGAAAGCGGCGATGGCCGCGATGCTGGACGGCCTCGAGCTGTTCGGCAAAGGCGTGAGCTTTGGGGGATTCGAGAGTCTCGCGATCCCGATGAACCCGGCGTCGCACCGCTCGGCCACCTCGTGGCAATCGGGGGGCGGCGGGCCGTACATCCGACTGCACATCGGTCTCGAGGACCCGGCAGATCTCATTGCGGACCTGGAGCGCGGGTTCGAGCGGCTCAGGGCGGCGGCGGGCGCATCATGAGGGCGTCGCCGTTCGCTCCGTTAGGCTTGAGGCGAGCGGCGATGGCGCTCGCGGCGTGCGTCGGCATCGCGCTCGCAGCCTGCACCACCGAATCGGCTCCCGGGGCAACGCCTAACGGAGCGGCCGGCGGCGCCACGCCCACGCTGAGCGCCGTGCGCGCCCGCGGGTCCGTCAAATGCGGGATCACCGAAGGCGCCGGGTTCGCCACCCCCGACGACGCCGGCCGCTGGCGCGGCTTCGACGTCGATTTTTGTCGAGCGATCGCGGTCGCGCTGTTCAACGACCCGGACAAAGTCCAGTTCATTCCGTACACGCAGGAACAGCGCTTCTCGGGACTGCAGTCCGGCGAAGTCGATCTGCTCGCCAACGGCACCACCATCACGAGCAGCCGCGCCTTACGACAGTCGTTTCACTTCGGGCCCATCTATTTCTACGATGGCCAGGGATTCCTGGTCGCCAAGTCATCGAAGGTGACCAAGGCGAGCATGCTCGATGGCGCGACGATCTGCGTCCAACAAGGCACGACCACGGAGCTCAACCTCACCGACTTCGCCCGCCGCAACAAGATCAGGTTCCACCCGGTGGTGATGGAAGACCTGCGCGCCGCGGTCAGCGCGCTCGCGGGCGGACGCTGCGACGCCATCAGCCAGGACGGCGCGGGACTCGCCACCACGCGCACGATGCTGCAGCACCCCGATGACTACGTCGTGCTGCCCGACCGGATCTCGAAAGAACCCATCGCGCCCGTCGTGCGCACCGGCGATGATGCATGGCTCGAGATCGTCAACTGGGTCTTCCGCGCACCGGTGCAGGCCGAAGAGTACGGCATCGATCAACACAACGCGGCGCAATTCGCTGAGACCACCGATCCATCCATTCGCCGCTTCCTGGGACTCGAGCCCGGCGCGACGGATGGACTCGGGCTCGATCCGCAATGGACGCTGCACGTGATCGAGAAGGTTGGCAACTACAAGGACATCTTCGACCGCAATCTCGGACCGGCGACGCCGCTCAAGATCGATCGCGGACTCAACAAGCTGTGGACGGACGGAGGCCTGCTCTACTCACCGCCGTTCCGGTAATGCGCCCCGCCCTCGCCGCCGACCGCCGCGATGCCGTGCTCCAGGCTCTCGGACTCGGCCTAACGGCCGCCGTTGTCTGGTGGCTCGCCCGCAATACCAGCGTTAGTCTCGCCCAACGCGGTCTAACGCTCGGCTTCTCCTTCTTGAGACATCCGGCGAACTTCGAGATCGGCGACACGTGGTGGCTCGCGTTCTCGCCGGCCGACAGCATCGGCCGGGCCATCGTCGTCGGCCTGCTCAACACCGCGCTCGTGTCGGCGCTGGGATGCGTGCTGGCCATCGCCGTCGGATTCGTCGCCGGGATTCTGCGGCTCTCGCCCAACCCGGCGCTCCGCGGCCTCGTGCGCGCGGGTGTCGAGATCGTGCGCAATACGCCGTTGCTGCTGTTGCTGCTCTTTCTCGCCGCGAGCCTGCACGCGCTCCCTCCGCCCAGTCAGGCACTCTCGCCGGTGCACGGCGTGTTTCTGTCGGATCGCGGACTCGTGCTGCCGGCCGTGTCGATCGGCCGGTGGACCATCGTGCTCGTGCTGGCCGCGGTGGCTGCCCTCGCGCTCCGGCGCCGGTTAGGCACGCGATGGTGGATCGCGCCGGCGGCCTGCGCGGCCGCCGCAGTGGTATCCGCGATCCTTCGGCCTCCGGTGATCGCTACGGCGCACCTCCGCGGCTTCAACTTCGCCGGCGGCGTGACGTTGTCGCCCGAGCTCGCCGCGCTGCTCTTGGCGCTCGTGCTCCACCAGTCCGCGCACATCTCCGAGGTGGTGCGCGGCGCCGTGCTCGCCGTGCCCCGCGGTCAGCGCGACGCGGCCGGTGCGTTAGGCATGTCCAGGTGGCAGACGCTGCGGCTGGTCGTGATGCCCGTCGCGCTCCGGGCCATGGTGCCGCTCCTCGCCACCAACTGCGTGAGCCTCATCAAGAACTCGAGCCTCGCGGTCGCCATCGGGTTCCCCGACGTCGTGAGCATCCTGAACACCGCGGGCAACCAGACGGGACACAGCATCGAGACGATGCTGATCATGATCGCCGTGTATCTCTCGCTCAGCCTGCTCGTGGCGGCGGCGCTCGGCCGCTACAACGCGCACCTGTTGCGCACCGGGACTGCCATCTCATGAGCGCGACGGTTCGGTTCGGGGCGCGCACGTCGTCGGTCGCGACCGCCTTCCGCCGATCGTTCGCAACGCCCGTCGCCGCTGCCATCACCGTTATCGTGGCGGCCATCGCGGCGGCGATCGTGATTCCGTTAGCGCGTTGGGCGTTCGTGCACGCCACGTGGTCCGGCGCCGCCGACGACTGCCGCCGCGCCGCCGGCGGCGCGTGTTGGGCGTTCATCGGACACAAGGCCGGCTTCATCCTGTTTGGACTCTACCCGGTTGCCCAACGGTGGCGCCCGGGACTGGCGGCCACCGTGCTCGTCGCGCTCGTGGTGTGCACGGCCATCCCGCGGTACTGGACCAGGTGGCTGCTCGCCGCGTGGGCCGCGGGACTCGCGCTGGCGTTCCTCGTCATGCACGGCGGCATCGGCCTCACCGTGGTGCCCACGCAGCAGTGGGGCGGCCTGCCGGTCACGATCATGCTCACGGCGCTCGGGCTGGCCGGCGGGTTTCCCATCGCCATCGTGCTCGCGTTAGGCCGCCGCTCGAAGCGCCCGCTGCCGCGCGCCGCGGCCGGCGCCATCGTCGAGGTGGTGCGCGGCGTACCGCTGATCGCGGTGCTCTACGTGGCCGTCCTGGTGTTTCCCCTCGCGCTGCCCACCGGACTCAGCGTCGACAAGCTCGCATTGGCGCAGGCCGCGGTGATCGTGTTCGCATCGGCCTACCTGGCCGAAGCGGTACGCTCGGGACTCCAGCTCGTCCCGCCCCGCCGCCTCGACGCTGGCCTTGCGTTAGGACTCGGCTGGTGGCAGACGATGCAGCGCATCGTGCTGCCGGAAGCGCTGCGAACCGTGCTGCCATCGTTCATCTCGATCGCGGTCGGATTCTTTCAGGACACGAGCCTCATCGTCATTATCGGGCTCTTCGACCTCCTCAATACGGCGAGATCGGCCGCACAAGATCCGAACTGGCTCGGCTTCTACACCGAGGCGTTCGTGTTCGTGGGCGCGATCTATTTCTGTGGCAGTGCTGCGCTATCGCGGTACGGACTGTGGCTCGAGCAGCGCATGGCACGCACGCATCCCGGTGCGCACGTGCCGCGTCCGCTGTCCATCACCGCGGCAGCGCCACCGGAGTAACGGTCGGCGCCGGCAGCTGCGCGATGGCCGTCCGTAATTTGGGCAGCTCCGTCGTGATGATGTCGTTCAGCTTGCCGATCGTCGCAACGAGGTGCCGCTTCGACTCCTCGAGCGCCAGCTGCTCCGACTCCGTCGGCGTCGCCGACGAGGCCTCGATCCCGCCTAACAGATCGTAGGCGTTGCCGATCGCCGTGCCGTACGATTCGCCGAAGCCCCGGTGCACCGCGGCGAGCAGCGTCGACACGTGCTTCACCACGCTGTCCGCCGCCGAGTTCTGGCGATGGCCAACGAGGGCCTTCGCACGCGCGACTTCGGAGTCGACTTCCGACAGCGCCTTCTTCCCATCGCGGAAGGCACGCGTGAGTGAATCGATCGCCGCGCTCATGTCTTCGCGCGCACGAAGCGCATCGGCCGTGGTGACGGCGGCGCTGTCGCGACGCACCTGCACCACCTGCGTGAGCGTGCTGCCGTTGGCGAGAAGACGGACCGTGTAGTCGCCGGGCACCACGTACGGGGCGCGCGGAGCGCCGTAGAATCCGGAGTCCTCCGGCGTCGGCGCAAACGCATACTCCGTGTGCAGGTCCCAGAGCACGCGGTGCATCCCCGGGGTGCCGGGACCGGAGAGATCGCGCACCGTGCCGCCGGCGGCGTTCGCGATCTCGATGCGCACGGTCGAGTCGTGCTTGGCCGCGGAGTCGGCCACGCGGTACGTAATCAGCGCGCCGACCGGCGTGTTAGGCGACAAGAACTGGCGCACGCCCGCGAGAGGCTGGTCGCGCCACTGGTAGTACTCGGTGGCGGCGCGCATCGGGAACAGCTGCGCGGTGTGTTTGACCATCGCGGAATCCTCGAGCGCGCGGATGTCGTCGAGGATGATCACGCTGCGGCCGTACGTGCCTAAAATGAGATCGTTGGTGCTGTCATCGACGAGGATGCGATCGACCATCACGCGCGGCAGCGAGCCGCCCGGAAATTGCCAATGGCGGCCGCCGTCGAACGTCCAGTACAAGCCGAACTCGGTGCCGGCGAACAGCACGTCGCGATTGCGCGGATCTTCGGTGAGCGTCTTGACCGGCGTGCCGGCCGGAAGATCGCCGGCGATCGACGTCCAGCTCGCGCCGCCGTCGGTGGTCTTGAACACGTACGGCGCGAGATCGTCGTCGTAATGTCCGTCAAAGGTGACGTACGCGGTGCGCGCATCGAAGCGCGACGCGCGCACGGCGCTCACCCATCGCGGCGCGCGCAGATGAAAGCGCGGCGTGATGTTGGTCCAATGCGCTCCGCCATCCGTGGTCATCTGCACGTTGCCGTCGTCCGTGCCGACATAGATCGTGCCCGCGGCGCGCGGCGATTCGCTGATCGTCGTGATGTTGCCGTAGAGACCCGTCCCGTCGTCGCGCGACGGCGTGGTGCTGTCGCGCAGCGGGATGCCATCGCCCAGGCTCGCCTTCTTCCAGTCCTTTTGGTTCCGCGTGAGATCGGGGCTCAGCACCTTCCACGTCGTGCCGCGATCCGCCGTGGCCAGGAGCTTGTTCGCGCCGTAGTAGTACGTGTGCGGATCGTTAGGCGAAACGAGGATGGCGGTGTTCCAGTTGAAGCGGTACGGCTCGGCCGTGTCCGGCGAGACCGGGGTGATGCGCCGCTCCTCCTTCGTGACGAGATCCACCACGTATCCGCGCCCATTCTGCGAATTGGTGTACACGAAGCGCGGCTCCGTCGGATCGACCGCCACCTGAAATCCGTCGCCATACTCGAGAAACGTGACGTCGACGTCCGTGAGCGCGCCGCGCGAATGCGTACCGCTCGGGAACGCGAACGTACCCAGATCCTGCAGACCGCCGTAGATCCAATACGGATCACGATGGTCGACGCCAATGTCGTAGAGTTGCCCGATGGGCAGGTTGTTGATGTAGTCCCAGTGGCGCGCGCCGTCGTACGTGAACCACACGCCGCCGTCGTTGCCCAGCATCATGTGGTCGGGCTGATGCGGATCGATCCAGAGCGCGTGGTTGTCGGGATGGATGCGCACGTTGATCGAATCCTCCGTGAACGTCTTGCCGCCATCGATCGACACGTGCAACTCGGTGAGGGGCACCCACACCTTGTTCGCGTTCGTCGGGTCGACGCGAATCTGCCCATAGTAGTTGCCACGCTCGTCGAGGCGGTTCTGGCGCGTCCACGTGGTGCCGCCGTCGGTGGAGCGGAACACGCCGCCGTCCCGGTTCTCGATCACGGCGTACACGGTGCGCGGATCGCTCTTCGCGATCGCGACGCCGATGCGCCCGGTGTTGCCCGTGGGCAGTCCGTTAGTCAATCGCGTCCAGGTATCACCGCCATCGAGCGAGCGCCAGAGACCGCTGCCGGGACCGCCGCCCACGAAGCCAAAAGCTCGGCGTCGCCGCTCGTACGTCGCGGCGAACAGCGTATGGCCATCGTCCGCCATCGCGACATCGATGACGCCGGTGTTCGCATCCACGCCCAACACCTTCTTCCACGTGGTGCCACCATCTTTGGTGCGATACAGTCCGCGTTCGTCGTTAGGCCCGAACAGGTGGCCGGCCGCGGCGACGAACACGATGTTCGGATCAAGCGGGTCGATCACGACGCGGCCGATGCTCTGTGTCTCGCGGAGACCCATGTACTGCCACGTGGTCCCGCCGTCGAGCGACCGATACACGCCATCGCCGAACGTGGACGTCTGGCGATTGTTCGCCTCGCCCGTTCCCACCCATACGATGTTGCGATCGCTCGGCGCGATGGCAATGTCGCCAATGGAGAGGTCGCTGCCGGACTGGTCGAACACCGGATCCCAGGTGACGCCGTTGTTGCGGCTGCGGAACACGCCGCCGCTCGCCGTGCCCACGTAGATGATGCGCGGATCATCGGCGACGGCCTCGATGTCATCGACACGCCCGCCGAATGATGCCGGGCCGATGGCGCGCCACGCGGAGTCGGGCCATGCGGCGGACTGAGCGGCGATCGGGGCCGAACATATGCCTAACAGCACAACGGTGCCGGCGACGATCGCCGGCACCCGCATGTGGAAGTCCATCATTGGTGGAACATGCCTCCTTTGGGGAGTCCGTCGAGGAGCGGCTCGAGCGGCCGCACCTCGATGGCGCCGGTCGTGGACGGATCGCCATCCGTGCCCGGGTTGCCGCCCTTGATGATGGAGCGCGGCTTCCCGTTGATCTGCCAACTGTACACGTAGCGGCCCTCGGTGAGCGGAAGCGTGACCACCCACTTGTCGCCTTCGCGCGTTGCCGGCACCGAGTCCAGCGTGAAATCGCCGACGATTGCGACGGACGTATCGCCGGCGGCTCGCGACACCGGCAACTCGAGCCGCACGTGTTGTCCCCAATGCCGCTGCAACAGCAAGTGATGATTCGGATCGACGTGCACGGCGGTCACCGAGTCCGACCGGCCGAGCGACACGGTGTCGGCGCGCGTCGTTAGGCGAATGGTGCGGTGTACAGTGCCACCATCCGCCAGCGTGAGCGCGATGTCCAACGGCAGGTCGAACGGCGGCGTGGCCTGCACCTGCGACACGATCAACTCGTGCCCCTGCACCTCCGCGCGCACATCGGGCACGACCTTTTCCGAGAACCACGGCATCGCGAACGACGTGAGGTCCCGCTTGGCAGCGTGCGACATCGCGGCGATCAGCTCCTGGTAGCCGGCGGGTTTGCCGTCGACCTGGCGCTGCACGTACTCGCGAATGCCGCGGTCGAATGCGGCGTCGCCCAACATCTCATCGAACATGTGGAAGATCCACGCGCCCTTCGAGTAGTGGACGCTGCCGTTGTCGGGATTGCCGAGGATGCTGATGCGATCCTCGGAGCCGAGCATGTAGCCGTTGCGCAAGCGGTTCCAGTAATCCTGCTCGACCGAATCGCCGTACATCGCGCGCAGCATCACCGACTCGGCGAACGTGGCCCAGCCTTCGCGCAGCATGTTGGCGGCGGATCCGGTGGCGTTCATGGTCCACGCGTGCGACACTTCGTGCGCGAACACGAACGACGGGCCGCGAATGCCTAACTCTACAAGCACGTCGGCCTTGCTGCCCGAGACGACGGCGTCGGTCATGCGGACCATGAAGCCGCGCGGGCCGAGCCCGCGGTCCTCGACGGCGGCGATGTACGGCGGATACGGTCCGCCGAAGCGCGCGTTGAGGACGCTGTCGATCGGCCGCAGCGCGGCGGCCAGCGAATCGTGCGAGAAGTGGAACGCCGGCGTGGTGAACGTCACGAACTGCACGCCGCGCACGTCGGTGCTCACGGGGCGCCAGTCGCGATCGTAGATGAGACTCAGGAGCCACGTGGGATACGTGCTCTGACCGATGACCGTGCGCACGCCGCCGGCCACGGTGTCGTGCTGCGGCAGCGTCGTGGTCAAGTAGTACTCGGCCGGCACGTGCACCGTAATCGTGGCGGGGCCGAGGTCGTTCGCGCTGTTGTAATCGAAGAACGGATGCCAGGCGTCGGTGTTGTGGAAGGCGCCGTACGCAGGCATCGAATCGCCGGCCGCCGCCGCGACCTCGTGCGACGGGCGGCTGCTGTCGCGCAGCCAGTACGAGAGCGTCAGTTGGGCATTGTGGCGTTTGGGCGCCGCCATCCAGAGCACGCCGCCGCCTAACGACCAGACGACCGAGTCGCCGTCCACGCGCAACCGCGTGATCCGAACGTCGTTGTTGAGCCGGACCGCCAGGCCGTAGTCGCTGCCCACGACGATCGAGATCGTGTCCTCGACGTGGATGTCGCGACCCGGCGCGAGCTCGACGTGCAGCACCTGCCCGTGGATGTAGTCGAGCGTATCGATCGGGAGCTGGCGCGCGATGTGCCAGCCGCCCGCGCCCGGCACGGCCTCGTAGAAGCCGGAGAAATGCCGCACGAGGTTGGTTTCATCGCCGCCGTTGCCCGCCTTGACCGTGCCGGTCAGCAGCAGCACCGCGCGTTGGGCGCCCTGCCACACCACGCGCCGGGTGTTCGCCTCACGGGCCATCTTCCGTTGGACAGCCGCGTGCATCACGGCGCGGCTCAGTGAGTCGGGGTCGACGCTGTCGAACGCCGCGAGTGATCCGCCGACGAATGCGTTGAGGAACACTGCTCCGAGCGAATCCGGCGTGGGGGCGCCGACCTTGCCGGCCGCGACCGGCACGACCCGGGCCGGCGGCCGCGCGGTGGCGGTG
>JACZDA010074880.1_pt1 | contig 13530 bp, 10 predicted proteins | sample 8641761 | NCBI WGS metagenome assembly JACZDA01 (sample SAMN15324611, study PRJNA640507) | soil metagenome | isolation source: intercropping peanut in the first line | place: China: Luxin town, Laibin City, Guangxi Province | collected 2019-07-25 | depth 10cm m | reverse complement strand
TTGCCAACAACTTCGCCGATCGCAAGGATCTCGATTACTTCTTCGCCGACGGATTGGACCTGGCCGAAGGCTACGCGCAGGTGCAGCGTGCGGTTGCGCATTGCCGCACGACGCGCCGTCCGACGTTCCTGCATTTGCGCACCACGCGCCTGACCGGCCACGCCGGCACCGACTTCGAAATCGAGTGGCGCAGCTTCGAGGAATTGATGGCGCTGGAAGCCACCGACCCGTTGCTACGCTCGGCCGCGATCGCGCTGGAATCCGGAGTGTACACGCCGGACGCGTTGCTGGATGAATACGAGGCCATCCGCAAGCGCTGCTTCGACGCCGCGGAGATCGCCGACCAGCGTCCGAAGCTTGAAACCCTGGCCGAGGTGATGCAGCCGCTGGCGCCGTACACACCCCTGGCGGTGCGTGCCGAAGCCGTGCGGGTGCCCGACGCATCCGCGCGTGCGAAGGTCTTTGACGGTGCCGACAAGCTGCCGGAAAAACTGCCTGCGCGGCACCTTGCGCTGCAGATCAACGCGGCGCTGCACGACCTGCTGGCGAAGTATCCCGAATCGCTGGTGTTTGGCGAGGACGTGGCGCAGAAGGGCGGCGTGTATACCGTCACGAAGGGTTTGTACAAGGCGTTCAAGGGCGCGCGCGTGTTCAACACGCTGCTGGACGAGACCACGATCCTGGGCCTCGCGCAGGGCTACGCCAACATGGGCATGCTGCCCATCCCCGAGATCCAGTACCTCGCGTATTTCCACAACGCGTGCGACCAGATTCGCGGCGAAGCGGCGTCGCTGCAGTTTTTCTCCAACGACCAGTACCGCAATCCGCTGCTGGTGCGCATTGCCTCGCTGGGTTACCAGAAGGGCTTTGGCGGGCACTTCCACAACGACAATTCCATTGCCGCGCTGCGCGACGTACCAGGACTGGTGGTGGGCTGCCCGTCACGTGGCGACGATGCCGCGACGATGCTGCGCACGCTGGCCGCGCTATGCAAGGTCGATGGCCGCGTGTGCGCGTTCCTGGAACCCATTGCGCTGTACATGACGAAGGATTTGTACGCGCACGGCGATGGCCAATGGCAGTTCGACTATCCCGCGCCGGATGAGGCGATGGAGTTGGGCGAAGGCCGCGTCTACCACGACAAGGCCAAGGATCTGGTGATCTTCACCTTCGGCAACGGCGTGCCGATGGCCTTGCGTGCCGCGCGCACGCTTGAAAAACGGCACAAGTGGAAGGTGCGCGTGGTGGATCTCCGCTGGCTGGTGCCGTTGAACGACCGCTTCATCGTCGAGCAGGCAAAAAGCGCGAAGCGCATCCTCGTGCTGGACGAAGGCCGCAAGAGCGCGGGCGTGGGCGAGGGCATCATCACCGCGATTGTGGAAGGTGGCCTTGGTGCCACGCCGCTCGAGCGCGTGGTCGGCGCCGACACCTACACGCCACTGGCCGGTGCGGCGCTGCTGGTGTTGCCGGGCGAAGCGGATGTCGTGGCCGCGGCCGGGCGATTGGCCTGATCAGCAGTGGCGCCCGCAAGGTTCGCCGCCATGCGCGGCTTTCGGGTGGCGCGCGCGACATTGCGCGGCGGGTTTGCAAGCCCGGCGGCAGGGCAGCAGGCTGGGAAATCCTGGATCCATCCCGGTATTCGTTATCCCGGAATCGCGGAGCGATGTCCGGGCCCGGTGACTTTCACGCCAGACAGCAAAGTGCAAAGGCGCTGGGTCGCGGCCCGCCCCAAGATGACGAACGACATCAAAACCCCCGCAGGAGGCACCATGCACCCGTTTGCGAAACTGACCCTGATGGCATTGGCCGGCGTCACCTGCGCCGCGTGCTCCAGCCATCCGGACGTACCTGCGCCGACGGCATCGGCGCCACCGACTTCCACCTCCGTCGCAGCGCTGGTGGCATCGGCCATCCCGATGCAGGCTTCTGCATCCGGCGCCACTTCGGTCGCACCGCCATCGTCTGCGCTGCCCAGTCGCGCACCGTCGCTGCGGGTGATCCTGCAGCGCCCCGCGTTTGCCAAAGCCTTCGCGGCGATGGATGGCGCGTCCGCGCTGCCGGCGTGGGTGAACACCGCTGACCAGTCGCAGCCATCGACCCTGGTGCAGGTGGGCGATCAGGCCATGTGGTTGTCACGCGTGTGCGGGGTGTCGGGTTGCCAGGGTGGCCAGTTGTTCGTGTTGACCGATCCCGCCGCGCAAAAAATGCAGGGCTTGCTGGTCGTGGCGGACGGCACGCCGGGTGCCACGGTGCGCCAGTTGACTTGGCTGGGCCAGCCGGACGCCGCCCTGCAATCGTTCTTGAAAGCCCAGACCAACCGGGACTGAAGCCATCCGCCACGCGGCCGCGGCGTCGCATGTGCAACACGTCATGCAGACGGCGCCGCGCATGGCTGCGATAATGGGCGCGGCAGCGCGTACCTCTGCCGCACTGGATGACAGCATCGTGAGTGTCAGCACGCAAGGCGCGGACGTGTCCGTGCCACGGGATCTTGCAGCCGCCGAGGGTGGCGTGGCGGGTGGCAGGCGGCACACCTTCTACAGCGTGTTGGCCGGCGTCAGTTCCGCGCACCTGTTGAACGACATGATGCAGTCGGTGATCGTCACGATCTACCCGCTGCTGAAGGGCGAGTTCGACCTCAGCTTCATCCAGATCGGTGCGATCCAGCTGACCTTCCAGCTGACCGCATCCTTGCTGCAACCCATCGTGGGCGCAATCACCGACAAGCATCCGCTGCCGTACGCGACGCCGTTCGGGATGTGCTTCACGCTGGCGGGGTTGCTGCTGATGTCGGTTGCGCCGACCTATCCCATCTTGTTGCTGGCCGTCGCGCTGATCGGCTGCGGCTCGTCGGTGTTCCATCCGCAGTCCTCGCAAGCTGCGCGCACTGCTTCCGGCGGCCGTTACGGCCTGGCGCAATCGCTGTTCCAGATTGGCGGCAACCTTGGACAGGCTTTCGGTCCGTTGCTGGCCGCGCTGCTGGTACTGCGGTACGGTGAGCGTGGACTGCCGCACGTGGCGTGGTTCGGCCTGGCGGCGCTGTTGGCCATCGTGATCCTGCTGCAGGTCAGCCGCTGGTACAGCCAGCATCTGGATTTGCGCAGGCCCAAACATGCGCACGGCGCAGAGCCCCGGCGGTATTCGAAACCGGTCGTGCGGCGCACGGTCGGCATCCTGTTCGTGCTGATGTTCTCGAAGTTTTTCTACCTGTCCAGCATCAGCGTGTATTACGAATTCTTCCTGATGCACCGCTTCGGGTTGAGCGCGCACGCGGCGGCCTACCTGCTGGGCGTGTTCCTGTTCGCGATTGCCGTGGGCACCCTGATTGGCGGCCCGCTGGGCGACCGCATCGGACGCAAGCGCGTGATCTGGTTTTCCATCCTTGGTTGCGCGCCGTTCACGCTTGCGTTGCCCTACGTCGGGCTGGGCGTGACGGTGGCGCTGAGCGTCGTGATCGGCCTGATCCTGGCCTCGGCGTTCCCGGCCATCATCGTGTACGCGCAGGACATGCTGACGCATCGGATCGGCATGGTGTCGGGCCTGTTTTATGGTTTCAGCTTCGGCCTGGGCGGCGTCGGCGCCGCTGTGCTCGGCGTGATTGCCGATCATTTCGGCGTGCCCTTCGTGTATCAGGTCTGCGCCTTCCTGCCCTTGCTGGGCTTGCTGGCGGTGTTTCTGCCCGACGTGCGGCCCGTGGAACAGACCACGCAGGCGCCGGTGCCGCATTGAGCGCCGCGGTGCGTGCCGCGGCTTGAATATCGGAACCCGGCCGCCATGTCGGGGTCTGAACCATGGCGGCGCCTTTTGGCGTCCGCTACAGTGGCCGACAAGCCCGCCAGAACTCCGGCCTGACCGTTCAAACGAGGATTCCCATGGCCCTGCGTACCAACAATCCCGTCCTGCGCGACAAGACCTTCCAGAACCTTGCCGTCACGTCCGGCGAGCCGATGACCGTCAACGGCACCATCGCGCGTACCGGCCTGCTGCTGGTGCTGATGCTGATCACCGGTGCGTGGACCTGGCATCGCTTCGTGCTGGCCGGCGGCACGCTGAATCCGGCCGCGGGCATGGCCGCGGTGCAGCCATTCCTGTGGGGCGGCCTGATCGCCGGCCTGGTCTTCGCGCTGGCAAGCGCATTCAAGCCCACCTGGTCGCCGGTGACAGCGCCGTTGTATGCGCTGGCCGAAGGCACGTTCCTCGGTGGCATCTCCGCGATGTTCGAGGTGCAGTACCACGGCATCGTGCTGCAGGCCATCCTGGCGTCCGTCGGCGTGCTGGCGGTGATGCTGTTCCTGTATCGCAGCGGCGTCATCAAGGTTACCCAGAAATTCCGGATGGGCGTGTTCGCCGCCACCGGCGGGGTCCTGTTGCTGTACCTGGTGTCGTGGGGGCTTTCAGCGTTCACCAGCGTCGATACCTCCTTCCTGTTCGGCGGCGGCACCCTCAGCATCGTGATCAGCATCGTCGTGGTGTGCATCGCTGCATTGAACCTGGTGCTGGATTTCGACCTGATCGAACGCGGCACCCAGCAGGGCGCGCCCAAGTACATGGAGTGGTACTGCGCCTTTGCGCTGATGGTGACGTTGGTGTGGCTGTACCTGGAATTGTTGCGGTTGCTGGGCAACACGCGGCGCTGAGGCACTTCGTGCCCGGTGTGGCGTAAAAAAAGCCCGGTCGCGAGACCGGGCTTTTTGTTGCAGCGTGGGACTGTCAATGCTGCTTCGGTGCGGGGCCCTCCACGACCTGCACCAGCCTGGCCGGGTTGACGTATTTCCGGAAGGCGTCCTGCACCTGCGTGGCACTCATGTCGATGTAGTGTTTGGCCGCCACCATCGGCTCGTCCAGGGGTTCGCCGTTGGTGCTCCAGCGGAGCAGCGATCGCGCGATGGCGTTGACGCTGGACACGCCCAGCGGGATCGAACGGATGCGCGCCTGCTTGGCGTTGGTGAGTTCATCCGCTGTCACCGGCGTGCTGCGCATCTCATCGATGTTCTTGACCACCAGGCCGTCCACCGGCTTCACCTTGTCGGGGTCGCTGCCATATTGCACGAAGAAGATCGAACGCGAGCGGTCGAAGTTAAGGCCGGAGCCTGCGCCGTAGGCGTAACCGTGGTTCACGCGGATATCGACCATCAGGCGCGAGGCGAAGCCGTTGCCACCCAGCACTTCGTTGCCCAGTTGCAGCGCGTAGCGCTCCGGGTTGTGCACGTTGAGATCCAGCATCTGGCCCATCAGCACCTGGTCCTGCGAGGCGTAGACGTTGGGCACCACCGTGTAGCTGGGGGGATTGCTGGCGACCGGCTTCGGGATCACGTCGGGCTTCGGGCCTTCCGCCTGCCACGCGCCGAAGGTCTTTTCAACCTCGGCCTTGGCGGCTTCCGGCGTCACGTCGCCCACCACCACGATGGTGGTCATGTCGGGTCGATAAACCTTGGCGAAGTAGTCCTTCACGTTGGCCAGGGTCAAGGCGTTCACCGTCGTTGGCGTGGCTTCGCGCAGGCCCGGGTCGCCTGCGGGTAGCAGGCCTTTCATCAGCGCCCGCATCATCTTGTAGCGCGGTGATTGCAACTCGCCGGCCAAGGTACGGGCCAGCGTTTGCTGTTGCACGTCGAAGGCTTTGGCCGGCAGCGCCGGGTGCAGTTCGTTGTCGGCCAGCAACTGCATGCCCTGGTCGAAGCGCGCGGACGGCACCGCGAGGCTGAAGGTGCTGCCGCCGGTTTCGGTGGCGGCAATGCCGTCCAGCGCCTTGTGGAACGCGGCGCGGTCCAGTGTGGTGGTGCCGTAGTCAAACAGCGAGCCCAGCAGCTTGGCGATGCCTTCCTGACCCGCGGGCGCCTGCAGGTCCTCGTTGCTGTCGATGCCGCCGAACACCGTGACGGTCTTGCTGACGTGGGTGGGTTGCACGATCAACGTGATGCCGTTGGCCAGCTTCGTCGTCACGGGATCAAGTGTCCAGTGCGGCATCTGCAACTTGGCCAGTTGCTGCGTGGCCCATGCGGGCAGCGGGCCATTGAGCTTGTCGTTGCTGGCGAAGGACTCGGTGCCGCCAAAGCCCTGGCTGTCGGGCGGCCGCTTGCCGTTCGGGTTGGGCGTCAGCACCACCGTGATGCGCTGGTCGGGCTTGAGGTATTCGCGCGCCACGCGATCCACGTCAGCGGGCGTGACGGCCAGGATCTGGTCGAGCCCTTCCTGCGGCGAATCCAGACCCTGCCACGCCAGTGCCTGCGACCACGCCTCGCCCAGTTCCATCGGGCTGTTCTTGGCGAATTCGAACTGTGCCTGTTCCTGGCGCTTGGCGGCCGCGACCAGGTCGGCCGGCACGCCATCCTTCAACACGCGGGCGAGCACACCGTCCAGGTAACCCTGTGCCTGTTTGGCATCGCCGCCCTTGGGAAAACCCACTTCGATCGTACCGATGCCACCGTGCACGAATGGCTGCACGCCGGCGTCGGCCGACAGCACCTTGCCTTGCGCCGCCAGATCCGAGAGTGCACTGCGTGAGTTGTTCAGTACGTCCATCAGCACGGTCATGGCCGCGTAATCCCGCGACTGCTGGCCTGGTGCGCGGAACATGTATTGCACGCTGCCCGTCGCGTCGGGCGTGGTCTTGGCGATGGTCTGCGGCTGGAACGCTTCCAGTTTCACGGGCGTGCGTGCCGGCAGCTTGCCCTTCGGGATGCCGCCAAACAGCTGCTTCACCTTGGCCAGCGTCGCCTGCGCGTCCACGTCGCCCGCGATCACCAGGATCGCGTTGTTCGGCTGGTACCAGTCGTTGTAGAAGCCCTGCAGCACCTTGCCGGTGGTCTTGTCGAACGTGGGCCGCGAACCCAGCGCGTCTTCGGCGTAGCCGGTGCCTGCGTACAGCGTGCGCTCGGCCTGCTGGAAGGCGAGGTAGCCCGGATCGGAAATGTCGCGCGATACTTCCTGCTCGATCGCGCCTTTTTCGAGATCCCAGTCCGCGGTGGTCAGTTCTGCGCCGCGCATCCGGATCGCCTCGATGTGCAGCAGCATGTCGAGGTATTGCGCAGGCGCGACGAAGAAATACTGCGTGGCGTCATTGGTGGTGAAGGCGTTGTTCTCGGCGCCCATCTTGCCGGTCATCTCGTTCAACTGCGCGCCGGTCAGGCCGGTCGAGTTGCGGAACATCATGTGTTCCAGCGCGTGCGCGGTGCCCGGATAGCCCTTGGGTGTTTCGTAACTGCCCGCGAGATAGGTAATCTGCGTGGTCACCATCGGCGCCAGCGTGTCCCGCACGATCACCACGCGCAGGCCGTTGGCCAGCGTCGCGCGCGTGACGTCGTCATCTTGCGTAGTCGTGCCGGTTGGCGGAGTGTCGGCGGCGAACGCGGCCGGGAGGCCGCAGGCGACCAGGCCCATGCCCAGCAGGATGCCGAGCGCGAGGGGAGCAAGCTTGCCGTGCTTGTGCATGAATAATCCTTGGTCCGAATGGATGGACAACACGCGGCACGCCCCCGGTTGGCGCGCAAAAACGCATTCATGCTAACGAACGTTCGCGGGGCCGGCAATTTCTGGCGCTGACGCGGCGGACGCGGCCATCGACATCGCGTGTGGCATCGGGGCATCAGCGGGTGGCATCGCGTGCAGCAGGGTGGCCGTGGCACCGATGACCGCGAGCCCCAGCACGCTTTCGATCAACACGGCGCGGGCGCTGGCGCGCAGGATGGCCTGGCCGGGTGCGTGGCCTGCGGCCGCGGCATGCAGGCGTGGCAACTTGAAGTAGCGGTTGTGCGCACCGATGAGGATCATCACCAGCACCAGCGCGAGCTTCACGTCGAGGATCATGCCGTAGCGCGTGGTCCACAGCGCGGCGAAGCCGCCGAGCTGACGGCTGGCGTTGAACACGCCGCAGGCGACCAGCACTGCCAGTGCGACGCCGCACAACGTGGACAGGCGCTGGAATATCTGCGCGTCCAGTCCGGCGTGTGCTTCACGCCGGCGCAACAGCAGCGGAAACACGGCCAGCGACATGCCGAACAGGCTGCCCACCCATGCGCCCGCAGCCAGCTGGTGCAGCCAGTCGATCCAGACCGCCAGCGTGAAGTCGCCGGCGTCGGCCGGGTGGCCGGTTTCGCTGCGGGTGAGTGCGATGGCGGCGAGCGCCAACAGCAGGACGCCGCCCGGCCACGCACCGCGTCGCCGGGCGAGCTGCGTCCACGCCAACCATGCCACGGCCAGTGCCGGAACGCGCCACCACCACACGTGGCCGAAGTGGGTGGCCACGAGCGCCAGGCGTACGTCAGGCCACAAGGTTGGCCAGACATGGCCGTTCAATTCCAGGGTGCGCGACAGCAGGATGCCGAGACTGGCGACGGTCAGCAGTGCCAGCGCACCGCCCAGTGCGTGGCGCAGGCGGTGCGCGAAGGTCGCGTCGGCGTCGCGTGGCAACACCGCGACGAAGCACGCGGACATGCCGAATGCCGCGATCAGGGTCGCGATGTCGAATGCGCTGAGGGCAATCGAAAGTGGCGTGACGTCAGCCTTGCTTCACGCTGAAGTTGAAGTGCCCATCGGTGTGGTGGCCATCCCGGGCGACCACGCTCCAGTACACCGTGTAGGTGCCGGCGGCCAACTCAGCGGGCAGCGTGGTTTCCAGCAGCGCGGCATCACCCGCGTCCACGTCGCCCTTGCCGATACTGACCTGCCGGCCCGCGGCGTTCTTGACGACCAGGGTCGAGAACACCGGCTCAAGCTGGCCGTCGAACCAGACCTTCACGGCGTGTGGTGTCGTGGTCACCGTGGCGCCGACTTGCGGCGAAGATTTGTCCGGAAAGGCGTGCGCCGAGCCGCGGGGCGCGACGGCGCATGCCAGCAGCAGGGCGATGGTGCAGATGAGGGTACGCATGGTGGATGGCCTGGTCATTTGAAAAGCGGCGCGCCGAATCCGTGCGGCGCAAGATCATCAAGGTAGAAGTCGAAGCCGAACATGACTCCCACCGCGTTGCCGGTGCGGTGGTTGGCGGGTATCAGCAGTTCCACGCCCCACTGTACCCGGCGGCCGATCCAGATTGCGCCAGGCGCCACGTAACCGGTGGTCTGGCCGCGGCAACCGCGGTCGAGGCAGGTCTGCATCGGCAGCTCGATGATGGGAATCAGGTTGTTGAAAGGCGCCTTGATGCCGGCAAATTTCACGAAGTCCTGCAGGTACGGAATGCTGTACTGCAGTGACAGACCCCAATTCAACATGCGCGGTTCACGGCGGCTGTCGGGCAGGTCGAGACCGATGGATCCGGTCAAGGCGAATGGGCGCAACCAGTGGGCGGAGGCGTTGCCGAAGCCCTGGCCGAAGTCGAACTCGGGCGACCAGCTGGAAACATCCTCGCGAATGGCTCGGCTGCCGGAGTGGGCAAAACTGCGGCTGATCGAGAACGACCCGATCGACTCGCTGTCGGCGTTGCGATACACCTGCCATACGCCACCCAGTGCAAAGTTGCCCCAGCCATGGACCGTGGGTGCGCCCGGCTGCGCGGCCGCGGCGTAGCCGGTATCCAGCAACAGCGAGAAATTCGGCGTGATCGGCTTGGTGACCGAGATGCCCAGGTCGTTTTGCCAGGCACCGTCCTCGTGCATGTGGCTGAAGACCAGCGGCAGTTCGGCGCCGATGCCGGGGTCGTCGAAATTGAGCGTCGAGGGGAACAGCCGCTGACCAGCCACCGCGTGGGCTTGGGCTGGAAATGCGTTGCAGGCCCCAAGCGCCATCGCCGCGGCTGCCAGCCAAATTCGACGCACCGTCGTGACGTGTAGTACCACGCGAGTCCTCCCGGGATGCCTTGCACGCGCACGCGCGGCAAGGCTTGCGCCTGTTGCCTGCGCGCGGCTTGTGGAACCGCAAGCCGCATTCCATGCGGCGGCGATTCACCGTGCTTCAGTATGCAGTCGGAAGCCGGTCCGGCAATGCGGCAAATTGTCGCAGCTGGGTCATGCGTCGTGCTCGCGTTCGGGATGCTTGGCCAGTTTGCGCTGCAGGGTCCGGCGGTGCATGCCGAGCCGCCTGGCCGCCTCGGAAACGTTGCCCGCGCACTCCTGCAGGGTGCGCTGGATGTGTTCCCATTCCAGCCGTCGCAGGGGCAACGGCAGCTCGGGTGGCGCACGGTCGGCGGCGTCGGCACCGTCATCCAGCAGTGTCCGCACTACCGCGTCGGCGTCGACAGGCTTGGCCAGGTAGTCGTGCGCGCCGCGCCGGATCGCTTCGACCGCGGTCGCAATCGATGCGTATCCGGTCAGCAGGAGGATGCGCAATGCCGGCACCTCGCGCAGCAACTCGGGGATCAAGGCCAAGCCGCTGTCTGCGCCAAGCTTCAAGTCCACCACGGCGAAACGCGGGTCCGTCGCCTGCGCCTGCTGCAGCGCGCCCGCGGCGTCGTGCGCAACGGTCACCTCGAACCCGCGCCTGCGCAGGGCACGGGCCATCACGCCCCCGAAGATCGCGTCGTCCTCGACCAGCAGCAGGCGTTGCGGCGGATTGGCCGCGGGCGGCGTCATGGCTGCGCCGCCAGTGGCAGCGACAGCCGCAGGCAGGTACCGTCGGCGGACTGCTCGGTGCGTACCTCGCCGTGCATCCGTTCGACGGTCGCGCGCGCCAGGGCCAGGCCGATGCCAAGTCCGTCCGGCTTGCTGCTTGCCGCGAGGCCGGTGGCGTGGTTGGCGGGGAAGCCGCGGCCGTGGTCGCAGATTGCGAATTTGACGCGCGCCGCGTCGGCGCTGGCCAAAAACCGCACGCTGCCGGAATCGTTGCGACGGGACGCATCCAGCGCGTTCTGCAGCAGGTTGAGCAAGGCGTGCGCCAGTCCTGCCTGCACCGTGATGGGCCGCGCGCGTGCCGGTGGTTCGATCTCGACGCTGAGTTCGGCTTCCGGGTGCAGCACGCGGAAACGATCGGCGCAGTCGTCCACGTAGTGGCCCAGCGTGGTGACTTGCGCCTCGCCGGCCAGCTGGCCGCGGCCGTAATCGACCATGGCGCGCAGGATGGCGCGGCAACGCTCGACCTCGCCCGTCATCACGTCGATGTCCGCGGCCAGTGCGTGGTCGGCCTCGCGCCCGCGCGCGAGTTCCGGCAGCAGGGTGCGCAGAGTCGACAGCGGGGTGTTCAAACGATGCGCGGCGTCGGCCGCCTGGGTCGCGATCGCCAGGATGCCTTCGTTGCGCAACGCGCGTTCACGCAGGCGCTGCGTCGCGGCGCGCTGGGCATGCAAGGCGGCGCTGGTGCGCCCGACGAATATCGCCAGCAGCAGCACGGCAAGCATGAAGTTGATCGTCATGCCGGTCAGATGCAGCCGAAAACCGCTGCCGTGCATGGGCATGTCGGGCAACGGCACGTACTGGAGCACCAGCACGCCGTAGACTGCCGCCGCCAGTCCCGCCACGCCGGCCGCTGCGCGCATCGGCAACGCCGCCGCCGCAAGGGCGACTGGCACCAGCAACAACGTGATGAACGGATTGCTGGCGCCGCCGGTGAAATAGAGGGCCCAGCCCAGCAACAGGATGTCGAAGGCAACGTGGCCCGTGGCTTCCAGGGCGCTGATCGGCCACGGCTTGCCGAGGCGCCAGAACACGAAGGGTGTCGCGAGCAGCAGCACGCCGACCCCGGCTGCCACGGGCAGCCAGGGTATCTGGATGCGCAGCCAGGCAAGCGCGACGACGATCGCCAGCGCCTGGCCGAGCGCATCGCAGGGTCGCAGCCAGGCCACGACGGTGGTCAACGCACGCGCATCGAAGGGCGAAGGTTCGGTTGCGGGCGGGCGTGTCGCGGCGATCATGGCGGCCTGATGATAAGGCCCGACTGCCGCGCCGTCAGTCCCGTGCGCCGGCGCGCGTCACGCTGGCGATGCGGTGCCAATCACGCGCGGTTCGGGTTCCAGCCACACGCCGAAGCGTGCGTGCACGCCGGCACGCACGCGTTGTGCCAGCGCCCACAGCTGCGCTCCGGTGGCGTCGCCGTGGTTTACCAGCACCAGTGCATGACGATTCGAGATACCCGCATCACCCTCGCGCAAACCCTTGAATCCACAGGTCTCGATCAGCCATGCCGCAGACAGTTTCGAGGTACCGCCGGGCGCGGGCCAGCACGGCATGGCGGGGTGTTCGCGGCGCAGCACGTCGGCTTCGGCGGCGGGCACCAGCGGGTTCTTGAAGAAGCTGCCGGCGTTGCCGATCACGTTGGGGTCGGGCAGCTTGCGCGTGCGCAGATTGATCACTGCGTCCGCGATGTGGATGGGTGCTGCGTGTTCGACGCCCATGCGCCGCAGCTCGTCGCGCACGCCGGCGTACTCGCAACGCGGCGTCCATGCGCGTGGCAGGTGCAGCGTGACCGCGGTGATCAGCCAGCGGTCCGGATGGCGCTTGAACAGCGAGTCGCGGTACGCGAAGGCGCACTCGGCGTGGGTGAAGTGGACGCAGCGCCGGTCAGCGAGGTCGAACGCCTCGACGGACTCGATGAACTCGCCGGCCTCGACGCCGTACGCGCCGATGTTCTGCATCGGCGCCGCACCCACGCTGCCGGGAATCAGGATCAGGTTTTCCAGCCCCGCGTGGCCCTGCGCCAGCGTCCAGCGCACCAGGTCATCCCAGTGTTCGCCCGCGGCGACACGGTAGCGCACGGTCGCGGCATCGCCTTCGAGTTCCTCCACGCCATGCGTCTTCAACGTGATCACCGGAGTGTCCACGTCCCCGGCAAACAGCACGTTGGAGCCTTCACCCAGCAGCAGTGGCGTGGTGTCGCGCAGCACGGGGTGCGCGAACAAGGCAGGGATCGCAACCGCGTCGTGCACTTCCGCCAGCCACGCCGCGCGTGCATCCACGCGCAGGGTGTTGCGCGCGCGCAGCGAGGCGTTGGCGGCCAGCGTGTAGCCGTCCGTGACGGTGGCTTCAGGCGACATCGGCGGTGCCATGTTGCCTGCGAATTTCCTCGACGCATTCGGTCAGCAGCCACGGCCCGCGATAGATCAGGCCCGAATAAATCTGGACCAGGCTGGCGCCCGCGCTGAACTTGTCGGCGGCGTCGCCACCGCTCAGCACGCCACCCACGCCGACCAGCGGGAAGCTGTCACCGAGCCGCTGGCGCATGCCGCGCAGGACTTCGGTTGAATGCTGGAACAGCGGTTTGCCGGACAGGCCGCCGGATTCGCTGGCGTGCGCGGCGCCCGCCACGTCCGCGCGGTCGATGGTGGTGTTGGTGCAGATCAGGCCGTCGATGCCGGAGCCCGACAGCGCGCGGGCGATGCCGTCCATTTGCGCGGCGTCCACGTCCGGTGCGATCTTCAGCAGGATAGGTTTGCGCGTGTGGTGGCGGACGGCAAGCTGCTCGCGCCGTTCCATCAGCGCGGCGATCAGGTGCTGCAGCGGATCGCCCTGCTGCAGGTCACGCAGGCCGGGTGTATTGGGCGAGGACACGTTGACGGTGACGTAGCTGGCCAGCGGGTACACACGGTCCAGACAGGCCAGGTAATCATCGGCCGCGCGGTCGTTGGGCGTGTCCTTGTTCTTGCCGATGTTGATGCCCAGCACGCCGCGCCA
>JACZDA010066919.1_pt1 | contig 13578 bp, 8 predicted proteins | sample 8641761 | NCBI WGS metagenome assembly JACZDA01 (sample SAMN15324611, study PRJNA640507) | soil metagenome | isolation source: intercropping peanut in the first line | place: China: Luxin town, Laibin City, Guangxi Province | collected 2019-07-25 | depth 10cm m | reverse complement strand
GTGACTGGGTCGCGGCGGCCGGCGGCCCCTTGCACGGCGGCGTCGGCGGCGAGTCGCGCGGCACGCGCTTCGGGGCGCGTATCGTCATACCGATACGATACGGCACCGCCGCCTTGCGGCACGACGACCAGAGCAACTTCGCCGGTTCGGAGCGCTCGCGCGGCGGCGCTGTCGTCCAACACGTCGACATCGAGCGACGAGTCGCTTCGTAAGGCAGCGGCCAATGGCGCGGCGCCTGGCGCTGTCGACAGCACGACCACGTGCTGCTTCTCTGCCGGCCGGTTGCGGAATGCAATGCCAAGGCCGGCCGCGAGCAGCACGGGGAATACGAACACCCAGAACACGGCTTCCGGCTCGCGCAGGAATTCGCGATAGCGCACGAGCGTGAGCTGCGCCAGCGAGCTGTCGCGGAGCCGGCGCGGGCGGCGAGGCGATGGCGCGGTGCGTTCGCCCGCCGGAGGTGCGAGCGTGGTCTCAGTCATCGCGCAAATGGCGTCCGGTGAGAGACACGAAGACATCCTCGAGCGTAGCCGAATGCGTCTGCAGCTCGTTCATTTCAATGCCGCGTTCGTTGAGCGCGCTGAGCAAAGCAGGCACGACACGGTGGAGCTCGGAGACGTCGAGTTGGAAGCCGCCGTTCTCGGCGCGCGCGTCGAGCACGCCGTCGATCGCGCGCAGTGTGTGGAGATCGATTCGTCCCGCATGCGCCGCGGAGAACGTCACCACATGCTCGGCGCGCCTGGCGCGGATGAGCTCACGCGGCGTGCCGAGGGCGATCACCTTTCCGTGATCCATGATGGCGACGCGGTCGCAGAGTCGTTCGGCCTCATCCATGTAGTGGGTGGTGAGGACGATCGTGCGGCCGGCGGCGCGGAATTGCTCAATGAGGTCCCAGAGCTGGCGGCGCGCTTGCGGGTCGAGCCCCGTGGTGGGCTCATCGAGGAACAGCAAATCGGGGTCGCCAACGAGTGCGCACGCGAGGGCGAGGCGCTGCTTCTGTCCACCAGAAAGTCCACCGACACGGGAGTGTTGTTTTTCCTCGAGCTGTACGAGGGCGATCACGTCGCTCACTTCGCGTCCTTCACGGAAGAAGGAGCGAAACAGGCGAACGGTTTCTTCGACGGTCAGTTTCTCCGATAGCTGCGTTTCCTGGAGCTGAATCCCGAGGCGTTCACGGAGCTCACGGGGGTGTTCGGTCCAGCGGCGTCCGAGGACGATGACGTCGCCGCTGTCGGGGGCGGTTAGGCCCTCGCAGATCTCGATGGTGGTGGTTTTGCCGGCGCCGTTGGGTCCGAGGAGCCCGAAGCACTCACCGGAACGCACGTCGAGGTCGAGGCCATCGACAGCAACGACATCGGGGTACGACTTGCGTAGGGCGCGGAGGGTCAGGGACACGGCAGGGAAGCAGGGTGGCCGGGGTGTGAGATGCACGGTCGGGACTACGACGAGCGCACGTGGTTGCGCTACCACAAGGATAGGAGAGAAGTGGGAGGGGGGAGTAGGGGGTGTTGGTCACGAGCCGTCACGGAGATCCGTATCCTTGACGGGCGAAAAATCCGCGCGTATGGTGGCATGGGATACAATATCCAAACCACGAATTATCGGCTTCGACCTGGCCCGCGGGGGAGACGGCGATGGACAGCGATATGGATCGGCGCGACTTTCTCGCGTCGGTACCGGCAGCGGCGTTCATACTGATGCAGGCGACGCGCGGCGCGGCTCCGGCGGCAAGTGGTCTGATGGCCGCCGGGGCGCCGGGAGCGGTGACCAAGCTCGAGCCCTTCGACTACGACGGCGTTCGGCTGCTCGAGGGCCGCTGGCAGCAACAGTACCAGGCGGGGCGCGATCGGTACTTCGGCGTGTCGGACGACGACATTCTCCATGGATACCGTGCGGCCGCGGGGCTCCCGGCGCCCGGCAAGCCGTTAGGCGGATGGTGCCGCACCAACAGCAACACGGTGTTTGGCCAATGGCTGAGCGGAATGGCGCGGATGCATCGCGCGACCGGCGATCAACCGATAAGAGACAAGGCGGTCGGTCTGCTGCGCGGGTGGGCGAAGACGGTAGGCGCGGACGGCGACTGCCGCATGGACACCTACGCGTACGACAAGCTGGTATGTGGGCTGGTAGACCTGCAGCTCTACGCGGGGGTTGGAGAGGCGATCCCGCTGCTCGAGCGTGTGACCGATTGGGCGGACCGGACGTTCAGCCGCGCGCGCACGCTCCGCAGCCGGAGTGATCCAACGGCGTACTACGGCTCACCGCACGAGTGGTACACGCTGTCGGAGAACCTCTATCGTGCCTACCAGCTCACGGGCAATTCGCGCTTTGCGCGGTTCGCCGAGGTGTGGCTGTATCACGATTACTGGAACAAGTTCGCGGACACGGCGCTGCCGCCCGACGCGCAGGGAGCGCACGCCTACAGCCACGTGAACACCTTCAGCAGCGCGGCCAAGGCGTACGAGGTGACCGGCGATGCCCGATACCTCCGCATCTGCCGGAACGCCTACGACTACATCCAGCAGACGCAATGCTTCGCGACGGGCGGGTACGGTCCGTCGGAGCGCTTCGTCACGCCTAACGGAAGCCTCGGCAAGTCGCTGGACGCGCGGGCGGACACGGCGGAGACGCCCTGCGGGACGTGGGCCGGGTTCAAACTGTCGCAGTACATGCTGCGCCTAACGGGAGAGGCGCACTACGGCGACTGGGCGGAGCGGCTGCTCTACAACGGCAACGGGGCGGCGCTGCTCCCCGAACCCGACGGCAGCGCGTTCTACTACGCCGACTATCGCGTGGGCGGCGGCAAGAAGGTGCCCTTCTGGGAGGCGTGGCCGTGCTGCTCCGGAACGTTCATCCAGAACATTGCGGCGTATCACGACATCATCTATTACAAGACCGATGGCGATCTCTACGTGAATCTGTACGTGCCATCGGGAGTGACGTGGCGGCGGCGCGCGGGCGGCGGCACGGTAAGGCTGACGCAGCAGACGAGCTATCCGGAAGCGGAGCTGTCGACGCTGACGCTCGAGCTGGAGCGGCCGACGCGCTTCGCGCTCAACTTCCGCGTACCGAGCTGGACGCGCGATGCCTCGGTGTCGGTGAACGGGACGCGGGTCGAGACGCGTCTCGCGCCCGGCACGTGGGGGACGCTCACGCGCGAGTGGCATTCGGGCGATCGCGTGGACATCCGAATTCCACTCGTGCTCCGCATGGTGCCCGTGGACCAGTGGCATCCGGATCGGGTGGCGGTCGTACGCGGACCGGCCGTGCTGGTGTTGGAGGGTGATTGGCACGAGCCGTACTTCCACCTGCCCAAGGATGATGCGACGCTCGCGTCGCTGCTCGTGCCGGACGAACGCGCGGGCGCATTCCGCGTTCAGTTGCCTAACGGAAGGGTCGTGCGCAGCAAGTTCCGGCCGTTCTACGACATCGAACGCTACTACCCGTACTTCATGTACATGGACCGCGGCAACATGGGGTACGATCTCTGGTAAGGGCGGTCGCGCGCGATGGCCTAACGCAGCGAGCCCCCCGGGTAGACCGGGGGGCTCGCGTCGTTTCATCCGGTAGATCCTCGTGCGGTCATGGCGTTCCGGCGCAGGCGGACGCCGAGACGTAGGTCGGTGCGTTCGTTGGCTGCTTGTCCCAGTAGACGCGGGTATCGAACGCGTCCGGGCCCTGGTCGGCGATCGCGGCGTCGACGTTGTCCGCGTTCACCGACTGTTCGGCGATCGAGTACAAGAACCGCCGGGGAACATAATTGAGCACCGCTGCAGGGCCGGCCTTGATCCATGACGGTTGGCAGGTGCGCCGCCACTCGGCCCACGCTTGGGCGCCATCGCGGAACAGCGCGATCCACTTCTGTTGCGCGATCTGTATGAGACCTGCCGTGCCGCCTTTGTACGCGATCGCGGGTTGCGCGAGGTACGCGTTGATCGCGACCGGGTCTGTGATTCCCCACTGATTCATGGACGCGGTGATCGCCGAGTCGTAGTCGGCGGCCGCGTCGCCGGCCGACAACCCGCCTAACCCACGCTCGGCTGCCTCGGCGCGGATGAACATCAATTCGGCATAGGTCATGAGGTACGACGGAGCAGACAGGCCGGCGGACGTGCCGAACGTGCCGTACGACGTGACGCCGGGGTAGAAGATGAGCCCGGGACGCGACGCGATGCGGAACCACTTTCCGGCCGAGTCCTGCGACAGGCCGTTAGGCATGCCGCCGTAGCCGTTGCGGTAAATCGACGAATCGACGACGGGTTGGGCGTAGACAGCGACTCGTGGATCGTTCCACGCGACAAGGCTGTCCATGAGCGACTTGGCCATGCGATAGTCGTCGCGCGTCTGAAACCGGTCGGCGAGCGGATTGTCGTTCACGCCGTCGCCTGGCCAGACGAGCTTCGCGGCGTCGTCGTTAGACGTGAAGGTGCCGCCGGGTGCCGAAAAGGCCGCGGCGAGCTGCGCGCTGGCCGTGGTCGGGTCCACGTTCACCAGGCGAAGCGCGAGGCGGGCGCGAAGCGAATTGGCGAACCGCATCCAATTCTGGAGATTCCCACCGTAGATCGGATCCGCGTTGCCGAGTCCGGGGTCGTCGGTAGGGTCACTCGCCATCGCCGATACGGCCGAGTCGAGCTTGCTGAAGAATCCGGCGTAGATGTCCTGCTGCTTGTCGTACGCTGGTGCGAGGCTGCCGCTCGCCGTGTCGCCCTGCAGCGCTTGCGAGTATGGGACGTCGCCCCACGAATCGGTGAGGAAGTCGAAGCCCCATGTTTGCAGCACCATCGCCGGACCGGAGAGGCCAGGCCGACCGAGCTGATTGCCTTTTGCCGCGACCTTCCGCAGGTCCTCGAGCTCAACTGCGTATGCGTTGTTGAATGAGCCCTCGGTGCGGTCGGCGGTGAAGTTGATGTACTCGTCCTCCTGCGGATAGGTCGTCTCGGCGAAGTGCTGAATCAGGATTTCGGTCTGGCCGTGGTCGAAGCCGCCAAGCCAGCGACCGACCCCCTGATCGACTGCGTTCGTGAACAGAGCGCCGGGAGGAGCAACGGTCGGATTGTTCGGGTCGACGTTCAGGTTGGTGAGTCGGTCGGAGTTACACGCGGCCGTTCCGATGGCAAGCGCGAGCCCGGCCGCCAAGCGTGCAAGGCGTGTCGTGTTCATCGTGAGCTCTCTATTCGGCGTGGCCGGTTAGGGCGTGACCTGAAGGTTGAGGCCGATGCTGCGGTTTGTTGACAGGTTCGCAAACTCCATCCCTTGGAAATTGCCCGTGCTGTAGGCGAACTCCGGGTCGATGTTAGGCACGTTCTTGTGGGTGAGCAGGTTTCGACCGACCACCGACACGTTGATCGTCTGCGCGTACAGGTGTGCGGCGAGGCTGCTTGGCAGATCGTAGCCGAAGCGCAGCTCGCGGAGCTTGATGTAGCTCGCGTCGTAGACGTAATCCTGGTGAATCTCCCACAAGCCTTGGAACCAGCGCTCGGACGTGACGTTGACCGTGTTAGGCTGGCCGGTCGACTGGTCGATGCCCTTGGCGACAATGCCGGGTGCATTCCAATCCTGCTCGCGGCCACGGAGCGTGGAGGCACAGGTCCCCGACTGCTCGCACATCATGTTGGTGATGCTGAAGATCTGGCCGCCTTTCCGGATATCGACGAGCGCACTGAGCATGAAGTGCTTGTAGCGGAACGTGTTGCTCCAACCGCCTAACCAATCGGGGTTGACGTTGCCGAGGACGGCGCGCGGACCCTGCTGCGCCATGCCGTTGAGGAGGAGCAGGTTGCCGGCGCTGTCGCGCAGGAAGGTGTGCCCGTAGATGTCGCCATACGGCTGGCCGACGCGCGCTTCAACCGACGCGCCCCAGGCGCTGCCGAGTACGACGGTCGAAAGTCCCTTCGTGAGCGAGACGACTCTGCTTCGATTCTGGGAGAAGTTGAAGCTGGTGGTCCACTCGAACCCGCCGGCGTTCTTGATCGGCGTCGCCGTGAGCAGCGCCTCGAATCCCTTGTTGACGATGTTGCCGGCGTTGAGCGACTTCGTGTTGAATCCCGATGTCGCCGAGACGGTGAGGTTGATGATCTGATTCTTCGTGCTCTTGTAGTAGTAGCTCGCGTCGAGGGTCACGCGATCGTTCAAGAAGCCGATTTCGGCGCCAACCTCATCGGACGTTGTGATCTCCGGCTTGAGGGTCGAGTTCGCGATGTTGTTGCTCAATGAGTATTCGGGCTGCGAGCCGAACTTTGTGGACGAGCCGACATACGTGCTCGCGAGCTGGTACGGCACGGCATCGCTGCCGACGCGCGCGATGGCGCCGCGCAGCTTGAGATACGACAGGACGTTGCTCTTGAGCGATGGCAGCGCGTCCGTGAGCACCATCGAGGTGTTCGCGCTCGGGTAGAAGTACGAGTTGCCATTGCGTGGAAGGGTGGATGACCAGTCATTGCGCCCCGTGGCCTCGACGGTCCACCAGTTGTTCCACGTGAACGACGCCGAACCGTACAGGCTGTTGACCTGCTGCGCCGAGGAGAACTGATTCAGGGTCGGCGAGATGGCGGCGTTCGAGACGTTGTACGTGCCGGGGACGGAGATACCCGACACCGCGGTCGAAGCCGTGGTGAAGGCGTCGTAGCGGCGCGTGGCGCCGGCCAATGCGGACACAGCCAACTTGCTGGTGACTGACTTGTTGGCATTGAGAAGGAAGTCCGTGTTCGTCTCGCGGCTGCCCTGCGTGTTGAGTGCGAAAGCGCCGAAGTAGTTCGCGTTTGCGTACTGGATGTTCCCCTGCGCATAGTCGCGATTGATGTTCCAGTCGTAGTAGTCCTCACCCGTGCGGAGCGTGGCGCTCAGCCAGTCCGCGACCCGGTATGTGCCGGACGCATTGAGAATTGCGCGGTGGCGAGTGTCGTGCTCCGGATTGTCGTACTGGAGCCAGTACGGATTGTTGTGGAAGTTGAGATTCCAGTTGTAGAGGTTGCCGTTGGCATCGTACTGGCGCGCTTTGAGCGCGTTCATGTCGACTTGGCGGCCGAACCAGATGAACTGCTCGAGGATGCCGGTGTTGTATCCGTCGCCGGGTCGGTTATGCGCATCGTTGAGCGTGTAGAGAATCGAACCGGTCGTCGTTAGGCGATTGCCGATCTTCAGCGTGCCGGCGATGGTGGCGTTCGTGCTCTTGAAGTAGTTGTTCGGGATGACGCCGCTGACGTTGGTGTTTCCGACGGAGAGTCGGGCATTGGCCTTGTCGGTTCCACCTGAAACGGCCAGCGTCGTGGCCCAATCGTGTCCCGTCTGGAAGAAGTCGGAGACGTTATTTGGATGCGGCAGGAAGGGCTGTTGCGGCCCAGTGAATTGATCGATGAGCCGACCGTCCATGCGCGGACCGTAGCTCTGGTCATAGCCGTCATTGACGCCGCCGCCACGGCCGTCGACGTACTGGAATTCACCGGCTGAGCCCTGGCCGTAGAGATTCTGCCAATCCATCGAGATGGACGGATTGTCGAAGGTGTACGTCGTGCTCAATTGCGTCTGCATCTTCCCATCGGTGCCGCGGCCGTGCTTGGTGGTGATGAGCACGACGCCGTTTGCTGCTCGCGAACCGTAGAGGGCCGCGGCGTTCGGCCCTTTGAGGACCGAGATGCTCTCGATGTCGTCGGGATTGATGTCGTTGATCGTGCTGCCCATGTCCGTGCCCGACGTGCTGCTGCCGAGTGAGCCCGGGTTAGGCGAGCCGCCTCGGTCATCGTTGGCGACAGGAACGCCGTCGACAATGAACAGCGGGTCGTTGTTGCCGTTGATGGAATTGGCGCCGCGAATGACGATGTTCGTGGAGCCGCCGGGCTGTCCGGTGCCGACGATGGACACGCCGGACACTTTGCCTTGGAGCTGATCGACGAAGTTCTGCGCGTGCGTGGTATTGAGCTCGGCACTGCTGAGCTCTTGTTGGGCCGTGCCGAGCTGGCTTTTCTGTTTCTGGATGCCGAGGGCGGTCGTGACGACGGCTTCGAGGCGCGTCGGCATGGCAACGAGCGTGAAGTCGTGGGTGATCGTGCCTTGCGAGAGCGTGATCTGCGCCGAGAGGGCGTGAAAGCCGATCAAGCGAGCGGTGAGGGTGGCCGCCTGGTTTGAGACGGCACTGGCGGGCACCGTGAAGGAGTAGCGTCCGTCGTCCTTGCTGAGCGCGCCATATCGTGTGCCTTGGACGAACACGCTGGCGTTGGCGAGCGGCTGACCCGCGTCGCTGGTGACGCGGCCGGTGATCGTGGCGCCTTGCTGAGCCACGGCCCAGGCGGGGAGCAGCGCGATCGCGCCGGCGAGCGCGAGTGCTACTCGAGCTGAGCGATGCATTCTACCTCCTTACCAGTTCGTGCAGAGGGTGTCGTGGGGTCGAGCGGGGAACGAGTCGCGCGGGCGCGTGAAACGGGCTTTTATATAGTATCCAATGAGTTTGGATACAATATACGCAGTGCCTGCGCGCGCAAGAGCGGCGGCGGCGGACGAGCTCGCCGCACCACACAGCGATGCGCCCTTGGGCGAGCGACGGCCGCCCGCTTACGGGATTTTCAGCGCGGTCCGGCCGGAATGTTGGCCAGCAGATACCGGGTGAGCAGCGTGTAGAGATGCAGCGTGGTGCCCGGACCCTCGCAGTCGCAGTGCGAGCGGTTGGGATACACCATGAAGTCGAACGGTTTGCCGAGCGCGATGAGGCGATTGGAGAGTGCTTCCGCGCCCTTGTAGTGCAGGTTGTCATCGCCGGAGCCGTGGACGAGCAGGAGCTTGCCGCGCAGCCCGGCCGCGAAGTTGATGGGCGAGCTGACCTGATAGTTCTCCGGGTGCTGCTGTGGCAGCCCGACGTAGCGCTCCTCGTAGATCGAATCGTAAAAGCGCTGGTCGGGCACCGAGGAGACGGCCTCGCCTAACTGGTAGACGTCGGGATAGCGGAAGAGCGCGTTGAGCGTCTGGGAGCCGCCGCCGCTGTGGCCGTGGATGCCCACGCGGGCGGCATCGAGATACGGGCGCGTGCGCTCGAGCTCGCGCATCACGGCGGCCTGCTGGCGGCTGGCGAGCGGACCAATCGTTCCATAGATGAGCTTGCGCCAGTGGCGTCCCTTTGGCGCGGGCATGCCCTGGTTGTCGACGCTGAGCACGATGTAGCCCTGCTCGGCGATGAAGCGGTGCCAGAGAATGTTGACGCCGCCCCAGCGGTCGGTCACCGTCTGTCCCGCTGGCTCGCCGTACACGTACACGAAGACGGGATATTTCCTCGCCGGATCGAAGTGAGGCGGTGTGAGCATCCAGCCATCGAGCGTGACACCGTCACCCACCGGCACGGTGAAGAACTCGACGGGCGACGTGATGAGCGAGTGCGCGGCCGCGCGGAGCGCGTCGTTCGTGACGATGACGCGCTGCGTCGGCATCGGCGAGCATGACGTCGTCGTGCTGCTGCAGGCGGTCGAGATGCTGGACCAGCAGCTCGTTCGGCCCGCTCCACTCGAGGTACGGGAGGTAGTGCTGCCGCGGATCCCCGGGCAGGCGAAGCCAGGTCGTGGGTCCGCCGCTCGCGCTGACGACTCCGGCGCGGACGCTCGCATTGATGGCGCCGGGAACGGGATAGGGCTGAGGGGTTATCGTCGGATAGGGCGAGTCGGTGTCGTTGATGATATCGTAGATGGGCACGCCCGATTGGTCGAACTGCCAGTAGGCGATGGCGGTCCCGTCCGGCGACCAGCGGAAGCCGTCGCGCAGGTCGAGCTCTTCCTCGTCGACCCAATCGGCGACACCGTTGAGGATGTTGGCTGAGCCGTCGGTGGTGAGGCGTGTGATGGCGCCGTCGCTCACGCGCTCGACGTAGAGGTCGTTGTCACGGACGAAGGCGACGCGGTCACCCTGCGGCGAGAATTTGGCGAAGCGGAGAGACGATGGCTCGGCATTGGGGCCGCCGAGTTTGCGGAGTGCGCCGGTGCGGCGATCGAGGACCCAGTAGTCGCCGCGGGTGTTGCCGTGATGCCAGTTCCGTTGGGCATTGGTATAGAGCAGCACGAGGTTGAAATCACGCGAGAAGGCATAGCCGTCGAGCGCGATGGGCGCGGACGAGCCGGGGGCGCGAAGCTGCTCGGCTGAAACGAGGACCGTGCGTTTGCCGGTGGCGGCATCGATCTGGACAATCTCCCGATCGTTAGGCGAAGCAGTCGTCCGATCGAGCGTCGTATAGGCGGTGCCCGAGGGTAGCCAGGCGATTGGACCGGCGGACTCCCCAACGAATTCGCGCGAGTCGAAAAGATTATGGAGGGTGGAATCGGCGGCCGGGCTCAGGGTCTGAGCGGGGAGTGTCGCGGCCCACGAGCCCGCGGCGACGATCGTGATGAGGACGCTCGTTAGGACAGTCGTGCTGAGCGCTCGGTCGACGAGTGACCAGGGCGGCGCTGCGGTGGAGGGCGGAGATCATGGAGGTGGTGGCAGCGAGTGTGTGGGCGAGACGAGATCGGATATTGTATCCGAAAAACAGATCGTAGCAATCAGCCCGGCGTCGTGCTGCGCCGTACCATCTCACGGGGACCATGACTTGCCGGATGCCCCGGCTGGGATATTTTATCCGACCGAAGTCCCGCTCCCGGGCGACCGACCCTTTAGCCCATCGGTGCCATGACTCGCGCTTCCTCCCGCCCCCGCCCCCGCCCCCGCCCGATCGTCGGCAGCACACCACCTGCGTCCAGCACGGCTCCCCGGCCAAATGTCACCGGACCCATCGAGCGACTCACCGTCACCGCGGCAACGCTCCAGGCCATTCGCGAGCGAATTCTGTCCGGCGCTTACACTGAGAGTGAGCCGCTTCGACAGGATGCGATCGCGTCGGAGCTGGGAGTGAGCCGCATCCCGGTCCGGGAAGCGCTGCGTCAGCTCCAGGTCGAAGGCCTCGTCACGTTCAGCCCGCACCGCGGCGCTGTCGTCTCGACGTTCTCGATCGCAGAAATCGAGGAGCTGTTCGAGCTGCGGGCACAGATCGAGAGCGACCTGGTTCGCCGCGCGGTCCCGCAGATGTCGGCAGCCGATTTCGCGCGGACCGATGAGATCCTCGAGGCGTACGCCGCCGCCTTCCGGCGCCGCGACGTCGCCGCCTGGGGCGATCTGAACTGGCAGCTACACTCCACCATGTTGGCTGCGGCGCGCCGGCCACTGACGTTCGGCATCGCCGAGAATCTGCACCGACACGCCGACCGCTACGCGCGCATGCAGCTCGCGCTCACGCACGGCGAGTCGCGCGCAAGCGAGGAACATCGGGCTATCGTCGCCGCGGCCAAACGTCGCAATGCCGAACGGGCGAGCCAGCTCATGAGCGCGCACATCGCCGGTGCCGGCCGGTCGCTCGTGAAATTCCTCCGCGCCCAACGCGGCGAATCGTAGACGCACGCAGCGGGATGCTCGTCCGTCCCCGCGAGACGGTTCGTCGCACTGGACTCGAAGCGAGGGCGCCGCAGTGTGGCGGTGATGGACATTTTTGGATATAATATCCAAGCCTCGCTTCCCATCCCGGAGTCTTGCCATATGAACCGGCACCACGGGCGGTGGCTCTGTCTCGCCACCGCCGCACTCTTCGCGGCGCCATCGTCTGGCGCCTCCCAGACGACCCTTCCCCGCGTCCCGGGCGACCGCGTCGTCACGATCACGCCGCAGGGACGCACGGGGAGCGAGCCATCCATAGCGGTCAATCCGTACAGCCCGAACCAGGTTGTCGGAGTGTATGGTGGCCCGGGCGTCGCGTATTCGACCGACTCCGCCGGCACGTTCGCGATCGCCGAAGGAACCTCGCCTGCGGGTTGGCGCGGCGCCGGTGACGTCTCCGTAGCCTTCGGGCTGAACGGACACGTCTACCTGTCTTACCTGACCATCGCCAAGTTGGGATCCGCTTCGTACTGGGGCCACAACGCTGGCGCGAACGGCATTTGGGTGCGCCGATCCGCCGATGGCGGAAAGACGTGGGACGCCGAGCCCGCTGCGGTAAAAGTCTGGCCCACGGGTCATGAGCCCGGCATCAAGGCCGAAGACATGCCGCGCATTTGGACCGACGCCGGCCGCAGGAGTCCCTATCGCGGCTACCTCTATGAGGCGTGGATCGAGTGGCAGATCGACAAGTCGATCATGCTCTTCTCGCGCTCCACCGACGACGGGAAAACGTGGTCCGCGCCGAAACGCATCAGCACCCATGCGGGTTACCCGCGCGATGACAACGGCGCTGTGGTCGGAATCATCGGGACGGTGGCCCCGGACGGAACGATGTATGTGGTCTGGAGCGATGGTCTCGACATCGCGTTCACGACGTCGCGCGACGGTGGCGCCACGTTCGCGCCGTCCCGCTCGATCCTCACTGTCGGGCCGCCGTACTTCGGTGGCGCGACCGGCATTCCCGGCCTCTCTCGCGCCATGGGATTCCCGCAAATCGGTGTGGACCCGCACGATGGTACACTCTACGTCTGTTGGAGCGACTTCCGGAACGGCGACGTGGACGTCTTCGTGTCGCGCTCGACGGACCACGGTCACACGTGGTCAAGGCCGCTCCGTGTGAACGACGATCCTTTGCACGATGGCAACGACCAGTTTCTGCAGTGGCTGGCGGTCGATCCGATAACTGGCGCGGTGTATGTCCAGTTTTACGACCGGCGCGCCGACCCGGAGAATCGCGGGACGCGCGTCACGCTGGCCCGGTCCACGGATCGCGGCAGGACGTTCAAGAACTACGACTGGTCAGACGACACGTTTACGGGCGAGAGCGCGTTCCTCGGCGACTATATGTGGATGACGGCATACGACGGTCGCGTGTATGGCATATGGGCGGAGGCGCTGCCGCGGCCTGACGACTCCACGTCGGCGCGGCCGCGCCGCGGGTCGCCGACGATCATCAAGGTCGGGACGGCCGACTTCACGAACCGGTAGCGGCCACGGTGATTCATCTGGATAAGGGGACCGGGAAGGGAGGGGAACCGCGCGGCTCGCGCCGAGTGGGAGGGCGGTGGCAAGTTGAATGGGCGGGGAGCTTGTAAAGGAGCGCATATTGGATACTTTATCCCATATGCGCGCGGCGACGATTTTTCTCACTCGAACGCGTCTCAGCGTTAGGAATCGGGCGTACATGACTCAGGCACCATCCCGTTCGATCGTCCGCGCGGACGCGGCGTCGGGGACGAGCGCGCGTCGTCCGGCCGAGGGCGGACCCATCGAGCGCTTCACGCTCGCCGGGGCGACACTGCAGGCGATCCGCGAACGCATCCTGTCCGGTGCGTACGCCGAGGGCGATCCGCTGCGGCAGGATGCGATCGCCGCGGAGCTTGGCGTGAGCCGCATTCCGGTGCGCGAAGCGCTGCGGCAGCTCGAGGTCGAAGGCTTGGTGACCTTCAGTCCGCATCGCGGCGCGGTGGTGTCCACGTTCTCGATCGGCGAGATCGAGGAGCTGTTCGAGCTGCGCGCGCAGATCGAAGCGGATCTGGTTAGGCGGGCGGTGCCGAAAATGGTGGCGGCGGATTTTGCTCGCGCCGACGACATCCTGGACGCGTACGACGCGGCGTTTCGTGCGCGCGATGTGTCCGCGTGGGG
>JACZDA010009797.1_pt1 | contig 13664 bp, 10 predicted proteins | sample 8641761 | NCBI WGS metagenome assembly JACZDA01 (sample SAMN15324611, study PRJNA640507) | soil metagenome | isolation source: intercropping peanut in the first line | place: China: Luxin town, Laibin City, Guangxi Province | collected 2019-07-25 | depth 10cm m | reverse complement strand
GCCGGGGTGTACCGACCTGTCGCCTCATTTTCCCGAAATTCCCCGAAGACCCTGTTAAACAACAGCTTTTGCTTTTTCTCCGGCGGCAAAGCGCATCCCCCTGCGCCGAGCGATCCGTGCTTTGCCCGCGGTGTCGGTGCCTTATCCGTTTCCTTTTAGGCGAAGAGGCCAGTTCATACCGCCTGGTCCACCCGGGTCGCCGCCGGCCCGCCGCGCACGAACGCGATGTAGTCGGTTGCGTTAGGTTCTTCGCCTTCGGCGCGAACGATCAACGCCACCTGGCCCCGGTGATACGAGCCGTGCATCGCGACGTGCAACAAGATGTCCTCGACGCGCGATTCGAACGGAAGGCCGCGGCTATTGCGGTAGGACACCCGGCGGTCGAGGTCGCCTGGCGACAACCGCGCGAGATACGCGGCGTACGCGGTTCTGTTGCGCAGGACCGTCGCGCGACACTCGGCCAGGCCGAACGACGGCCAGATCGGGATTTCGCCCGGCTGCTGCTCGAGCCGCGCCAACCACTCGGCTTCGGTGCCTAACACGTGGTTGAACAACTCGAGGGCGCGCACCGGGACCACGGTGGCTGCATCGAGCGACGCGAGTGCGCGCTCGTCCGCCCACAACATGTGCGCGAACAACGATTGGATGTGGTGCGGCAGCGTCATCAGAACAGTCCGACTTTTCCCCGTACGGAAGCAATCAGCTTTTCGGGATCGTATCCGATCCCCTGGCGGAACACCAGCTCAACATGCGCGATGTCCGCGATGTTCCTCGAGGGGTCGCCGTTGATCACCACCAGGTCCGCTTGCTTGCCGGCCGTGATCGAGCCGACGTCCTTGGCGCGGCCGAGGTACGTGGCGCCGTTGAGGGTGCCGACTTTGATCGCCTCGAGCGGCGTCAGACCGCTTTCGACGAGCAATTCAAGCTCGCGCTGGTTGGAGTAGCCGGGAATCACGCCGCCACCGCCGGTGGGATCCGTGCCCGCGATCAACAGGCCGCCCGCACGCATGAAGGCCACCTCGAGCGCGCGCGCGTGCGCGAAGATCGCGTCGAAGCGACGCGTCGTATCGCGCTGCACGGCCGCGTAGCGTTGGGCGAACTGCTCGTGCAGAATCGGGTCGAGGACGTCGAGGCCGGGCGGCATCGGGCGACCGGGCGTGAAGGTTTCGAACACGGTCAACGTGCTGGTGATCGCGACATGGCGCCGCACCAAGTCGGCGATGAGATCGCGCACGCGCGCCGAGTCGGGCGTGAGCGTGGCGATGGTCGCGAGCCCGGTGTTTTGACCGGGACACACGTCGGGCTTCTTGTCGGCCACGAAATCCGTGGAGACGAAGAAGCCGTGCTCGAGGTTGTCGATGCCTAACGCAGCCGCCTCGCGATAGGTGACCGAGCACAGGTGGCCCGTCACCTTGAGTCCGCGCTTGTGCGCTTCGGCGATCGCGGCGCCGAGCTCGGCGCGGGTGATGTGCATGTACGCCTTGAACGACGTCGCGCCGGCGTCGGCCCAGAAGTCCACCATGCGCCGCGCGTCATCGGGGCCGGCGAGCTCGTGCACCTGGTCCAGGCCTAACCCGGGTCCCTCGAGGTACGGCGCCGTGGCGTCGATCCACGGGCCGGGTTTCTCGCCGCGCGCGATGGCGTGCGCGAGCCCGATGTCGCCGTAGCCGTTCATGTTGCCGCCGGTGCGCATCGACGTGACACCGCCGGCGAGATAGAGCCGCACGAAACTCTCGGCCACATTACCGTACACGCCTGGGCCGGTGGGATAGAACAGGTGCTCGTGCACCATCACGAGCCCCGGGATCACGGACTTACCGGTGAGGTCGAGCACACGCGCGCCGGCGGGCACCGACGTCGAAGCCGCCGGGCCGACCTGTGCGATGCGACCGTCGCGCACGATCACGGTTTGGTCGTCGCGCGCGGGCGCGCCGGTGCCATCGATCACCCGCACGTGCGTCAGCGCTACGAGGTCGGTGTCGATGGCGACGACCTGTTTGACGGCGGGCGATAGGGGCGGGTGTGCGCCCTGTGCGCCGGCGACGTGGGCACACGCCGCGGCGAGGAGAACGAGAAAGAGGGAAGAAGGAAGCGCTCGCTGTCGCTCGCTTGGGAAAGCGCTGCGCTGGGGAAAGCGGCGGCGACGCCGCCTGAGGGATCGGAAGGGCATCAGCTGTCTGTGGGTAGTGAGTGCCTGGTGGCGCGTGCTCGCGATGTCGTTCTCAATTCGCGCGGACCATCGATGTTGTTCCGCTCCCTCGGGCGGCGTCGCCGCCGCTTCCCTCAGCCAGCGCTTCCCGCTTCCCTAAGCGAGCGACAGCGAGCGCGTCCCTCGTCGTCCGTTAGGCGCCGATTCCGGCTGAGAATCAGGATCCCGAAGCCGGGACCAGGTCGAAATCGTACACCAGGTGGATGCTGTCCGCTACGCTCAGCACCGATCCGACTTTCGGCTTCTCGATCTGGAAATCTTCGAACGTGAAGCCGGTGGACGCGGTGCCGAAGACCTGTCCGTGGCGCATGTACGCCTCGACCATCCACGACGTGGGCTTGGTCACGCCGCGCACCGTGAGGTCGCCTAACAGCGTGAACGACACGCGGCCCGAGTCGGGCAAGGGCAGCGTGAGGCCCTGGAGCTCCTTCGGCACGAGTGTAACGGTCGGGTATTTCTCCGTGTCGAGCGTGCGGTGCTGGATGAACCCGTCGCGCATCGAGCGGTCGCTTTTCAGCCCGCGCAGGTCGACCACGAACTTCGATTCGGCCGGGATGATCTTGCCCTTGTCGTCGAGGGCGAAGCTGCCGGTCACGCTGTCCGTGACGCCGACGGCATCGCTCGGGAAGTTGATGTGGGCCAACTGCTCGCGTACGAAATAGCGCGCCTGATTGTTCTTCGGCGCGACGACGAAGTGCACGGGTCCAGTCGCGTGGGCGGCGGGTCTGTGAGGCGCGGCGAGCACGCTCGTCGGGGCCGGCGCCGCGTCCAATGCAATGACGCCGATGCCCGCAACCAGGATCGCGCTCACTGCCACACCAATCTTAGGCATTCCGGAATTCCTCCAGCCTGGGATGAGAGCCGCGACCGGGTTCGGCCGGGCGACCGCGCGGATGTTAGTAGGCGGTACGCGGAGCCAGCAACCTGACCGAACGATGACCTGCGAACGCGGGGGCAATCGGGGCGGATGCCTGTGTTCGCGGGGTGGACTTGACGAGCTCGGTACCCGCTATCACTGTTGCGCTCGGCGGTTTTGCACGGACAAATGCTGGGCTTTTCGTGCTCTCGCCATCGCGGTGTAGGCCACGACGTTCCGGTTCGCATGTCCCGCCCGTTAGGCACGCCGCCGCCCGTCCCATCGCGTGTTTCCTTCTCGCCGAGGTTTCATGTTCGGTCCCGTACTGCGCCGTGCCGTCCGACGTCTGCCCATTGCCCTCGCCTGCATCCTCGCTGTCGCCTGGGTGCGTGCGGCACGCAGCGCGGTGCCGGTTGCGCCGGTTCGCGCGCCCGCGCCCAAGGGCACGCTGCTCATCGTCGGCGGCGGGGAGCAGCCGAAGGAGCTCGTCCAGGCCTTCGTCGATCTGGCCGGCGGGTCGCACGCGCGCATCGCGGTGGTGCCGACGGCGACCGAAGAGTCTGCCGAAGCGGGCAAGGAAAAAGTCGATGAGCTTCGCGGCTACGGCGCGCAGGCGTTCGTGATCGACGTGTCGCGCGAGCAAGCCCAGTCCGATTCGGTGGTGAAGCTGATCGGGACGGCGACGGGCATCTGGTTCGGCGGCGGCGACCAAGTGAAGCTGGCCGATTCGTTAGTCGGGACCGCGGCGCTGCGCGCCATGTTGGCGCGGTATCAGGCGGGCGCGGTGGTCGGTGGAACGTCGGCCGGTGCGGCGGTGCTCAGCGATTCCATGATCACCGGCAACCAGAAGCGTCCCGAAGCGGACAGCGTGGGCTACTACGGCGACGAGTTCCCGAACATCGCGCGCGGTGCGATCCAGATCTCGCCGGGGTTCGGCTTCATCAGGAACGCGATCGTCGACATGCACTTCATTCGCCGCGAGCGGGCGAACCGCCTCCTGGAGGCGGTGCTCGAGCGGCCTTCTCTGTTAGGCGTCGGCATAGACGAGGGCACGGCGGTGCGCGTCGACCCCGACGGCACGTGGACGGTGCTCGGCCGGAGCGCCGCGATCGTCATCGACGCGCGGGACGCGCGCGTCACCGGCACCAGGGCTCCACGGTTAGGCGCGTCCGGCGTTCATCTGGCCCTGCTGCCCGCGGGCAGCACGTACGACCCGCGGACCGGGCGAGCAACGCTGCCCACCCCCTGACGCGGCACCCCTTTTCGTTTCGCGGCGGGACGTCCCCTGTTCCCGCAGCTTCACCGTCACTCCCATGGGGAGGAACATCGATGAGGCGCTTCACGTTCACCCGGGCAGCCGCCGTGCTGCTCGGTCTCACGTTGTACATCGCCGGCCCCGCCGTCGCCGGGGCGCAGCAAACGGCGACGATTCGAGGCACCGTCACCGATTCGGTGTCGGGCCAAGCGGTGACCGGCGCGCAGATCACGATCGCGGGTCAGCCGCGCGGCGTGACCAACGATCGCGGCGCGTATTCATCGAACGTCGCGCCCGGGACGGTCACCGTGCGCGCGCAACGCATCGGCTTCTCGCCCGCCGAGCGGCAGGTCACGGTCGCGGCCGGTGACACGGTGCGGGTCGACTTCGCGTTGCACAGCGTCGCCGTCACGCTGGCGCAGGTGATGGTGATCGGGTACGGAACCGAGAATCGCGCGCGCGTGACCGGCGCCGTGTCGACGGTCAACTCGAGCGATGTGCAGAACCAACCCGTGGCCGGCGTGGACGCCGCACTGCAGGGCAAAGCGCCCGGCGTGCAGGTGACCCAGAACGCGGGCGACCCGGGCAACGGCATCACCGTGCGAGTGCGCGGCGCCGCATCGGTCTCGGCGTCCAACCAGCCGCTCTACGTGGTGGACGGCGTTCCCGTACAGTCCGGCGATTTCTCGCAGCTTGGGCCTAACGGACAGGGCGTGACCGGCGTGACGGGCCTCGATCCGAGCGAGATCGAATCGATCACCGTCCTCAAGGATGCCGCGTCGGCGGCGATCTACGGATCGCGCGCATCGAACGGCGTGGTGATCATCACGACCAAACGCGGGAGCGCCGGCGCGACTCACTTTACGTTCGACGCGAACACCGGCTGGCAGCAGCCCGAGCGCTACCTCAGTCTCATGAACGCGAAGCAGTACGTCGCCTTCATGAATCAGGGCGCCGAGAACGATGGCGACAGTGATCCGTTCACGCCGGGCGTCGATGATGCGCAATCCACCGATTGGCAGCGGGCCATCTTCCGCACCGCGCCGGTGGGGAACGTGCACCTGGGACTGAGCGGCGGCACCGATCGCATCAGGTACTCCCTCGGTGGCTCGTACTTCGGGCAGAACGGTATCGTGCTCGGTTCGTCGTACAGCCGTGCGTCCGGCCGCGCCAACATCGATTTCGACGCGACGCCTAACTTTTCCGTGAAGACGTCGCTGGCCTACTCGAAGGAGCTCGACCACCGCATTCCCGGCGACAACAGTCTAACGGGCGTGGTCACCAACGCGATCGGCGAGGCCTCGATCTATCCGGTCCGCGCGCCTAACGGGCAGTTCGCCGGCAACGACTACAACCTGTACTACGCCAACCCGGTGGCCATCGCGGATCTGAACAATCTACCCACGACCACCGATCGCTTCCTGGGCAACGTCGAGGGCACGTACCACTTCATTCCCAGCCTGTCTCTCACCGGTCGGGTCGGTGTGGACATGCTGACGATGAACGAGCTGGAGTGGGATTCGCCGCTCGTCGATGGCACGTACGCGGCGCAGGCGCGCGGCGTGGCCAAGAGCGGCTACAGCACCGGCAATCAATACGTCCTCGAGGGATTCCTCACCTACAGCCACGAGAACGCGGACGCGTCGAGCCTCAACATCGTGGGCGGCGGCAGCGTGCAGTACAACACCAATGCCTTGAATTTCGTGCGCGCGGAGGGCTTCAGCAGCGATCAGTTCCACTACGTGCGAAACGGAACGGTGATCACGAGCTTCGATGGCCTGCCCACCAACCACAATCTCGAGTCGGTGTTCGCTCGCGCCAACTATTCATGGAAAGACCGGTACCTGCTGTCGGGCAGCGTCCGTACGGATGCTTCGACGCGCTTCGGGCCGAACAACCAGTGGGGACTGTTCCCGGCGATCGCCGGCGGATGGGTGATCAGCGAGGAGCCCTTCATGGGGAACTTCGACCAGAAGTTCGGCAAGCTCAAGCTGCGCGCCAGCTACGGCGCGACTGGCAACCAGGACTTCGCGGACTTCTCGTATCTCGGTCTCTACGGTACGTCCAACTACGGAGAGAACCCCGGCATCGCGCCGACGAACTTCGCCAACCCGAACCTCAAGTGGGAGACGACGCACGAGTTCGACGGCGGCATCGATTGGTACCCGTTCGGCGGACGCCTAACGGTGATCGCGGACTACTATCACCGCCTGACGTCCAACCTGATCGTGAACCGTCCCATTCCGGCCACGACGGGCTTCGCCACGTACTGGGACAACATCGGCAACGTGTTGAACCGCGGGTTCGAGCTCGGATTGAGCTCGGCGAATTTCCGCTCCGACGACAAGGACGGATTCTCGTGGAACACCGACTTCAACATCTCGTTCAACCACAATGAGGTGACGGCGCTGTTCCAGAACCAGCCCTTCGGCGACGGCGAGAACTTCCGGCCCATCAGCCGGGTGGCCGTTGGGCAGCCGATCGGCGAGTTCTACGTGCTGCACTTCAAGGGCGTGGACCCGCAGACGGGCGACGCGATCTACAAGGACGTGAACGGCGACGGCGAGATCACGTCGGACGACCGCGTGGACGCCGGCAGCCCGCAACCCAAGTTCTTCGGCGGCCTCCGCAACACGTGGTCGTGGAAGGGCTTCTCGTTAGGCAGCTTCCTCGAGTTCAGCTACGGCGCCAAGGTGTTCAACCTGATGCGCATCTTCGCCGACGACGGCGGCTACAACTACGACAACAAGTTCACGTACGCGCTCAACGCGTGGCAGAAGCCCGGCGACATCACCAACGAGCCGCGGGCGAGCTTCGACGGGACGTCCGGCGCGCGCGAGATCTCCGACCGCTTCATCGAGAACGGCTCGTACCTGCGGATCTCCGAGATCACGCTCAGCTGGCGCATCCCCGAGAACCTGATGCCCGTGCGGTCGTTGCAGAACACGACGCTCTACGTGACCGGCCACAACCTGCACAACTTCACGAAGTACACCGGCTACGACCCCGACGTGAACAGCAACGGCGAAACGTCCAACATTGCGTTAGGCACCGATTATTACGCCTATCCGCGCGCGCGGACGTTCTCCATCGGCCTGTCCACCAACTGGTGAGCCGACTCCAGGCATCCGGGACCTTCGCATGAGGATGACATCACACATGAGAACCCGATTCTTCCTGGCGGCTGCGCTCATCACAGCGGCGACCGCCTGCAATAACCCGCTCGACGTCAAGCCCGCGGGATCCATTCCCGAGTCGAGCGCCATCACCGATGTCGTCGGCGCGCGCGCCGCGTTGTTCGGCGCGTATGGCGGACTCCAGAGTCTGTCGTACTACGGCCAGGACTTCCCCATCTTCCTCGACCTGTCGTCCGACAACAGCGAGCACACCGGCACGCTGACGTCGTTCGGCGACGCCGACCTCAACGAGCTGCGCGCCGACAACGAAACCATCGCCGGCATCTGGATCGCGATCTACGACGACATCAACCGTGTCAACGAGATCATCGCCAAGGTGCCGCAAGTGCCCAACATCGACCCCGATGAAATGCACGAGATCATCGGCGAGGCGTACTTCCTGCGCGCGCTCAACTACCACAACCTGGTCAAGCTGTTCGGCGGCGTGCCGCTCCGGCTCACGCCCGCCACGTCGATCAACGACCCAAACGGTTCGACGCGCGCGACCGTCCAGGACACCTATACCCAGATTCTCAAGGACCTCGACTCGGCGCAGGCGTTCATCTCCAACCCGAACCAGACCACGCAGGCGTCGTTAGGCGCTGTGATGGCGCTGCGCGCCCGCGTGCTGCTCTACGAGGGCGACTACCCGGGCGCTCTGACGGCGGCCAAGGCGGTGGAAGACCTGGGCCAGTATTCGCTCGCGCCTAACTTCTCCGCTCTCTTCGCCGAGGATGGCTCGCCGACGCCGGAAGATATCTTCCGGATCATCTTCACGGCCCAGCAGTTCAACAACCTGTCGTACTACTATCTGTACGATGGACGCTACGAGGTCGCGCCAACGCCTGACCTCATGCACGACTTCGACCCCTCGTTCGATCCCAGCGCCGATGTCGCGACCTACAATCCGACCGACAAGCGCGGGCAGTGGTCGATCTCCATCGAGTCCGACAACCAAGAGGGTACGAAGTTCCGGTCGGTGCAGGGCACGGAGTACCCGCACGTCATCCGCTTTGGCGAGGTCCTGTTGATTCGCGCCGAGGCAGAGGCGCGGGTGGGGAGCCTCGATACGGCGCGCGTCAAGGTGAACGAGATTCGTGCGCGCGCGGGACTCGCGCCGATCGGCGCGTTGTCGCAAACGGACATGATCAACACGATCATCGACGAGCGCCGCAAGGAGCTGGCGTTCGAGGGTGATCGGTGGCCGGATCTGGTACGACTCGGGTTGGCCACGAGCGTGCTCGGCATTTCGGCGCAGCAGGCGCTGTATCCGATTCCGCAGCGCGAAATCGATGTGACGCCGGGATTGACGCAGAATCCCGGATATTAGTCGCACCGTAGTGGGTGGTGCGACGCGGCCGGCGGGGGCACGTGCCCTCGCCGGCCGCGTCGTGTAAACCATCCCGGTTGACGGGGTGTCTCACGCAGACGACGCGGACGAACCGCGTTCCATGAGGAACCTCGCCATGGCCAACCTGAAGCTCGCGCTTCGCACGCTTCTCAAGTCGCCGTTCGTCACCTTCGTTGCCGTGCTGTCGTTGGCCCTGGGCATCGGTGCGAACGCTGCGATCTATTCGATGTTCGACCAACTATTGCTGCAGCCGCTTCCCGTGCGCGAGCCGGGACGGTTGGTCAACCTCGGCATGGTTGGGCCTGCACCGGGCTCCAACTCGTGCAATCAGGCTGGCGACTGCGATGTCGTCTTCAGCTATCCGATGTTCCGGGATCTCGAGAAGGCGCACCCGGGATTTACTAACGTGGTCGCGCACCGTGCATTCGGGGTGAACGTCGCGTATCACCGGCAGACCTTGAGCGGCGACGGCATGTTGGTCTCGGGGTCGTATTTCCCCACGTTGGGTCTCAAGCCGGCGCTCGGCCGGCTGATCGGCTACGACGACGACCGCGTACTCGACCAGAATTACGTCGCCGTCCTCAGCTATCGCTATTGGGCGAACGATCTCGGTTCCGACCCGCACGTCGTCGGACAGCAAATCGTGGTCAACGGCCAGTCGATGACGATCCTCGGCGTGGCGCCCGAAGGATTCGAGGGGACGACGCTCGGTGTCGAGCCGAAGGTGTTTGTGCCGATCACGATGCGCAACGAGATGATGCAGGGCTGGACCGATGCGATGACTAACCGGCGCGCGTACTGGATCTATCTCTTCGCGCGGCTCGCACCGGGCGTGTCGATGGAGCGGGCGACCGTGCTCGCCAACGCCGTCTTCCACCCGATCATCAACGATGTCGAAGCGCCGCTGCAGAAGGGCATGAGCGACGCGACGATGAAGCGCTTCCGCGCCAAGACGCTCACGTTCACCGATGGACGGCGCGGGCAGAGCTCGATGCACAAGGAAACGAAGACGCCGCTCACGCTGCTCTTGGGGACGACGGGCATCGTGCTGTTGATCGCGTGCGCCAACATCGCGAACCTGCTGTTGGCGCGCGGCGCGGGGCGGTCCCTCGAGATGGCGGTGCGTCTCTCGTTAGGCGCGACGCGGTGGCAGCTTTTGCGGCAACTGCTCACCGAGTCGTGCCTGCTGGCGCTGATGGGCGGCGCGGTGAGCCTCCTCGTCGCGTACTGGACGCTGCACCTCATCTCCAGTCTCCTGCCCGCCGACACCGCGACCACGCTGCACTTCGGGCTCCAGGGCTCGGCGGTCGTGTTCACCGCGGTCTTGTCCGTGGCCACCGGCGTGCTCTTCGGCATGTTCCCGGCGTTGCACAGCACGCGACCGGATCTCGCGTCGACGATCCGTGCGGGCACGGGCAAGCACTCGGGCGCCCGCTCGGCGGCGCGCTTCCGGTCGTCGTTAGTCACCGCGCAGATCGCGTTGTCGATGGCGCTCCTGATTTCCGCCGGGCTGTTCGTGAAGAGCCTGCGCAACGTGAGCCAGGTCGACCTCGGCATCCGCGTCGACAGCATGGTGACGTTCTCGATCGAGCCCGAGCTCAACGGCTACGACCATCCGCACTCGCGGCAGCTGTTCGCGCGGCTGCACGAGCAGTTGGCGGCGCTGCCCGGCGTGACGGACGTCACCGAGGCGCTCGTGCCGCTTCTCGCCGGCAACAACTGGGGTCAGGACGTCAACGTGGAGGGCTTCAAGAAAGGGCCCGACACGGATGCGAATTCGCGGTACAACGAAGTGGGCCCCGGATACTTCAAGACCGTGGGCATTTCCCTCATGAGCGGCCGCGAATTCCGGCCGTCCGATGAAGTCGGCACGCCCAAGGTCGCGATCGTGAATCAGGCGTTCGCGAAGAAGTTCGGGTTAGGCAGCGATGCCGTGGGCAAGCGCATGTCGGATGGCGGCGACACGCTCAACATGGAAATCGTCGGGCTCATTCGCGACGCGAAGTACAGCGAAGTGAAGCAGCAGATTCCGCCGGTATTCTTCGAGCCCACGCTGCAGGACACGAGTCTGGGCTTCTCGTACTTCTACGTGCGTACGTCGCGCAGCACGCAGCAGCTGCTCGGCGCGATTCCCCGCGTGGTGAAGTCACTCGATCCGAATTTGCCGGTGGAGCAGCTCAAGACGATGACGCAGCAGGTGAAGGAGAACGTGTTCCTCGACCGGCTCATCAGCACATTGTCGGCGGCGTTCGCGATGTTGGCCACGCTGCTCGCCGCGGTAGGGTTGTACGGCGTGCTGGCGTACTCGGTGGCCCAACGGACGCGCGAGATCGGCGTGCGCATGGCCTTGGGCGCCGACGGCGGCAAGGTGCAGCTGATGGTGCTGCGCCAGGTCGCGCTCATGACGCTGATCGGCGGCCTCATCGGTATCGCCGGCGCCATAGCGTTAGGCAAGGCGGCGCAGTCGCTCTTGTTCGAGCTCAAGGGGCGCGACCCGGCGGTGATGGTGATGTCCGCTGTGGTGCTCTCGGTGGTGGCGCTCGCGTCCGGGTACCTCCCCGCACTCCGCGCGTCCCGGATCGATCCCGTGCAAGCGCTGCGCTACGAATAGCGGTTAGTCGTCGGCGGCCGGCGCACGCACGCGCGCCGGCCGCCAGGACACCTGCGTGAGGATCACGGCCGCGAGCACGATGCCCATGCCGGTGATCACGCGCGCGTCGATCTGCTCGTGGAGCAGCAGCCATCCGAGTAGCACGGCCACTGCGGGATTGACGTACGTGTACGTTCCGACCACGGTCGCGGATGCGTGCGCGAGCGCGTAGGTGTAGGCACTGTAGCCCAACAACGAGCCGAACACGATGAGGTACGCCAGCGACCCGGCGCCCGATGTCGTGAGGTGAAACTGCGGCCCCTCGCCCACGGCGAGACCGAGCGCCGTGATGGCCGCGCCTGCGACGATCATTTCAACGGCCGCACCAAGGTAGGTCCCGACCTGGGGGTGGCTGCGGCTGTAATACACGGCACCGGCCGCCCACAAGAGCGTGCCTAACGTGAGAATGGCCGGACCGCGCCAGTCCGCGTTCGCGAGGTCGGCCGGCGTGAGGCCCACCAGCACGATGGTGCCGAAGAGGCCTAACACGAGCCCGGCGATGATGCGTGGCGACAGACCCCTCGCGTGGCCCGCGGCGAGCGTCTCGAACACCGCCGTCCACACCACCGCCATCACGACGAACACGCTCGCCACACCGGCGGGCGTGAAGCGTTCGGCGACCACCACGCACGTATTGCCCGAGAGCAGCAGCAGACCGACGATCGCGAGATCGCGCCAGTCGCGCGGCCGCGCCGGCAGCCGTTGGCCCGCCGCGCGCGCCCCGATGAAGAGAATCACGCCGGCGATCAGGAATCGCACACCCGCGAACAGCAGCGGCGGCAGCGTGCGATCGCCGATCCGAATTGCGATGTAGGTGGAACCCCAGAGAATGCAAACGACGATGTACGCGAACAGCACTTTCCCACGCAGCACAACGGATCTCCCACGAACATGTCCACGAGCACAGATTCCGGCGAACCCGTTGTCGCCGCCGCACTCGAACAGGGTAGACCAAGAGTGCGGCACGAACAAGCGCCACTCATACAAGCCGTCGGATGGCCAGTCTCGTTCCCATTGCGCGCGATCTCCGCCGGGATACGGCCCAACTCGAGTTCGGGTCGCCCGTCGCGTACGTCTATCACCCGCTCGACTACGCCTGGGCGCCGCACGCCGAATATCTGCGCCGCTACGGGTCGAAGGCTCCGCGCGACGTGATCCTCGTGGGCATGAACCCTGGCCCGTTCGGCATGGCGCAGACGGGTGTCCCATTCGGCGAAGTCGCGATGGTGCGCGACTGGCTCGGCATCGAGGGCCCCGTTAGGCAACCGGCGCGCGTACACCCGCGGCGGCCCGTCGCGGGCTTCGCCTGTACGCGCAGCGAGGTGAGCGGCCGCCGCTTCTGGGGTTGGGCGCGCGACCGCTTCGGGACGGCGGACACGTTCTTCGCGCGGTTTTTCGTCTGGAACTACTGTCCGCTCGTGTTCATGGAAGCGAGTGGACGCAATCGCACGCCCGACAAGCTCCCGGCGGCCGAGCAGCGCGCGCTCTACGCGGCGTGCGATCGTGCGCTCGCGCGGTGCATCGACGCCCTGTCGCCGCGCGTCGTCGCGGGCCTGGGTCGTTTCGCCGAATCGCGCGTGCGCCACGTGATCCCGGAAGGAGTCGTCACGGGCGGCGTGTTGCACCCGAGTCCGGCCAATCCGCGGGCCAATGCATCGTGGGTGCGCGACGCAGAGCGCGATCTGCATCGCCTGGGCGTCGAGATGCCCGACTCACGTAAGAGTCCCGTCAAACCGGGTTGACATCCCCGTGCCTCGAGACACGTTGTGGTCGACCAACCAGGAGAGGGCGTGCACGCCGGTCGCGTTCGACGCCAGACGCATCCTCTGAGCCGCTGGTCGGAGTTCCTCGCGCAGGACGCGCGATTGGCGTGGCGGTCGGCGCGCGCCTATCCGTTGTTCACGACCATCGTCGTTCTCACTATCGCGCTGGGTATCGGCGCCAACACGGCGATCTTCAGCGTAGTGGACGCCGTGTTGTTGCGACCGCTGCCGTTCGTCGCGCTCGCGGCCAGCTACCTGCCGGCCCGCCGCGCCGCGCGCGTGAGTGCACTCATCGCCATGGGCGGCGATTAGTCGACTGCCCCGAAGACCCAAAAAAAACAGCAACTGCACGAAAGGATAACGAAAGTGAAACAAGAGATAACGAAAGTGATCGTTCTGCGCGG
>JACZDA010022969.1_pt1 | contig 13786 bp, 11 predicted proteins | sample 8641761 | NCBI WGS metagenome assembly JACZDA01 (sample SAMN15324611, study PRJNA640507) | soil metagenome | isolation source: intercropping peanut in the first line | place: China: Luxin town, Laibin City, Guangxi Province | collected 2019-07-25 | depth 10cm m | reverse complement strand
TCGTGCGGTAGCGATGCGATGAGTGCGCGCGCCACTTCCACCAACGTTCGGGCATCCGCATCTTTGAGTCGCAACTGGATCATCGTCGCACCACCGCGCGCTGCGGCTTGTGCGCGGTCGATGACATCGGCCGGGTCGCCTCGCATCTCGTCGGTAATCGCGACCAGCGTGAGTTTCTCAGGAGCAAGCATGGATGTCCCTGGCAGGTGAGCGACACTTCGGCGCGCTCCGCGGCGCCACGACGATCGACCATGATGACCCGGCCCACGTCCGTGACGCCACCCGCGAGCTGCTCGAGCGGATGGTCGCCACGAACAACATAGCGGTTTCCGACATCATCAGCGTCGTGTTCACGGTATCCCACGACATCACGAGCGAGTTTCCGGCGCGCGCCGCGCGCGACCTCGGGTGGGTGGACGTGCCGCTCCTCTGCGCGACGGAAATCCCCGTGCGGGGCGCCGTGGCGCACTGCATCCGCGTGCTCATTCATCTGGAGTCGGCGCGCCCGCGGAGCGAGCTGCGTCCGGTGTACTTGCGCGGGGCCGCGCACCTCCGCGACTAACGGAAGCGGCGTCGTCTACCTGCCGCTGCCGTGCTCCCGGCGGATCTCCGCCTTGGCGGCCTTGTGCTCCTTGAACGTCGTCCGGAATTCGTGGTGCCCATCGGTGTCGGCGACGAAATAGAGGTACGGCACCGAGGCGGGGAAGAGTGCGGCTTCGATGCTCGCGCGTCCCGGCGACGCGATCGGACCCGGCGGCAGCCCGGGATGGCGATAGGTGTTGTAGGGCGAGTCGACTTCGAGGTCGTGATAGGTCACGCGATCGTGGTGCTCGCCTAACGCATACTGCACGGTGGGGTCGGCCTGCAGCGGCATCTGGTCCTTGAGCCGGTTGTGATACACGGCCGCGATCACCGGGCGCTCCTCGGGCAATCGCGCTTCTTTCTCCACGATCGATGCCAGCGTGACGATGTCGTTGCGGCTCATCGCGAGTTGCTGCAACCGGTCGTCCCACCGCGGATCCCAGACTTGCTCGAAGCGGTGCACCATCTCGCGCACCGCGGCGCGCGGCGCCGTGCCGTACGCGAACACGTACGTGTCGGGGAACAGGTAGCCCTCGAGCGTCGGCGTCGGCACGTCGAGTTCGCGGAGCAACGACGTGTCGCGCATGGCCGCTTCCACCGAATCCGCCGGAGCGCCGAGTGCCGTCGTCAACGCCGGGACGATCTCGCGCAACGACCAGCCTTCGGGAATCGTTAGGCGGCGCTCGAGCCCCTGTCCTTCGTGCAACGCCTGCACGAGCGCGCTCCACCCCATGTCGCGCTGCAGTCCGTACGTGCCGGCTTTGATGTCGCGGTCGCGTCCCGTGAGCTGCGCGTACAATCGGAAAAGTCGCGGCGTTTCGACGAGCCCGGCGCGATGCAGCGAGTCCGTGGCCACGCGAAACGTCGCGCCGGGCGGGATGGTGACGTGCACAATGGCGCCGTGCGGCGACCCGGCGCACGCGGCGAGCCCAACGAAGAGCATCCCCGCGCCAAGGCGTCGCGCCTCAGCCCACCATGTGCAACGCATGTTGAAGCAGGATTGTCGCGGCAAGCGCATCAACATCCCCCTTCCGGCCACGCGTCGAGCCCTGCATGTCGCGGATGGCGCGCAGCGCCGCCGCGGTGGAGTACCGCTCATCGACGAGTGAAACCGGCCAACCGGTACGCCGTTCGAGCTCGACGGCCACGCGCCGGACCTCCTGGCTGCGCGGCGTTTCGTCGCCGTTGTCGTCGAGGGGAAGGCCGAGGACGACTGCCACCGCTTCCAATTCCGTGCCGCGTCGCACGATTTGCGCGATGGGCGCCCGCTTTCCCGCGCGACGCGTGATGAATCCTGCTGGAGACGCGATGGTTTGTGTGGGATCGGAGATCGCGAGACCAACGCGGCGATCGCCGTAGTCTATCGATAGAATACGGCCATGTGGTGGGAACCGGACCGCTTCGCGGTCCTTCGGGAATTGGGAATGGGGAATGGTGTCGTTGCCGCCTATTCCCTGTTCCCGATTCCCCATTCCCTCGTTTCTCATCCCTGCGCCATCGTGGCGAAAAACTCTTTGTTAGTCTTCGTGCGCTGCATGCGCTGCAGCAAGAATTCGATGGCTTCGGTGGACGGCATGTCGCCAAGGAAATTGCGCAGCAGGTAGACGCGATTGAGCTCTTCCTGCGACAACAGCAGCTCTTCCTTGCGCGTGCCCGAACGCTGAATGTCGATGGCGGGGAAGACGCGACGATCGGCGATCTTGCGGTCGAGCACGAGCTCCATGTTGCCCGTCCCCTTGAACTCCTCGAAGATCACTTCGTCCATGCGCGATCCCGTTTCGATGAGCGCGGTCGCGATGATCGTGAGCGATCCGCCTTCATCGATGTTGCGCGCCGCGCCGAAGAACCGCTTGGGCTTGTGCAGCGCATGCGCATCCACGCCGCCCGAGAGAATCTTGCCCGAGTGCGGCACCACCACGTTGTGCGCGCGCGCGAGCCGCGTGATCGAGTCGAGCAGGATCACGACATCCTTGCCGTGTTCGACTAACCGCTTCGCTTTCTCGATCACCATGTCGGCGACTTGCACGTGGCGATCCGCGGGCTCATCGAACGTGGAGCTGATCACCTCCGCGTCGACCTGCTCCTGCATGTCGGTCACCTCCTCGGGGCGCTCGTCGATGAGCAGCACGATGAGCGTGACCTCGGGGTGATTCTCGATCACTGCGTTAGCCATCTTCTGCATCAAGATGGTTTTCCCGGCGCGCGGCGGTGCGACGATCAAGCCGCGTTGTCCCTTGCCGATCGGCGCGATGATGTCGACCACGCGCATGCTCAAGTCGCCGATCGATGTCTCGAGGCGCAAGCGCTGATCGGGATATCGCGGACGCAGGTTGTCGAACGCGATGCGGTGCTTTGCTTTTTCCGGATCTTCGTTGTTGATGGTCTCGACTTTCAGCAGCGCGAGATATCGTTCGCCTTCTTTCGGCGGACGGACCTGGCCGAGGACCGTGTCACCCGTGCGAAGATCGAATCGCTTGATTTGCGAGGGAGAGACGTAGATGTCGTCGGGGCCGTACAAGTAGTTCCAATCCTGACTGCGAAGGAAGCCGTAGCCTTCGGGCAGGATTTCGAGCACGCCTTCGCCGCGCAACACGATGTCCGAGTCGAGCAAATTCTGCTCGATGCGGAAAATCAGGTCCTGCTTTCGCAGTCCCGAAAAGTTGGAGATATTCAAGCCCTCGGCCATCGTGTGCAGCTCGGCCACGGACTTCTGCTTCAACTCGGCGATATCCACGTACGTCGACTCCGAGGGTAGGGCGCGCTCACTCGGTGCGCGACGCAATCGCCGAGATTATTCGAAGATCCCTCCCCCTCCCGATGAGAACGGGGATGGACTCGATCGTCACGACGATGTGCGCGGAGTGGTAAGGCGAGGAGGCGTGCAGTAGGCGTTGCCAAGGTAACGTCGCCAAAATAGGCGGTCAAGAGTGCCGAATTTCCCTGTTACAGAGTGCTTTGCGTACTGGCGTGTACTCGAGTTGGGAAGCCGCGAGATCGTTGAAGGGCTTGTCAATCCGGTGCACAGTGGACCATCACCACTGATGTCGTCGTACTTGGCGCATTGGGATGGTTACTACTATTGGCAACGCGCGCAGGACGGTGACTGGCTGGTGTTGGTGCATGAACGCGCACCGGCGCGCGAGCGATGGTGGTTGCATGCGGCGCTCTTCATCGCGGCTATCCTTACTACATCAGTGGGCGGCGCCATGTTCGCCGGCGTTGTCGATCCCTGGCGCCTCCACACCCTCCTCCACCCGCGGGCCGGCTTCATCTTTTCGCTCCCGCTTCTGGCGATCCTGCTCGCGCACGAATCGGGCCACTATGTGACGGCACGGCGATATCGCGTCGATGCCAGCCCTCCGTACTTCATCCCATTCCCTGCCGCGCTGGATCTGATCGGAACACTCGGCGCATTCATTCGGATTCGCTCGCCGCTCTTCGACCGGCGAACACTATTCGACGTCGGCGTCGCTGGTCCGTTAGCCGGCATCGTTCTCGCCATTCCCATCCTCTTGCTCGGTCTCCACAGAAGCACCGTGTTGCCGGGCATCGCGTCACCGCAGCCATTTGCGCACCAGTTCGCGCGTTTCAACGGCGACCCGATTCTCATTGGCGACTCGCTGCTCATGGCAGCCTGCCGCGCGATACTCGGTCTCCACGGACTGGTGGAGCTGAGTCCGCTCGCGGTGGCGGGCTGGGTCGGTATTCTCGTTACGTCGCTCAACCTGCTTCCGTTGGCCCAACTCGACGGTGGGCACGTCTCGTTCGCAATGCATCCGCGCGCGCAACCGTTCGTGGCGCGCGCGATGTGGCTCGCGCTGATTCCGCTGGGCTTCGTGTGGAGAGGATGGTGGTTCTGGGCGGTGCTCAGTTTGGCAATCGGTCGCGGAAAGTTGGCGCATCCTCCAGTGATCGCGCCCGATCGCCCGCTCGATGCGAAGCGGCGACTCGTGGGATGGCTTGCGGTTGCGTTGTTCATTCTCACATTCATGCCCCTTCCGATCAGCGCCTGAGTCGTTGGGCCGCGTCTCGCGCAACGGTGTTCGACTGGAACCACGCGTCTGCGCACGCGGTTACGTTCAAGGGATGTTGCGCGCGGTTTGGGTGCGTACGTCGCGTCCGCGTGCGCCGATGTGAGACCACTACCGGAACTGGATGTGAGTGCATACCGCCACGGCCTCCGCCGTCGTTTGGTGGGGCGTCGCTCGATGCGTCGCTTGCTCCTCCCCGTCGTGCTCGTCACGGCAGCGTGTCACCATGCGCCGCCGCCCGCGCCGCCGCCGCCCGAAGTGTCGGTGCTGACCGTGAAGCCCGAGACGGTTCCCGCCAACTTCGAGTACGTTGGGCAGGCGGAAGCGTCGAAGCGCGTGGAGGTGCGCGCGCAGGTGTCGGGTGTGATCATCGCGCGCCCGTACGTCGAGGGCACCGACGTGCAGAAGGGCGCGGTGCTGTTCCAGATCGACCCGACCCCCTACGAAGCGGCGCTGCACAGCGCGGAGGCCCAACTCGCGGATGCGCAGGCCCGCTTCGCGAACGCCGAGCGCAACCTCAAGCGCCTCGAGCCGTTGTTAGGCGAACACGCCGTCGCGCAGAAAGACGTCGACGATGCGCGCACCGAAGACGAGCAGGCGCGCGCGGGCGTGAACAACGCGCAGGGCGCCGTCGTCCGCGCGCGCCGGGATTACGACAACACGTTCGTGCGCGCCGAGATCTCCGGCCGCGCGGGACGCGCGAACCTGGTGCTCGGTGCGTTAGTCAGCGGCCCAACGGACCTCCTCACGACGGTCGAACAGGTCGATCCGGTCTACGTGAACTTCAGCCCGTCCGACCAGGACGTGCTCGCCTGGCGGCGCGGCCTCGCCGACAAGTCGCTCGTTGCCGCACCGGGCACGATGGACGTGCGCGCCACGCTGGCCGACGGCAGCGTCTATCCGATCACCGGCAAGCTCGACTTCGCGGACCTCGCCGTGCAGCAGAACACCGGGACGCTCGCGCTCCGCGCGTCGTTCCGGAATCCGCAGCACACGCTGTTGCCCGGACAGTTCGTGCGCGTGTCGCTGCTCGGCATGAAGCGCGTGGGCGCGATCCTCGTTCCGCAGCGCGCGGTGCAGCAGAGCATCGGCGGCTCGTTCGTCTACGTCGTCGATTCGAGCAACAAGGTGAGCACGCGCGATGTGAAGGGCGACACGTTCGTGGGCGGCCAGTGGTTGATCAGCAGCGGCTTGAGCGCCGGCGATCGTGTCGTGGTGGACGGCATTCAGAAGATCATGCCGGGTGTTCCCGTGCGTCCCGTCGCGTACGTCCCGCCGCCCGACACGGGACGCGCGGCGCGCGGCGATACGGTGTTGGCCGCGCCCCCGGGCACCGCGCTGCGGATCGGCACCCATGACTAACGATCCCGAAGTCAAATACTTTTTTGTCCGCCGCCCCATCTTCGCGGCGGTGATCTCGATCGCCATCGTGTTGCTCGGGATCTTCTCGCTGCACTCGCTGCCCATCGACCTGTATCCGCGCATCACGCCGCCCGTCGTGCAGGTCACCGCGGTGTATCCCGGCGCCACGGCGCAGGATGTCGCGAACGCCGTTGCGGCGCCGATCGAGCAACAGTTGTCCGGCATTCCCGGCCTGCTCTACTACAAGTCGTCGAACGCCAGCGACGGCTCGATGAACCTGCAGATCTATTTCGACATCTCGCGCGACCAGGATCTCGCCGCCGTCGACGTGCAGAACCAGATCAAGCTGGCCGAGCCGCAGCTGCCGCAGGAGGTGGTGCGCAACGGTATCACCGTGAAGAAAGCGCAGACCAACATCCTCATGGGCGTTGCACTCACGTCGGATGACCCGCGCTACGACGCCGGCTATCTCAGCAACTACGCCGAGATCTACGTGCAGGATGAGCTCAAGCGGCTGCCCGGCGTCGGCGACGCATCCACGTTCGGCGAGGCGGACCTGTCGATGTTGATCGACTTGGCGCCCGACCGGCTCGCCCAACTTGGCCTGACGGTCTCCGACGTGGCAGCCGCGATTTCCGAGCAGAACACGACCAATCCGGCCGGCCGCATCGGGCGAGAGCCGTCGCCTCCCGGTACCCAGCTGACCATCCCGGTGACCACACTCGGCCGCCTAACGGATCCGAAGCAGTACGAGAACATCATTGTCCGCGCGCGGCCCGATGGCTCGATCGTGCGCATCGGGGACCTGGGCCGCGTGACCATGGGCCAGCGCGACTACGACCTCTCCGGCCGCCTCGACGGCAAGCCGAGTGCACTCATCTTGGTGTACCTGCGACCCGGAGCCAGCACGCTCGACGTCGACAAAGAGGTCGTGGCCCGGATGGAGCAGCTCTCGCGGACGCTCCCCCAAGGCGTCCACTGGTCGGTGCCGTTCGATACGACCCCCTTCATCACCCAGTCGATCAAGGAAGTCGTTCAAACGCTGATCGAAGCGCTCATCCTCGTCACGCTCGTCGTCTTCGTGTTCCTCCAGAGCTGGCGCGCCACACTCATTCCGTTAGTCGCGGTCCCCGTCTCCATTATCGGCGCGTTCTTCGGCATGCGCCTGCTCGGCTTCTCGATCAATCTCCTCACGCTGTTCGGGCTGGTGCTCGCCATCGGCATCGTCGTCGATGATGCCATCGTCGTGATCGAGAATGTGGACCGCATCATGGCCGCGGAGCACGTGCGACCGGCGGTCGCCGCCGACCGCGCCATTCGCCAAGTGGCCAGCGCGCTGGTGGCGATCGTCCTCGTGCTGTGCGCCGTGTTCATCCCGGTGGCCTTCGTCGGCGGCATCACCGGCCAGATGTACAAGCAATTCGCGATCACGATCGTCGTCTCGGTCATCATCTCCGGCATCGTGGCGCTCAGCCTCACGCCGGCGCTGTGCGCCGTGTTATTGCGCCACGAGTCCACCGAGCACCAGACCGGATTCTTCGGCTGGTTCAACACCCGATTTGCCGGGGTGACGAATCGCTACATTCGCGGCGTCGAGCACGCGCTCGACCACGCGCGCCCATGGGTCGCCGCGTTCGCCGTCATCGTGGTCCTCATTATCGTGATGCGACGCGTGGTGCCGACGGCGTTCTTGCAGACCGAGGACAAAGGATACTTCGCCATCTCCGTTGAGCTTCCGGACGATGCGTCGCTCCAACGGACGGACGCCGTGGTGAAGAGCGTCGAATCGTACCTGATGAAGCAGCCCGGCGTGAACCACGTGCTGTCGCTCGTCGGCCTGAGCCTCATTCAGGGGGCGAACCAGAGCAGCTCGGCCACGATGTTCGTCAACTTGAAACCCTGGGACCAACGCGAGAGCGCGACCGCGATCCTCGATCATGCGAACGCGCAGTTCTTCCGGAATCCCGACGCGCTCGTCTTCGGCTTCAACCTTCCGGAGATTCCCGGCATCGGCGTCACCTCCGGACTCGAGCTCAACCTGCAAGACCACGGCATCAACGACCTGCAGCGGTTTGCATCGATCGCCAATCAGTTCGCGAGCGACGCGAACAAACTCTCGAGCGTGCAGCAGGCGCGGGCATCGATCCGTGTCAATGTCCCGCAGCTGTACGTCGACGTGGATCGCGCGAAGGCAAAATCGCTCGGCGTCTCGCTCACCGATCTGTTTCAGACGTTGCAATCGTTGCTCGGGACGCTGTACGTGAACGATTTCAACCTGTACGGCAAGACGTATCGCGTGCAGGTCCAGGCGCAAGAGTCGTATCGCGAGCAACCCCAGGATATCGGCGGACTGTTCGTGCGCGGTAGCGGACCGCAGCTGATTCCGGTGTCGTCGCTCACCACCGTGCGATTCCGCAGCGGGCCGAACATCGTGACGCGCTTCAACGGTTTCACGTCTGCGTTGGTCACCGCCTCGCCGGGTAACGGCAAGAGCTCAGGCGAGATGCTCGCGGCGATCGATCAGTTGGTGCAAAGCAAATACGCCGCGCTCGGCGTCGGCGCCGCGCTCAGCGGCGAGTCATACCAGGAAAGCACGTCCACCGGCGGCGGTCTCGTCCTTGCGTTAGGCATCATCATGGTGTTCCTGGTGCTCGCCGCGCAGTACGAGAGTTGGTCCATTCCGTTCGCGGTGCTGTTCGGTGTGCCGTTCGGCGTGCTCGGCGCGTACCTCGGGATGTGGCTGCGCGGGATTCCATCCGACGTCTACTTCCAGATCGGCATCATCACGGTCGTCGGCCTTGCGGCGAAGAACGCGATCCTCATCGTCGAGTTCGCGAGCGAGCTGCGCGCGCACGGCAAGTCGGTGCGCGAAGCGGCCGTCGAAGCCGGGCGCGAACGACTGCGCCCGATTCTCATGACGTCGTTCGCCTTCATCCTCGGCGTCGTTCCGTTAGTCGTGGCCGGCGGCGCGGGGGCCGTGAGCCGGCACTCGATCGGCACCGCGGTGTTCGCCGGCATGCTGTTCGCAACATCCATCGGCATCCTGTTCATCCCGCTCTTCTTCGCGCTGATTCGGCGCGCGAGCGAGCACGTGTTCGGCCATCACGGTGCATCGCAGCCCGCGCCGGCGCGTCCGGCGGAGGGCGACTGATGCGCCGGCTCCTGCTGCCGCTCGCCCTCGCCGCCGCGGTCGTCGGCTGTCCGGTCGGTCCGGGCTACCATCGGCCGCCCGTCGACACGCCTAACGATTGGCGTCCGCCGTCGCCGCTCGAGGATACGCTGCGCCCGTTCTACGACTCGATCGCCGCGCATCCCGACACCGCGCCGACCGCGGCACGCGACTCCACGATGCCGCTCGCCGACAGCATGGTGAAGCTCATGCCGCCGTCGCCGGCGATCGACACGGCGACGGCGACGAGCATCGATTGGTTCGCGCTCCTGCAAGACACTGTACTGCGCCGCCTCGTCGATACCGCGATTGCGGAAAATCGTACGGTGCGCGCAGCGATCGCGACCATCGATGAGTTCCGCGCCGACTATGGCGTGGCCAAGGGTCCGCTCTTCCCGCAGATCACCGCCAACGGTTCGGCGGGAAAGGAACGCATTGCATTCGGCGGCGTGCCGGTCACGTTCGACATCTACCAGGTCACCGGCAACGTGTCGTGGGAGCTCGACTTCTGGGGACGATTGCGCCGCAGCACGCAGGCGGCGCGTGAAGATCTGGTTGCCAGTGAGGAGTCGCGGCGCGCCGTCGTGCTCTCGCTCATCAGCGACGTCGCCACCGCGTACCTGGAGCTGCGCGAGCTCGATCTCGACCTCGACATCTCGCGGCGCACGCTGGAATCACGACGTGAAACGCTGCGCCTCGCCCAACGACGGTTCCAACAAGGACTCATCTCGGAGCTCGACGTCCGCCAATTCGAATCGCAGGTGGCGGATCCGGCGGCGCGCGTGGCGGACTTCCAGCGGCAGATCGTCCAGAAAGAAGACCAGCTCAGCATTCTCCTCGGACATCACCCGGCGAACGTGCCGCGCGGTGAACCGCTGCCCGCCGTGTTGTCATCGATCGTCGTGCCGCGCGCGCTGCCATCGTCGCTGCTCGAGCGGCGTCCCGATGTACGCCAGGCCGAGGCGCAGCTGCGCGCGGCCACTGCGCGCATTGGTGTCGCGGAAGCGGCGCGTTTGCCGACAGTCACGATCACCGGCGACTACGGCACGCAGTCGACCACCGCTTCCGGTTTGTTCAAGAACAACTCGGATGTGTACAGCATCCTCGGCGGCATCTCGGTACCGATCTTCAGCGGCGGCCAGTACTCGAACGAGGTGAAGGCCGCGCGTGCGCGCGCGGACCAGGCGCGCTACTTGTATCAGCAAACCGTCCTCACGGCGCTGCAGGATGCGCAGGATGCGCTCATCGGGTTGCGGGCATCGCACGACCAGTTGATCGCGCAGCAGCTGCAGGTGACGTCGTTGCAGAGCGCGCTGCACCTCGCGACGCGGCGCTACGACAACGGGATCTCGAGCTACCTCGATGTGCTCGATGCCCAACGCAGCCTGTTCACGGCCGAGTTGGCGCTGGCGCAGGTGCAGCGGCAGGAGCTGGTGTCGGCGGTCCAACTGTACAAGGCGTTAGGCGGAGGATGGCCGTCCGATTCCACGAGCGGCACCGGCGGCGGCGCGCCCGGTTCGCCGCGATGACGCCAGCCGCGCGCCGGCGGCGCGTGCTCGTGATCGACGTCGGCGGCACGCACATCAAGCTCTGGCTCGCCGGACGCAAGGAGCCGGTCAAGATCAACTCCGGTCCGCAGATGACGGCGGCGCACATGGCGCGCGAGGTGCGCACGCTCACGAAAGGGTGGCACTTCGACGTGATCACCATCGGCTATCCGGGACCGGTGAAGGACGACCGGCCGGCGCGCGAGCCGTTCAACCTGGGCGAAGGCTGGGTGGGCTTCCCGTACCGGCGCGCGCTGCACCATCCGGTACGCATCGTGAACGACGCGGCGCTGCAAGCGTTAGGCAGCTACGAGGGCGGTCACATGTTGTTCCTCGGCCTCGGCACGGGGCTCGGCTCCGCCCTCGTGCTGCACGGCGCCATCGTGCCGATGGAGCTCGCGCACCTGCCGTACCAGAAAGGGAAGACGTACGAGGACTATCTGGGTGAGGAGGGGCGCACGCGGTTGGGCAACCGGAAGTGGCGGCGTCACGTGTTCGACGTGTGCGACCTGCTCGGGAAGGCGCTCCTGCCCGACTACATTCTGTTAGGCGGCGGCAACGTGAAGCACCTGGACACGCTGCCCGCCAACGTGCGCTTCGGCAGCAACGCCAACGTGCTGCGCGGCGGCTACCGGCTCTGGCTGCCGCGCGAGCGGCGCGCGCGATAGCGCTGGATCAGGCGGTTGGTGGAGCTGTCGTGCGCGAGGCGGGGCTGCGCCGACGCGCCGAGCTCGGGAATGATGCGGCCCGCGAGCACCTTGCCCAGCTCCACGCCCCACTGATCGAACGAGTCGATCTGCCACACCGTGCCCTGCGTGAACACCGCGTGCTCGTAGAGCGCCACCAGCGCGCCTAACGAAGCAGGCGTGAGGCGGTCCACGAGGATGGTGCTCGACGGCCGGTTGCCCTCGCACACCCGGTGCGGCACCAGCCACTCGGGCGTGCCCTCGGCCCGCACCTCGTCGGCCGTCTTGCCGAACGCGAGCGCCTGCGATTGCGCGAACAGGTTGGCCATCAGCAGGTCGTGGTGGTCGCCTAACGGAGTGAGCGCCTCGCAGAACCCGATGAAATCCGCCGGCACGATCGTCGTCCCCTGGTGCAGCAACTGATAGAACGAGTGCTGTCCGTTGGTCCCCGGCTCGCCCCAATGGATCGCGCCGGTCTGATACGTCACGCGGCGTCCGTCCAGCGTGACGTGCTTGCCGTTGCTCTCCATGGTCAGTTGCTGCAGGTACGCGGGGAAGCGCACCAGATACTGGTCGTACGGCAGGACCGCCACCGTTTGCGCACCGAAGAAGTCGGCGTACCACACGGCCAGCAGGCCCATGAGCACGGGCAGATTGCGCTCGAAGGGCGTCGTCCGGAAATGCTCATCCATCGCGTGGAAGCCGCCGAGCATCTCGGTGAACGCCTCCGGCCCGATCGCGATCATCGTCGAGAGCCCGATGGCCGAGTCCATGGAGTATCGGCCGCCCACCCAGTCCCAGAACTCGAACATGTTGGCCGTGTCGATCCCGAACTCGGTCACGGCTTTCGCATTCGTCGAGACGGCCACGAAGTGCCGGGCCACGGCGGCTTCGTCGCCTAACGCAGCCAGCGCCCACGCGCGCGCCGTCCGCGCGTTGGTCATCGTCTCCAGCGTCGTGAACGTCTTGGACGACACGATGAACAGCGTCTCCGCCGGATCCAGCCCGCGCGTCGCCTCCACGAAGTCGGTGCCGTCCACGTTGGACACGAATCCGAACGACAGGTCGCGCTGACTGTAGAAGCGCAGCGCGTGATACGCCATCACGGGGCCGAGGTCCGACCCGCCGATCCCGATGTTGATCACGTGCCGGATGCGCTTCCCGGTGTGGCCCACCCACTCGCCGGATCGTACGCGGGTGGCGAACGCGCTCATTCGATCGAGCACGTCGTGCACGGCCGGCACCACGTTGTCGCCGCCTACCATGATGGTCGCGCCGCGCGGTGCGCGGAGCGCGACGTGCAACACGCTGCGGCGTTCCGTCACGTTGATGGCGTCGCCGCGGAACATCGCGTCGATGCGCTCACGGAGCCCCGACTGGCGCGCGAGCTCGAGGAGCAGGCGCAGCGTCTCGTCGGTCACGCGGTGCTTGCTGTAGTCGAGATAGAGGCCGGCACCCTCGGCGACGAGCCGCTCGCCGCGCAGGGGGTCCGAGGCGAAGAGCGTGCGCAGGTGCGCATCGCGGATGGTTCGGTAGTGCGCGTCGAGCGCGATCCACGCCGGCCGCTCGGTGAGCGGCAGCACGGGTACGGGTACCGACGTCGCCAGTGTGGACATCGCGTCGACCTCCTTAAGTCACTTGCCTAACGCACGCAATTGCTTGGCGGTGAGCAGCCAGACGAGCGACCCGGTCCGGCCCGCGGTAGGCAGATCGATCGCGCAGGCCGCGCCCTTCTCCAGCTCCAGGATGGGCTCGCTGTTCTTGGTCAGCAGGTACGCCGCGAGCGCGGACAGTTGGGGTTCATGTCCCACCAGCGCGACGGTACCGACGCCGCGTTGGGCGCGCAACCATCGCGCCACCACCGGCGGTTCGACGTCCGGCACCAGATGCTCGAGCACGGAGGGTTCGATGGTCGTGTACTCGCGCGCGACGATGCGCGCGGTTTGCACGGCGCGACGGTACGGACTCGTCACGAGCCGATCGATGTCGGGCACGAGCGTGCGCAAGCCGCGCGCGGCGCGCCGCATCTTTTTCTTTCCCTCAGCTGTCACCGGTCGCTCTGCATCGGGCTTGCCGCTGCGTGCGAATTCGTCGCGCGTGCCGGCGAGAGCATGACGAACGATCAACACGCGCATCGCTGTCCTCCCCCCATGTCACGTCGCACCTGCGCAAGTTTAGTGACGCGAGCGCCGCGAAACGACAGAGCCCCATCGTCCTCACGGACAATGGAGCTCGATCGCTCGAGGTGCGCGAGGCGGGATTCGAACCCACGACCTTCGGCTCCGGAGGCCGACGCTCTATCCAGCTGAGCTACTCGCGCAAAAAGCACAAAAGGAGCTCGGCGCTCCTTTTGTCATGGTCGGGGCGAGTGGATTTGAACCACCGACCTCCTGGTCCCGAACCAGGCGC
>JACZDA010014691.1_pt1 | contig 13806 bp, 15 predicted proteins | sample 8641761 | NCBI WGS metagenome assembly JACZDA01 (sample SAMN15324611, study PRJNA640507) | soil metagenome | isolation source: intercropping peanut in the first line | place: China: Luxin town, Laibin City, Guangxi Province | collected 2019-07-25 | depth 10cm m | reverse complement strand
GCAGGAGAGATGGCAGGAAGATTAAAGCATAAGGTTGGTGTGCGATGCGAGATCGAATCCGCATCCGTGACGCCATAGACCGTGGCCTTCGCGTCAGCCAACGCCTTGAGCATAGCGCGGGAGAGCCGGCCTTCGTAGGCGCGAATGGCTTCGCCGCAGGCCACCAGCGCGTCACGTCGGGATACCGCGTTGGGCTTTACCGTGCGCCCAAGTTCTTCCAGGTAGCGCACCGCCGCGTCCATGCCGGCGACGTTCTCGTAGATATAGGTTCCCACTTCCAGCTTGGCGGGCGCGGTGTCCGGGACAAACTCTTCGCGGAAGGTGGGCAGAGCGTCCAGCACCTCGCGCCGTCCCCACAGAAATCCCATGTGCGGCGAAAACATCTTGTAGCCGGAGCAGACCAGGTAATCGCAGTCGAAAGCCTGCACGTCGATCGCGCCGTGGGGCAGGTAGTGGACGGCATCCACAAACACCTCGGCACCGGCAGCGTGGGCGCGGCGTGAGACCTCGGCAATATCGAGGATGGAGCCGATCGCGTTTGATGCCAGAGGACAAGCCACAATCCGAGTTTGGGGCGAGAGTAACTCGTCCAGGTCTTCGGGATGCAGCCGGCCGTCGGCGCGGAAATGCCACCACACAATGAGTGCGCCTTCGCGTTCCAACGCCAGCCAGACAGCAATATTGGATTCATGATCGAGATCGGTCACGATGATCTCGCGCCGCTCGCCCAGCGACTGCCCAATGGCCAGGCTCACCAGACGCATGAAAGAAGTTGCATTCATGCCGAAGGAGATTTCCGCGTCGTAGCGCGCGTTGACCAGCGCAGCAACGCTGGCGCGGGCCCGGGAAATGGTTTCGTCCACCTCTTGAGATTGGCGGTAGCGTCCGCCTCTCTGCACGTTGCGATGAAGAAGATGGTCCGCTACGGCGTCGAGCACGATGCGAGGCGCCTGCGCTCCGGCGCCATTGTCGAAGAAAATGAAACCGTTGTTCAGAGCAGGGAACTTCGCCCGAACCTGTTGAATGGGGAAATCAGTCATGGTTTCAGATGATATATGAGGGGCTTGAAGCGCTGCGGCGGTTGTGGGTAGTGGCCGGAGATCCTCTTAATTGCACAAAGGAAAAGTTTGACATTTCGTCATATCTTCGCCTATGCTTATTCCAGTCGTCATGTCCACTCTGAGCTTTATCACGGCCCAGGTCGAAAGCCGCGTTCCCGGCGCGCTCGCAAAACACCAGCGAGCTCCCGGAGAGCTGTTGCCAACCGGAATCCCCGCTGTGGATGAATGCGGAATTCGTACAGCGGCCCTGACGCAGATTTGCTCGCCGCCCGGATATACTTCCGCCAGGACCACCATCCTCGTATCATTGCTCGCCCGCGCAACGGCGAAAGATCACTTTTGCGCTCTCGTTGACCCGAGCGATTGCTTTGATCCTGTTGGCGCGCGCGCTGCTGTCAGCCTCGAGCGCCTTCTCTGGGTCAGGTGTTCTCGCCCGAAGGGGAGCAACAACACTCAGCTTACGCCCCTGGAAAAGGCCTTCAAAGCCACCGACATTATTCTGCAAAATGGCGGCTTCCGGCTGATCGCGGTTGACCTTGGTGATTTCGATGAAGGGATGGTGAGAAAGGTCCCCATGACCACCTGGTTCCGCTTTGCACGGGTGGTAGAGAAGACAGACACTGCTCTCGTTTTTCTTCTTGCTTACCCGGCGGCGCAGAGTTGTGCCGGATTGACGCTGGAAACACGGACGATTGATGCAGCGTGGGATGAGAGTTGCATCTCTCACGGACGCCTGCTGCTTCGCACAAAGCATGAATTGATGGTACGCCGGCGCCAAGATAAAAAGTTGCCCTCGTCTTTGAAATCTGAGTTCGAGATCCCAAGATGGGCTGCTATTGAGTGAGCCACCTGCGACATACATTACAATCGCCTGCTATGAAGCCTGCGCTTGCATCTGATGTTTCCACCCTAGATGGCATCCTGCATGCCTCGTATGACGTGCTCTCGGGACCCGCCGGAAAGCCTCGCGACTGGGAGCATTACCGCACGCTGTTCATCGACGGCGCGCGTCTATTGGTGGTTGTCGCCGTCCCCGGCGAGAAGCCGCATGTACGCCAGCTCAGCGTCGAGGATTACATTCGCCGCGTCGAACCGATCTTTGCCGTCGAGAACTTCTGGGAGCGCGAGACCAGCCGCCAGACTGAAATCGTCGGCCGGGTTGCGCATGTGCTGAGCAGGTACGAATCGCTGCGGGATCCGAACGGCGCGGCTTTCGAGCACGGCGCCAACAGCATGCAACTGTTTTACGACGACTCGCGCTGGTGGGTCGTAAGCGTCATGTGGAACACGTCACGTCGTGCATAGCCAGCAAAGCGCGTCGAGTTAATTCCGATCACCCGCCGAGAATTTCCTTGAGCAGAAGGACCGCTTTGGGTATCTGCGCTACAGGCGAGTTACCAAACCCGAGCACCAATCCCTGGCGAGGCGAGCGCCCGATGTAGGAAAGTGACAGGGCTGAAAGCCATAACCTCTGTTTGACGGCTCTTTCCGCGATCTGCCGGTCGCGAACATTGTCAGCAAGGAGCAGAGTCAAGTGCATTCCTGCTGCCGTGCCCATAATTTCGTATGACGGCCCCAGTTGCCGTTCAATCTGCTCGATCAGCACGCGCCGCCGCTCTTCATACACCTTGCGCATTCTGCGAACATGCCGCGCAAAATGACCTTCTCTGATGAAGGCGGCAAGCACAGCCTGGCTCCCATGAGTGGGACAAATGTCCATAGCTTGCCGAACGGCTGCGAAGCGCTCCACAAGGTCGAGTGGTATGACGATGTAACCCAGCCGGAGAGCGGGAAACAAGACCTTGCTGAATGTTCCCGTATAGATCACACGAGCGTTTGCGTCCAGTCCCTGCAGGGAAGAGATGGGCATGCTGCCGTATCGGTACTCGCTGTCGTAGTCGTCTTCAATGATCCAGGAACCTGTTTTGTGCGCCCACTCAAGGAGCTGGAATCTCCTGGTCGCGCTCATGGTCACACCCAGCGGATACTGGTGCGACGGCGCCACAAACGCGGCCTTTGCATTAGGTTTCAGCTTTCTTCCAGCGGCTACGTTGAGTCCCTCGGAATCCACTGGAACCGCAACGGCTTTGCACCCGGCTGCCGCTAACACCTGATGAACCAGCCAATATCCCGGCTCCTCCACCCACGCCGACGCGCCCGGTTCAAGCAAGACACGGGTTGCAAGATCCAGGGCCTGCTGCGAACCGCTGACCATCATGATTTGGTCGGCTTGGCACTGCACTCCCCGGCTGGTCCGAAGATATACCGCAAGCACTTCCCGCAGTTCGTTGAGCCCCATGGGATTGCCGTACTGCAGCGCTGAGGGCCGCAGCTCGCGAGAATAGCGGGAGAGCAGCCTGGACCAGATATGAATGGGAAAGCTCTTGATCTCTGGCTGTCCAACCTGAAACGGACCCAGTTGTTCAGACCATGAAGGCCGTTCAAATTTGGGCAGGGCTCGTGCTCGAACGGAGATCAGTCGCCGTCGTGAGTCCGTTCCGCCATGGTTCGCGTGAGCCGTGCGTCTTTGCGCGGGCATGGTGCTCGCGATGAAGGTGCCCGCACCTCGCCGGGTTTCAAAATGTCCTTCGGCTAAAAGCTGCGAGTAGGAGTTCAGGACAGGTAATCGCGAAGTTCGTAGTTCGCGCGCCAGCTCTCGTGAAGAAGGCACGGGTTCACCGGCGCGCAACTCGCCTTGGATTATTTTGGTCCGAAACGAGTCGTAGATCTGCTGATACAACGGCTTCGCCGATTTTCGTTCCACGGAAATCAACGGCGGAATTCCCCGTAAAGCGCTTTTTGTTGTAGAAGTGGTCATGTTAAATCGAGTAAATCTGGTCATTGAAATAGACCAGTTTGATAGATATACATCACGAATGAAGCCTTCACAACACCGCCCCCGAGAACTCCTCAGTCTGCTCGCGGTTTTTGCCTGCCTATTGATGACCGATAAAGGTGTGGCACAGGCAAGTTCATCGACTTCTTCTTCGCGACAAGAACAGGCTTTCCGCGACGGCCAGCACGACTTCGATTTCGATCTCGGAACGTGGAAAACGCATTCCTCTCGCCTCATGCGTCCCTTAACCGGATCGACGGAATGGGCCGATATGGACGGCCTCACCGTGGTCAGCAAAATCTGGGGTGGTCGCGCAAACTTGGCGGAATACAAGGCCGATGGCCCGGCCAGCCATGTGGAGCTCCTGTCCCTGCGCTGGTATAACCCAGAAGCACACCAGTGGAACCTGGATTTCGCAACGCCGGGAGTCGGCACTCTGGGCATACCTGGTGTGGGGGAGTTTCGAAAGGGCCGCGGCGACTTTTACGATCAGGAGGAGATCAACGGGAAGTACATCCTCGTGAGGTTCTCAATCTGGAGAACCAGCGCCGATACAGCTCAATCCGAGCAGGCCTTCTCAGATGATGGCGGAAAGACATGGGAGGTAAACTGGATCAACAAATACACGCGGCTGAGCGACCAAACCGGGATTGATTGGAACACGCCGGCCGACCCGGCGGTACAACCCGCTCAGCATGACTTCGACTTCAATTTTGGAATCTGGCACACACACATACAACGAATCCTGGATCCATTCTCACCTGCGTCGGCCTCAATGGAGATCAACGGGATAGTCACGGTGCGAAAGATCTGGGGAGGCCGCGCTCAACTGGAAGAAATCGAAGCCGATGGTCCGAAAGGGCATTGGGAGGCACTTACGTTGTTTCTCTACAATCCAAAGTCTCATCAGTGGAGTCAGAGTTTTATCAACAGCAGCGTCGGCACGCTGAATCAACCAGGCATCGGCGCTTTCAAAGGTGGGCGTGGCGAACTCTTCAGCCAGGATACATTCAACAACCGCTCCATCCTCGTGCGTGGGGTCTGGTCCGACATCAAGGCGGATTCCCACAGCTACGAGGAATCCTACTCGGACGATGGTGGCAAGAGCTGGAAACCAGCCTTCATCGCACATCTAACGCGCGAGAAAAACAATGTCCATGACGCCGCCAACAATCCAGCCAGATAAGGACCACAGCATGCTGAAACTTCACCGCCTCCCGATGCGCATGGCGATTATCGCTCTCTTGATCGGCTGCTGTATGGCCCAAGCACAACCGAGAGCCGCGTCGAAGGCGGCCACTCTTCCTTCTCAGAGAGACGGTTCCCACGATTTCGATTTTGAAATTGGCCTCTGGAAGACTCACCTGAAGAGGCTGGTGCATCCGCTCAGTGGATCTACACAGTGGGTCGAGTGCGAAGGCATCACGCGCGTTCGCAAGGTATGGAACGGGCGCGCAAATCTGGTAGAACTCGAGGCCGATTGCCCGGGTGGGCATTTCGAAGGGCTAAACCTGCGCCTGTACAATCCCGACTCCCATCAATGGAGCTTGAACTTTTCGAACAGCAAAGGCGGAACTTTGGCACAACCGACCATCGGCGAGTTCAAGAATGGACGCGGAGAATTCTTCGATCAGGAGACGTTCAACGTGCGCGCGATTCTCGTTCGATTTGTTATTTCAGAGATCACGACCGATTCGTGCCACTTTGAGCAGGCGTTCTCGGCCGATGGCGGCAAGACGTGGGAGGTGAACTGGATTGCGACGGATACGCGCATTAAGGATAAAGACTCAAAACGAGACTGACGCGAGATCTCGAAGCAGTTGCCGCGGGCTCGAATGGCGGAAACATAATCGCTGTGAGTACCCGCCAGCCGTGCCCGCGAGCGGACAAGGGCTACTCTGTCTGCTTCATGGTCAACGTCAAGTTCTAATGTGCGCTGCCCTCACGGTTCAACCGACAAGAACGGCACCGGTCCTTCCGAATATTCCGGCGGGATTTGGTCCTTTTCCGGAGAAGCGCAAAAGTCCTTCCATGACGGGAACAGCGCCTGACGCTCTTCAATGACCTGGCGTGAAGCTCCTTCGCCCGAAGTGAGAAAAGCCAGAAACTTCTCCTGCATCCTGATGTCAGGATTAAATTCGTCCAGCCACAGGAACTGCCCTTCTTCATTGATCTCCAGAAACCACCAGCGCCCCTCGTCATCGATGGCGAAGTCCAGGCTGCCAAAAGTGATGCCCGCTTTCCTGGCAAACTCGAGTACGGCAGCTTCGACTTCAGGCGGTGTCTCGATACTCCTTACCTCGACCAGCCCCTGTCCGGCGTCCTGCCTCCAGTCGAGCGCGCCCTTGGGATTGTGGAGAGAGTACGAATAAACGGTGGTGCCCAAAAGCACCATGCGGACATCGAATTGCTTCACCACCATTTCCTGGTAAATCGCCGGGGCGTAGGTCAGGACTTCGTCTGCCGGAAGCTGGTCAAGCTTGATCTCGAAGGTCTCGGTCACTGCGATGCCGCCGCTGCCTTTCTGCCAAACATGGGGGAAAAACGCCTTGCAGACGGTGCGCACATCCTTGCGCTGTTCCAGAAAATCTCGAACGGCGGCCGGAGAGTTGGACATCAGCGTCTCGGGGACATTCATCCCGCAGGCTTTCGCCAGCACCAGCTGAACTGACTTGTTGTTAATGAACCGGGAGGATGAATACGGATTGATGCAGCGCACACCAAGCGTCTGGAACAGGTACATCACGGCCCACCAGAACCACCGATATTCACATTCGGCGAACTTGCGGTCCGGCTCGGCGACCTTGGGGTTGGGAATTGGCTGATTGGGGCGCCGGATCCAGACCACATCGCCCGCCTGGAGGGAGTATCCACCGACCGTCAAAGTGGTGCCGCCATTGAAGCTGATGCTTGCCTGTTGCTCGGGGCTGCATCCAAGTCCGCTCCAGCATTCCACGGCATAGCCGGCCTTTTCCAGTGCCCACTTCAATGGAGCTGTGTGATTGTCGTTCGCATAAGCCAGAATTACGATCTTCACGTGTGAATCTCCCTTCGCGGAAAATGAAGCAGGTGGCTGTGCGCCACCCGCTGTTCAGGTCACTAGCACTCGCCAATGGCGGTATCGCCGTTGACGAAATTCCCCTGGCGATCAGCAATGCAAGGGGTCAGCGTATGGGCAGTGAAGCCGCCGGTGACCAGGTTGATTTCCTCGTCACTCAGGTTACGAGCGCCGATGCGGCCGAGTACGCGATTGTCGTTATTCATCTTTCCTCCTTTTTTGGTTTTCGTGAATGTAAGTTAATGTTGGTAGCCATAGTCGGCTACAGGCCTCAGCACTCTCCAACGTCTCCGTCCAGCGAGGAGCCGTTGAACGTGCATACCGTCTGGGTTGTAAATCCACCGCTCACGTTTTCCATCTCCTTCCCGGTGAGCTCGCGGGCCTGCATACGCGCTAGTACTCTGTTGTCCTGGTTCATTCGTTTCTCCTCTGTTGGATTTTGGGGCCATTGCCGGCCCCAAACTTTTCGTGACAGGGTCCGCCGAAAGATTCAGCGGAGAAATGGTTTAAGAAAACTGCGAATCCGAATCGCTGTCACTGCAGCCGTCGCCGTCCCCCGGCCCTGTGACAGTTCCGGTTGCTGTGACTGCGGTGCAAACCAGCGTATGCGCAGCGGCGGCTCCGTTCACCAATTCGTGCTCCTGAGGGGGGATCAAACGCGCGCCACGGCGGATGAGTACCCTGTTGTCGTTTTCGTTTGCCATAATTGCTCCTTTCAGTGTGTGTTTACCGGCCCGAGGGCCTGTATTGCTGCATGGATCGCCTGCGTGTCACTTCCAAAAAAGATTTGCGGTTACATGCTTACGCCGGGCCCGGGCATTGAGTGTCTTCATCCGTACCGCCGCCGGGCAGATGGCTGAAGGTGATCTTGCATGGCAGGCTTCCCGCTCCTTCAATCGCGGTGAGCTCCTGTTCGGTCAGTTCGCGCGCGCCGCTGCGAGCCACCACTCTAATCTTGTTGTGCTCTGGCATAGATTTCTCCTTTCGAGTTATTAAAGGATTGTTGCGGGTTGGTGCTGTCAACCCGGACAGCGGGAGCAGCCTCTTCCATCACGCCTGTACGGCTCAAGGCGAGAACGCGGTCCGCGATTGCCACCGTATCGGGACGGTGTGCGGCAAAGATGCGGGTAATCCGCAGTTCAGCCAGCATGGCGGCAATGCGCTGCTCGGTCGGAACGTCCAGATGACTCGTGGCTTCGTCCAGGATGAGGATGGAGGGCTGCTGGTATAGAGCGCGCGCCAGCAACAGGCGCTGTTGCTGGCCGCCTGATAGCGCCCCGCCCATTTCGCCGATCAGGGTTTCATACCCCATCGGCATAGCCATGATTTCGTCGTGCAGGCATGCCAGGCGCGCACATTCTTCTACTCGCGCCGGATCGGGTTCGTCAGAGGCAAAAGCGATGTTCGAGCTGATGCTTCCGGCAAAAAGGGAATCGTCCTGCAACACAAAGCCGACCTTGCCGAGCACCGCTGCCCGGCTGGCGCAGACGGAATGGCCGTTGATGATTACGTCCCCGCCTTGAGGCTGCAACAAACCGGCCATGAGCTTGAGCAGGGTTGATTTTCCTGCTCCAGAACGCCCCGTGATGGCCACGCATTCTCCGGCACGGATACAGAGGTTCACGTCCTGCAACAGCCAGGGCTCGGCATCCGAATAGCGGAAGTAGAGTGATTTCACTTCGATGGCGACGTCTTGCGGCTCCTGGTTTGCAATCTCCAGCTCAAGCGGTTCCGGGCGAGCATGCACAATGTCCGCGAGCCGCTGCGCCTGAAGGGAGAGCATGCGGAACTCATAACCGCGGTCCACCAGCGCAATCATTCTGCCTTTGAACAGTTCCTGGTAGGCGACAAATGCGAACAACATGCCGGTGGTGAAGCGTCCGTCGAGAACGAGGATGACTCCCAGCCAGATCACGGCCACTGACTGCAGACCAAAGATGAGGGTGTTCGCAGATTTGAACAGAATGGAGATTCGTTCCGCTGACACCTGTGCATTGTTGGTATCAACCAGCAGGTTCATCCAGCGGCTCTTGCGGCTGTCTTCACGGCCGAAGACCTTGATTGTTCGGATCCCGCGAAGCGTTTCCAGAAAGTACGTCTGCTGCCGCGCGGCATTGATGATCTGCTCTTCCGTGCGCGTGCGCAGCGGCCGGTAGAACAGATTGCGGATCAGCACGTAAAGAGCGACGGTGAGTGTGACGACAGCCGCCAGCTCCCGGCTGTAAATAAACATGACGATCAGGATGGAAACAGAGATGATCCCGTCGAGCAGAGACTCAATGAAATTGTTGGTGAGGGTGCGCTGAATGGCTTCTGCGCCCTCAAAGCGCGACAAAATATCGCCGAAGTAGCGCTTTTCAAAAAATGACACCGGCAACCGCACCAGGTGCGAGAAGATGTTGGCGTACCACTGCAGTTTCAGAGCGGTGCCGAAATAAAGCGTGGTCCAACTGCGCATTCCACCCACAAGCGACTGCAGGAGAACCAGCAGCATGAAACCTGTTCCCAACGCCGGTAGAAGACTCGGGTTGGAAGCCGTCGCCACTTTGTCCACAGCCAACTGCAGGAACAGGGGACTGAAAATTGCGAGCACCTCCAGAGCGGCCGCAAGAGCAAAGATCTGAATCAACGCTTTCTTCAGGCCGGAGACGCGTCCGGTGAGATCGCGGAAGTGAAGCGGGCGGGCCTCATCATGTGGCTGGAAAGCCGGAGTGGGCGTGAGTTCCATAGCCACACCGGTAAAGTGCGGACTGGCCTCCTCATAGCTGAGCCTTCTTACGCCCATCGCAGGATCGTGGAGTACCAGATGATTGCCTGTCGCTTTCGCCAGCACCACGAAATGCGTCATGTCCCAGTGCAGGATGCAGGGGGTCTTTAAGTATTCAAGATCCTCGAGTTCCAGGCGCAAGGGGCGGCAGGAAAATTCCATCTGTCCGGCAAACCTGACAAGGTGAGCCAGAGTGGCACCACGCATGGAAATCGAAAAACGCTGGCGTAGCGAGAGCAGATCCGTTTTCAGGCCGTGATACGAGGCGATCATTGCCAGGCAGGCGAGCCCACACTCGGTCGCCTCAGTCTGAAAGATCATGGGGAGAGCGCGTTGAGACAGCAGTCGCCTTGTGAGCAATCGCATCAGGATTTCAGTAATTTCACCACGCCCCTGCTCCGATCAACGCACGGATCAGCGGCCTGCGTTCTAATGGGAACTCGGCTTCCAGCTTCGTGCCCGGGCGGAATTGCTCCGTGCCCGCAGACAATGAGTTCGGTAGTGAGACAACCACGGTGACCTTAAAGAAAGGCCCCGGCCTGGCCAGTTCGGGGGACGTATCGTCGGCGGCGATGGTCGTGACGACGCCGGTCAAAGCACGGCCCGGGCAGTGGCCGCAATGGACGACAACAGACGTGCCCGGATGGAGATTACGTGTCCACTTCTGGGGTATGTAAAACGTAGTTTCCAGATGCGCCGGCGCTGGGACCGATTTCATGGAGGAAATGGCGCCGGAAACAGTGGCCCTGGGCTGATACCGGGAAAACAACAGCAAACCCAGAGCTGAAGCGAGGAAGAACGCGATCAGCCCCATGAACCAAGTCCAGGGAAACGGACGGATCGTGAGAACCTGCCCTTGCGCGGCCTGGCGCGCCGCAACGGCTTCAGGGCGGAAAAGCGGAAGTGGGTTCGGACACCCCGGAATGCTGGTTCCAGATTCCATGATTCACGCTGCTGCTTTTTCCAAACAGCGAAGCCATCCTACGCCGCTATGACACACATTTGTGCGCGAGAAATTAGAATCCTCAAAAATTCCAAAGTCACAGTTCCATTTTGGGAAATATTTGCAAGCAGATTGGTGCAAGGGCGCCCAGATGTATGCAATTTCCGCAACGGGCATTAGCGCCGGAGCCCGTTTGCTCGTTGCCGGAAGTATTGATATTCTTTTCCGCAGTTGGCAAAGCGGTGATCAAGATTTCGTACATTCGTGGACCGATGCTTGTGTTGGCCGTGCTGCTGGCGGGAGCGGCCAACCTGCTCTCCGTCTCCTGCGATGCCGACCATGACGCAGATACTCCTCCTTTAGTAATAGAGTTCAGCTTCGTCACGGGAGCACAAGCCGGAGTCCATGCTCAACGATCAATTGCTGCCGCTCCAGTCGCGGTAACGCTTGACCGGCAAGCACTCGCTCTGGAATTCCACCCTCTCTTGGCAAGACCAATGGCGGCACATCATCTGCTCGAGCCCGCAGTGGCAATTCCTCTCCTCTGTTAGCCCTCGCCTTTAAATTCTCCTCGCGCTTTTAGCAACGCCATGAGACCGCTCGTATGGGTCTCAAGTTCGCGTCATCGCTTCCAGCTTCAAAGCTGCTGGATCCGGGACCAGTCGGCATTGTCACCGGTTCCGGCTGGAGATTCTTTCATCGCAGTTTTTTCCTCGCGGGATGGCTAATGCGAGGAGGCCGGGCTTGGGGCGCCCGGCCCTTTTTTCTGCGTCCGTGATAATCTCAACCGAAGAGCCGATCCATTGTGGATGAACCCTCAAAGATCGAACTAGTCCGCGATGCGGACGATGCAGACGCCCGAGCGCCTCAGGCTCAGCCAGGCCGATTGAGTCACTGGCTTGGGTTGCTGATCGAGCGAGGGGGTAGCGATCTGCTGCTGGTCAGCGGCGCGCCCGCCTGCATTCGCCTGAAGGGCGAAGTGTTAAATCTGGACATGCGCCCGCTCCAGAGCGCCGAAATTGAAGCCGCGGTCCTGCCGGCGCTCTCGCCGCACGGAGCGCAGCAATATAAAGACGTCCAGATTGCGGATTCTTCCTATCGCGTGAACGGACTGGGGCGCTTTCGCATCAACCTTCACCGCGAGCGTGGCCGGGCTGCGGCGGCCATTCGGGCCCTGCCCACAAAGATCCCGACCTTAAAGGAACTTTCACTTCCTGCCGTGCTGGAAGCGCTTACTCGTTTACAGCGCGGCCTGGTGCTGGTGGGAGGCCAGGCAGGTTCGGGGAAGACCACTACTCTGGCAGCGTTGATTCATGAGATCAATCGCAGGGAAGCACGCCACATCCTCATCATTGAAGATCCCATCGAATACGAGCATGCCAATCTTCGCAGCGTGATTGAACAAATCGAGATCGGAACAGATGCGCCTGATTTTCCCGCGGCATTGCGAGCGGCGTTACGGCAGGCGCCCGATGTCATCGTCGTAGGGGAGATGCGCGATCCGGAAACCATGCGCATTGCCGTCAGCGCTGCTGAAACTGGGCATCTGGTGTTCTCCACGGTTCACACCACGGACATGGCCTCCACTGTTTCACGCGTCTCGGACTCGTTTCCGCTGGAACGACAGAACACGATCCGGCAGGAGCTCTCGATGGCTCTGGCAGCCGTGGTCACACAAATCCTGGTCCCGACAAAAACGGGCGCGCGATTGCCCGCGTCAGAGCTGTTGATGATGACATACGCGGCGCGCCAGCACGTTCGACGGAACGCGCTGCAACATCTTCATCAGGAAATTACCATCAGCAAGAAATCAGGATCGTTCAGCCTGGAAGAGTCTCTGGTGGAACTTGTGATGCAGGGGCACATCTCGCGGGAGGATGCGCTGCTCTACGCGATTCACCCTGATGATGTCGAAGCTATGTTGCGCAGCCTGGGACGCCGCTGAACTCGGACACAGCTTACTTTTTCGGCAACACCAAACCCACATTGACGTCGCTAAAGCTGATCCATTGCTTCATAGATTGGGTCCTCTGAGAATTCTGAAGAGTCAATTCAGCCCTGGAATCGCCCGGCTTTGATTTAAATTTCACCGATCTCGACATATCCACGAGCATGCTCTTCATGACCAAGGGAATTTCGCTGACATTCTTCCACGTCAACGCCAGGTGTACGCGCAGTGGAGCAAAGATCTCCGGTCCGGGGCAGAGCAGATGCAAAATCGGCAGAGCAGGAGTGGAATCATATTTCACGACCGCACAGGACACTGAATCGTCGGAAGGCTTGAAGTCCTCGACTACCCATTTGCCGCGTGTGGGAACCGATGGCAGGGAAGCGACCGCGGTGGTGTCACCATCCGCCGTGCAATCTCCGGACTGGCACACCGCCTGATTATTTGGATTTGGGAGCTGGTTTCCGCTGACTTGGCCAACGCCCGGCAGCGCTAAAAACAAAACAGCGGAGAGGGTCAGGGTCCGGAAAAGCATGTGGCGCCCCTTTGCCCTAATTAGACGCTGCCCTGCAATGTACGTGAGCGCGCCACGCAACGCCTGAGTAGGCCAGGGACGTTTCTTAGAAAAGTTCAAGTTTCAGCGAGCCTTTATCCAACATGGTTCCGGCACTCTGGATGTCAACAACAACTCGGGATAGACTTTGTCTTGAGTGATGTTCTCAATTGTGGAGGTGAAGCAGTGATGAAGTTGCGGTATGCAGTTGCGCTGGGGTGTCTGGTTCTGGTGAGCGCGTTCGCGTGGTCTGACACGCTTGAGCTCAAGAATGGCAGCGTGATCAAGGGCACGTACATGGGAGGGTCCGAGACGGAAATCAGTTTTCGTGTGGGTTCTTCAGTTCAGCAATATGCGATTGTTGATGTGGCCTCGTTGAAATTTGATGGGCACGAAAAACCGACGACCGCTCCCAGCGGATTCGCCACACGCGAACCGCAGCGCGCGCAGGATGCCGGATCAACTAACCACGAAGAGAAGTTGGCGGCATCCCATGCGAATTCATCCTCGACATCATCTTCACCGTCAGTAACCGTTCCAGCAGGAACGCGACTCCTCGTGCGTACAGTGGACGCTGTGGACTCTGACACCAACCGTCCGGGAGATAAATTTCTCGCTTCGCTGGAAGAGCCGCTGTTTG
>JACZDA010061021.1_pt1 | contig 13809 bp, 13 predicted proteins | sample 8641761 | NCBI WGS metagenome assembly JACZDA01 (sample SAMN15324611, study PRJNA640507) | soil metagenome | isolation source: intercropping peanut in the first line | place: China: Luxin town, Laibin City, Guangxi Province | collected 2019-07-25 | depth 10cm m | reverse complement strand
GCACGACAACGCGTGGTCGAGCGTGGCCAACCGCTCCGCTTCGGTCCCCTCTCGTTCGACGAGCGCCTGCAGCGCCTGGGGCTCCGGGCACGCTGCGCCGGGCCGCGCGCCGCGCGCCGCCAACGCCTCCCGATACAATTCCTGCAGCCGTGCATCCGTCATGCGACCGCCTCCGGTCCGATCCCCTGCTCCGTTAGGCGGTCGCGCAAATCGGCGAGCCCCCGATAGAGCAGATTCCGCGTCTTGGCCTCCGACCATCCGAGGAGCGCCGCGATCTCTTCACGCGTGTAGCCGGCCAGGTACATGCGAACCACCGGCCGGCGCGACGGCGTGATCGTGTCGATCGCGCGCGCCACCTGCTGCGCCAGCTCGGACGACTCGAGCGATTGCTCGGGCTCGCGACGCGACGGCGCGGCAGGCTCCTGCCCAACGTCCTCCAACGCGTCCTCACGCGGACGGCGGTGGCGCCGTAAGACGTCGAGCGCCGCCGATACCGCGGTCCGGTACAGGTAAGACGAACCCACCGACGAAATCTGCTCACCGGCGGCTGGGCCCCGACCCGCCGGAATCGCGTCCAACGCACGGTTGGAGCCTTCGCCGCGCGCACGCCACAACCGAATGCGGACTTCCTGAAAGACCTCGTCGACGTCACTCTCCGACAAACCGTGGCGGATGCCGACGCGGCGCACCATGGCCGCGAACCGCATCAATACCGCCTCGATGGCCGGCGAGATCTGGTCGGTCACGTGGGGAACAACCATAGCGCGAAGGTAGCGAGCCCATCGCGCGCTCGCAAAAGGGCGTGCGACCGAATCAAAAAGTGCCGCCGGCTGGGTTTGGTGCGTCCGGCAGAGGGCTGCCAGCGCCCCGGAGAGCCGCCGGCGGAAGGCGAACGCCGTTCGAGAGGCCGAATCGGGTGCACAACGCGGGCTGCCAATGGTATTTTGAGGTGCTAGCTCCACTCAAAACGGGGACTCATGGCTACTCAGACACGTGCCGAGCGCCGCGCCGGCGCGGCGCTCAACCGCGAGCAGCTTCTGGCGGCATATCGGACGATGTATCTGTCGCGGCGGCTGGACGACAAGGAAATCCAGCTCAAGGGACAGAATAAGATCTTCTTTCAGATCTCCGGCGCGGGGCACGAAGCAGTCCTCACGGCTGCGGGCATGACGCTGCGCGGCGGTCACGACTGGTTCTTTCCGTACTACCGCGACCGCGCGCTGTGTCTCCAGTTAGGCATGACGCCGTCGGAAATGCTGTACGAAGCAGTCGGCGCGGCGCGGGATCCCAACTCGGGCGGCCGCCAGATGCCGAGCCATTGGGGGAGCAAGCGGCTCAACATCGTGTCGTCGTCGTCGCCAACGGGCACACAGTTCCTCCACTCGACCGGATGCGCGGAGGCCTCCCTGCGCGCGTCGCTGCTCTCGATCACCGAGGGCTTCGAGTCCGATGAAGTGACGTACGTGTCCGCGGGCGATGGCACGACCAGCGAAGGCGAGTTCTGGGAATCCCTCAACACCGCGTGCAATCTCGGTCTCCCCGTTGTCTACCTGATCGAGGACAACGGCTACGCGATCTCGGTGCCGGTGGAAGTGAACACCGCCGGCGGCAGCATCTCGAAGCTCGTCGCGTCGATGCCGGGTCTTCTCGTTCAGGAAGTGGACGGCTGCGATCTGGTCGCCAGCCATGCGGCGATGAGCAAAGCGGTGGCGTATGCGCGCGCGCGCCGCGGGCCGGCGCTCGTGCACGCGCACGTGATCCGGCCGTACTCGCACTCGCTCTCCGACCAGGAGACGATGTACCGGCCGTCCGAGGAGCGCGACGTGGACGCCGCGCGCGATCCGTTAGTCACGTTCCCCAAGTGGCTGGTGGCCGAAGGGCACTTGACGGAGCAGGAGCTCGAGGCGCTCAAGGCCGACGTCGATGCGGAAGTCCTCGCTGCCACGGATGACGCGCTCGCCCAACCGCAGCCGACGCCCGACACGGTGCTCTACGGCGTGTACTCGCCCGACGTGGATCCAACGAGCGAGCAGTTCGACACGGAGGACGACCCGAAGTTCGTCGGCGAGCCGACGACGATGGTCGACCTGCTCAACGCGTGCATGAAGGACGAAATGCACCGCGACGGGAAGATTCTCGTGTTCGGCGAAGACGTCGCGGACGTGTCGCGCGCGCAGTACCTGGGCAAAGTGAAGGGCAAGGGCGGTGTATTCAAAGTGACGTGGGGCCTGCAGAAAGAATTCGGCGGCGACCGCGTCTACAACTCTCCGTTAGCCGAAGCGAACATCGTCGGCCGCGCGGTGGGATTGGCGGTGCGCGGGTTCAAGCCCGTGGTCGAAATCCAATTCTTCGACTACATCTGGCCGGCGTACATGCAGCTGCGCAACGAGCTCGCGACGATGCGCTGGCGGTCGAACAACGAGTTCAGCGCGCCGGCGGTGGTGCGCGTGACATACGGCGGGTACATCCGCGGTGCCATCTATCACTCGCAGACGGGCGCATCGCTGTTCACGCATTGCCCGGGACTGCGCGTGGTGTGTCCGGCCACGGCGCTCGATGCGAACGGTCTATTGCGCACCGCGATTCGCTGTGACGATCCGGTGATTTTCCTCGAGCACAAGCACCTCTATCGCCAGACGTACAACAAGGGCCGCAATCCCGGACCGAATTTCATGATTCCGTTCGGTAAGGCGAAAGTGTTGCGCGAAGGCGCAGGCATCACGCTGGTGACGTACGGCGCGACGGTGCAGCGCGCGCTCGTCGCCGCGAACAAGGTGGCCGAGGAGGGCATCGACGTCGAGGTGATCGATTTGCGCACGCTGTCGCCGTGGGATCGCGAGACCGTCATGGATTCGGTGCGCAAGACGTCGCGCGTGATCGTGGCGTACGAGGATTCGCTCTCGTGGGGCTACGGGGCGGAGATCGCGGCGGCGATCGCGGACGAGTGCTTCGCGTGGCTCGACGCGCCGGTCAAGCGCGTGGCGTCCACGGACACCTTCGTGGGGTATGCGCCGTCGCTCGAGGACGCGATCCTGCCGCAGACGGACGATTTCGTTCGCGCCTACCGGGAGCTGGCCGCGTTCTGAGGCGGCCGCCGGTCGTTCGTTAGGCAGACGAGGCCCGCGTGCAGCACGCGGGCCTCGTTGCATCCGACGGCGTGTCGCCGCCTAACTTGTGCCGGGGCTCGTGGCGGCGGGATCCTGGCGATAGAACGCGCTCAACTGCGCATAGAACTCGGGGTCTTCGTCGCGCAGCTCGCGCGGCTTCTCGAAGAACGCTTCAGTGGCCACGGCAATGAGCTCGGCCATCTTGGTAGCCGCGTAGTCGCCGAGAACCGAAGGCTGGCCGGCCGCAAGCCTGCGTGTGAGACGCTGGAAACTCGCATCGAGGACGCGTAGCCATTTGTCCGGGTTGGGCAGGTCCGGTATGCCGGGCTCCTCGGGTCCGAATAGCGACGCGTGAAGGTGTGTAGGATCGAGATCGTGTTCGTTGGCCAGGATGTGTGCAAACTCGTGGTAGACAACGTTGTGTCCGTCGTGCGGATCGCGCGCGCCTTCCTGCACCGAATCCCACGCGAGCACGACGACGCCGTCAGTCCACGTCTCGCCGAGCTCCGGGACCGGCTCGTCCTCACCGACGCTGGTCCGCACGAGTTTCCTGCACGCCGGTCGCGGCACGAACGTGGACGGATAGATCAGGATCTCGCGAAGGTTCTCGTAGTGCTCGCCCGGCATGCGCAGCGTCATGAGGCACGCTTGAGCGGCGATCACCAGCTGCATGGTTTCGTCCACGACCACCCCGCGGCAGCCTTCCCAGTGCGCGCGTCCGATGAGGTCGCGGCTCAGTTGAAGGAGGCGAACGCGCTCGGCGGTCGTGAGGCCGCGGCTCGCCGACACGTTGCTGTCGAGGAGACGGAGCCAGCTCTCGTGCAACGGCTCGGCGGCCGCATGGCGCGCGGCGCCGATCGCCGCGCGCCGCAGCAGCCACACGACGACGCCGATCGTGGCCAGAAATGCCACGGCGATGAAGAGTGGCGTCAACATGGCGTCGAACGAGTCGAGGGACACGGGCGGGTCGACTGTATCCGGTTAGGCGGGAGCCGGCGTCAGACGTCGGCCCTCGGCGCGGCCGCCGCCACCACGATATGGCCCGACGGCCGCGGAATCAACGCTTGTTCGGCGGCCTCGTCGGTCGTTGGGCCCGGCGTTCGGCGATGCGGGTCTTGACTAACTTCCGCACCAGCGCGTCGGGGAGCGGCCGCGATGGGGAAAAGCGCACGGAGCCCTTGGTGGTATCGAAGCGTTCCAGCGCGCGCGCATGCGCGGCCAGCGGATGGGCTCCGATGTGGAGCGCGCAGTGCTTCGCCGCGGCGGCAAACGAGAGGAGCATGCGTCCATCGAGGCGGTAGGTCGGCATGTCGTAGCTGATGCACTCCTCGGCGTCCGGCGCGGCAGCACGGATAACGGTGCGCAAGTGCGCGAGCGCGGCTCGCTGCTCTGCCGTCAGGCGCGAGAGATACTCATCGATGGTCGTCGGTTTGGGACTCACGCTGCCTCCCGGGTTCAGCGCTCGCGCGCGCGGTCGAGCACCGGTTTGATGTCGATGATCGGCGTGCCATCGATCGCCTCGAGCTCGCCTACCGTGAGCTCGAGCGGCGTGTCGACCGCGAGAATGCGGACGCGGTGGATGCCGATTGGGTTAGGCCGATCCGGCGATCGTGTGCTGAATACTCCGCGGAGCGGGGCGGCCATATTGTCGCGCGGATGGACCCGTAGCACCGAGCGATCGCTCTGGTGCAGCCAGGTGAGCACCAGGATCTCGTCGCCGGCGCGGAGATCGCGCAGCGCATCCAGATACTGCGGTTCGAACACGAGCCGCGCGTCGGGAGCGCCCTCGCTGCCCTGCATCGGCGCATGCGCGCGGTCGATGAGGGGGGAACGAATGTGACCGACGGGAACGATGCCGTACATGTGTCGAAGCGCAGTGAAACTGCATGAGGATGATGGCGTTACGGCGCGCTGCGTGGCGTGAAGCGCCATACGGCAGCCACGGACGCGGAGACGGTCACGCCCTGCGGCGGCATCGGGATCGCGCTCTCGACGACGCGCTCGTACATACGGGCCGCCGCAAAATACTCTCCGCCGACCCCTTCCGTCGACACCTTTTGGAGCCGGCCCAACGTACCGCGGGCCGCGGCGGCCAACGCCTGGGCGTGACCGAGCGCCTCCTCGTACGCCTTGCCTAACGCGCGGCGCTGCGCCGCGGCCGCGCTGTCGGATTGAAACGCCACATCGCTCACCGCGGTCGCGCCCCCGTTCAGCCCGACATCGAGATACCGGCCGAGACTGTCGAGTGCGACGATCACCACTCGTACCTCGGCGCTCGCTTCGTAATCGACGACGGTCCCATGCTCGTTCTCGTGCGGCCCTACGCTCACGGCGACCACCAGCACGCTGTCAGGCTTGGGGCGGCTCGCACCCAGCGCCGTAAGGAGCCGGCGAACTTTCGGTTCGTTCACCGCCGTGGCGGCCGCTGCGCTGGCCGCGCGGGATGCGACACCGAATGTGATGATCGCGCGGGTCGGTTGCAGCGTCAACTGCGCTGAACCCGTTGTTTGAATCGTCGACCCCGTGTCGGCGGGCACCGGCACCTGCGCAGCTGCGGCGCCGGGCATCGACATCGCAGCCGCAATGGCCAGCGTGGACCACGAAACGTTAGGCATCGTCGCCTCCGGTGTGAGGATCAGTCGTCCACCTGCGCGATGATGGCTCGAGGCCGCGCATTTGTCGATTGCGCCCGGATTAACATCTCGTGACCGTTGGGCAACGTGGGTGATGTGCGAGCGGGCACCCGACCGATGACGCACTTCTGATCGGCGTCCGCGTTGCGCAACCAGCGCGAGGCTGCTCGCCGGGACGCACCTGCCGACGTAACTTGGGATCAGCGGCTGGCGGGGCCACCGGTCCCGGATGCCGCAGGACCATGATTGCCATCCGGACCCAAGGAGCCTTCGCATGAAGTCCATGACGGCCGCGCTCACCTTCGTGTTCGCCGCGGTACCCGCGCTGCTCGGCCAGACGCCCGTGAACACGTCGTTAGGCAACGCGCGGGGCCCGCACCCGTTCAACGTGCGCGATCTGGTGATGATGGACCGCGTGAGCGACCCGCAGCTCTCGCCCGATGGGCGCTATGCGGCGTTCACGGTACGCCGCACGGATTACGCGGCCAACCGCGGCATCACCGCGATCTACGTGTTGGATCTTTCCGGCACGGCGGCCCCGGTGCAGGTCGTCGACAAAGCGGCGCAGCCGCGTTGGGCACCCGACGGACATCATCTGTACTACATGACCGCCGTGGACGGCGTCGAGCAATTGTGGCGCGTCGACCTTGGCGGCGCCAACGGACTCGACCTGGCCGGCCATGCCGCACCGGCGCAGGTCAGCCACACGCCGATCGACCTCAACGCGTTCAAGCTGTCGCCCGACGGCTCGCACGTCCTCCTCTCGTACGAGGTCGACACCGGCTGCCCCACCCTCGCGTGCACAGCGCAGCGCATCGCCGATCGCGCGGCCGACAAGGCCAGCGGCACGCTCTACCCGCGTCTCTTCGTTAGGCACTGGGACACGTGGGCCACGGGCCGCCGCAACCAGCTCTACATCGCCGCCATCGACGCGTCGGGCCAGATGCCGGCCGAGCCGACGCTGCTGAGCAAGGGCATCGACGGGGACATCCCGAGCAAGCCATTCGGCGACGAGAGCGAATTCTCCTTCTCGCCCGACGGCAAGACCGTCTATTTCGGCGTGCGCATTGCCGGCACCACCGAGCCCTGGTCCACCAATTTCGATGTCTACCGCGTGCCGGCGGACGGCTCGGCGCCGCCTAACGACCTGACCGCCGCGAACACGGCGTGGGACGCCTACCCCGTTCCGTCTCCGGACGGCAAGACGCTCTACTATCTGGCCATGAAGACGCCCGAGTTCGAGTCGGACCGCTTCGGCATCATGGCTCTTGACCTCGCATCCGGCGAGTCACACGAAATCGACCCGAGTTGGGATCGGTCCGCCGGCAGCCTCACGATCACTCCCGATGGCAAAACGCTCTATGCCAGCGTCGATGACAACGGTGAGCACCCGATTTTCGCGATCGACGCCGCGACCGGGAAAGCCACACGTGTTGTTGGAGATGGTACGATCAGCGGCTACTCGCTCGCGCACGGCCGCATTCTCTTCGCGCGCGACGACCTGAAGCACCCATCCGATCTCTACACGATCGACGCCGCGGCGAACGCGCACGCCCAACAGGTGACGCACTTCAACACGGATGCGCTTGCGAACGCGAAAGAGGGCGACTGGGAGTTCTTCACGTTCAAGGGCTGGAACGGCGAAACCGTCCAGGGCTACGTCGTGAAACCGGTGGGCTTCGAGCCCGGCAAGACGTATCCGGTCGCCTTTCTCATCCACGGCGGTCCGCAGGGCGCGTGGGACAACGGCTGGAGCTATCGCTGGAATCCGCAAACGTACGCGGGCCAGGGCTTCGCGGTCGTCGCCATCAACTTCCACGGATCCACCGGATACGGGCAGGCCTTCACCAACTCCATCTCGGGCGACTGGGGCGGCAAACCGCTCGAGGACCTCAAGCTCGGCTGGGCCGCTGCGTTAGGCAAGTACACGTTCCTCGATGGCTCGCGCGCCTGCGCGTTGGGCGCGAGCTACGGCGGCTACATGACGTACTGGATCGCCGGCGTCTGGAACACGCCCTGGAAATGTCTCGTCGACCACGACGGCGTGTTCGACACGCGCGCGATGTACTACGACACCGAGGAGCTGTGGTTCGAGGAGCGCGAGAACGGCGGCACGCAGTACGAGCACCCCGAGAACTACGAGAAGTTCAACCCGCTCGACCACGTGAAGGAGTGGCGCGTGCCGATGCTCGTGGTGCACAGCAACCAGGACTTCCGCATCCCGATCACACAGGGGATGGGCGCGTTCACGGCGCTGCAGCGCCGCGGCATTCCGAGCGAGTTCCTCACATTCCCGGACGAGGACCACTGGGTGCTCAAGCCGCACAACAGCGTTCAGTGGCACGACGCCGTGAACGCGTGGCTCGCGAAATGGACAGCCAAGGACACGGGCCGCACGGCAGCCCGCTGACCTAGCGTTAGGCAATCACCCGGCGCGCACCGACAGTGCGTGCCGGAAGACGTTTCGCGGATCCCACCGCGCCTTGATGCGCTGGAGGCGCGGATAGTTGTCGTGGAAGTACACGGTGGACCACGGGACGCCCGACGTGTTGAATTCCGGGTCGGCAATGTCGGTGTCGGGATGGTTGATGAGAGCGCCGGCGTATGCGTCGCCCGGCACCGGCACCCCGCCCGTATCGGCGAAGAGATCGTGATAGAAAGCCCGCACCCACGAGAGGTTCGCGGCCTCGTCGCGCGGGTCCACCCAGCCGACGCTGCACGCGATGTCGAGAATCGCCTGACGGTGTGCGGATGCGGTTGCGTCGGGCGCCACGGCGTTGACCTGACCGCCGTAGGTCGCCAGGCCGAGCATCCCGCCCATCACGTCGACATCCTCGCGCACGAGGTGCGCGTACGCCGTCTCGATCTGCCGGTCCGTTAGGCGGCGGCGGAGCAGCGCATCCTTGACCTTCGAGCTCACCCCGCCGGGCGGCATCGTGAACAGATCGGGGAACGGCTCGAGCGCGAAGGCGAGCCACGACATGCGCGCGACGTCCCGCTTGGCCGGCGAGCCTAACGCACCGCACACCGCCCCGACGTGGCCGTCGATCAGCCCCTCGACGACGCCCGCGGGCGCCGTACTCACGCCGCGCACGACGATCGTCCCGAACGGCTTGCGGTGCAGCTCGAGCAACGTCCACAACGAGGCCCCCGGCGATCCGGCGGCGCTGTTGCGCTCGCACCAGACGCCGTGGTCGCGCACGAGGCGCCGGAACGCCGCCTCGTCTACCGCGGCCCAGCTCCACTCGGCGCGGAAGGTCGTGACCGACTCCGGTGCGCGCGGGAGCAACGCCGCCGGGTCGTCGCTGCTCGCGTCAGGCGAGCGGAACCAGTAGCGCGTGACCGCGCCCAACGTGCCGCCGCCGGCGCCGGTGTTCGCCCACCACAGGTCGCGATGCGGATCGTCCGGTTCACGCGTGGCGATCACGGTCGTCGCGCGCCCGCCCGCGTCCACCGTCACGACTTCGACCGCGTACAGATAGTCGGCGGCCAAGCCAAGCTGCCGGCACAGGAAGCCGAAGGCGCCGCCGCACACGTGCCCGCCGATTCCGACACCGGGATATTCGCCGAGTGGAATCACGGTGCCCCACGTCTCGGCGAGCGCGCGGAATGTTTCGCCCACGGTCGCACCAGCCTCGACGCACACGGCGCGGCGATCCGGGTCGTACGCAATGCGCTTCATCGGCGACACATCGATGATGGCGCGCACGGCCGGATCGGTGACGAAATTCTCGAGGCAGTGTCCGCCGCTCGTCAGGGCGAACCGTCGCCCCTCACGCACCGCCTCCTCGATCGCGGTCGCCACTTGCGCAGACGATTCCGTTAGGCGCACGTAGTCGGGGCGCGCGGTGAACCGCTTGTTGAATTGCTTGTCGACCACGGCGCGATACCGCGCATCGTCCGGACCGATCTTCCGGGCGCCGCTGCGCGCGCCGCTCGAGGCGTGTGATGTGGTCATGCGCTCCAATGTAATCGCGCAACATCACTGCCCGGCGGCACGCGCACGGCCTCTTCGATGCGCCGGCTCGTATGTGGTCAAGGGCGAGCCGGCTAGAACAACCCGGGGACCGCGCCCCACGTCGCATCGCGGTACTCGCGATACGACGATCCGAAGTGGGACGCCAGGTGCTCCTCCTCGAGCCGCACCTTGCGCCAATACGCCGCGAGCAGGAGCACCACACCGACGAGCGCGTGCACCTCGCCCGAGATGAGCGCGGTGCAGGCGTACATGCCTAACAGAGCGGTGTAGATGGGGTGGCGGAGCCATCGATACGGGCCGGCGCGTACCAATTCCTGTCCCTCGGTGGCCGCGATCGCGCCGCTCCAGTTGCGGCCCAGCATGCGCCGCGACCAGAACCCAAGCGCCGCGAACAGGAGTTGGATGGCGAGTGCCGTCCACGCGAGGAGCATCGATGCCGGAACGAATCGCATGCGCAGACCGGGTATGCCCAGGAAGATCAGGAGCTGGCCGATGGAAACGAGCGTGACGTGGACCGCGCGCGATCCACTCGATTCGCGCCGCTCCACCGGCGCCGCGCTCCGCGCCGCGATCTCCCAGTACACGCTGAACAGGACCCAAAGAGCCAGCGAGGTCCACAGCGCCGGCGTGTACCCGGCGAAGATCGCGGACGCCCATGCGGGTGCACGCGGCGAGCCGCCTCCGTTAGGCGAGCGCAACAGCATGCGCGCGCCCACGGCGCCGATGAGCGCGCCGATCAGCGCCGACCGCAGGAGCCTGCGGGAGTGTGCGGTCATCGTCAGGTGCGCGGCGCCGAGCCGGCGAGCGTCCGCCGCGCCCTGGCGAGTTGCGCGCGAAGCCCCGGAACCGCACTCGCTGTCGCGGGATTGGCGGCGAGTTTGCCGACCGCTTCGTCCACGGCGTCGAGGCCGAGATTGGCGCCGAAGCGCGTCGATGCCTGCCGCCAGGCACTCTGGAACTTGGGATCCGCCGCCAGCTCGGTCTCGCCTAACGACTGCGCCTTGCCGATGATGTCGGCCAGCGCCGACACCGCGCGTTGGGCGCCCTGCGGCGACGAGAAGTTTTTCGGGTTGCCCACCATCTCGAGCTCCGGCATGCTGGACACGAACCGGCGCAGCGCCGCCGCCTGCTCGGGATTCCGCGGGCTGTTCGAGTGCATCAACGCCTGCGCCGCGCCCATGATCGCGAACGGCGCCGTCGCCGCGTGCGTCAACACCGGCGTGCCCGACACGACGCCCGTGAGCGGCAGCGCGCCCAACGCGAGTCCGCCTAACCCGTGCACGACGTGCAGGATCCGTCCTTCGATGCCGAACACGATGTGCGTCACGTCCCGCAGCGGCGCGAAGCCGAACAGCGCCGCGCCGCCGAGGCTCGTCCACGCCGCGGTCGATGCGCCCGCGAGCTTGAAGTGTTGGTATGCGCCAAGGCATGCGACCGCGACGAGCAGCAGCACGAGGTGCACGAGCACCCGCGCCGCGATGGATCGCACCGTCCTTCGGCGCTCGGGCGGACGCTCAACGGCTTCGGGGTTCAGCACGCGACGCTCCCTGTGCGCGGTCCGCATCACCATGCGCTCGCCTGGTGATCCGGTCAAGTACGTGGCGCTCGGCGGCGGCGACTCGGCTCGGCGAACGTGCGAGCTCGCCTCAGGGATCCGGCACGAGCACTTCGTGCCATTCCCGAATCGTCCATCGCGCGACGACGCCGTTAGCGACGAACGGATCCTCGCCCACGAACTGCTCGGCGGCCGCGCGAGTCGAGAACACCGCCATCGCGCCGCCCAACGGCTCATCGGTGAACGGCCCGATCAGCAGCAGCCGGCCATCGCCGTGGTAGATGTGCCACAGCGCACGGTGCGCAGGGAGATGCGCCGGTACTTTCGCACGATAGTCCGGTGTTCCTTCATACGTGAGGACGTATTTCATGGGCGGCTCCGATTAAGACGGCGCCCGTCCTCCCGCCGCGCAGAGACCGGCGAGAGAAACGGGCGATGAGTGTGGCACAAAGAGGCTTCTCGTACGGTTTCGGCGCAAGACCGCCCGTGCACTCCGCGCGCAGCGCCACCACAGGATCGGTACGCGTGGCGCCGGTGGCGATGCCTTACGCGTGCCCACGCAGCCGCCGGAGCATCTCGAACTCGACCAGCGACGCATCGTTCGGGTACGGTTCGGTCCGGCCCGTGCAGGCAAAGCCTAACTGTTCGTAACACGAGATGGCGGCCGCGTTGCTCGACGTGACCATCAAGCGCATCACGGTCACGTCGCGCGAGCGCGCCCAAGCCACCGCGGCATCGACTAACCGCCGTGCAATGCCTTGCCGCCGATGCGTCGGAGCGGTCCACATGGAGACGAGCGTCGCCAATGTCGCATCGCTCTCATCCAGCATCGAGCCTACAATGCCGCAGCCGATCCCGCCATCGATGGCGAGAAATCCGATGCCCCGCTCGCCGTTCCACCGTATGGCGCGCCGCATCCACTCGGCGTCGCCCAACTCGCTCTCCCGCGCGTACGTCGAGCCGAACGCGCTCGGGGTGTCCAGCAGCGCGCGCAGGCGAACCTCCTTGAACGTCGAGACATTGCCCGGCGTGATCTGCACAATGTCGATCATCGACCACACCCGACGGACATGCCTATCGAGCCGCGGCTGCGGCCGGGTGCAACCGGACCTGGAAAAGCGTCGGCCACTGCTTGCCCGTCAACAGCACCTGCTGTCCATCCGGCGCGATCGCAATCCCGTTCATCACGTCGGCCGACACGGGCCGGTTCGGATAGAGATCGCCGAAATCGATCGCCTCGCGCGCCACGCCGCTCGACGGATCGATGCGCATCACCCAGTTGGTGCGATACACGTTCGCGAGAATCTCGCCGTTCACGTACTCGAGCTCGTTCACTTGCTGGAGCGGCGTATCGTGATACCGCACGTGAATCACGCGCTCCAGCTCAAACGCCGGCGAGTACATGCGCAGCGAATCGGATCCGTCGCTCATGATCAGGTTGGTGCCGTCCGTCGTCAGGCCCCACCCTTCGCCCCCATAGTGAAAGGAATCCCCGGGCGTGAGCGTCGCGGGGTCGTAGGTGTATGCGACGCTGTCCTTCCACGTGAGCTGGTAGAGACGGCCGTGCAGCAGCGTTAGGCCTTCCCCGAACCGGTCGGCGGCGAGCGCCCGCGATGCAAGCACGCGCCCCGTTTTCAGGTCGACGCGCCGCACGTCGGACCCCGCGTTGAGCCCCGTGCTCTCGAAGAGCACGCCGTCGCCGGTGACGAGACCTTCGGTGTACGCGCCCGGATCGTGCGGATATCGCGCGGTCACGTCGTAGCGCGTCGACCGCGCGTGTTCCCCGCCCCGGCACGCCGACAGCACGAGGCTCGTGGCAACCGCCGCGCGAACCGCGCGGATCATTCGCGCGTGTAGACGACCGTGCCGCCCACCACCGTCATCTGCACCTTCGCATCGCGAATCTGCTCCGGTGGAATCTTCGTGAGATCACGATCGATGATCACGAAGTCCGCCAGCTTGCCTTTGACTAACGATCCCTTCCGCTTCTCGTCGAACGACGCGTACGCGGCGCCGGTCGTGTACGCGCGCAGCGCTTCCTCCACCGTGATCTTCTGCTCCGGAATCCACCCGCCCGGATGTTTGCCGTCCAGCGTCCGCCGAGTCACCGCGGCATAGATCCCCTCGATCGGCGTCGGCGGCGCCACATCCCAGTCGGACCCGAACGCCAGATGCGTCCCCGCATCGAGGAACGAGCGGAACGCGTACGTCGTCTTGCTGCGCTCGTGCCCGATCACCGCCTCCGCCCAGCGGCCGTCATCGATGGCGTGATACGGCTGCATGCTCGCGATCACGCCTAACTGAGCGAACCGCGGAATGTCCGACGGCGCCACGTGCTGCGCGTGCTCGATCCGGAACCGGCGGTCGCGCGGCCCATCCTCGCGCTCCACCCTCTGATAGATGTCCAACTGCAACCGGATCGCGCGATCGCCGATCGCGTGACAGATCACCTGCAGCCCGGCCTTGTCCGCGCCACTTGTCCAATTGTAGAGGTCTTCAGGCGTGTTCACGAGCAGCCCGCTGTCCTTCGGCGCG
>JACZDA010029497.1_pt1 | contig 13854 bp, 12 predicted proteins | sample 8641761 | NCBI WGS metagenome assembly JACZDA01 (sample SAMN15324611, study PRJNA640507) | soil metagenome | isolation source: intercropping peanut in the first line | place: China: Luxin town, Laibin City, Guangxi Province | collected 2019-07-25 | depth 10cm m | reverse complement strand
TGTTCTTGATCTCGAACGAGGAAGGTGCGCGCACGCAGGTGTGGTGCGCTACGGCACCCGAGCTCGTGTCGAGCTCGGGTCGCTACTACTACGAATGTCGTGAAGCACGCGGCACGCAGCTCTCGCGCGACATGGCGTTAGCAGCGGAGTTGTATGACCGGACCGAGCGCGCGATAACCGACGCGCTCGGCCGGTAATGCGCTAGGGATGGAGATTGTCGCGATAGAGCGCGGGCAACTGCTGGTGCAGCGTCTCGACTTTGGGCAGATCGTTGGTCACGATGTACCCGTTATCCGGATTGTGGATCGCGAAGTCCTGGTGATACTTCTCCGCGGGGAAGAATCCCTTCGGCAGCGGCACCACCTGCGTGACGATCGGAGCATCGAAGGTCTTCTCCTTCTCGAGCTGCGCGATGTAGGACTCGGCGATTTGCTTCTGCTCCGGGGTCAGATAAAAAATCGACGAGCGATACTGCGTGCCGACGTCGGGGCCCTGCCGATTGAGCTCGGTGGGATCGTGCACTGTGAAGAACACCTGCAGCAACTGCTTGTACGAGACCACGGACGTGTCGAACACGATGCGCACGGACTCGGCGTGTCCCGTCTGGCCGGTTTCGACCTGCGCGTACGTGGCAGTGTTCTTGTCGCCGCCGGCATAGCCCGCTGTTACGCCGGTGACGCCTTTCACGTGTTCGAACACGAGCTGCATGCCCCAGAAGCATCCGCCCGCGAACACCGCGGTGGCCTGTCCCGCGCCCACGTGCGGCGCGTCCATCACCGGGTTAGGCGCGGCCCCATGCGTGGTGCTCGAGAACATCGGCCGGCCGACGAACGCGAACGCGCCCACGGTCATGCCCAACAAGGACGCCGCGCCGAACAGGGCAGTGCGCATTGCAGTGATCTCCGGAAGGTGAGGGTCGGATGAGCACGCCGCGCGTGCGCAAGAGAAATCCGACTCCCTTGTCGAACATCGTACACCTAACTAAAGAACGAGGTTCGCGTGCGAGAAGTGCCTGCACTGCGCGTGCTCGTACACTCGCCAGGTTCACCCAATCGTTAGGTGATGCCCATGACCCTTCGCAATGTTTTCGGCGCAACCTTCGCGCTGTGCATGTTTGGTACGGCTGCGGTCGCCGCGCAGCAAGCCGACACCACCAAAAAAACCATCAAGTTCACCGGGAACGTCGGTTTGGTAAACGCGGCGGGCAATTCCAGCGTGACGACCTTCAATACGGATGAGCGCATCGACTGGGCCGCCGGTGCATGGGGCGTCACCGAGAGCTTCTCCGTCATCTACGGTAAGAACGATTCGGCCACCACGGCCAGTACGTGGAGTGGCTTGCTCCGCGGGGACCGCGCGCTCGGCTCGCGATTGTCGCTGTATGTGTTGGGAAAGTATGATCGCAACACGTTTGCCGGATTTGACCGCCGCTTCGAGGAAGGCTTCGGCCTGGGCGTTCAAGCGCTGAAGGCGCCGCGCGACTCGATCAGCGCCGAGGCCGGTTTGTCCTTTACGCAACAGCACAATACGGACAGCACCGAGAACGACTTCCCCGCGGGGCGGGTCGCGGGCACCTACCTGCACACGTTCAGCAAGACGGCGTTCTTCAAGCAGGACGTAGAGATCCTGCCGGATCTCAAAGTCGGGAAGAACCTGCGCTTCAACACCGAGACTGCGTTAGTCGCGTCGCTCTCGTCGAACATCGCGCTCAAGGTTTCGTACGTCGTGCACTTCGACAACCTGCCGGAGCCGGGCTTCAAGAAGAGCGACCGGCTGCTGACCTCGGGCGTGCAGGTGACGTTCTGAGAGGGCGGACAGTCGCGCCCGGCGTGAACGTGTTGGCGGGGATCTTCGGATCCGCTTTCATGTCGGAATACTCCTCGCGCTGCATGAGCTTCCCGCCGACGTAAAATTCCACCAGCGCCGCGATCCATCCGCGGCCTAACGGACGGTAGTCGTCGAAGCGCGTGTCGCCCGTTTTGGTGGAATCGCGCGGCGAGGGCTCGAGCAGCCGCACGAACAGCATGCGATCCTTGTCCACCCAGAACTGCTTCGAGGTCGTGTCGCCCTTGGCCGCGCCCACCACGTATACCGGGCGTCCCTTCCACGTGTCCTCGTGCACGGGGCCGAGGTTGAATCCTTCGGCCTTGAGCACCTCGATGGTTTTGTCCGCCGGCTGCCCGTATACGTCGAAGCCGAGGATGAGCAGCGGATTGCGGCCCGCGAGGCGACGCAGCACGCTGTCCTTCTGCGTCACGTAGACGCTGTCGTTCGCGTAGATGTACGACATACCGCCGCGCGGCGCGATGTCGATGCGCAGGCGGCCCGGCACCTCGGCCGTTTCGTACCAGGTCTCGATGACCATCGTGTCGGCGGGCGTGCGACGCGTCGTTTTCTGCTGGAACGTGAGCGTCTTGTACCACTTGCCGTCGTAGCGGTCGTGCATCGCGCGAATCACCTGATCGCCCGACGTGGGTGCTTGCGCCGGGACGGATCCCGCCGCCGCCCCGCCGATCGCCAGCACGGCCGCCATCGCGGCGAACCAACGGACCTGACTGCTCGTCATGCGTCCTCCGTTAGTAAAGTGCCCGTATCCACCCGCCATCCACCGCGATCGACTGCGCCGTGATGTACGCCGCGCGCTCCGACGCCAGGAATGCCGTGAGCGCGGCCAATTCGTTAGGCTCGCCTAACCGACGGGCCGGGATCTGTTGCTCCCAGTCGGCGAAGGCAGCCTCGCGACTGATGCCCTCGCCCTTGCTGCGCGCCGCCGCCAGCGCCTCCATCCGTTCGGTCCGCGTGTAGCCCGGCAGCACGTTGTTTACCGTGATGCCGAACGACGCCACCTCCGTAGCCAGCGAGCGCGCGAACCCCGTCACGGCTGCACGCAAGCTGTTGGACAGGATCAGATAATCCACCGGCTGCTTCACCGCAATCGACGTCACGTTCACGATCCGACCCCAACGGCGCTCCTTCATGCCCGGAAGCACACGCCGGGCCAGCTCGACGGCCGATGCGAGCGTCAACCGGAATGCGTTCTCCCACGCCGCTGCGTCGTGCGCCTCGAAGAGACCAGCGGGTGGACCACCCGCATTGGTCACCAACACGTCCACGCGTCCGAATCGCGCGAGCGTCTCGTCAACGAATCGCGCGACATCTTCCGGTTTGGACACGTCGGCGGTGACGGCGAGCACCGATCGTCCCGTGTGCGTTTCAATGTCTTGGCGGGCGCGCTCGAGCGCCGCGCCGTCGCGCGCGCACATGGATACTGTGGCGCCCTCGGCGGCCAGCTCCGTCGCAATCGCGCGTCCCAGCCCTCTGCTGGCCGCGGCGACGAGCGCAACTTTTCCGTCGAGACCGAGGTTCATCAGCGCTTCTCGCGAAGATACGCGTCGGTCTTGGCGAGCCAGTCCGCGCGCGGCGGCGAGAACACGTCCACGTCGAGCGTGTCGTCCAAGGCCTCGGCTTTGTGCGGAAGGTGGCACGGGATGTACAGCACCTCGCCCGCGTTCACCACGAGCTCGCGCTCGCCATTGTCGCCGAGCCAGAATCTGAGCGCGCCTTCGAGGATGTAGGTGAGCTGCTCGTTTTCGTGCGAGTGCTTGGGCACGATTGCTCCCTTTTTCAGGTAGACGTGTGCGATCATCATCCGCTCGCCGACGACGAGGCGCCGCTCGAGCGTATCGGACACACGTTCTTTGGGCATCTTGTCCCAGCAGTACCACACGGCCTTGCTCGCGTCGTTCACGAGAGATCTCCGTCGAGGGGTGAAGGGGGCGACGTACGCTCGGGAGAGATAGCGACCGACGCAGGTTGGCGCGAGCGCCATTAGATTGAGCTTGTCCGATCGGCTTCCCACAGGCTTGGAGGACATATGGGGTTCGGCGGATTTGGCATCGAAAAACTGCTTCTCGTCTTCGTCATCGTTCTTCTCGTCTTCGGTGCCAAACGGATCCCGGAGATCGCAGGCTCGATGGGGAAGGGCATTCGCGAGTTCAAGAAGAGCATCAATGAACTGCAACAGGGACACGCGGACGAGAGCGTCCAGAGCGGCAGCGAGCCAGCGTCGCCCGCGGAGCGCAGCGCCGAGCGGCGCGAGGTCAAGCGCTTGATGTAGTGTGACGCACCGACTGCAGCGTGTCTTTTCCGATGACGCGGCCGATGTGCGCGGCCGCGTCATCGGCATCTATGCCCTACTGGGCGTGTTCAACGTGGCCGCCTGGGTCTGGGCGTTCACCGCGTTTCACGCGTACCCGCTGCTCCTCGGCACCGCGCTCCTCGCGTACGGTTTCGGGCTTCGCCACGCGATCGACGCCGACCACATCGCGGCCATCGACAACGTCACGCGGAAGTTGATGCACGATGGCAAGAAGCCGCTGACGGTCGGATTCTTCTTTTCGCTGGGACATTCGACCGTCGTCGTGTTGGCGTCTGTCGCGATCGCCGTCACGGCGATGGCGCTCGAGACGCGCATGTCGACGCTGCACGCGACGGGCAGCATCATCGGCACGCTCGTGTCCGCGCTGTTCCTGCTCGTCATCGCGGTGATGAACCTGTTCATCCTCGCCGCGGTGTGGCGCGCGTTTCATCGCGCGCGGTCTGGCGGCGCAGTCGTCGAGGAAGATCTGAACGCGCTGCTCGCTGGTCGAGGACTCATCGCGCGCATCCTGCGACCGCTGTTCGCGATGGTGCGCCGCAGCTGGCACATGTATCCGCTCGGCCTGCTGTTCGGGCTGGGGTTCGACACCGCCACCGAGATCGGTCTGTTAGGCATCGCGGCGGCCGAGGCGGCGAAGGGGATGCCGATCTGGTCGATTCTCGTTTTTCCGACGCTCTTCACCGCGGGCATGAGCCTGGTCGACACGACCGACAGCATCCTCATGACCGGTGCGTACGGATGGGCGTTCGCGAAGCCGATCCGCAAGCTCTACTACAATCTCACGATCACGTTCGTGTCGGTGGTGGTGGCGCTGTTGGTCGGCGGGATCGAAGCGCTCGGCCTGGTGGGCCGCCGCTTCGCGCTCGACGGCGCCTTCTGGCGCGCCGTCGGAGCGCTCAACGACAACTTCGGGATGCTCGGGCTGCTGATCGTGCTGGTCTTCGCGGTCAGTTGGGCCGGGTCGGTGCTGATCTACCGTCTCAAACGCTACGACGAGCTCGAACCGAGCGCCTGACGGTACTCGTTTTCGCTTTAGGTGGAATCGCTCGTCGCGGCGAGGCCGGGCCCCTCTGTGTGGCGGGACCCCTCTGTAAAAAGACGCAAAGGATAACTAAAAGGATGCAAGAGATGGGGAGGATTGCGTCCACATCAGGGAGAGCGCGACGTACACGCTCGTAGCCAGATACTGCTTGCGTTAGGCATTTTGACGGCCGCCTGGCAGGTCTAACTGCACATTTAGCCTCTTTTGCTGTTGCTTTTGAAACCAACAACAAAGAACTCAGCGTGCTGAAGAGGCCCTCATCCCCGCAAACTGCTTCAGCATGCAATCCCTTTACTATCAAGAGAGCGAGGTCGCCAGCTACGGGCGTGCAAGTCGCGCTCTCCCTGATGTCGACGCAATCCTCCCCATCCCTTGCATCCTTTTAGTCATCCTTTAAGTCCTTTTGCAGAGGGGTCCGTCCCTCAGAGGAGCACCGCCTCGCCCGACGATCCATCGATCGAAGCCGAACGATCCGTTCAATCCGTTACATCAGGTACCGAGCACGAGCAGCGTGAACGAGCCGGGCAGCATGGGCGGACGGCGGCGCGGGTTCTGCGCCGTCGACTCGGCCGGCGCCGGACCGAACTTGGCCGACACCGTGAACAGATTGTGGGTGCGCTCGTTGATCTCCATGGTCCGCGCGCCCTGCATCGTTTTCACCGTCTCGGCGACGCTGAATTTGTCCGGCGCGTCTTCGTGGATCACGGTGATGTTCCCGTCGCCGGTGGATGCGAACGCGTTGCCCGTGCGTCCATCGAAGCGGGTGGCATCGACGCCCGCGCCTATGGGGAGCTCGGTGATGAGCTTCCCGTCGGTCGCATTCGAGATGGCCATCACTTTCGTGCGGCATCCGCTGAACAGGATGTGGTGGGTGCGATCGATCGCGAGGCCCGTGGCGCCCTTGCACGAACCGAGCGGCCACTTGCGCGTCACCTGCATCGTCTTCGCGTCGATCTCGGCGACCATCCCGTCTTCCTCGAGATTCACGAAGACCTTTCCTTCGCCATCGGACACGCCGAACTCCGGGCCGGCACCGAGGTCAATGGTGCCGATCTTCTTGCCGGACTCGCCATCGATCACCGACGACGACTTCGAGTCGCCGTTGAACGTGAAGATGCGGCCCGTGGCGGGGTCGAACAGAATCGCGTCGGCGTCGGGCGCGGCCGTGGTTCTGCCTAACACGCGCAGTGTCTTGAGGTCGAACATGATCACCGAGCTGTCGCCGCCGGATGTGGCGAAGCCATGGCCCGTCTTGTAATCGAACGCGATGCCGTGCGAGCGGTTGAAACCGGGAATCTCGCCGATCTGCCGGCCGTTGTCCGGATTCACGACCATCACGCGGTTCTGACGCGAGATGAAGAGCCGGTGTCCGACCGTGTCGTAGGCGAGATAGTCCCAGCCGCCGTCGCCGCCTAACGTATAGCTCTTGATGATGTGGTAGTTGGGGGCGGATCCCTGAGCCGGGACCGCCGCCAGCGTCGCGATCGTTGCCGCGGCCAGCGCGAATCGGTGGAGTGTCATATGGACGAAGCCCTCGTGCGTAGGAGGTCGGTGCCCCGGTCGCGCGTCCAACCGCGTGCGCGATCGCGTCAGGAATAGTAGAAAACCGACCTGTCAGCGCGATTACACGCCGCGCACGCGTGCCGATCTCAGCGCGGTGCGGCGCCCACGGTCGCTGCGCCTGGTGCGACGCCGATCACCTCGCGCAGCACGGTGCCGTCCAATGGCTCGCTCGGTTGGAGGCCAAGGTACGCCGCGAGCGTCGGCGCGATATCCACTGTGCGCACCGCGCGATCGACGCGCCGGGCCGCGATGCCCGGGCCCATGAACACGATCGGGACGTTGAGATCCTTTGCGTTCATCTGGCCGTGATCAGCGCCCAATGATTTTCCGTTAGACCACACCCAGTCTGGCGATACCGCCGCGCACACCAGCCACGGAAAGTCGGACGGCAGTGTACGGCGCCAACGGACGGCGGCGGCATCGGACGCGGGTGCGGCGCGCAGCGAGCGCGGTGTGTACGCGTGCGCGATGCCCGTTCGCCGGCGCACCTCGCTCGCGACGGCCTCGGAGAGGCTGTCCACGTTGACGCCGCGCGCGCGCAGCGCCGGAACGTCGGCGAGCAGGAGACCGCCCGAGAATCGTACGCCGAACGGCACGTGATACCGCGCCGTGAGCGCATCGTCGAGGCGTCGCGCGACGTCCTCGATCGAGACGCGCCCGGCCGGCCGGTGCCGCACGGCGATGGTGTACTCGGGAATCGACGTCACGCCGTGATCGCCGGTGAGCGCGACGACCATGCGGTCGCGCGGCACCTGCGTGGCGAGCGAATCGAAGAACCAGCCTAACCACTGGTCGACGCGCAGCAGTTGGTCGTGAATCTCGCGCGAATCTGGTCCGTATGCGTGGCCCACGGCGTCGGTCGTCGACAGCGAGATCACGAGCAGGTCGGTCGAGGCGCGCTCGCCTAACTGAAGCTGCCGCGCGCCCTCGAGCGCGAAGTCGAGCGTGACCGAGTCCATCCACGGATAGCTGGTAATGCGCGAGCCGATCGAGTCCGCGGTGGACGGCAGGCGGTGCGGGAACACGACGTCGGCGCCGTCGTGCTCCCATGGCTCGCTGTCCGGCTCGGAGTAGTCGGCGGCCGGACGAAGCAGCGTCCACGATGTGCCGGCCAGCGCGCCGATGCCGGGACGCGCGTCGTAGGCGCGTACCCACGACGGAAGCGTATCCCCGTAGTACGTGCTCGTCGTGAACGTGCCGCCCACGAACCAGTACACGTTGCCGCGCGCGCGTCCCACGGGGAGAATCGCACCGCGATCTTTGCGCGACACCGACAAAATGCGCGTACCGGTGTCGCGCGCGATCAACCAGTCGGCGAGCGTCGTGCCCCGAAAGCGTGCGGGTGAGGCACCCATCGCGCGCGGCGCGCCGATGATCGAGACCGACGGATCGGGAACGCCGAGGTCGTTGAGCACGATGCCGGTGTGCACGGGCTCGCGGCCCGAGAGCATGGTCGAGTGACCCGGCGCCGTCTCGGTGGTTGCGTGGTCTTGGAGTCCGCCCATGAACACGGCGCCGTCGCGCCTGAGGCGCGCCAATCCGCCGGTGAATTGCGCACCGAATCGGTCGAGGTAGTCGGCGCGCATCTGATCGATCGCGATGAGCACCACGAGCGACGGGTGTCGTTGGGCAGGCGTCGCGTGCTGCGTCGCAAGCGGTGACGCGGACAGGGCGAGCGCGATGGCGGCGAGGTGATGTGCGCGCATGGTGCAATCCCGGTTGGTGCGGTCGCGAATTCTGAGCCTGCCATAATCTCGCCTGCTCCGGCGCATCCGCCACGGCCGCCGATCCACCGTGACGGTTTTGTTGCGGCGTACGGCCGTGTACGCCGTGAAGCACTTGTGATCTCGCCACCAAGGTATCGCAACACATCCGAGACCCACCGTCGCCATCGCGTGCCCTATGGTGCACTGCTCACGCAACAGGCATCCACGGTTGATCGGAGGAACTATGCACTCTGTCGTTCGGACGGCAGCGCTGATCGCGGGAAGCGCCGCGCTCGCGGCCGCCGGCGCCGCGGCGCAGGCGAGCACGCCGTCGCCGCCTAACGGAACGGGCCGGGTGGTTGGCTACGTCACTGACTCCACGGGCACGCCGCTCGCGGGAGCGACGGTGCAGGTGTCCGGCACGAGGTTAGGCGCGCGGTCCACGGCCGACGGCCGCTATCACCTCGAGGCGGTGCCTGCGGGGCGGCCGACCGTGATCATCACGTACGTCGGGTTCGCCCCCGACTCTACCGCCGTCGACGTGGCAGCGGATCGCACGACGACGCACACCGTTCGCATGCGCAGCCTCGGCGCCTACGCGCTCGCGCAGATGCTCATCCTGGCGTCCCCGCGGCTCAGTGAAACGAAGGCCGCCGCGCTCGCCAAACAACGCGATGCGGACAACCTCCTCTCGGTCCTCTCGGGCGACGAGATCCGGTCTTTGCCTAACTTCAACGCCGCCGAAGCCGCCGGGCGCATTCCCGGGGTGTCGTTGGAACGCGACGAAGGCGAAGGCAAATTCGTGCAGGTCCGCGGCACCGAGCCGCGATTGTCCAACGTGACCATCGACGGCTCGCACGTTCCAGGCACGGAAGCCGACCGCATCCCCAAATTGGACGACGTGCCCTCCGATCTGCTCGGCGCCATCGAGGTGAGCAAGACGCTCACCGCCGACATGGATGCCGACGCGATCGGCGGCTCGGTGAATCTCGTCACGAAAACACCGGAGGGCGCGCCGCGCGGGTACGTCGCCGGCCAGTACGGGCAGATCGACATCGCCGGCCGCAACACCTATCAAGGCGGTCTCACCTACGGCGGCCGGTTCGGCGACGATGGCAAGCTCGGGTTTCTCATCGGCGGATCGGCCGACAAGAACAACCGGGCCATCGAAGACGTCGAGCCGAGCTGGGGCGTGTACAACGGTTCGGTGTCCGCGCCTAACGACTGGAGCCAGCGCGACTACCGGTACGAGCGCTCGCGATACGGCATCGGCGGCGACGTCGATTATCGCTTCGACAGCCAGAACCAAGTGTACGTGAAGGGGCTGTGGAGCTTGTTCCACAACTACGGCACGCGCTACGTGTTCGATGTATCGGGCGACAGCGCGGCGCCGAGCAGTCCGGTCGCGGGCGCGCTCGTGAATCCGGCGTTGCAGCGGCAGTCGCAATTCCGCACGCCGTCCGAACAGATGTGGGGCCTGACGGCAGGCGGCAAACACGACGTCGGGCGCTGGACCATCGACTACACGCTCAATTGGGCGGGCACGCGGCAACAAGACCAGGGGTATCGGTCGTCGACATTCAACTACGACGGGCCGGGCCTCTCCAGCCTGTCGTACAGCACGGCGAATGCGACCTATCCGGTCTACCACTTCGCGAGCGCGAACGACTCGTCGGCCGCGATGGACCCGACCAATTACATGCTCTCGAAGTACAGCACGAGCGACCATCTCACCACGGGTCGCGACATCGGCGGCGGACTGAATCTCCTGCTGCACTGGCTGCTCGCCGACGATCCCTCGCAGCTCAAGTTAGGCGTCCACTACCGAAACGAAAAGAAAGTCTTCACGGATCAGGAGCAATCGTTCAAGTTCGACGGCGGCACGCCGCTCAGCATGTCGCAGGTCCAGAGCGGCTTCACCGATCCCGGCTTCTACAGCTACTTGCAGCGCGGCTACTCCATCGGACCGGTGGTCAACAACTCGGCCGTGAATGCATTCGAGAACACGCACGGCGGGTTGTTCACGAACACCACCGATCCGTTAGCCGTTGATTCGCTGGGCAGTTTCAGCGGCTCCGAAAAGATCTACGCGGCCTACGTGATGAACACGACGGACTTCGGGCCGCTGCGCGTGAACCTGGGTCTCCGCCTCGAGCAGACGCACGCCACGTACCTCGGTCATTCGGTGTCGCAGGCCGTCGACTCGAGCGGCAATCCGACCGGTCCCGAAGAACTGCAGCTCGTCACCGGCACCAAGGACTATACGGACCTGTTCCCGAGTGTGCAGTTCCGGTATGCACTGGACACGGCGACCAACGTGCGGATCGCGTTCACGCGCGGGATCGCGCGGCCCAACTATACGGATCTCGCGCCTAACTTGTCCGGAACCATCAATCCGCTCTATGCGCACGACCCGTCGCTCAGCGGATTCTCGGCGGGCAATCCCGGCCTGCGCGCGCAGCACGCGTGGAACTACGACCTGTTGTTCGAGCACTATCTGTCGGCCACCGGCGTCATCTCGGCCGGCGTCTTCTACAAGAACCTGAGCGATGTCATCCTGACGCGAACCTTCACGTATTCGGGTCCCGGCCCGTTCAACGGGTACGTCGGCCTCCAGCCGCAGAATGGCGGAGACGGCTGGATGTTCGGACAGGAGCTCGAATGGGCGCAGCGATTGTCGTTCCTGCCGGGCTGGCTCGACGGCATGGGATTCGATGCCAACTACACGCACATCGACTCACGCGTCCTGGTCGACCCGACGACCGGACGTCACGCGCCGCTGCTGCGGCAATCGCCTAACATTGCCAACGTGTACCTCACGTACGACAAGTCGCCGGTCTCGGCTCGCATCGGGTGGACGTACAACGGGGCAATGATCGACTCGTACGGCGACGGAACGCCCACGGCCAATGGCGACAACTATTTCTACGCGCACTCGCAGATCGACGGTTCGATCATGTACAACATCAACGAGCAGGTGCAGCTGCAATTTCAGGTGCTGAACATCAACAACGCCGTGTTCGGGTTCTTCCAGGGAACGCCCAGCCACGCGTTCAACTTCCAGCGGGAGTACTACGGTCAAACGTTCTTCCTGGGGACTAAGTTGGCGTTCTGACGCGGCTCCCGGTTTCGCGTTTTCGCGCGCCGTCCGAAACCCGGGCGGCGCGCGAGTTTTTTTACCCGCCCAATTGCAGTTTTGGATGCACTAAATTATTGATTAGCCATGCGAGAAATCCACTTCGTCACCTGGACGCCGGCCCACCCGTCGTGGCGACTCGCCTGACCGAGCGCGAGCCCAGCGCACCCGAGACGCCCGCGTCGCACCCGGCACATCCGGGGTGGCGCCGCGCGCGCGTCACGCCGAGTCTGGCCGAGGCGTATCGCACCGTCGCGATTCCGGGGCTCAGCCGCTGGCGCAAGGCGCTCGCGTTCGCCGGTCCCGGATTTCTCGTCGCCGTCGGCTACATGGACCCCGGGAACTGGGCCACCAGCCTCGCCGGCGGCTCGTCGTTCGGCTACACGCTGCTCAGCGTCATCGTCATCTCGAACCTTCTCGCCATTCTGCTGCAGGCGCTGGCGGCAAAGTTAGGCATCGCTACCGGCCGCGATCTGGCGCAAGCCGTGCGCGACAGCTACTCGCGGCCCACCGTCATCCTGCACTGGCTGCTCTGCGAGGTCGCCATTGCCGCTTGCGACCTGGCCGAGGTCATCGGTTCGGCGATCGCGCTCAACTTGCTGTTCAACATCCCGATCGTCGTCGGCGTGCTGCTCACCGGACTCGATGTGCTCATCATCCTCGCGCTCCAGCACCGAGGCTATCGCACGCTCGAGGCGCTCGTCATCGCGCTCATCGGCACCATCGGCGTCTGTTTCATTTTCGAGATCGTCGTGTCGCGCCCGGACCTTCCCGCGGCCGCACGCGGGCTACTGCCGTCGATCGAGATCGTCCGCAATCCGGCGATGTTGTACCTCGCCATCGGGATCCTCGGTGCGACGGTCATGCCGCACAACCTCTACCTGCACTCATCTATAGTGCAGACGCGCCGGTACGACGAAACCTCGCGCGGCAAGCGCGAGGCGATCCGCTACGCGATCCTCGACTCGACCGCCGCGCTCATGGGTGCGCTGTTCATCAACGCGGCCATTCTCGTGGTCGCGGCGGCGACGTTCCACCGGTCCGGCCATACCGAGGTCGCCGAAATCCAGGATGCGTACAAGCTGCTGACCCCGTTGTTAGGCGTGGGCGGCGCCAGCACCGTGTTCGCGCTTGCCCTCCTTGCGTCCGGTCAGAACTCGACGCTCACGGGGACGCTGGCCGGTCAGATCACGATGGAAGGCTTCCTGGACATTCGCATGCGGCCGTGGCTCCGCCGCCTGATCACGCGCGGTATCGCGATCGTGCCGGCGGTGATCACGGCGGCGTATTTCGGCGAGAGCGGGACGGCCAAGCTGCTCATTCTGAGTCAGGTGGTGCTGAGCATGCAGTTGTCGTTCGCGGTGTTCCCGCTCGTGATCTTCACGTCGAACAAGGCGAAGATGGGAGAGTACGTGAATCCGCCCTGGCTCAAGCGCGTCGCATACACGGTCGCGTTCGTCATCGCGGCACTCAACGTGTGGCTGCTCACGCAAGTGGTGCGCGGTTGATGGCGGCGCGCGCGAAAGGCCGGAAGTCCGCCACCGGATCGCCGCGCGGCGACGCTGTGCCGCTGCCCGATCTCACGGCGCCGGTCGAGGATTACCTCAAGGCGATCTACGAGCTGGAGCGCGCCGGAGAGCCCGCGGCCACCACCGACCTCGCGGTGCAGCTCGGCCTAACGCCCGCGTCGGTGACCGGCATGGTCCGCCGCCTCGCCGAGCAGGGGCTGCTCACCCACGAGCGGTATCGCGGCGTTCGCCTAACGGCACAGGGGCGGCGCAGTGCTCTGCGCACGCTGCGCCGCCACCGCGTCATCGAGGCCTACCTCGTCCACGCGCTCGGCTACGGCTGGGACGAAGTCCACGTCGAAGCGGAGCGGCTCGAACACGCGGCGACCGACGCGCTCATCGACCGCATGGCGCTCGCCATCGGCGAACCCACCGTCGACCCGCATGGCGCGCCGATCCCAAGCCGCGAGGGTGCTGTCGAAGAAGCGCGCTATCGTGCGCTCGCCGACCTCGGCGCCGGCACGGCGGCCACGGTGATGCGCGTTGCCGACGAAGATCCAATGCTCCTTCGCTATCTCGCCGACCTTGCGCTGACGCCGGGTTGCACCGTGCGCGTCGTCGAGCGCGCGCCTTACGGAGGCCCGATCACCATCGAGGTCAATCGCCGGCGCAAGCTCATCGGTCCCGCGCTCGCCGAGCGCGTCCTCGTGCGAGCGGACCGCGTCTAGTAGACCGCGTCT
>JACZDA010021735.1_pt1 | contig 13870 bp, 8 predicted proteins | sample 8641761 | NCBI WGS metagenome assembly JACZDA01 (sample SAMN15324611, study PRJNA640507) | soil metagenome | isolation source: intercropping peanut in the first line | place: China: Luxin town, Laibin City, Guangxi Province | collected 2019-07-25 | depth 10cm m | reverse complement strand
GGGAATTGCCCCTGGTGGTTGATGGCCAGCGGCGCATTCTCGGGATAAAAATGCGTAAACGCCGCCAGCGGCACCTGCGCTCCGCTGCTGGAACGCACATAGATATCTTTCAGCGAATCGGGACTGTCGCGGAACTGGGGTTGCACTTCCAGCACGACGTGGTACTGGTTGAGCTGGGTGAAGATGGTTGAGACCTGGCGCTGGCCGAAGGCGTCGTAGAGCGTGTCATCAATGGTTTGGGGAAGGATGCCGAGGCGTCCGGCGGTATCGCGGTCAATCACCAGCTGCGCCTGCAGGCCGCCATTCTGCTGATCGCTGGCCACATCGCGCAATTGGGGAAGCTGGCGCAACTGTTGCAGCAGTTTGGGCGCCCACACCGCCAGCTCGGCCGGGTCGGTGTCCTCGATGGAATACTGATATTGCGTGCGGCTGACGCGGTCTTCAACCGTCAGGTCCTGCACCGGTTGCATGTAGAGGGTGATCCCGGCCACCTTGGCCAGTTCCGGCTCCAGTCGGCGGATGATTTCGGAGGCGGTGGCGGCGCGCTGGTCGCGCGGCCTGAGGTTAATCTGAATGCGCCCGCTGTTGGGAGTGGCATTCACGCCGTCCACCCCAATGAACGAGGAGAGGCTCTGCACATCCGGATCGTTGAGGATGATGCGCGAAAGCGCCTGCTGGCGCTCGGCCATGGCGGGAAACGATACCGTTTGCGGCGCTTCCGAAACACCCAGGATGACGCCCGTATCCTGCACGGGGAAAAAGCCCTTGGGCACGATGACGTACAACCACAAAGTCAGCACCAGTGTGCCCGCCGTCACCAGGAGGGTCGCAGTCTGGTGGCGCAGCACCCACCCCAGCGTGCGCCCGTAAAAGCGGATTACGCGGTCATAAAAGCCTTCCGAGGCGCGGTAAAAGCGGGTGTGGCGAACATCCTTGCTGGGCCGCAACAGCTTGGCGCACATCATGGGCGTCAGCGTCAGCGAGACCACGGCGGAGACGAGGATGGTAACTGCCAGCGTAATCGCGAATTCGCGGAACAGGCGGCCCACGATGTCGCCCATGAAGAGCAGCGGGATGAGCACCGCAATCAGGGAGACGGTCAGCGAAACGATGGTGAACCCGATCTGCCCTGGGCCTTTGAGCGCGGCCTGCAGCGGCGAATCGCCATGCTCCAGATAACGATCGATGTTCTCGATCATGACGATGGCGTCGTCCACCACGAACCCGGTGGAAATGGTCAGCGCCATCAGGGTGAGGTTATTCAGGCTGTAACCCAGCAGGTACATCACCGCAAAGGTGCCTACCAGCGAAAGCGGCACGGCCACGCTGGGAATCACCGTGGCGGACAAGTTGCGCAGGAAGAGGAAAACCACCATTACCACCAGCGCGATGGCCAGCATTAATTCGAACTGCACGTCCTGCACGGAAGCACGAATGGTTTGGGTGCGGTCGGTTAGGATATGCACCTTCACCGATGAGGGCAGGGAAGCCTGCAGCATGGGCAGCAACTTCTTTATGCTGTCCACCACGCTGATGATGTTGGCGCCGGGCTGGCGCTGTATGTTCACGATCACCGCCGGATCGAGATTCATCCAGGCGGCCTGCTGAGTGTTTTCCGCGCCATCCATCACTGTCGCCACGTCGGAAACACGTACCGGCGCGCCATTACGGTAAGACACTATGATGGAGCGGTAGTCGGCGCTGGAGAGCAGTTGGTCATTGGCGCCGATGGTGAAGGACTGGCGGTGGCCGTCCAGTTCGCCCTTGGCCTGGTCTACGTTGGCGGCGGCCAGCGCGGTGCGCAAGTCCTCCAGGCTCATACCATAGGAGGCCAGTGCCGTGGGGTTCGCCTGGATGCGGACTGCCGGCTTCTGTCCTCCGCTGATGGAAACCAGCCCCACCCCGGGGAGCTGGGAAATCTTCTGCGCCAGCGCCGTGTCGGCCAGGTCCTCTACCTTGGACAGCGGCAGCGTAGCCGAGGTCAGGCCCAGCGTGAGGATGGGCGCGTCGGCGGGATTGACTTTGCTGTAGATAGGCGGGTTGGGCAGGTCGCGCGGCAAATAGGTGCCGGAGGCGTTGATAGCCGCCTGAACCTCCTGCTCGGCAACGTCGATGTTCTGCGATAGGTTGAATTGCAGGGTAATGATGGAGCTGCCGAAGGAACTGGTGGAGGTCATCTGGCTCAGCCCGGGCACCTGCCCGAACGTGCGCTCCAACGGAGCCGTGACCGAGGAAGACATGACCTCCGGATCTGCTCCGGGGTAAAACGTCAGCACCTGAATGGTGGGGTAATCAACCTCGGGCAGTGCAGAGACCGGAAGTTGCTGATAAGCTACCAAGCCTACCAGCAGCAGGCCTATCGTCAGCAGCGTGGTGGCGACGGGGCGGAGGATGAACAGCCGGGAAGGAGTCATGGCGCAAGGTCTTGCTCCGCTTCCGGACGGTCGGATTCGGCATTTAGGTTGCTGCGATTTCGAAACACGACTTTACTTCCGTTTTGCAGCTTATCCTGGCCGTCGGTGACCACGACTTCGCCGGGAGAGATACCCTGCGCGACGGCGGTCATGTTGCCCTGGGTCAGGGCGAGCGTAACCGGCCGCATCTCGACGGCCTTATTCGCTTTCACAACATAGGCGTAGGTTCCCTGTGGGCCGCGCTGCACAGCCGCCGCGGGCACCACGGTGGCGTTCTTGCGCACCTCCAGCAACAGGCGGACATTTACGAACTGGTTGGGCCAGAGGGCGCGTTCGCGATTGTCAAAGATAGCTTTCAGCTTGCCCGTGCCGGTGGTCTGATCGATCTGGTTGTCAATGGTGAGCAGCGTGCCCGTAGCCAGCTTGGTTTGATCATCGCGGCTGTAGGCTTCCACTCTGAGGGGCGCGCCGCGCATGTGCCGGGCCACTGCCGGCAGGCTGTCTTCCGGCAGGGTGAAAATGACGGCAATCGGTTGCAGTTGGGTGATGATCAGCAGAGGATTGGTGTCGGTGGCATGAACCATGTTGCCGGGATCGACCATCCGCAGCCCGATGCGGCCATTCACCGGCGCGGTAATGTGGCAGTAGGTCAGGTTAAGCTTGGCATTCTCGATGGCGGCCTTGTCCGCTCCCACGGTACCTTGCATCTGTCCTGCCAGCGCTTCCTGAGTATCAACTTGCTGGTGTGAGATGACGCCATCGGCTACCAGTCCCTTGTAGCGCTGCAGGTCCAGTTGCGCATTTTTTAGCTGCGATTCATCTTTGAGCAGTGTGGCTTGTGCCTGGTCGAGCGCCACCTGGTATGGCCGGGGATCAATCACCGCCAGCAAATCGCCCTTTTTGACTTCCTGTCCCTCGCGGAAAGCGACCTGCACCAACTGTCCGTCCACGCGGCTTTTCACAGAGACTGTGTTATACGCCGTCACTGAGCCCAGTCCGGTCAGGTAGACGGGCAAATCGCGGCGCTCCACTGTGGCTACGGACACAGGCACCGTTTGCGGTCCGTGAAAGCGCCCGCGAGCGGCGTTGGCGCGCGACTCCATTTTGCCGCAGCTGCTCAGGCCGGCCAGCATAAGCAGGGAGAGAAAAAGAGGAGCGAAACTGCGAACGCGGGTGTGCTCTCGGAAGGTCACATCGAACCTGTCTTTGTAATCGCCGGCGGGGAAACAGCGAGATGTCTCAAACACGGCAGTTCCTGAGGCGTGCCCCACGGCACGCGAAATCTTCAGGACTTTGCCTTGCACACGTACCCCGCGCCGCGCACGGTCTTAATATAGTCGCTGCTGCGGCCGGCGCCTCCCAACTTTTTGCGCAGATTGCTCACGTGCATATCAATACTGCGCTCGAAAGGCGAGAAGGAGCGCTGCAGAGCTACCCGCACCAATTCTTCCCGGCTCACGACCGAGCCAATCCGGCTCAAAAGCAATTGCAGCACGGTGAACTCGATCACCGTCAGCCGCGCCGATTTGGCCGCGGTGCGGACCGTGCGAGTGCTCGTGTCCAGCTCAATATCGCCAATGCGAATTGTGCCGGACTGATCAGGCCCGAGCGGCCACTCTGCCGTACTTGAGCTTATTATCGAAACTAATTCGCGATTCACGCCGAATATTGTTACAGGACTGCAACGGACATGGCTGTAAAGAAGTGTAACTTGTTCTTTACAAAACTTTACGTTGCCACAACGCCGGAACCATTCCCTGGCAGCAGCACATTGGGGGCACGTTTGCGGCGATCAATGGCGCGGAGAGCCCCGGCGAGCTTCCGAGGGTGGCGTGAGTTGGCCGGCAACCTGGACCTCAATATCCACGGTGTGGCTGACGCGCAGAAGGAAAGTGTTGGGGTTCTTTAAACCCCATTGCAGGTAGGGCACCTGGAAGTGCACGTCAGCCGAAACCTGACTCTGATTGATCTGTACTGGTACGGTCAGGGTCATCGGGTGTTCCTGGCCGTGGAGAGTCAGCAGACCCTGTAATTGCAGTTGCGAGGTGCCCTCCGCCGCAAAATTGCCGCTGATATGTTGCGGAGTAAAAACGATATCCGGATACTTCTGATCTTCGAGGATCTGCTGGTGCATGCGCCCGTCGCGGTCCTTGTTTCCCGTGTTTCCCGACGTAGCGTCCACTACCAAGACTCCGCTGGCTAGTCCCGTGGCGGGGTCAAAGCGCACGGTGCCGCTCTTGAACTGAAACGTGCCATGCACCGTGTGCAGGGTTGCAGGCAATGTGAATTGCACCCGGCTCTGTGCTGGATGCAGCTGAAACACGAATTCCTGGGCGCGGCCAGGGAGCGCTGCCAGCAGCAGGCCCAGCAGAACGGAACAGACTTCCACTGCCTTCAGGTGCTGTCTCTTGGCCAGACTGGCATGAACAGTGGACCGCATTAAAGGCGCGGGTCCACGTTTCAGGATTTCACGCTGACCGAGAGTCCGGAAGATGTAGTCCGGTGCACAACTGCACCCCTTTACCGTCACCGTGGCGCCCCTTCCAGCATCGCCAATTCGCGCGCATAAAGGGGATTTCTGGGAAACTCCTGCGCCAGGCCGCGCAGCAGTTCACGGGCGGCGCCAGGATTGTTGTCGCGCAGGGCGGCCACGGCCAACAGCAGCCGCGCATAAGGAAGCAGGTAATGGCCCTTTTGCGCCACGATCCGCAGGTCGGCGATTCCTGTTGTCTTATCGGTCTGTGCTCCATCCAGACGCAACAGCCAACGGAACGGAGCCGGCTTCAGGCTGAGCAGGTAGTTCTCCATCCCAATTGCCAGATAAGCGTCGTAGTACTGCGGATCCTGCGCCAGCAATTGGTCGGCGATGACGCGTCCGCGCTTCGTATAGTCGAGCGCAGCCAGATAGCGCTTCTCAATCAGGCCGGCGTAATCAGCGCGCAACCCGCACCGCAGCGCCTGCGCAAACAAGGCATTGGCGTCGCGCGGGTTCTGCCGCAACGCAGACTCCGCCAGTTGCTGGCTTTTCGCCAATTGTTGCTGGAATGCCTGCCGCACCGCGGGGTCGGGGGAGAGCTTGGTTTGGCCCGCCAGCTTGCGATCGTCGGTGAACAACTGGAACTCGAGAACATGCAAGCGGTTGAATTCGGAGAATAGATATGCGGCGGCATCGGCCGCCGGCCCTAGTGGATCCTGGGGATGTTGCTTTTGCCAGGTGGCGAATGCCTGGTGCGCCTCCGCAAATTGCAGGTTGTACATATCGCGGTAGCCGGCGTCGAGCAGAGAGGGAGAATCCAGGCTTGCGGCATTGGCGATATTGAAAATGGATAGGCAGACGGTTGCGGTCAGCATGACCGTGGCGCTCATGCGCCAGACGCCTGCGAACTTCGCCAGAACCGCCTTAATCCTCATTCGATGCATTTAAACCCCGACCCCAAATACAAGTTGGCGTAGCCTTCAACGCCCGCCAATAGGTGGCCACTGGCATACGGGCGCGGGTACCTCGGATTGGATGCATCTGTCATATCCGTATGCCACACTGTTGGAGAGCTAAGCTGTAGAAACGTGACAGGATTTACAAAATTTTACGTTCGCTTACCTACTTTTACGAGCCCGAACTTGGTTCCGTGATACATGGTAGAAGAGGTACAAAGCCCCAGCCAGTAACTGCTTCGTTTTGTGCAGTTGTCTCCGCCCGCGATGGAACCAGCGAATACTCTCCGCTCGACATGCCGGCCCACTTGGAAGCTTGTTCCATGGGCGCGCACTTGTCTGATCATGTTGGCCGTATTGCTGGCGGCACATGGCGTAAGTCGAGCCCAGAACCCGCCCGCGCCCATTGCGGGACAGATCTTCGGAATCGTCAGATCAGGCACCATGGCAGTGCCGGGCGCGACCGTTACGGCAACCGACACCGACACCGGCGCCCGCGTTGTCAGCACTAGCAATCCGGACGGCAGCTATGCGTTGCCGGTTGCGGCGGGGGACTATTCCGTTCAGGTTGAGATGACGGCTTTTGCCATGGCAACGCGCGAAGTGGTCATCAATAAAACCGTTTCCCGCGTGCGGGCGGATTTTGACCTGGTGCTGCAATCCCGCGTGCACCAGTTCCCTGGTGGGAATCGGTTTCCTGGCATGGGCCAGCCGGGTGGCTTGCAACGCGGTCCAGCCATGCAGACCATGCTCTCCGCTAATGGCGAAGAGGGAGGCGGCTCGCAACCTGATCAGGTAGTGCCGCAGGGCATGCCCGTTCCCGGCATGGCCGCAAATGGTGCAACTGAGTCCGTAGCGGTTTCCGGCAATACGGTAAACAGCCAATTCGCCGGCCTGAGCACCGCGGAATTGCAGCAGCGCATGCGCGAGTGGCGGGAACAACGCGCTGATGCGAACGGCTATCGCCAAGGTCCGGGAGGCCCTGGCGGGCCCGGTGGGCCGGGTGGAACCGGCGGTCCCGGTGGACCGGGGGGTCCTCCGCGCGGCGGGAGTCCCGGCGAGGGCCCGATGATGATTTTCGGCGGCCGCGGGCACTTCAACATCAATCGTCCCCATGGCACGCTCTTTTATAACCTGGGCGATGCCGCCCTCGACGCCGCGCCCTATTCGCTGACCGGAGCTCCCGTTTCCAAGCCTGGCTACGTGCAGCACCGCTTTGGCGGCGGTTTGGGAGGGCCCTTAGTGATTCCCAAAATTTATAACGGCGGCGACAAAACCTTTTTCTTCGCCTCCTACACCGGTCTGCGTTCCACCGATCCGTATGACGCCTTCTCCACGGTGCCCACGCTCGACCAGCGCAATGGCAACTTCTCCAATACTCTGCTGACCTCCGGCGACAGCGCAGGCTCGCCCGTCACCCTCATCAATCCAGTCACCGGGCAGCCCTTTGCCGGTGGAGTGATTCCCCAGCCCCAAATCGACGCTGCTGCCCGGGGGCTGCTGCAGTACATCCCGCAGCCTAACCTCCCAGGCGCCGTGGACAACTTTCATTACCTTACTGCCGCCACCGACAACGAAAACAACTTGAATATCCACCTGGTACACAGCTTCGGGGGCGGAACCATCGGACCGTGGCGCCGCGGCGGCAAGCGCAACGCCCTGAACGGCGGTTTCCATTACCACAGTTCGAACCTGGGGCTGACGAATCCTTATCCCAGCGTGGGCGGCAACACCCTGGAACATGGCTTTGACGTGCCCATTGGCTATGTGCGCAGCTTTGGGAAGATTACCAACATCGCCCGCATGGATTACAACCGCGAGTCGATTTCCACCCGCAATCTTTATGCGTACGTGAACAACATCGCCGGCACTCTGGGAATTGCAGGCGTGTCGCAGAATCCCTTCGACTGGGGGCTGCCCAATCTCGCCTTCACCAATTTCGGCTCCATCAATGACACCAATCCGCTTCTGCGGCGCGACCAGGCCTGGAGCTTTTCCGACTTCATGGTCTGGCGACAGGGCCGGCACACGATGCGCTGGGGAGGAGATTTCCGCCGCATCCAGCCCAATACCGAGGCCAACAACAACGCCCGCGGCAGCTTTACTTTCACCGGCATAGGCACGGCGGAGATGGTCAATGGCAAACCGCTGCCCGGTACTGGCTACGACTTCGCCGATTTCCTGCTCGGGCTTCCCCAGCTCACTTCGGTGCAGTACGGCAGCAATAACTACCATTTTCGCGGCAATTCCTGGGACCTGTTCCTGCAGGACGACTGGCGCGCGCGCGGTAATCTGACCCTGAACTTCGGCCTGCGTTACGAGTATTTTTCGCCATTCACGGAAACGAACAACCAGATCGCCAACCTGGATCTGGCGCCCAACCTCCTGGCCTGTGCCGGCTTGCAAACCACTTGCGTGGCCCGGGTACTGCCCGGTCAGAGCGGCCCTTTCAGCGGCGTGTTTCCCTCGAGCCTGGTTCGTCCCGACCGCAACAATTTCGCCCCCCGCGTGGGCATTGCCTGGAAAGCGCTGGCCAATACCGTTATCCGCGCCGGATACGGCATCAATTACAATACCAGCGCATATTCCGATATTGCCCAGCAGCTCGCGTTTCAGCCGCCCTTTTCCCTCACTTCCACCAACATCGCTTCTCCATCGCTGCCGCTTACCTTGCAGAACGGTTTTCCGGCGCCCGCGCCGGAGACCATCACCAATACCTACTCCGTGAATCCAGACTATCGTCTGGGATACGTGCAGATCTGGAACCTTGATGTGCAGCAGGAGTTGACTCCCACACTGGTCATGAATGTGGATTACACCGGCACGAAAGGCACGGGTCTGGACATCGTGGAAGCCCCCAACCGCACCGCCACGGGAGTGCTGTTACCGGGAGTGCAGCCATTTCTGTGGGAGACTTCTGCCGGCAATTCGGTCGCTCATGCCGGCAGCTTACGCCTGCGCAAGCGGCTTCAGAAGGGCATTTCCCTCGGCGGCACATACACTTTTTCAAAGTCCATCGACAATGCTTCCAGCATCGCCGGCGGTTCCAGCATCGTGGCCCAGAACGCCTTCGATCTGGCAGCCGAGCGCGGCCTCTCCAGTTTCGACCAGCGCCAACGCTTCACCGCCGACTATCTCTGGGAGTTGCCCTTTGGCGCCAATCAGCGTTTTCTGGTTGAAAGGGGAGTGATGCGCGACCTGTTCGGCGACTGGCAATGGAGCGGCGACTGGAGCATTGAGTCGGGTATGCCCTTCACGGCGCGAGTGCTGGGTTCATTTGCCGACGTAAATCGCGGCACCAACGGCACCCTCCGCGCCGATCTCACCGGCCAAGCCATCAACTTAAGGAATCCCACCGTGGGGGAGTGGTTCAATACGGCCGCGTTTGTTGTCCCGCCAGGCGGACAATACGGCGATGCCGGCAGAAACACGATCATTGGGCCGCCCACTATATTGTTCGACGTGGCCCTGACCAAGGTCATCCCCATGGGCGAAGCGCGCATGCTGGAAGTGCGTGTGCAAGGCACTAATGTTTTCAACACTCCACAGTTCACGGTCATTGACACCACCGTGAATTCGCCTTCCTTCGGACGGGTGACGGCGGCGGGCAACATGCGCCAGATAAAAATGGTGCTCCGCTATCGTTTCTAAGGCATCATGAGGCTGAGCGGAACAATCCGGAGATGCTGGGCGACGCGGGCGGCGGCTCACGTGCTCTGCCTGGCATTGCTCGCTGGCCAAATTCCGGCGCAGGTGGCCAGCAGGCCTCAGTACACCTTCCGAACTTCCAGTGAATTGGTGTTAGTGAATGTTACGGTGAGGGACCGCAAAGGGAACCTGGTCCGCGGCCTCACCGATAAAGACTTCACGATTCTGGAGGATGGCAAGCCACAGCGCGTCATTTCGTTTGATGTGGAGAACACGGAAACCGCGCTGCCCACCACCGAGCAACAGGCCAAAGTGCTGACCGCGGAGACGGCGCCTGGCACTTCGGTTCCACAGGTAGACAAATCCCTCCTCAAAGACCACCGCCTGGTGGTGCTTTTTTTCGATCTCAGTTCCATGCAGCCGGAGGAGATAGAGCGGGCGGTAAAAGCGGCGGAAGACTACGTTAGTAAGCAGATGGCGGCGGCAGATCTGGTGGCGGTGGCTTCGCTCGATTCATCCCTGGTCATCAACCAGGATTTTACCGGCGATCGCCAACTCCTTCTCCGGGCGGTGGACAGTTTCAGCCCCAACAGCGGCCAGGGATACGAGGAAGGCGCCACGGGAACGACAGAAGGTACGCCGGACACGGGCGCGCCTTTTACCCCCGACGACACCGAATACAACATCTTCAACACCGACCGCCGGCTGGAGGCGCTGCGGGCTTTAGCGGAATCCATGGCGGAAGTGGACCAGAAGAAGTCGATCATTTATTTCGCCAGCGGAATGGATCGAACCGGGGTGGAGAACCAGTCTGAGTTGCGGGCGACCATCAACGCGGCGGTCCGCTCCAATGTTTCCATTTACACCACAGACACGCGCGGACTGCAGGCCATGGTGCCGGGCGGAGAGGCGCAGCAAGCCAGCCTGCGCGGGACGGCGCCATATTCGGGGAAGTCCACACTCAATCAGTACAAATCGAATTTCACCACCCAGGAAACCCTGGTGACGCTGGCCGGCGACACTGGCGGGCGCGCCTTCCTGGACAGCAACGACTTCAGCCAGGTCTTTCGCCGGGTGCAGGAGGACACTTCCACTTATTACCTGCTCGGATATCGCACCAGCAATCCGGTGCGGGACGGGCGTTTCCGCCGTATCACCGTGAAGGTGAACCGGCCGGACTTGAAGCTGGTCTACCGCCGCGGGTATTACGCGCCCGCCGATTTCCGGCACACCAACCGCGCCGATCGTGAGAACCAGTTGGAGCAGGAACTGGCTTCCGACCTGCCCAGCACCGACCTTCCGGTTTTTCTTTCGGCAGGGTACTTCCGACTGGCGCGCAACAAGTTCTTTGTTCCGGTATCCATCGTCGTTCCCGGCTGGGAGATTCCCTTTACCCGTAATAAAGAACAGGATCGAGCCGCGATCGACGTGCTGGGAGTCGTACTCGACACGGCCAACCGTCCCATGGCGCGGGTGCGTGATACGGTGAAGCTCGCGGTGCGCGGTTCTATGGAAGTGCGGCGCAAGAACGTCCAGTACGACACAGGCGTAGTCCTGCCGGCGGGGAAATATCACCTCAAGTTCATCATCCGCGAAAACCAGACGGGCAGGACGGGATCGTTCGAGACTGATCTCATCATCCCCGACATGAACAAATTTCCGCTGAAGATGAGCGCGGTGGTGCTTTCCTCCCAGCGCCAGCCGATTAAGGGCCACGAAGACAATCCGCTGGTGCGCAGCGGCTGGGAACTCGTTCCCAGCGTTACGCATGTTTTTTCGGCGGATCAGGAGCTTTATCTTTATTACGAAGTGTATGACCCGGCTCGCGAAGCGGCGGACGAGGGCCCTGGTCCGAAGCGGCGCTCCACCGCGGGCCCCGGCATACGCTTGCTGAGTAATGTTGCCTTCTTCCAGGGCAATACCAAGGCTTACGAAACGCCGCTGGTGACCGCGCACCAGCTCAACACTGCCGACCGCCGCGCGGCTGCGTTCCAGATAGAGGTTCCGGTGAAAGCTCTGAAGCCGGGCTTTTATACCTGCCAGGTGAACGTAATTGATGATGCCGCGGGAGCTTTCCTGTTTCCCCGCCTGGCTCTGCTGGTAAGGGCGCCGGCTGAGGGGGCTTATTCCACGGAAACGGCAAAATATCCGCAGCCGTCGGCGGCGCCTAAGCCGTGATGCGAGCGGCGATTGCGAAGCAATCAGGCCAGCCGCGCTTCGATCACGCTCTCCGCTACGCGGGTGGGCGCGATCCGGGTAATCTCAAAGCCGGCCTTGGCAAATAGCGCGCGAAACTGCTTCTCCGAGCGCTCCCGCCCGCCTGGCATCAGCAGCATCTCCAGATCCAGCCATTTGCCGAAATGGGGACCGGGGTTCTCGGGAATCACGGAGTCCACCACCAGCAGTTTTCCGTTCTTCTGTCCCTGAAGAGCCTGGCGGCAGTTACCCAGGATTTTGAGTGCGGGCTCGTCATCCCAGTCGTGAATAATGTGCTGCATGTAATAGGCGTCGGCTCCTGCCGGGTTATGCTCGACGAAATTGCCCGCCAGGGTCCGGCAGCGGTGATTCACCTGTATCAGGCATTGCGCGCACCGGGGATCTTCTACCACGCTGGGCATGTCAAACAGAATGCCCTTCAGCTTGGGGTATTGGGTAAGAATCTCGCACAGAATAAAGCCGTGTCCGCCGGCGACGTCCATTAGCGTGTTGATTCCGGAAAAATCGTACGCCTCGAGGACGGCTGGGGCGAGTTGCCGGCTTAGGCAGGTCATGGCCGCATTGAAAGCATGCGCCACCTCGGACTGGGCCGCGATGGCCTCAAACGCGGGTTTGCCAAAAACCTTTTCCACCGCCGGCTTGCCCGTTCTCACCGAATAAGGCAGCTCCGCCCACACGTGGAAGTGAAAGCGGTTGCACAGCCACAGGACCATCTCTCTCGCGCTGCCCGGTTGGTCGCTGCGGAGCGCCTGGGAAGCGGGCGTTAGCGCAAAACTGCGGTCAGCGCTTTCCGCAAAGACTCCCAGGCTGGCGAGCGCGCGCAACACTCGGTAAAGCGCGTCTTCATTCATGCCCGTAGCGGCGGCCAACTGGCTTACCGGGCGCGCTCCCCTGGCCAGGTGATCAGGAATTGCCAGGCTGGTGGCCACGTAGAGTGCCGACGACAAGGCAAAGCCATTCGCCAACTGCATCACCCGTTCAAAGGCCGGACTTTCGGTGCGCGCAGGAACTTCGCTTGTGCTCATGCTTATTGCTCCAGAACGAAGGATTGGGGCGGCGTCGCAAAGAACTTGCGATTCCTTAAGCAGTTTGAATGAAAAGCTAGCGCCCCGGTGCCAGGAGCGTATCACATCTTCTGCCGGCGCAGTTCTTCTTCGATTATGCCAAGAAGCGACACCTTCGAGCCGCGCCGTCGCGGTGCAGGGAGGTCACCCTACTGCGGCGTATCCAGAGGGTGCGCGCTCTTCTGGTAGAACTCGTTTTGCAGTTGCAGGCTCTCATGGTCCGCCTTCACCGCGCGAATGGCCTCCACCAGGCTCTTGATCTGCGCATTCATGCGGTATTCCCCCAGCGCCTTGGTCGCGGCTGAACCATCCCCGGCGTAGTGATTGGGAAATTTGGCATACCACCAGATTCCCGTGTACAGGGTCGGGGGAAGCTGTTGGCGGTTTTGGTCAGCGCCTGACTGCTGCCTGGCGCGATCCATATGGACCAGGTCGGGGCGGGAGATGAGCGTGTCCGAGGTCTCCGACTCGCCCGCGTGCTCGTCCACGGTCGTTTTCTTGGCCGGCCCTCCGGGCGGTATTTGACCGTGAGCAAAAATGTAGACGACGTAATCGTGGGGCTCATAAAGCTGTGATTGGGCGAAAAACGGCAGCAGGTGCTCGTTCCCACCATGTCCGTTTACAATGATGATTTTCTTGCAGCCATTGCGCGCCATCTCGTTCGTTGTTTCCTGCAGCAAGTCCAGTTGCATGTGCGGGCTGTACGCGATGGTCCCAGGCTGGTGTTTGGCCTCGAAAATCTGCCCGAAGTAATACTGTGGAAACACTACCGCGTAGTCTTCCTCGGCGGCATGAAGAGCGATGTAGCGGGCGTTGATAAGATCGTTTCCCAGGGGCAGGTGCGGGCCGTGCTTTTCCAGAATGCCAAAAGGCAATAGGCAAGTCCCCTGAGCCTGATGTATGGCCTGGATAAAATCGGGTCCAGTCAGCTCTTCCCAGTGTACAGAAAGCTTATTCTGCGGCCAGGCCAGAGCGGCGCATAATGGCAGCACAGCCAGAACAATAAGAGATTTGCGCAACATCGAAGGGTCTCCTTGGGCGAACCGCGCATTTTAGCACCGCCCCACGGACGCGCGGGTACCTGCTCGTCTATTG